>Ga0209064_1003779_pt1 | contig 12482 bp, 16 predicted proteins | sample Inofromicrocosms_FD_187498 | JGI IMG/M metagenome (GOLD analysis project Ga0209064, IMG submission 187498) | Mouse cecum microbial communities from Vienna, Austria - Inoculum for glucosamine and mucus D2O microcosms (SPAdes) (version 2) | ecosystem: Host-associated > Mammals > Digestive system >... | reverse complement strand
GTCTCCCATCGTGTAGAGGCCCTCCGCCTCCAGCTTTTTGGCGTAGCCGGGACCCACCCGCCAGAAGTCCGTCAGGGGCCGGTGATTCCAGAGGTTATGGCGGTAGCTCTTCTCCGTCAGCTGGGCGATGCGGACGCCGTTTTTGTCCGCCGGGATGCGCTTGGCCCAGATATCCATAGCGATCTTGCACAGGTACAGATTCGGCCCAATGCCCGCCGTGGCGGTGATGCCCGTGGTCTCCAGCACGTCCAGTATGATCTTCCTGGCCAGATCCCGGGCGCTTAGGCCGTAGGTCCCCAGGTAGTGGGTCACGTCCATCAGCACCTCGTCGATGGAGTAGGTAATGATATCCTCCGGCGCGATGTATTTAAGGTACACCCCGTAGACCCTGGTGCTCCACTCCATGTAATGGGCCATCCGGGGCGGGGCCACGATGTAGTCCACCGCAAGGCTGGGGTCCGCTTTCAGCTCGGGGTCGCTGGAGGACGAGCCGGTGAGCTGCCGCCCCGGCGCCTGGCGGGCCCGCTGGGCGTTGACCTCCTTGACCCGCTGGACCACCTCGAACAGCCGCGCCCGGCCGGAGACGCCCCAGGCTTTCAGAGACGGCGTCACCGCCAGGCAGATGGTCTTCTCCGTCCGGCTCAGGTCCGCCACCACAAGGTTGGTGGTCAGGGGGTCCAGACCCCGCTCCACGCACTCAACCGAGGCATAAAAACTTTTCAGATCACAGGCGATATAAGTCCGTTCCCCCACGGTATCCACCACCTTTGAAGCAAAACTTTGTTCTAGTTTATCATAGCATACCCGGTTCGGCTGAGGCAAGTCAAAAATCTATTATCTATTAAAAGGAAGTAAAAGAAAAATGAATGTTAAGGTAATTTCCTTGATGGTGCGGGCACAGACCAGCGTGCCGCGGCTGGAACCGTCCTTCTTTGGTGTGATGGCCGCCTACACCTACTTGAACCACCGCTTCATTGCCAGGGAGATCATCAGGCGGTGCGGTGAGGAGCAGATTGCCGCCGCACCGCCCTGCCTCTTGGAGCAGTGCGCCGCGGACAAAGACTTTCGCACGTTATCCGCGTTGGTGGAAAAAGGAATCTCCGGAGGAGACAGTTCAGCAAGGACACTCCACATGCTGACCTATGAGGGCCGTGACAGCTGAATCGCGGAAGAACTTCTGGAAAAGCGGATGTGGGTGGATACAAAGGACTACAATGCCCTCTAAACCTGTATCCAAAACAAGGCTGTAGGCACAGACAAACTGCTGTTGGATGGTGGAATGGACTTTGACCAGTATCTGAAATGGGCGCAGGCGCGTCAGCACGGTGCCCCTGAAGAAGCATACAACGCCCTGGCAGAACATTGGTTGGAACTGCAAGCAGCGCAGGAAGAACAGAACGAAGGGCCAGCCGCCCAGGAAGCGGGAGGAATGAGCCTTGTCTAGTCCACTCCTGCTGGCAAAAGGCGCCGCTATCGTCCTCACCGATGAGAATGCCAGAAAGGCGGTGGGCTGGGTCATGATAGCAATACTCTCCCCCGTCATTCTGGTCATCGCTTTCCTGTGCGCCCTAGCCTCCGGCACCGCCCCGCACAATATCTCCGCCGCCGAACTGTGCTTTTACAGTGGGGAGCTTCCCTCGGATACACCGAAGGAATACCGGACCTACATCGAGGATATGCGCACCAGCTTCGAGCTGCTGGATGGCTTCATTGCGGCGGCGAATCATAAAACAGAGGGAGAAGAGAGCCTTGACGGGATAAAAGTCAAGGCGTTTTTTATGCCCTCTACTTCGAGGAGGACTCCCCCAGCCGCAGGAACCGCCAGAAGTTCGTGGACTGCTTCGCCGCCTACGAAGAGCGAACCCGCATGGTCCCTGTAGAGGGCAGCGACCCGCCCGCCGAGGCGGAGGATATCTACACCGTAGCCATCCCCATTGAGGATATGGAAACTGTCTGGCGAAACATCGCCGCCATGAGTACGGAACCCACTGCCGAGCAGAAGCAAAACGCCGGCAGCGTTTACAGCCTGATCCGCTATGGATACACAGGCGGAGCGAATGGCAGCGGCTTTGCCGGGGCGGATGTGCCCTTCATCGGCGCGGACGGCTTCTGCTCCCCCATCGGTCCGAACTGGCGGAACGTCATCACCTCGGAGTTCGGCTACCGCAAGGACCCCTTCACCGGAAAGACAAAGGGCCACAGCGGCATGGACCTGGCGGTCCCCACCGGCACGTCCATACGGGCCGCTCTGCCTGGGACCGTCACCGTCTCGACCTACAACCAGGGCGGATACGGATATTATATCATGATCGACCACGGCGGAGGACTGGTTACGCTGTACGGTCACTGCTCCCAGCTGGCTGGCGCGGGTGGGCCGGACGGTGGAGGCCGGAGACGTGATTGCCCTGTCCGGCTCCACCGGGCGGTCTACCGGGCCGCATCTGCACTTCGAAGTCCGGGTCAACGGCCAGCGGACCAATCCCAGAAGTTACTTGCCGTGAGGAGGACACATTTATGACAGAGCGAGAAAGGCAAGCGTTTATCAGAGGGCTTTCCTTTGAGGGAGAGATTGAGGACCGCGACGGTGTACTTGGGTTCACGGTCAGAAAGGACTTCGATCTGGCCGCGGTGTTCAAAGGCGTTTATGATCCGGCGGCTGATCCCCCGATTCAACAGATCAATCTCGGATATTGTATCGCGGATCAAATGGTGTGGCACTCAATGGAACTCGATTTTGGCCGCCGTGATTGAACGACCCTGCCCAATCTGAACAAATTGTTGTCAGTTGTTTAGATTAGGTAGGGTTGTTCTTTCCCTGTAGCCCTTGTGTTTCAAGAGCTACAGGCTTTTTCGGCTCCGGGCGCCATGTGTCACTGGGCAATAACAAACAGTTCAAAATCAGAGCGCAAAACGTGTGATCAGGGGGATTTGAACCCCGCCGACATTCTCTTGCCCCTATTATTGGCTGCCGCTCACGAACCGCCCCTCTAACTGACATGGCGTTTGGTTTTTCAGTGTACGAACAGGAATATTTTCGCAAAAAAGTGTTGACCCTTAGGAAAACGTGTGCTATACTTGATCTCACCTGTGAGCGGGGCTTTTTTGTTGTGCGCTTTTTCGCTTTTCAAGCCGCGACGGACAGGTCCCGGCAGGGAGGCAGTAAGCCTTCCCCGGAGGAGGGCTAATATAAGGAGGTGCCGAACAATGCGAGTCAAAGTGACCCTGAGATGCAACGAGTGCAAGCAGAGAAACTACAATACTATGAAGAACAAGAAGAACACGCCGGACAAGCTGGAGCTCAACAAGTATTGCCGTTTCTGCCGGAAGCACACGCTCCACACCGAAACCAAATAATTTGAGAAAGGGCGTATTGAAAGAATGGCAGAAGCGAAGAAGAAGGATCGCGGCCTTTGGTTCCGCGAAATGAAAAGCGAGCTGAAAAAGGTCGTTTGGCCCAACCGGCAGACCGTCGTGAAGAATACCGGCACCGTTCTGCTTTGTTCCGCCGTCATCGGCGCGTTTATCTGGGTGTTCGACTTTGTGTCCGTCTCCCTGGTTCAGATGATCCTGAGCGTCTTTGGCGCCTGAGGAGCGAACGATGGCAGACAGCGCGAAATGGTATGTCGTTCATACCTACTCCGGCTATGAGAACGCCGTCAAGACCAGCATCGAGAAATTTGTCACCGGGCGGAACATGGAGGATATGATACTCCGTATCGAAATCCCCATGGAAAACGTGACAGAAGTCACGGAAAGCGGCGCTTCCAAGGAAGTGGCCCGGAAGGTCTTCCCCGGCTATGTGCTCATTAAGATGATTATGACGGACGAGACCTGGCATCTGGTGCGGAACGTCCGGGGCGTCACCGGCTTTGTGGGCACCGCCAACAAGGCCATTCCCCTGACGGAGGAAGAGGTCCTGGCCATGGGCATGGAGAAGCACGAGATCGTCGTCAAGTACGGCATCGGCGACCATGTGCGGATTCTGGACGGCCCGCTCGCCAGCTTTACCGGCGTGGTGGAAGAAATCGAACCGGAGAAAAACCGGGTCAGCGTCATGGTTTCCATGTTCGGCCGGGAAACTCCGGTGGACCTGGAGCTGGACCAGGTAGAGGTTCAAGCGTAATTTGCGCCTTCGCGGCGCAGGTGGGAGGAACGAAAGCACCGTTCCGCCAGGGCGGCTTTGCCGCCGCACCACATTTCAAATTGTAGGAGGTGCCGCTCCATGGCACAGAAGATCACTGGTTATGTAAAACTGCAGATCCCCGCGGGCAAGGCGACGCCCGCTCCCCCCGTCGGCCCCGCTCTGGGCCAGCACGGCGTGAACATCGCCGCCTTCACCAAGGAGTTCAACGAGCGTACCAAGAACGATGTGGGCATGATCATCCCCGTCGTCATCACCGTGTACGCGGACCGCTCCTTCTCCTTCATCACCAAGACGCCCCCGGCGGCGGTGCTGATTAAGAAAGAGTGCAACATCGAGTCCGGCTCCGGCGTTCCCAACAAGACCAAGGTGGCCACCATTTCCAAGGCCTCTATTCAGAAGATCGCCGAGATCAAGATGAAGGACCTGAACGCCGCCAATCTGGAGTCCGCCATGAGCATGATCGCCGGAACCTGCCGTTCCATGGGCGTCATCGTCGGCGACTGATCGTTAATAAAATCATGGCGTGGACCCCACGCCGGAAGCCGAGCGGCTGACCGCCGCTCCATACAGTGGGAGGATTCCGTTCCGAAGAACCACTATGAGGAGGAAGTAACAGTGTTTAGAGGCAAAAAATATAAGGACAGCGCCAAGCAGATCGACCGGAACATGCAGTACGAGCCCGCCGAGGGTCTGGCCTTGGTCTGCAAGACCGCCAGCGCCAAGTTCGACGAGACGGTGGAGTTGCATGTGAAGCTGGGCGTGGACTCCCGGCACGCTGACCAGCAGGTTCGCGGCGCCATTGTTCTGCCCCACGGCACCGGCAAGACCGTCCGGGTCCTGGTGTTCGCCAAGGGCGACAAGGCCGAGGCCGCCAAGGCCGCCGGCGCCGACTATGTCGGCGAGATGGATCTGGTCGAGAAGATTCAGAAGGAAAACTGGTTTGATTTCGACGTGGTAGTCGCCAGCCCGGACATGATGGGCGTGGTGGGCCGTCTGGGTAAGGTTCTGGGCCCCAAGGGCCTGATGCCCTCCCCCAAGGCCGGCACCGTGACTCCCGACGTGGCCAAGGCCGTGCAGGAAGTCAAAGCCGGTAAGATCGAGTATCGTCTGGACAAGACTAACATTATCCACTGCCCCATCGGCAAGGTCTCCTTCGGCCCCGAAAAGCTGGCGGAGAACTACAACACCCTGATGGGCGCCATCGTGAAGGCTAAGCCCGCCGCTGCCAAGGGTCAGTATATCCGCAGCTGCGTCGCCGCCTCCACCATGGGCCCCGGCGTGCGGATGAATACCGCGAAGCTGGTGTAACATTCCATTGCAAGGGGGGCGCCGCCCCCCCTTTTTCACACAATCTTTCGGAAAAAGCAACCCTTTGGGGAACCCTGTTTCGGGCAGATTTCAACCGCTTTGCACAACAAATTGCCAGGTAAAATTGGAGAATATGTGTATTTTTTATCTTGACATTTTTCCGCATTTCCCATATAATTCATATGCGTTCCAAAGACAGCAGGTGGGCGTAAGCTGTAAATCCTGCCGAGGGAGGCTGTCGTAAGATTGCTGTCCCGTCTCGGTGTCTTGGTACACGAGGCGGTTTCTTTTTGAACGCATCATCAATTTCTGGAGGTGAATAACCAAGTATGCCTAACGCGAAAGTCTTATCTGAGAAGCAGGCCATCGTCGCTGCGTTGACCGAGAAGATTCAGAATGCCACCGCTGGCGTCATCGTTGACTACAAGGGAATCACTGTGGAGGAGGATACGAACCTCCGCCGTGAGTGCCGGGAGAATAACGTTGATTATGCCGTTGTGAAGAACACTCTGCTCCGCTTCGCGTTCAATAACACCGGCCTGAGCGACTTGGATGATCTTCTGAACGGCACCACTTCCCTGGCGCTGTCCGATGATCCTGTTGCTCCTGCCCGCATCATGAACGACTACGCCAAGAAACTGACCGACAAGTTCGAGATCAAGGGCGGTTTCATGGACGGCAAGCCGGTGGACCTGGATACCATCAAGTCCCTGGCCTCCATTCCCGCTCTCCCTGTGCTTCAGGCTCAGGTCCTGGGCACCATGCTGGCCCCCATCACCGGTCTGGCCGTGGTTCTCAAGCAGATTGCCGAGAAGCAGGGCGCGCCTGCCGAGGCCCCTGCCGCTGAGTAAGCGGTTTTCCCTATCTATCATTTAAATTTTACAATTAGGAGGTTCATACCTATGTCTGAGAAGATTACTGCCATGATCGAAGAGATCAAGGGTCTGACCGTTCTGGAGCTCAGCGAGCTCGTCCATGCTCTGGAAGAGGAGTTTGGCGTTTCCGCCGCCGCTATGGCCGCTCCCGCCGCTGGCGGCGCTGCTCCCGCTGCTGAGGAAAAGACCGATTTCGACGTGGTCCTGACCGGTTTCGACGCCGCCTCCAAGATCAAGGTCATCAAGGTTGTCCGCGAGATCACCGGCCAGGGTCTGGCCGAGGCCAAGGCCACTGTCGAGGGCGCTCCCGCCACTTTGAAGGAGGGCATCTCCAAGGACGACGCCGAGGCTCTGAAGAAGCAGATCGAGGAAGTCGGCGGCAAGGTGGAGCTGAAGTAATTCTCTCCCCATCTTCCAGCAACCAAAAAGGCCATGGCACTTTTGCCGTGGCCTTTTCTGCACCCTCAATGTCAAAGCGGCCCAGGCCGCGGAAACGAGGCCCTTTATGCGCATCATGGCTATTGACTATGGGGACGCCCACACCGGCATCGCGGTTTCCGACCCCACCGGCCTTCTGGCAGGTTTTACCACGACCATCACCGCCTATCGTCCAGAGGCTGTAGCGGAACAGGTTGCCGCTCTCGCCCGGGAGCACAGCGCGGAAGAACTGGTGCTGGGCCATCCCCGGAATATGGACGGCACGTTGGGCCCCAGAAGCGAAAAGGCGGAGGCCCTGGCAGTTCTGCTGCGGGAGGCTTCCGGACTGCCGGTAATTCTCTGGGACGAACGCCGAACCACCATTGACGCCCACCAGATTCTCTTCAACGCCGGAAAAAATGGAAAGCAGCGGAAGAAAACCGTGGACGCCGTAGCGGCGTCTTTGATTCTGGAGGGCTACCTGAGCTTCAAGAAAAACCAACAGTGTTAAAGCAGCCGGTTGACGAGATCGTCAACCGGCTGTTCTTTTCATTTCCAGAAGCACGGTTCGCGCCGCTGTAATGGTTCAAAAGCGCAAATCAGAACACACCCTGGGCCATCATGGCGTCGGCGACGCGCTGGAAACCGGCGATGTTGGCTCCGGCCACCAGATTATAGCCCAGGCCATACTTCTCGGCGGCCTCCACGCTCATGGAGTAGATGGTGTCCATAATCTGGTGGAGCTGCTTATCAACCTCTTCCTCCGTCCAGACCAGGCGCTCGCTGTTCTGGGCCATCTCCAGGGCGGACGTGGCCACGCCGCCGGCGTTCACCGCCTTGCTGGGGGCCACGATGACGCCGGGCTGCTCCATCAGGAACCTCAGCGCGTCGTTGGTGGTGGGCATGTTGGCCACCTCGATATAGTATTTCACGCCGTTGGCGGCAATCTGCTTGGCCTGCTCCATGTGCACGTCATTCTGCATGGCGGAGGGCATCACCACATCCACCTTCACGCCCCAAGGCTTCTCCCCGGCATGGAACTCCACGCCGAACTTGTCAGCGTAATCCTTCACCTGGTTGCGGCCGCTGCCGCGCATCTCCACCAGATAGTCAATCTTCTCCTCGGTGCAAACGCCGTCGGGGTCATAGATATACCCGTCCGGGCCGGACAGGGTGACTACTTTCGCCCCCAGCTCCGCGGCCTTCTTGCAGATGCCCCAGGTCACGTTGCCAAAGCCCGCGCAGGCGATGGTCTTGCCCTTCAGCTCCTCCCCCTCGTGCTTGAGGACGTTCTCCAGATAGTACACCGCGCCGAAGCCCGTGGCCTCCGGGCGGATGAGAGAGCCGCCGTAGCTGAACCCCTTGCCCGTCAGAACGCCATTTTCAAACGCGCCCTTCAGGCGGCGGTACTCGCCGTAGAGATACCCGATTTCCCGGGCGCCCACGCCCATGTCCCCGGCGGGCACGTCCACGTCGGGCCCGATATAGCGGTACAGAGCCTGCATGAAGCTCTGGCAGAAGCGCATGATCTCCGCGTCCGACTTTCCCGCGGGATCGAAGTCGCTGCCGCCCTTGCCGCCGCCGATGGGCAGGCCCGTCAGGCTGTTCTTGAAGACCTGCTCAAAGCCCAGGAACTTGATGATGCCGGGATACACGTTCTTCTGGAACCGAAGGCCGCCCTTGTAGGGGCCGATGGCGCCGTTGAACTGGCAGCGGTAGCCGATGTTGGTGTGCCAGCTGCCGTCGTCCGCCATCCAGCAGACCCGGAAGGTGAACATCCGCTCCGGCTCCACCATCCGCGTCAGAAGGTCGGCCTTCTCATATTCAGGGTGCTTTTCGATCACGGGCTCCAGAGAGGACAGAACCTCCTCCACCGTCTGGACAAATTCCGGCTCGCCCACATGCCGGCTCTTCACATGCTCGATCACACTGGAAAGATAGGCGTTCATAAAAACATCCTCCTTATTTCATAGGGTTCCTCCCGCCGTGGGATTCCAAGAAGAAGCCGGGGCTGTCCCCGGCCTCTTCTTGATGGATGAAAGGGCAGAAGCCGTTTGAACTCTGAGAGATTACAGCTCCTTCATCTGCTCGGCGACCTGGGCGTGGAAGCTGGACAGGAAGTCGCCCATGCCATCCTCGTGCTCATAGAGCCGCTTCTTCGGGGACACGTCGCAGAAGCCGTAGGTCTTCAGGCGGGTGAACTCCGCGCAGGAATAGCCCGCGCCCTCGCAGCCGATGCCGGTGGACTTGCAGCCGCCAAAGGGCTGGTCGTTGTGCCGCAGGGCGCTGGAACCGTTGACCCACACGGCGGAGGACTCGATGTGTTCCGTGTAGTAGAAGGACTTTTTCAGGTCCTTGGTGATCACGCAGGCGCTGAGGCCGTACTTGCTCTGGTTGGCGATCTCCACAGCCTCCTCGTCGGTCTCGAAGGTGATGATGGGCACCACGGGACCGAAAACCTCCATGTCGCAGGCGATGTCCATGTCCTTGGTCACGCCGTCGAGAATGGTGACGTCCATCTCAGGGCCCTTGTTGGCGCCGCCGTAGATCAGCTTGGCGCCCTGATCGATGGTGTGCTGCACCTGGGCAACCACCCGCTCGGCGGCCTTGGTGGAGACCAGGCGGCTCAACTGGGCGGTGGGGTCGGTGGCGTGGCCCCGCTTCAGGGTGGACACGAAGCTGACCAGACACTTGACAAAGGCGTCGTGGGCCCGCTTGTGGACGATGGTGCGCTTGGGAGAGGCGCAGACCTGGCCGTTGTTCTCGTTGATCCGGCCCCAGCACAGGCACTCGATGGCCTTGGCCATCAGTTCGGGATCGTCGGCGGCCTCCTCGGTGATAATCAGGGGATCGTTGCCGCCCAGCTCCAGAACGATCTTCTTGATGGTAGGCGCGGCGGCGCGCATCATCTCCCCGCCGCCCTCGGTGCTGCCGGTCATGGCAATGCAGGCGACCTTCTTGTTTTTCAGCAGGTACTCGGTGCAGTCCTCCCGGCTGCCGGTGACGAAGAACAGCACGTCCTCGGGCACGCCGGCCTCATGGGCCAGCTGGATCAGCTTCTGCACGCAGCAGGGGGCGGCGGTGGAGGCCTTGACAATGACGGTGTTGCCCATGAGCAGGGCAGGGACCACTTTCTGGAGGGTCAGCTCCACGGGGTAGTTGAAGGGGATGACCGCCGCGATGACGCCCAGGGCCTCGTGGCGGACCATGACGACGTGGTCCTCATATCCCTCGGAGCTGTCGCACAGGACCTCGCCGTAGAGATGCTTGCCCACCTCGATATTGGCCCGGCCGATCTCGGCGGCGTAGGTGGTTTCGGCGCGGGACTGGAGAATGGGCTTGCCCATCTCGCAGGACATGAAGGTCGCGATTTCCTCCCGGTTCGCGTCGATCAGGTCGCAGAACTTGTAGAGAATCTGGCCGCGCTCAAACAGGGGCACTTTCTCCCAGCCGGGCTGGCTGGCGAAGGCGGTGTCCACCATGGCGGCGATTTCCTCGCCGGTGTACTTGGGCACTGTGTTGACGACCTTGCCGGTGGATTCATCAATGACTTCGACCATTTTCATAGCTGTGTTCCTCCTTAAAAAATGTTCTATCGTTTCTATAGGAAAAGGCGGCGGCAGTCCCGGCGGGGACGGGTCCCGCCGCCTCTCTATATTTATTGAACTTCATATAATACTTAGAAAAATAGGCGCAAGACGCCGGCGGAACGCGGCGCACCGGGGCTCAGAAGGTTTTGAAGATGTCGTCCATCCGGTTCAGGGTCTCGTCGATGTCCTGTTCCGTGTGGGCGATGGTGATGCCGTAGTGCGCGGGGGAGACGGGGCCGGCGGTGTCGTGGAACCAGAGTCCCTTAGGAAGGCAGGCGGTAACGAATTTCTTGTACATGTCCCGGTCCTGGACCTGGGCCACCCGGCGGAAATCGAAGTCGTCTTCCGCGTTCTCCACGCCGAAGTAAATCGCGAAGCGGGCGCCCACGCCGCGGCAGTGGCCCTTCTTTTTGTGCTGGAGGAACAGGCCGTCGATACCGCGATAGAGCTTCTCACCAATCCGTTCAATCTGATCGTAGAAGCCGGGCTCCAGGGCCATCTTCATGCACTCGCAGGCCACGGCCACCGGCATCAGCGAGCCGGTATAGGTGCCGCTGACCATGGTCTTGCCAATGGGGTTGAGGACGCTCATGATATCCGCCCGTCCGCCAAAGGCCGCGATGGGCAGGCCGCCGCCAATGGCCTTGGCCATGGTGGTCATGTCGGGGATCACATCAAAGTATTTCTGGGCGCTGCCGGGGCGCATCCGCAGGCCGCAGACCACCTCGTCAAAGATCAGGACGATGCCCTCCCGGGTGCAGAGCTCCCGGACCTTCCGCAGATACTCCCGCCGGGCCTCGTAGCAGCCGCAGTTGTAGCTGATGGGCTCCAGAATTACGCAGGCGAGTTCGCCCTTGTACTTTTCAGCCGCGTGCTCCAGAGCGGCGATGTCGTTGAAGACCACGTTGACGACGCTGTCCTTGGCGTTTTTGGGAAAGCCCTGGGAGTCGGGAACCGTGGTCACCTCGCCGAAGGCGTCCACGTCGCTGACGCCGTTGTGGTTGAACCAGATGTTCTCGTGCATGCCGTGGAAGTGCCCCTCGAACTTGACGATCTTGTCCCGGCCCGTGAAGCTCCGAGCCACGCGGATCGCGGCCTGGGTGGCCTCGGAGCCCGTGTTGGCGAGGCGGATGCGCTCACAGCTGGGGAAGACCTGCTGAAGGAGCTTTGCCAGCTCCACATGGTGGGGCGTGTCGAAGTTCATGAAGAAGCCCTGCTCCATGGCCCGGCCAATGGCCTTTCGGATGCGGGGATGGTTGTGGCCGAACAGGCCCGCGCCGGCGCAGGTGTGATAGTCGATGTACTCCTTGCCGTCCACATCCCAGATGTGGCTTCCGTCGGCATGGTCCAGATACAGCGGCTGCTTCAAAACCGCGCTGTAGCGCTGGCCCGCCGAGGCGCCGCCAATGAAGCACGTCTGCGCCTGCTGGAAAATCTCTTGCATTTGGCTCATGTTACCCACTCCTTTAACCAGGTTTCGCTCCGGCGGATTCCATGGAACTCGCGGAGCGCACTGCTGCTTTATCGCTGCCTTACCCGTATAGTAACACAGAGTCTTTCCTTATGTCAACACTTATTTTAATATTTAAATAAATATGGAAAAATAATTTCCCTCCACCGGAAAACGGAGGCCTCCAAGCCTCCGTTTTCCGTGTCCTTATTCCCGCGGCGTCCCGGCTGTCTCGGGGGCGTACTCCAGCAGAATCCGCTTCTTCATCCGTCTCTGACTGGCCAGATAGTAGGGGATCAGCAGCAGGTCCGCGCCGGCCCAGGCCGCCACCTCGGTATAAAAGATGCCGCTTTGCCCGATGGCGGCCGGCAGGACCAGAGCGACGCCCACCCGCATCACCATCTCTATCAGACCGGACAGCATGGGGATTATGGTGTTCCCCAGGCCCTGCAGGGAGGAGCGGTAGGCGTGAAGCAGATACAGGGACAGCAGCATGTAAGCCATGGTGCGCAGATAGCGGAAGGCGATTTCGATCACCTGTTCCGCGTCCGCTTCCCCAGAAGAGACGAATAGAGACAGAACCGGCCTCCCCCACAGCAGCGCCGCCGCAGACAAAACCAGGGAAAACCCCAGGCTCAGCAGCAGCACGCTCCGCATGCCCTCGTCAATCCGCCGGATATTGCCTGCACCGCGGATTG
>Ga0209064_1003775_pt1 | contig 12495 bp, 12 predicted proteins | sample Inofromicrocosms_FD_187498 | JGI IMG/M metagenome (GOLD analysis project Ga0209064, IMG submission 187498) | Mouse cecum microbial communities from Vienna, Austria - Inoculum for glucosamine and mucus D2O microcosms (SPAdes) (version 2) | ecosystem: Host-associated > Mammals > Digestive system >... | reverse complement strand
GTTCCGGACCTCCGCCCGGCCCAGGTCCACCTCCTTGAACTTGGGGGCCAGCATGCCCTTCATGGCGGCCTCGATCTCGTTGATGGCGTCGTAAATAACCCGGTACATCCGCATATCCACGCCCATCCGGGCGGCGTTGTCCTTGGCGTTGTTGTCCGGGCGGACGTTAAAGCCCACAATGATGGCTCCGGAGGTGGCGGCCAGCATCACGTCGTTCTCGCTGATGGCGCCCACGGCGCAGTGGATCACCCGCACCCGGACCTCCTCGTTGGTCAACTTCTCCAGCGAAGCCTTCACGGCCTCGGCGGAACCCTGAACGTCCGCCTTAACAATAACATTCAGATTCTTCATCTCGCCCGCTTGGATCTGGCTGAACAGGTCCTCCAGGGTGACCTTGCCCACCGAGCTGTGGATCGCGGACTTCTGCTCATGCTTCCGCTGCTCCACCAGCTCCCGGGCCATGCGCTCATCGGCCACAGCGTGGAAGTCGTCCCCAGCGCCGGGGACCTCGCCCATACCGATGATCTCCACCGGCACGGAGGGACCCGCCTCGGTGAGCTTCCGGCCCCGGGCGTCCGTCATGGCCCGGACACGGCCTACGGCGGTGCCGGCGATGATCACATCGCCCTGCTTCAGGGTGCCGTTCTGCACCAGCAGGGTGGCCACCGGGCCCCGGCCCTTGTCCAGCCGGGCCTCGATCACCGCGCCGTGGGCGGAGCGGTTGGGGTTGGCCTTCAGCTCCTGGACCTCGGCGGTGAGGACCACCATGTCCAGCAGATTGTCGATGCCCATGCCCGTCTTGGCGGAGATGGGGCACACGATGGTCTCGCCGCCCCACTCCTCGGGAACCAGCTCATACTCGGTGAGCTGCTGCATGATGCGGTCCGGGTTGGCGGTGGGCTTATCCATCTTGTTGATGGCTACGATAATGGGGATGTCAGCCGCCTTGGCGTGGTTGATGGACTCCACGGTCTGGGGCATAATGCCGTCGTCCGCCGCCACCACCAGGATGGCCACGTCGGTGATCATAGCGCCCCGGGCGCGCATGGCGGTAAAAGCCTCGTGGCCGGGGGTGTCCAGGAAGGTGACGGTATGGTCCTTCACCTGCACCTGATAGGCGCCGATGTGCTGGGTGATGCCGCCCGCCTCGCCGGACACCACGTTGGCGTCCCGGATATAGTCCAGCAGGGAGGTCTTTCCGTGGTCCACGTGGCCCATGACCACCACCACAGGGGCACGGCTCACCAGGTCCTCCTCCTTATCCTCTGCGGTATCGATCAGGCGCTCCTCAATGGTGACGATGACCTCCTTCTCCACCTTGCAGCCCATCTCCTCGGCAATGATGGCGGCGGTGTCGAAGTCGATGATGTCGCTGAGGGAGGCCATCACGCCGTTCTTGATCAGGCACTTGACCACCTCGGCCCCGGTCTTCTTCATGCGGGAGGCCAGCTCGCCCACGCCGATCTCGTCGGGGATGAGCACCTTGGTGGGGGCCTTTTTGGCGATCTCCAGCTGGAGGCGGCGCATACGGTCCTGCTCCTCCTGGCGGCGCTTGTTGCCAAAGGACTGGCCCCGTCCGCCCTGCTGGCGGCCCCGCTGGTTCTGCTTGGGCAGCTTCTGCTTGCCGCCCCGCATGTCCTGGCGGCGCTGGTCGGTGAAATTCTCCAGCCGCTCGTCGTACTTCTCCAGGTTGACCGCCGGGCCGCCTCGGGTGTCCACCACCTTCTTCTGGGGCACCTTGGAGACGGGCTGCTGGACCGGCTGCTTGGCCTGGTTCGGCTGCTGGCCGCCCTGGGACGCGGGTTTGGACTGGCCCTGCTGCTTGGGAGGGGCGGGACGGTCCTTCCGCTCCCCCTTGGGAGCGGGCTTGGGCTCCGCCTTAGGCGCCTCCTTTTTGGGTGCCTCGGGCTCGTGGTAGACGTCCGCATACACCGACTCAATGGAGTCGATCTGGTTGTGCTGGGTCAGGTACTCAAACACGATGGACAGCTCCTCATCGGTGAGGGGCTGCATGTGGTTCTTGGGGGGATGGCCATACTGGGTCAGGATGTCCATGATTTCCTTGGAAGGCAGCGCCTTTCCGTTCTTGGAAAAATCCTTGGCCAGCTTATGGACGGGATATTTTATCAGCATAGATGGATGCACCTCGATTCTTAGGAGTGACGGAACTTGCCGGTGAGACGGCGTCCGCCGGGACCGCCAGCGGCGTTCGGGGAACGTCCGGGGCCCGGCTCAGGACTTGGGCCGTCCTTGGGGCGGCGGTGCGCCTTGGACGGTCTGGGCTTGCCCCGCTTAGGCGGGGGCGCCTTCTCTTCGGGCGGCGGCGGGGCCCACGGTTTTCGCCTGCCCTGACGGAGGTTTTTCTCGTGCTGCCGTTGCTCCTTCTGCCTCTGGAGCACCCGGTCCGCCTTGGCCCGCAGCTGCTGGGCAGCGGGACCGTACCGCTCCGGGTCCTGGGCGGCCAGCTTCTCCACCACGGCAGCGGAAAAGCCCGCGTCGGTCAGGGCCAGCATGGCGCAGGAGGACCGGCCCAGTACAAAACCCAGCTGGCTTTTATCAAAGGGGGTCTCCAGCCACAGAACCCCTCCCGCCTCGCCAAAGTGAGCCGCCCGGCGGCGGGTATTGGGGGCTGCGTCTGCGGCCAGAAGGATCAGCCGCGCCTGGCGCGCCCGGCAGGCGGCCCCAACCGGCTCCTCCCCAAGCTCCAGCCGCCCGGCCTTTTTGGCCAGCCCCAGCAAGTGGAGAACAGGATCATTTGCCATCGGACTCCACCTCCTTCATCTGCGCCTCCAGTCCCTCCCACACTTCGTCCATAATCAGAGAGGAAAAGGCCCGTTCCAGGGCCCGGCTCTTCCGGGCCCGCTTCAGGCACTCCGGGTTGGGACACACGTAGGCCCCCCGGCCGGGCAGCTTGCCCTTAAAGTCCAGGGACACCGGCCCCTCCGGCGGTTTTACCAGCCGGATGAGCGCTCTCTTCTCTTTCATCTCCCGGCAGCCAACACATTGGCGCATGGGTATCTTCTTGGGCAAGGCTCTTCCTCCCTTTTGAGGTTGTTCTTACTCCTCCGCCGTCTCTCCGGCGGACTCCTCCTCCGGAAGCGGCTCCTCCTCCGCCTCAGACGCCCCTGCCTCCAGGGCGGCGGCCTCCGCCTCAGACGCCTCAGCTTCCAGGGTAGCGGCCAGCTCCTCCAGAGACTCCAGGGGAGCGGATGCGGGCTTGATGTCGATCTTATAGCCGGTGAGCTTGGCGGCAAGGCGGGCGTTCTGGCCCTCCTTGCCGATGGCCAGGGACAGCTGGTCGTCCGGGACCACCACACGGCAGCTCTTGGCGTCCCCCACCGGGGGCAGCTCCTCAACGCTGATCACGTCGGCGGGAGACAGGGCGGCGGCAATGTATTCCAGCGGGTCCTCCGACCAGGGGATGATATCGATCTTCTCCCCCTTCAGCTCCTCCACAATGGTGTTCACCCGCTGGCCCCGGGGGCCGATGCAGGCGCCGGTGGCGTCCACGTTGGGCTGGTCGGCCCAGACCGCCATCTTGGTGCGGGAGCCGGCCTCCCGGGCCACCGAGCGGATCTCCACCGTGCCGTCGTACACCTCGGGGACCTCCAGCTCAAACAGCCGCTTCACCAGCCCGGGGTGGGTGCGGGAGATCAGGACCTGGGGACCCTTGGTGGCCTTGCGGACCTCCACCACGTACACCTTCAGCCGCTGACCCTCTGCGTACCGCTCCCCCTTCACCTGCTCGCTGGCCCCCAGATAGGCGTCGGTAAACTCGGAACCGGAGTGCAGCCGCAGGGACACCGCCCCGTTGCGGGGATCGATGCGGGTGATGGTACCGGTGAGCAGCTCATGCTCCTTGGTGGAAAACTCATCGTAGATCATCCCCTGCTCCGCCTCGCGGATGCCCTGGATGATGACCTGCCGGGCGGTCTGGGCCGCGATCCGGCCAAAGGAACGGGCCTTCACCTCCATGCGCACCGTGTCGCCCAGCTCGGCCTGGGGCAGGGAGCGGCGGGCCTCATCCAGACTGATTTCGGTGGCGGGGTTGTCCACCTCCTCCACGATGTCCTTCTTCAAAAACAGGCGGACGGTATAGGTGGACTCGTCGGCCTCGATAAACAGGTTGTCCCCCACCCCCTCGTGGTCCCGGCGGTAGGCGGACAGCAGGGCCTGGGTCACCTTCTCCATCATATAGCCGGGCTTGATGCCCTTCTCCTGCTCGATCTGATGGATCGCCTCAAAAAACTCCTTGCCGTCCATCTCGTTGGTGTTAACGGCTTTTTTTGTCACTCTTTTTGCCACAATGCTCTTCCTCCTGCAATCGCGAAGCTATGGTTTCTTCCATTAAAATACGGGGTGCAGCCGGACCAGGGCGATCTCCTGCTGGGCGAACACAGCCTCGCCGCCCTCCAGCTCCAGGACGACCTGCCCGTCCGAGCAGGGTCCGAGCCGGCCTGCGAACTCCTTGCGGCCCTCCCGGGGCCGGTAGAGCTTCACCTCCACCTCCGCGCCCTGGAACCGGGCAAAATGCTCCGGCTTTTTCAGCGGACGGTCCGCTCCGGCGGAGGACACCTCAAAGGTGTAGCTGCCCTCGATGGGGTCGGCCTCATCCAGAAGGTCGGACAGGGGGCGGGACACCGCCTCACAGTCGTCGATGGAAACGCCCCCCTCCTTGTCGATGTAGACGCGGAGGAACCAGGTTCCCGCCTCCTTCACATATTCCACATCCCACAGCTCGCAGCCCGCGCGCTCCACCACCGGGAGCGCCAGCGCGGCCACCGCGTCGGTCACCTTTGCCATGTGAACCCCTCCTGAAAACCGGGAACCGCCGGTTTTTTCAATCAAAAAGAGCGGAGCCGCGACCCCACTCTTACCAATACTACCTTACATTCTTTGCTTACTATACCACACTGCCGGAGAAATTGCAAGGGATTATGACGAAGTTTTTTCCAAAAAAGCGGAAGCCTTCCAGGCTTTTTTCCGTCAAAAGCGGTCAAAAAATCCAGATTGGCCGCTCATTCCCGGAGTGAATCCGGAAAAACCGGCACATACTAGAGCGCGGATGGGACTTCCGTGAAAAATCAAGCGGGAGGATAAATCGATGAAAAAAAACATCCTGGCTCTGGCCCTGGCCCTCACCCTGGTGGGATCGCTGGCGGCCTGCAGCAATCGTGACCCCAAGACCAACGGCGGTACCGGCAGTCAGAACGGGACCGTCTCCGGCAGCACCGCCGGAAGCGGCAGCGGCACTGCCGGAACGGTCAGCCGGCGCTACCGCGGCGAGACCAATTATGACGGCCGCAGCTATTTTGACGACGGCCATTACACCGCCGGCTCCAACGGCCAGGTCTACAACAACGGCGGCGATATGGTCTCCCGTGACCTGACCCAGGACGCCCGGGACATCGTCCGGGACGCCGGTGACGCCATTGGCGACATCGGCCGGGGCATTGGCGGCGTGATCACCGGCAGCGGCACCGGCATCAACAGCAGCGGCACCCCCAGCTGGGAGCCTGACTCCAGCGCGGTGCGCTATTAACCAAACCGGGACGGGCATGCACGCCCGTCCCGGCCCTTTTACCGCTTCTTCTTCGGCTTCGCCCAGCCCTTCTTTCGAACGGGTTTGGAGGAGCCCTCCTTTTTCTCCACCCGGGTCCGGGTATCGATGCGGGACCGCTTCCCTCCCTGGGCTCCCCCTCTGGAAGCGCTGTCCGCCCTGCGGGCTGGCTGGGCGGGCAGTTCCCCTCGGTCCGGCTTGACCAGACAGTGCTTGCCGTAGCCGATCAGGTCCTCCCGGCCCGTTTTGCGGAGCGCCTCCAGCACCAGCTTCCGGTTCTGAGGCTTGCGCCACTGCATCAGCGCCCGCTGGAGGGCCTTGTCGTGGGGTGTTTTGGGGACGAACACCGGCTTCATGGTCCGGGGGTCCAGGCCGGTGTACCACATGCAGGTGGCCAGAGTGCCGGGGGTGGGGTAGAAATCCTGGACCTGCTCGGGCATGTGGCCCTGCTTGTTCAGCCACTCCGCCAACCGGACCGCGTCCTCCAGAGTACAGCCAGGGTGGGAGGAGATCAGGTAGGGCACCAGATACTGCTCCTTGCCGTAGCGGCGGTTCAGCTTGAAATATTTTTCCCGGAATTTCTCGTAGACCTCGATGTGGGGCTTGCCCATGTAGTCCAGGGTGTGGGCTACGCAGTGCTCCGGGGCCACCTTCAGCTGGCCCGAGATGTGGTGCTGGACCAGATCGGTGAAAAACTCCCCGCTGGGGTCCTTCATCAGGTAGTCAAAGCGGATGCCTGAGCGGATGAACACCTTTTTCACCTTGGGGATGTCCCGCAGCCTGCGCAGGAGCATCATATAATCGGTGTGGTCCGCATCCAGATTGGGGCAGGGTTCCGGAGCCAGACAGGCCCGATTGCGGCACATACCGCTCTTCAGCTGCTTTTGGCAGGAGGGCCGGCGGAAGGTGGCCGACGGCCCGCCCACGTCATGGATGTAGCCCTTGAAGCCGGGGTGCTGGGTGAGGGCCTTCACCTCCCGGATGACACTGTCGTGGCTGCGGCAGGAGATGGTCCGCCCCTGGTGGAAGGCCAGGGAGCAGAAATTGCAGGCCCCGAAGCACCCCCGGTTGTGGGTGACAGAAAAGCGGACCTCCTCAATGGCGGGCACGCCGCCCATCTCGCCGTACATAGGGTGGGGCTCCCGGACGTAGGGCAGCTCCGCCACCCGGTCCATCTCCTGGGTGGTCAGGGGGAAGGCGGGGGGGTTGACCACAAGAAAGCGGTCCCCGTGCTTCTGGAGGATGGCCCTGCCCGACACCGCGTCGTGCTCCTGGTATTCCACCATGTTGGCCCGGGCGTAGGCCGCTTTGGAGGCGGACACCTCCTCAAAGGAGGGGACCTCCACCCTGGGATAGGCGCACAGGCCGGGGTATTTGCCGATGACACAGGTGCCCCGCACGTCGGTAATTTCTCCCACAGGGGTGCCCGAGGCCAGCCGGGCAGCAATCTCCAGGGTGGCCGTCTCCCCCATGCCGTAGGTGAGGATGTCCGCCTGGGCATCGAAGAGGACGGACCGGCGCACCTTGTTCTCCCAGTAATCGTAGTGGGCGAAGCGGCGGAGAGATGCCTCCAGCCCGCCGATGACAATGGGGATGTCCCCAAAGGCTTCCCGCACCCGGTTGGAGTAGACCACCGTGGCATGGTCGGGGCGCAGGCCCGCCCTGCGGCCGGGGGAGTAGGCGTCGTCGTGACGGCGCTTTTTGGCGGCGGTGTAGTGGGCCACCATAGAGTCGATGTTCCCCGCCCCGATGAGCACCCCCAGCCTGGGGCGGCCCAGAGGCCGGAACGCCTCCGCCGATCTCCAGTCCGGCTGGGCCAGCACGGCCACCCGATAGCCCTCCGCCTCCAGCAGCCGCCCGATGATAGCCGGGCCGAAGGAGGGGTGGTCCACATAGGCGTCCCCGGTGATGAGCAGGAAGTCATACCAGTCCCAGCCCCGGCGGGCCATGTCGTCCAGGGTCACGGGGAGAAATAAATCGCGGTCAAACGGCATGCTCCGCCCTCTTTTCCCTTAAAATAGGATTAGTATATCAGCCTTGGAGGAATCCGTCAACACGCCTTGCGGGACTTGTCGGATTTTGGTATAATGGCGGTGCTGTCCCCACCTACACCGGCAGCAGGAGGAGGTGGGTGAGTTGGAATATATGATCCATTTTATCGTGTCCGTCGCAGCGAACGTAGTCTCCTACTGCGTGAGCAAATGGCTTGACGGGCATCAGAAGGGACAGTAAAGCCTGACCCTGCAAAAGCGGCCCTCCGGAGAGCTCCTATCTCTTCCGGAGGGCCGCTTTTTGCGGTGGGATCGTAGAATATATGATCAGTTCTGGCTTTCGCCAAGGTTATTATAACACATTGGCGTCCCTCAATGCAAGAGGGATTTTGAGAGTGTCCTACCGCACATTTTATCGCGATTGCAAGAACAGACACGCTCTGTAGGGGCGGCCACAGGCCCCCCTACATTGCGGACGCCCCTTCACCGCCGCTCCCGCACATCGGAACGGCCCACCAGATAGTCCAGGCTGACGTCGAAGAAGTCGGCGATGGCAATGAGGCCCTTCATATCAGGCGACCGCTGCTGCAACTCGTAGCACTGGTAGGCCCGAAAGCCGATTCCCAGCTCAGCAGCGGCTTCTTTCTGCGTCAAATCTCGTTCTTTTCTCAGCAGCCGGATACGTTCATGAAATTTCATTTTCTTTCCCTTCGCCCCTTGACATTCGCAATTTGTAGATGTATAATTGCATTCGCAAACTGCGAATGTATTGTAGATGAGGAGTGGCAACTATGCAAGAACTATTTGCCCAGCTGTTCTGGGGAAATGAAGACGTTTCCCACGCTGTCGTCTGTCTCTGTGAGGACATTCCCGGCTATCATTCCGCCAAAACAGCGTATGAGCAGGTTCTGTCCCAGGTCCGGGAGCAAATAGGCTTTGAGCTCTGCGATCAGCTTCTCAGCCGCCTAACGGAATGCAGCAGCTATGAAGCCTATGCCTATTACGCCGTAGGCCTGGGCCTGCGGGAGACCATTTTCCGGGAGCTGTGCGGGTAGATGCTACCAATCATACCCAATATATTTTTCCAGCAGGTCCCCCTCCGGGCCCTCTCCGATCTTTTTAAAGCCATACTTCTCAAAAAACCGCCGGGCCCGGTCGTTGTCCGCCGGGCAGTGGAGGCGCAGTCGGTCCCGGCCGCTGTTGCGGTGCATAGACACCGCCGCCCCAATGAGCTGGATTCCCAGCCCTCTGCCCCGGTCCTCCGGAAGAAGGGACAGAAATTTGATGTACCCCGTTCTCTTTGTGTTGCACCGGTCGTCATAGAGGATCACGCCTATGGGCCGCTCCCCCGCGTGGAAGATGTTGATGTTCCACATGCCGCAGGGCCAGCGGTTCCACAGCTCCTCCGCCTCGGCCAGAAGGAGCGCGTCCTCCACGCCGGGACAGGCCTCCCGCCGCAGCTTCAGGTACAGCTCCTGATCTTGGGACCAGGTTTTAACGGGGATATCCGCCCACAGGTTCACGTCCGCCGCCGTCTTTTTGTCCTTCCGCCACCAGGACTGGCGGGCCAGGGTGGAGATGTCCTCGGGCAGGTGGGAGTTGTCCATCTCAAACTGAATGGTAAACTTCTCCCCGTCGAAGGTGAGACAGGTCACCGCCGTGTTGTCCCCGTGGGGCATGGCGTGCCACTCCTCCGGCGGGATATTTTTCACCCTGCCCAGGAACTGACGGATGGCCATGCCATGGCTGAACATCGCCACGCTCTGGTCGGGATGCCGCCCTGCCAGACGGCCCACCGCCTCATACAGCCGGTCCCCCAGCTGGAAAAAGTTCTCCGCCTTCTCCACCTCCCAAGCCGGGTCAGTGCGGTTGAACAGGTCCATCTGCCGGGGGTCACTGTGGCGCACAGCTCCAAAGGTCCGGTCCTCCCACTCCCCCAGATTCAGCTCCCGCAGGCCGGGGTGGGTGCGCAGGGGGAGGTTTTTGGAGCGGTAAATGGCCCGGGCGGTGGTCCGGGTGCGGAACAGGTCGCTGGAATACACCGCGTCGATGTGGATATCCCGGAAACGCTCCTCTAAAGCGGCGATCTGCCGGTAGCCGTTTTCGGTAATCAGGGAGTCGTACCAGCCATGGACCCGGCGGTAGAGATTGCCCTCCGCCTCGGCGTGGCGGATCAGATAGATGGTTGTCATATCAGGACTCCTCCCTCTTGTTTTCCCGGGGGTCGGCGTGCTCTCCCTTCATCTCAATGTGGATGAGCAGGGACAGCAGCGCCCGCAGCAAAATCACCGCCCCCAGCACCATCAGCTCGTTCAGGTCCCGGACCAGCACGGTCTTTAAAATCTCGGCGGCCATTTTGAACTCCAGACTGGTGGCCAGGCCCTCAGCCAGCTGAAACTTGATGTTCCGGGGCTTGCGGGTCACCATCCCCGCGCAGTACAGCCAAAAGGCGTGCAGGGCGGTAACGGCCACCACGAAAATACCCATCAGCTCACAGGCCGAGATAATGGTGGGCAGGCACAGCTCGATGATGTGTTCCAGCATAGGGATACCCTTCTTTCCTTTTTCACGGTCCGCCTGTAGGGCAAGGGCTCTGCCCTACAGGATGTCAGCCTATCCCCGAAAAGGGGCGGAATCAAATACGGCGCGCCGGGTCGTCGCGCCCTACACGCGGGCCCGTAGGGCGGGACGCCCCCGGCCCGCCGCGTTTTGTCACCAGGGACGCACCCCTCCGGTCAGCTCCGAAACCGACGCCAGCCCCTGCCGGGCGGCCAGGCCGGCCAATTCGTCCCGGACCTTCAGGGGGGCGAAGGGGTCGGCGAACAGGGCGGTGCCCACCGCCACGGCGGAGGCCCCGGCCAGCATCAGCTGGGCGGCGTCCGTTCCCTTGGACACGCCCCCCATGCCCAGGATGGGCAGCTTCACTGCCTGGGCCACCTCCCACACCATCCGCACCGCCACCGGCAGCACGGCGGGGCCGGACAGGCCCCCGGTGTTCATCTTCAAAACGGGGCGGCGGGTGTTTACGTCAATACGCATCCCCCGGATGGTGTTAATCAGAGACAGGGCGTCCGCCCCCGCCCCCTCCACCGCCCGGGCAATCTCGGTGATATCCGTCACGTTGGGGGACAGCTTTACCATCACAGGCACGCCTCCGGCGTGCTTTTTTGCCGTCTCAGTAACCTCGGCGGCCAGCTCGGGCCGGGTGCCGTAGGCCAGCCCCCCCGCCTTCACGTTGGGGCAGGAGATATTCACCTCGATCATATCCACCCCGGCCTCCGCCAGCTTCTCGCACATGACGCCGTACTCCTCCGGGGTATTTCCGGAGATATTGGCGATCATTTTCGTATCAAATGTTCGCAGGAAGGGCAGCTCCTCCTGGATAAAGGCGTCCACGCCGGGATTTTCCAGCCCCACCGAGTTGAGGATGCCCATGGGGGTCTCGGCAATGCGGGGGGCGGGGTTGCCGTTTCGGGGGTGGAGGGTCAGCCCCTTGGCACAGATGCCGCCCAGCTCCCCCAGGTCGTAAAATTGGCTGTACTCCCGGCCAAAGCCGAAGGTGCCCGAGGCCACAACCACGGGATTTTTCAGCGTCACCCCCGCCAGCTCCACCTGCATGTTCACGTCAGGCATCCCAGTCCACCTCCTCCGCGTCAAACACCGGGCCGTCCTTGCAGACGTGCTTTACCGTGCCGTCCTTCATGGCCACGGCGCACACCAGACAGGCCCCCACGCCGCAGCCCATCCGCTCCTCCATGGACACCTGGCAGGGGACATTAAACTCGGCGGCCACGTTCGCAACATTTTTCAGCATGGGCTTGGGCCCGCAGGCCAGGATTCCCTGATAGTGGCGGTTCTTCTCCAGTTCCTGACGCACCAGTGCGTCCACAAAGCCGTGGTAGCCCAGGGAGCCGTCGTCGGTGGCAATTTGAACGTCGATGCACGCGCTGTCAAACTCGTCCAGCAGGATGGCCCGATCCTTGGAGCGGAACCCCAAAATGGCGGTGGAGGAACCGCCGGTGTAGCAGGCACAGGCGTAGAGCGGCGGCACGCCGATGCCGCCTCCCACCAATAAGTAGGGGCCGGGGGTGGTCCGGAAGCCGTTCCCCAAGGGGCCCAGCACGTCCAGGGTGTCCCCCACCTGACGCTGGGCCAGCCAGCGGGTACCCTCCCCCTTCGCCTCAAAGACAACGGTGATGGTCCCCCCCATCCGGGGCCCCAGCCAGGACTGGATGGAGATGGGCCGGCGAAGCAGCAGGCCCTCCCCGCATTTGATGTGGATAAACTGTCCGGGGTGAATGGGCCGCCCGGTATTGGTAACGGCGGAGCTGACCATGTCGCCCACCGCCAGAGTCATGGAGACGGTGTCCGGGGTCAGCTGTTCCCTGGCGATGATGCTGCATGCGTGTTCTACCTTCATGCGTCCACCCCTTACACAATGGTCACAAACTGTTTGATGTCGTCCCGCATGGCGAGGGCGGCGTTGCGGGCCGCTTCGGCGAAGTCGTGTCCGTCCCCGCCCGTCTTCTGCCAGGCGCACATGATGCCCCGGGAGGAATTTACAATGGCCCCGTGACCGTATTTGTCAAAGGCATACCGCACATCGTCGGCGGTGCCCCCCTGGGCGCCGTAGCCGGGCACCAGGAAGAAAGTGCTTTCCAGCCGCTTGCGCAGTGCCCGGATGTCGGAGGGGTAGGTGGCCCCGGTAACCGCCCCGGCCATGGTGTAGCCGTACTTGCCCTCGGTACCGGTGGCGATGCGCTGGTTCAGGTCGCCCATCACCTGATAGACCGTCCGGTCTCCGGCGGGGATGTCCTGGAGCTCCCCGGAGCCGGGGTTGGAGGTCTTCACCAGCACGAAGACGCACTTGTCCTCCCCCTTTGCGGCCTCCAGGAAGGGCCTGATGGAGTCGGAGCCCATGTAGCCGTTGAGGGTGACACAGTC
>Ga0209064_1003773_pt1 | contig 12506 bp, 11 predicted proteins | sample Inofromicrocosms_FD_187498 | JGI IMG/M metagenome (GOLD analysis project Ga0209064, IMG submission 187498) | Mouse cecum microbial communities from Vienna, Austria - Inoculum for glucosamine and mucus D2O microcosms (SPAdes) (version 2) | ecosystem: Host-associated > Mammals > Digestive system >... | reverse complement strand
CCACGTACACCCGCACGTGCTGGCCCTCGGTCAGCTCCTCGCCCTTGATCTGCTCGCTGGCGGCCAGCATGGCCTCCGTGGACTCAGGGCCGGTGCCGATGCGCAGGGAGATGCCGCCGGTGCGGGGGTCGATGCGGCTGACCTCGCCGGAGAGGATCTCATGCTGCTTGGAGTTGAACTCGTCGTAGACCATGCCCCGCTCGGCCTCCCGCAGGCCCTGAATAATGACCTGCTTGCCGTTCCCGGCGGCGATGCGCCCGAACTCCACATTGTCGACGGGGATTTTCACCAGGCCGCCGATGTCCGCCCGCCGGTATTTCAGCAGGGCCTCCTCCAGGGAGATCTGCGCGCCGGGCCGCTCCACCTCCGCCACGATCTCCTTTTGTACATACATCTTCAGATCCTTGCGCGCCTCGTCCACGTCCACCACCACATTCTCCACGCCCTCGTGGTCCTTCTTGTAGGCCGTGGTCAGGGCCTGGATGATCTTATCCATCATAAAGGTGGGAGAGATGCCCCGCTCCTTTTCCAAAAGGGCCAGGGCGGTAAAAATTTCATCGCATTTCATATTTTATACTCCTAATATAATCGCCATCAAAGTATGTCCATCAAAACTCGATCCGCAGCCGGCACAGGGCGACCTCGTTTTTGGGGAAGGTTATGGTCTCGCCGCCTATGGCAACCGTGATCTCGCCGCTGTCCGGGTCGTACCCGGTCAGGACGCCGGCGAACTCCTTCCGGCCGCCGCGGCCCTTGTACAGCTTCACAGCCACGGGGCTGCCCAGAAAGCGCTGGAAGTCGGAGGGGCGCTTGAGGGGCCGCTCGGCCCCGGCAGAGGAGACCTCGAAGGTGTAGCTGCCCGCAATCGGGTCGGCCTCGTCCAGCAGGTCGCTGACGGTCCGGCTGACGCGCTCGCAGTCCAGGATATCCACGCCGCCCTCCTTGTCGATGTAGAGCCGCAGGAACCAGGCGCCCGCCTCCCGGACATACTCCACGTCCCACAGCTCGCACCCGGCCTCCTCCACGGCAGGCCGGGCCAGCTCTGCCACCAGCTCGGTAATTTTTGCCATATTGTCATCCTCCCATTGCAAAACAGGCAGGGTCAGACCGCCCCATTTCAGGGGGAAATTGCCTCATGAAATTAGGTCAAGAAAAAGAGCGGACCCAAAAGTCCACTCCGGCTGCTAACCCCCAAGCAAAGATATCATACCACAAAACTGTCCGCATTGCAAGTGCTTTCTGAGAAATAATCCGCAGTTTTTAAAAAATAAAATGTGGGGCAATGGGAAAAAAGGGCTTTACAAATTCTGGGATGTGTGGTATACTATCATCAAATTTCATAAGATGTCAGCTGCAGCCGTCCAAGCGGCGCATGGAATAGGGTGAGAAGCCCTGCGAGTCGGTCACTGTGATGCTTTTTCGAGAAGCTAAGTCAGATACATGGCAGCGTGACAGCGTTCTGCCGGAACTGGAACTGCGTGTGAAGAAATCCGGCCTCCCGTATAAAAAGCGGCGAGGCTTTCTGCGTCCCATGGGAAGGCATGGGGCGCATTTTTCCTGTGTTTCCGCCGGCGCCGATGGGGCGGCGCTGGGAAACAATACAATACTCCCAATTGCAGCTCGGCTCTATAGGAACGTCGAAAACCGTCCAGGTCTTGGCCTGAGGCGGTTTTTGACGTTAAGGGGGAATGCCCGGATGCCTATGATATTTTTCCCGCGGACTTGTGCGCAGGAAACCGGCTGTGCTATAATAGCTCCAGACGCGCCGGCCCGCCGGCGGAAAGCACAGGAGGAGCGAGACGATGGATACGTTGACGCCGCTAAAGCAATACTTCGGCCACAGCAGCTTCCGGGGCGGTCAGGAGCCGCTGGTGAACGCCCTGCTCTCTAATCGGGACGTGCTGGGCGTGATGCCCACCGGCGCGGGAAAGTCCGTCTGCTACCAGCTGCCCGCCCTGCTCCTGCCCGGCCTGACGGTGGTGGTCTCGCCGCTGATCTCCCTGATGAAGGACCAGGTAGCCGCCCTGAATCAGGCCGGGGTCCCCAGCGCCTTTCTCAACTCCTCCCTGACCGCCGCCCAGCACTGGGACACCCTGCGCCAGGCGGAGCACGACGCCTATAAGATCCTCTATGTGGCCCCGGAGCGGCTGCTGACGGACAGCTTTCTCGCCCTGGCCCAGAGCAGGCCCATCTCCCTGCTGGCTGTGGACGAGGCCCACTGCGTCTCCCAGTGGGGACAGGACTTCCGGCCCAGCTACCGGTCCATCCCGGCCTTTGTGGAAAAGCTCCCGGCCCGTCCGGTCGTCGGCGCGTTTACCGCCACGGCCACCGCCCAGGTCAGGGAGGATATCCGGCGACTGCTGTCGCTGCAGGACCCCCTCTGCGTGACCACCGGCTTTGACCGGCCCAACCTCTTTTTCGATGTGGTCCAGACCAAGGAAAAGGACAGCTGGCTGGCGGAATTCCTCTCCCGCCACGCCGGGCAGAGCGGGATCATCTACTGCTCCACCCGAAAAACCGTGGAGCAGGTGTGCGGGAGCCTGCTGCAAAAGGGCATCTCCGTCACCCGCTACCACGCCGGACTCAGCGATGAGGAGCGCCGGCAAAATCAGGAGGATTTCGTCTTTGACCGGGCCCGGCTCATGGTGGCCACAAACGCCTTCGGCATGGGCATCGACAAGTCCAACGTCAGCTTTGTGGTGCATTACAACATGCCGAAAAATCTGGAGAGCTACTACCAGGAGGCCGGGCGGGCGGGCCGGGACGGGGAGCGGGCGGAGTGCGTGCTGCTCTACTCCCCCGGCGACGTGCGCACGGCGCGGTTTCTCCTGCAAAACGCCCAGGGCAGCGAGGACCTGAGCCCCGCAGAGCGGGAGGCGGTCTTCCACCAGGACCTGGCGCGGCTGAATAAAATGGTGGGCTACTGCACCGCCAGCGGCTGTCTGCGGGCCTGTCTGCTGGACTATTTCGGAGAGGCCCACGCCGGCAATTGCGGCAGCTGCGGCAACTGTACCGCGGAGTATGCGGAGCGGGATATCACCATTGAGGCGCAGAAAATCCTCTCCGCCGTGGCGCGGGTGGAGAAAAAATACCCGTACGGCCTGGGCATCAACGCCATTACGGGCCTGCTGCGGGGCAGCGCCGCCCAGCGGATCAAGCAGCTGGGCCTGGACAAAATCCCCACCTACGGCGCGCTGAAGGAGCTGAAGCCGGAGCAGATCCATATGTACATGGACTTTCTCAAGGAGGCGGGCTATCTGCAGGTGACAGGGGACCAGTACCCGGTGCTGCGGCTGACGCGGGAGGCGGGGGCGGTCCTGTTTCACGGCAGGACCGTGACGTACCGCCAGCGGGTCACCCGGCAGGAGGAGCGGAAGAGCGCCGCCCGGCGGACCATGGACGCGCCGCTGCCGCCGGAGTGCGAGGACCTGCTGGACGCGCTGAAGGCGCTGCGGCTGCAGCTGGCCCGGGAGGAGGACGTGCCGGCCTATATCGTCTTTTCCAACGCGGTGCTCTCGGAGATCGCCAGGCGGCGGCCCAGGGATATGAGCCAGTTCCTGGAAATCCCCGGCGTGGGCTATGTCAAGGCGGCCCGCTACGGCAGTCAGTTCCTGGACGTGGTGGCCGCCTACTCCTGACGAAAGGCTGCCGGAAAAGTCCGCTGGACTTTTCCGGCAGCATATTTTCCCGGCTCAGACAAGCCGGTCGTTGTGCAGGCCAAAGCTCACCGCTATGGCCGCGTCAACACGGTCCATCAGCGCTTTGTCCACTCGTCCCATCTTTTCCCGCAGCCGCCGTTTGTCCAGCGTTCGGATCTGTTCCAGCAGCACCACGGAATCACGGGTCAACCCGTAGCTTTGCGCCGCCAATTCAATATGTGTCGGCAGCTTCGCCTTTCCCGTCTGAGACGTGATTGCAGCGGCAATCACGGTGGGGCTGTATCGGTTCCCTGTATCGTTCTGAACGATCAGCACAGGACGTACGCCTCCCTGCTCGCTCCCCACAACCGGGCTGAGGTCGGCATAATAAATATCCCCGCGTTTTACGCTTGTATCCACTCAGTTCACACTCCGCCGGAAGAAGTGCCCGTTTTTGCGGGCCACTATCATTCTCCCACGCTGGCGCGGAATTTATACTTGCCCGCAGCGCAAAAGCATCCGATTCATTTCCGCCGCCGCGGCCGTATGGTCACCGGGCGTTTCCTGCCCCGCAATATTGTATGCTCCCCCCAGGCGGATGGTGCCCGTTTCCTCTGGGTCAGCCGCCCATTCCCGCAGCGGCTGCGGCAATCAGCGCCGGTATGAGAAACACCAGGCCGGAAAACAGATTGGACGCCAGGACGCAGGCCAGCTGCTGCTCGTCGTCCAGCTCGTCGAAGGTAACGATATGCTCGTCCACAAAGTCGATCATGTCGCGGGAACCAGGGCGGCGGAGCTTCCGGGGTTCCTTGGGCGGACGCGCGATCTTCACCCCGTCCAGACGCAGGTACGACACAAAGGCCAGGGCGAAAAACACCAGCCCCGCCGCGAACCCCCCGTCCCGCACCGCCGACAGCGCCCCGCGGCTGATATACCGGTCCCACAGCAGGACGATCACCAGGGCGATGGCGCACTTGTTGACGCACTTATAGATGATTGGGCGGATCATTTCCCGCGTGTACAGCGACAGCACTTTTTTCATGGACTTGCAGCCTCCGCTCTGTATCAGGATGTTATGACGCTTGGGAGGAAGCCTCTCCGGCTCCCTCCCAAATGCATCAGGTCTTATTTGGTGTTTTCTTTGGCCGCGATCTCCTTCCGGTATCCATCCAGTTCCTTCTCGTTGCCGTAGATGAAGTGTCCGGGCAGGATCTCCTCCCAGATGGGCTTGTTCACGCTGTAGTCGTGGACCGACGGGTCGTAGACCAGCAGCTTTTTCTTCTTCTCCAGCTCCGGGTCCGGGATGGGCACCGCAGACAGCAGGGCCTTCGTATACGGGTGCAGGGGGTGCAGGAACAGCTCCTCTGCCTCCGCCAGCTCCACGATCCGCCCCTTGTGGATGACCGCGATCCGGTCCGAGATGAACCGCACCACCGACAGGTCATGGGCAATGAACAGATACGTCAGCCCCCGGCTCACCTTCAGCCGGTTCAGCAGGTTCAGCACCTGGGCCCGGATGGACACGTCCAGGGCGGAGATGGGCTCGTCCGCCACCACGAACTGGGGCTCCATGATCAGCGCCCGGGCGATGCCGATGCGCTGGCGCTGGCCGCCGGAGAACTCGTGGGGGAACCGGGAGGCAAACTCCGGCAGCAGTCCCACTTCCCGCAGCGCCGCCTCCACCTTCCGCTTCCGGTCGTCCTCGTCCTTGTACAGATGCCAGTTGATGAGGCCCTCGGAGACGATGTAGTCCACCTTGGCCCGCTCGTTCAGGGAGGCCATGGGGTCCTGGAAGATCATCTGGCAGTTCTTGATGACCTCCCGGTCCAGGTCCTTGGAGATCTTCCCGCTGATCCGCTGGCCCTTGAACAGAATCTCGCCGGCGGACACCGGGTTGATGCGGGTGATGGCGCGGCCAATGGTGGTCTTGCCCGAGCCGGACTCCCCCACCAGGGAGAAGGTCTCCCCCTTGTAGATGTCAAAGTTGACGTGGTCCACGGCCACGAACTTCTTCTTGCCGCTTCCGAAGGTAATTTGCAGGTCCTTGATCTCAATTAATTTTTCACGTTCTGGCACAGCAAATTCCCTCCCTTACTTCTTCATCTTTTCCCGCAGCATCTTGATGGACTTCGGCTGCTCAATCTTGGGCGACCGGGGGTCCAGATACCAGGTTTTGGCCTTATGAGTCGGCGAGACCTCGAAAAACGGCGGCTCCTCCTCGAAATCAATGGCCAGGGCCTGCTTGTTCCGGGGGGCGAAGGCGTCGCCCTTGACCTCGTTGAAGAGGTTCGGCGGCGTGCCGTCGATGGTGGGCAGCTCCTCGCCCTTGACCCCCAGCTGGGGCAGGCTGGACAGCAGCGCCCAGGTGTACGGGTGCCACGCATTGTAGAAGATCTCGTCCACGTTGCCGTACTCCACGATCTGCCCCGCGTACATCACCGCCACCCGGTCCGCCACGTTGGCCACCACCCCCAGGTCGTGGGTGATATAGATGACCGTCATGTTCAGCTCCTTCTGGAGGCTGCGGATCAGGTCCAGAATCTGGGCCTGGATGGTCACGTCCAGAGCCGTGGTGGGCTCGTCACAGATCAGGATCTGGGGCCGGCAGGCCGCGGCGATGGCGATGACCACGCGCTGCCGCATGCCGCCGGAGAACTCGTGGGGGTACTGGTTGGCCCGGCGCTCCGGGTCGATGATGCCCACCTTGTGCATCATCTCAATGGCCATCTTTTTCGCCTGCTCGCCCTTGATGCCCTGGTTGAGGTTGATGCTCTCCTCGATCTGCTTGCCAATCTTTTTCAGGGGGTTGAGGCTGGTCATGGGGTCCTGCATGACCATGGAGATCTTCTTGCCCCGGATGCCCAGCCACTCCTTCTCCGTCTTGTACTGGGCGATATCCACGCCCTGGTACATGATGGAGCCGCCGGTGATGCTGCCGTTGGCGTCCAGCATGCCCAGGAAGGACTTGGTGAACACGCTCTTGCCGGAGCCGGACTCGCCCACGATGGCCAGGGTCTCCCCCTCGTACAGGTCCAGGGAGCAGCGGCGGATGGCCTTCAGCACTTTCCCCCGCAGGGTGAACTGAATCTCAATGTCCTTTGCGCTCAACAGTGGTTCTCGTGACATCTCTCCGCCCCCCTTACACATGATTGCGGGGGTCAGCCGCATCGGAAAATGCGTTGCCCACCAGGTAGAAGGTAACCGTAATCAGCGAGACGATGACGGCGGGGAAAATCAGCAGATACGGGTACTTCAGGAAATACTCACGGGCGTTGCGCAGCAGCAGGCCCAGAGACGGGGTGTTGATGTCCAGGCCCAGGCCCAGGTAGGACAGGGTGGACTCCAGGGCGATGGTGGCCGGGATGGACAGGGCCAGGCGCAGGATGATCACGCTGACCAGATACGGGAAGATGTTCTTCACCAGCACCCGCCACACCGGGGTGCCCAGGCACCGGGAGGCCAGGTTGTACTCCCGGTCCCGGTACATGATGACCAGATTGCGCACGTTCCGGGCCATGACCAGCCAGCCGATGGCGATCATGGACGTGGCCATGATGCGGAAGCTCTGGCCCACCACCAGGGCGATCAGGGTCATGTAGATGACCATGGGCACGTTGTTGACCAGATTGTACAGCTCCGTCAGGAAGCCGTCCAGGCTGCGCACGTAGCCCCACAGGCACCCGATGATCACGCCGATGATGCACTCACCGATGGCTACGATCAGGGCCAGCTTGATGGAGGTCTGGGCGGCGTACCACACCTGGCACCAGTAGTCCCGGCCCAGGTTGTCGGTGCCGAACCAGTACTCCCCGTTAGGGTTTGTGAAGGCCAGGGCGTTGTCGCTCATCAGCTCGCTGTACTGGTACTTGCCGATGCCCAGGGCGATGAAGGAGAAGACCACCAGCGCGATGAAGACAAGGGCCATCACCACGGCGGATTTCTTCTTCAGGAAGTTCTGCCACACGGACCGCCAGTAGGAGTAGTTGGAGTAGCCGATCCGCTCCGCCGCGTCGGCGGAGTACTCCACAATGCGGAACAGCTCGTCTTGTTTTTTCATCATCGTCCGGAGCCACCTCCCACCAGTTTGATGCGCGGGTCAAGGAGCATCATCAGGATGTCTCCCAGGAACACACCCAGGATGCCCAGCCCTGCGTAGATGAACACGCACGCCTGCACCACGTTGGTGTCGTAGCGGTTGATGGCGTCGATCATCAGCGTGCCCATACCGGGCACGGAAAAGAACCGCTCCACCAGCATGGAGCCGCCCACGGTCAGCAGCAGGGACGCCGGGATGTACTGGGCCAGGGGCACAAAGGCGTTTTTCAGCACGTGCTTGCGCATGATATCGCTGGACTTCATGCCCTTCACCCGGGCCAGACGGATATAGTCTTTGGTGGACTCGTCCACCATGTACCGCCGGGTCCACAGCGCGTAGTGGGCGATGGACGCCAGGGACAGGCAGATCAGGGGCGGGATGCTGCTCTTGCCCACATTCCGGGTGGAGTACAGGCTGGGCAGGCTCAGCACATGGGCGCAGAACACAAGCACAAGGGAATACGATACCAGCGAGGGCACCGAGTTGACAAATACGGTGTACACCGTGCCGATATGGTCCGGGATCTTGTTCTTATACTGGGCCTGGACCAGTCCCAGTAGCACACCGATTACCAAAGAAATGGCCATGGATATGAGTCCCAGCCGCATGGATACCGTAAACTTGGACTCGATTACCTTCAAGACAGGCACGCCGGTCTGGATCCTCCGGGATTCGCCGAAATCCAGGTGGAGGAGCTGCCTATAAAACCGGAAAAGCTGCGTGGGGATCGGGTCCAAAAGTCCGGCCGCTTCCAGCTGTTCTTCCTTCTGCTGGTCATTGAGCTTCATCATCTGCTCCTCCGTGAAGTACATGTCCGTGGGGAGCATGCGCATCAGAACGAAGGTGACGGAGACGATGATCAGGACCATAATCAGGGACTCTATCAGGCGCCTGACCGTGTACTTGAGCATCAGCCGTTGGCTTCAGCGGCGAAGCGGGCGTAATCCTCGGCGGTATAGGCTTCCGTGGAGGTCTCCCAGTTCTTATAGGTGTAGTTCTGGATGCCGTAGAGGGCGTTGATCTTGGTGTAGTCGTTGATCTTGGTCAGCTGCCAGGTGTTCTCATAGTACTCCGGCCAGGTGAGAGCGTGCTGGAGCAGGAAAGCCTCGGCCTGGGCAAAGGCCTCGTAGCGGGCGTCCAGGTCGTCGACGATGGCCTTGGCCTCGTTGACCTTGTCGGTGAACTCCTGGAACAGGGCGATGACCTCAGGATCCTGGCACTCATTGATATAGGTATAGGAATTGGCGTAATAGGCGTTGTCGCTGCCGTAGACGATCTGGTCGTGGAAGTTCTCCACGTCGCCGTAGTCGGCGCCCCAGCCGCTGCCGGCGATGCTGTGGAGACCGGGGGCGGTGACCTCCTGGGTCTGGCTGTTGACGTAGGTCTTGATATTCAGGTTGATGAAGTCGCTGCCCAAGGTGCCCTCAACGCACTCCTTCAGCACGGTGGCGTTGTCCAGACCCGTGGCGCTGCCGGCCTTGATGTAGTAGTCCATCTGGATGGGGAAGGTGACGCCCTTGGCGGTCAGCTCCTCCTTGGCCTTGTCCCGGTACTCAATGCCCTTGGCCTCGTCGAAGCGGCGGGGCAGGTCGCCGTTGCTGTCGGGATACTCCATCAGCTCAATGACGCGGTCGGTGTAATCCCGGCCGTCGGAGAATTTCAGCAGGCCCTTCATGGTGAAGCACAGGTTCTCGATGCCCAGGGGGTTGATGCGGTTGGTGCGCTCCCAGAAGTTTTTCAGGTTGACGCCGCACAGCAGGGCCTGGCGGAAGTTCTCGTTGGCCACGGCGGTGTTCCAGTTGGTATCCAGGGTGCCGTCCTCGTTCTTCTTGTTGAAGTTCAGCTGGAACTGATAGGAGTACTTTTTGATCTGGGTCTCCACCAGATAGTCGTTGCGCTCGTCGCTGGGGTCCTTGAGGATGGCGTCCAGGTTGGCGATATTCAGCTCGGTGAAGTCCACCTCGCCGGTCTCATAGAGGCTGTCGTCCGTGGTGCCGCTCTCGATCATGACGATGGTCACGGTGTCGAACAGGGAGCAGTCCTTATCCCAGTAAGCCGGGTTCTTGGTCAGGGTCTTGGTGTTGTTGTTGATGTACTCGGTGATGGTGTAGGGCCCGTTGTACCACATGTCCAGGTTGGTCATACCCACCATGCCGTCCACGGTCTTCTCATCGATTTCCGCCTGGGAGACAGGATAGAGGGCGGCGGAGGTGCACAGGGTCTCAAAATAGGGGCAGGGCTTGACGCAGGTGTAGGTCAGATGGGTGTCGTCGGGAGCCTTGACGCCCACCTTCTGGAACTCGGCGTTGTCGGACTTGAGGGCCTTGGCGGCCTCCTCGCCCTCGGTCTCCGTCAGGGCTTTGGTATACTGGAAATACTCCTCCGCGCCGGCCACCATGGCCCGGAGCATAGAGGTGTTGTTGGTTCCGTTTTTCGCGTAGTTGAGGATCCACTCCATGGAGGTGATCCAGTCCTGGGCGGTGCACTTGGCCTTCTCGTTGCCGTTGACGTCCACCCAGGTCACATCGTCCCGGAGCTCAAAGTTCCAGGTCAGGCCGTTGTCGGGGGTATCCCACTTGGTCGCCACTGCGGGCCCAAGCTCGCTGGGCGGGCTCAGCTCCAGCAGGGGGGAGTAGGCGTTGGTGAGGACGTTGAGGTCCTTGGCCTGCTCGGTGTGGAGGATGAAGAACTCCTCCAGCTCACGGGTGCCGGAGGTCTCCCACAGGATGATGTCCTTGATGGGCTCGCCGCCGTTGCTGGGGGCGGGGGCGTCCGCAGTGGTACCGCCGCCGCTGTTGCCGCCGTCACTGCTGTTGCCGGAGCCGCCGTTGCTGCCGCCGCAGGCGGTCAGGGCCAGGAGCATGGCCAGCAGGATGGATAAGAATCTGATACGGTTGTTTTTCATCTTGTTTCTCCCTTCGATTTCTTGATTTCATCTGGTTTTCCAAACGGTCCAACATTTTGAGGGTTCAGTCTGGTGGGCATCAACTCTTTTCTGCAATACGCCGCGGCCGCAGGGGAGGAAAAGATCATAACGTCTCGCCCGAAGGGCGAGACGCACCAGCGCGCGCTGGTGCGGACCACTGCGGGTCCCCCTGATGAAATTTTCCGGTTGGCCGCAAATTGTAAATTGTCGACAAAAATGTTCCATCAAATTATATCACATTTGCCAAAAAACTCAATGAACATATTGAATAAAATGCGCCTTCGATTTTTGTGGCATTTCACATTTATCAGTAGGAGCCATCATACCGCGCGATCTTGTCGTTGAGCTTGTCCAGGGACTGCTGCATATCCGCGATCCGCGCCGCCAGCTGGTCCCGCTGCCGGACCAGCAGCGCCTTCCGTGCCGGGGCGGTCTCCTCCCCCTGCCGGAAGAGCCTGACATACTCCGTCAGCGCCTCGATCTGCACGCCGGCGGACCGCATGCACTTCATCAGCTCGATCCACCGGCACGACTCCTCGTCATAGTTCCGAAATCCGCTCTGGGTGCGCGGGACCGGCGGGATCAGGCCGATCCGCTCATAGTAACGCAGGGTGTCCGCTGTCAGCGCGTATTTCTCACTGACTTCCGCTATCGTCATCTGCATTCGCCTCCCCGGCGTCCGCGGCCCGCCGGGACCGCGGTACCGTTTTTGATGCGCCTGCCGCCTCCCCGCCTCTACCGGCGGTTCCGCTTGAGCAGGCGGATATCGTCCCCGAAAAACCGGAGGACCTGGTACTCCCCCTGGATGCGGGAGAGGGCGGCGGCGCCGTAGCGCTGCCCCAGCTGCTCCACCGTGAGATTGGTGGAGAGCACCGTGTGCCGCTGATTGAGCAGGCGGTCGTTGACCGTCCGGTAGAACATCGGGGGGATGAAGTTGGTCATCATCTCCGTACCCAGATCGTCCATAATCAGCAGATCGCAGTTGAGGTACCGGTTGATCTCCCGGTCCGGGTCCTCCTCGTAGGGGTTCTCCCGGCCAAACTTGGCGCTCTCAAACTGCTGGAAAATATGGCCGGCGGTGTCGTAGACCACGGAGAACCCCCGCTCGCTGACCTCCCGGGCGATGCAGGCGGACAGGAAGGTCTTGCCCAGGCCCGGCGGGCCGGTGAACAGCAGGTTGCCGCCCCGCCGCTCAAAGGAGCGGGCGTACTCCCGGCAGATCTCCCGCACCATGCCCATGTTCTCCAGGGGACTGCGGCCATACTCGGGCCACACCTGGGGGCTGTACCAGTCCAGGGAGAAGGTGTCGAAGGACTGGCTGCCCAGGTCCAGCAGCTTGCTCAGCCGCCGGTTCTGCTCCCGTGTGTAGTAGGCGGACAGGCACCGGCAGGGCGCGCCGTCGGGCAGATAGCCGCTGTCCTGGCACTGGGGGCAGGCCGGGCCGCCGTCCAGGTAGTCAAAGGGGAAGCCGCCGCCCACCAGCAGCTCGGCCCGCTCCCGCTGCAGCGCCAGATTGCCGCTGCGCAGCTCCAGCAGGGCCCGCTCCGGGTCGCCGCCCTCCTGGAAGGCGGCCAGCACGATTTTCGCCGCCGTGCCCCGCAGCTGCCGGTCGATGGCCTCCACCCGTGGCAGACGGCGGTAGACCTCCGCCTCCCGCCGCTCCAGCTCCCGCCGCCGGTCGTCCCGGTCCTGCCGGTACTGCCGGTACGCGGCGGACATGATCTTTGCGTCCCGCGCCATTTATCCGTCCTCCTTTTCGCCCCGCAGCTGCCGCAGGTACTGCTCCATCCGGGCCATATCGTCCTGGGCCGCCGGGCCAGCGGCAGTCGCCGGACCAGCCGGCTCC
>Ga0209064_1003772_pt1 | contig 12509 bp, 6 predicted proteins | sample Inofromicrocosms_FD_187498 | JGI IMG/M metagenome (GOLD analysis project Ga0209064, IMG submission 187498) | Mouse cecum microbial communities from Vienna, Austria - Inoculum for glucosamine and mucus D2O microcosms (SPAdes) (version 2) | ecosystem: Host-associated > Mammals > Digestive system >... | reverse complement strand
CGAGTGCCACGTAAGGAATGGATTTGGCGTTGGCATACGTCATCTGCTTCTTCATCTTGGCTACGTCAGGATAAATCTCGCAGGCTATGCCCCCTTCGCGCATGGTCTTCATCATGGCCATGGCCGCTGAGGCCTCCTGATCTCCGAAATTGGCAAACATCACTTCGGTCGACGATGTGGCCTCGGCCGGATACAGGTCGAGCTGGTTGAGCACGTCGTAGATGCGGTCGGCGCCGAACGATATGCCTACACCCGATAGCCCGGGCATACCAAACACTCCGGTGAGGTTGTCATAACGGCCTCCGCCGGTGATCGATCCTATCTCCACGTCGCGGGCCTTCACTTCGATGATAGTGCCGGTGTAGTAGTTAAGTCCGCGTGCAAGCGATGAATCGAGTTCCACTTCGGCACGCATCCCGAGATTTTCGGCTCCGTTTATGACGGTCTGCAGCTCGGCTACTCCGAGCAGTCCGGTCTCATTGCCCGCGAGGATCTCTTTGAGTGCGTTCAGACGTATCTTTGTGTCGCCGCCGATGGCAAGCACCGGCTCAAGGCGAGCTATGGCATCGTCGGTCAGTCCGCGCTCTGTAAGTTCCTCCTTAACTTTGTCAAGTCCTATTTTGTCGATCTTGTCGATGGCCACGGTGATGTCTGTGAGTTTTTCCGGGGCTCCGATCATCTCGGCTATTCCGGCCAATACCTTGCGGTTGTTGAGCTTTATGGTGATCCGTATGCCCAGACGAGCAAACACTTCGTCGATGATCTGCAACAGTTCGATCTCGTTGATCAGCGAGTCGCTGCCCACCACGTCGGCGTCGCACTGATAGAACTCCCGGTAGCGTCCTTTCTGCGGACGGTCGGCACGCCATACGGGCTGGATCTGGAAACGCTTGAACGGCATCGTCAGTTCGTCGCGGTGCTGCACCACAAAGCGTGCGAACGGCACCGTCAGGTCATAACGCAGTCCTTTTTCGCTCACCTTCGGAGTCAGATGCACGTAGTCGCCGGAGTCGATCATCGTGCGGTCGGCGCCGCGAAGCCAGTCGCCTGAATTGAGGATTTTGAAGAGCAGCTTGTCGCCCTCTTCGCCATATTTGCCCATGAGGGTCGAAAGATTCTCCATGGCCGGAGTTTCGATCTGATTGAATCCGTAGAGTCTGAACACACTGCGGATCGTGTCGAAAATATAGTTGCGGCGCGCCATCTCTTCGTGTCCGAAGTCGCGGGTGCCCTTGGGTATGGATGGTTTCTGTGCCATTGCTGTCGTTTATTTTCTGATCGCCTCGAGTGCGGCGGTGATTGTGGCTATCTTTGCTTCGGCGTCGGCCAGCTTCTTGCGCTCGCCCTCTACCACAGCGGCCGGGGCGTTGTTGACAAAGCGTTCGTTGCCGAGTTTCTTCTCTACGCTGACTTTGAAGCCCTGATAATATTTGAGGTCTTTTTCGAGTTTGGCCGTTTCGGCTTCTACGTCGATGGAGTCGAGCAGCGGCACATTGATTTCCGTCAGCCCTACCATGAATGTGGCTGCAGCCGGATCTTTGGTAGCGTTGTGGTTGACGGCCGAGGCGTTGGCGAGTTTCATCACCGGAGCATCGACAGCCTTGTCCCAAGAGCCGATTATGTTGACGGTAAGCGGCTCCTTGTTGGGGATGTTTTTCTCGGCGCGGATGTTGCGCAGGCCATTGACTGCCGCCTTGACGGTTTCCATCAGCCGGGCTTCGTGAGGATGACGGTCGGCCGGCAGCTCTATCTGCGCATACATGATCGACTCGCCGTCGCGACGCTCTGTGAGATGCTGCCACAGCTCTTCGGTTATAAAGGGCATGAATGGGTGGAGCAGACGCAGCAGAGAGTCGAATATGCCGAGGGTCTCATTGTATGTGGCGCTGTCCGACGGAGAGCCATAGGCCGGTTTTACCATTTCGAGATACCATGACGAGAAGTCGTCCCAGAACAGGCGGTAGGCTTCGCGAAGGGCTTCCGATATGCGGAATTTGCTGAAGAGGTCGGCGATCTCCTCGGTCGATTGTGCCAGACGCTCTTTCATCCATGATATGGCGAAACGTGCAGCTTCGGGCTGCGTGGCCTCAGCGCTGACCTCCCAGCCTTTGACCAGACGGAAGGCGTTCCACATCTTGTTGCAGAAGTTACGTCCGGTTTCGCAGAGTTTGGTGTCGAATAGTATATCGTTTCCGGCAGGTGCGCAGAGCATGATTCCCACGCGTACTCCGTCGGCGCCGTAGTCGGCTATCAGCTTGAGAGCGTCGGGGGAGTTGCCGAGCTGCTTCGACATCTTGCGGCCTATCTCGTCGCGGACTATGCCGGTGAAGTACACGTTGCGGAACGGTTCCTTGCCTGCGAATCCGTAGCCTGCCATGATCATGCGGGCCACCCAGAAGAATATGATGTCGGGGCCTGTCACCAGATCGGTGGTAGGGTAATAGTAGCGCATCTCCTCATTGTCGGGATCGAGGATGCCGTTGAAGAGTGTGATAGGCCAGAGCCACGACGAGAACCAGGTGTCGAGGCCGTCCTCCTCCTGACGCAGGTCGGCGGCGGTGAGCGACGGATCTTTCTCGCATGCGAGCTTCAGAGCCTCGTCGGCATCCATGGCCACTACAAACGAGCCGTCAGGCAGATACCATGCCGGAATACGGTGACCCCACCATAGCTGACGCGAGATACACCAGTCGTGGATCTCGGCCATCCAGTGGTCAAAGGTGTTTTTGAATTTTTCGGGAATGAATCGTACGGTGTCGCTGTCGACAGCCCCTACGGCCGGACGAGCCAGCTCGTACATGCGCAGAAACCACTGGTTGCTCAGGCGAGGCTCGGCGACGGTATCGGCGTTGCGCTCCGAATATCCGACCTTGTTTTCGTAATTTTCTACCTTCTCGATCAGACCCGCTTCGGCGAGATCCTTGGCTATCTGTTCGCGCACGGCAAAGCGGTCCATGCCTATGTACATGCCGGCAGCCTCGCTGATGGTGGCGTCGTCGTTGAATATGTCGATCGTGTCAAGGTTGTGTTTCTGGCCGAGCATGTAGTCGTTGACATCATGGGCCGGGGTGACTTTCAGGCAGCCTGTGCCGAACTCCATGTCGACATAATCGTCCTCGATCACGGGTATCTCACGGCCAACCAGAGGCACGATCACACGCTTGCCCTTGAGATGGGCGTTTTTGGGATCGTCGGGATTGATACACATGGCTGTGTCGCCCATAATGGTTTCCGGACGGGTGGTGGCTACAACGGCATACCTGTCCTCGCCGACTATATAATAGCGCAGATAGTAGAGCTTGCTGTGCTCCTCTTTATAGATCACTTCAATGTCGCTCAGAGCGGTCTTGGCCTTGGGATCCCAGTTGACCATCCGCTTGCCGCGGTAGATAAGCCCGCGGCGGTAAAGATCGACAAATACCTTTGTGACACTTTTCGACCGCAGATCGTCCATGGTGAAGGCGGTGCGGCTCCAGTCGCACGAGGCTCCGAGCTTGCGCAGCTGCTGCAGGATGATGCCTCCATACTGGTGAGTCCAGTCCCACGCGTGTTTCAGAAACTCCTCGCGTGTGAGATCGCTCTTCTGGATTCCCTTTTCGGCAAGCTTGGCCACGACTTTGGCCTCTGTGGCTATCGAAGCATGGTCGGTGCCGGGCACCCACAGGGCGTTTTTGCCCGTCATGCGGGCGCGGCGCACGAGTATGTCCTGTATCGTGTTGTTGAGCATGTGGCCCATGTGGAGCACGCCTGTGACATTGGGCGGTGGGATAACGATCGTATAGGGTTCGCGCGCGTCGGGAGTGCTCTTGAAGAGGTCGTGACGCATCCAGTAGTCATACCATTTGTCTTCAACCTCCGAAGGGTTGTATTTGGTGGCAAGCTCGTTCATTTTGTGCGTATGGTTGGTTTCTGTATTTGCTTGATTGTTGATGTCGGAAGTGCAAAATTACGCAATATTCCCCCGCCGAGCAAATCTTTTCCCCCGCAAAACCGCAGGTTATAGACCGCCGCCCACCGATGTACACACCTCAACACTGCGCCATGGCACGGATCAGAGCGAGGCTACGGCTTCGTCGAGGCTTTCCGACAGCAGCCGCCTGAAATCGCGGCTATGGGCGTTGCGGGTGTCCATATCGGCTATCGCTTTTTCCAGCCGTGGCAGGAAAATCGAAAGCATCCCTCCGCGGTCGGCTTGCCTGACAGTGTCGGCCACAAGACGACCGACACTGTGTTGTGTCGTGTCCTTGACCCAGTTGACGCTGCCTGTGAGACAAAACTGTTCGACGGTGTAGGTCATAGCCTCGGCCACATGCTCGGCGCCGGGATTGAGCGATTCGATATCTTTTATGAATCGTCTGATGCGTGTCGTTCGCGGACGTGCCCGCCCCCGCGATGTCCGGCCGGCCTCTTTGGCTATCAGCGACTTTGTCTTGGCCATTTTTTTGTCTATATCGGGATTGATGTAGAAATCAAGATACTCCTTGGCCTCGCTTCGGGCCTCGTAGAGATCGGTTATTAGCTCGGTGAGCTGTTGGGCGGACATTCCGGCCAAAACTTTTTTCAGTGCGGTTTTCGACATATCCGCAAAGTTACACATTTTTAGACAATCTCTATGAGAGTGTTTGAATTTCACTTCTATTCACTCAAAGAGGATTTTCGGAGAGATTCGCGTGAGTTGATGAGGGAGCGATGCGGGCATCGTGACCGATGAAACTTGACGCGAATCGCCCGAAAAGACCTTTGAGGGGATGGAAAGAAGTCCCTATATATTTCTTCGTGTTAAATTCAAACATACTCTTAATGACTGCTGCCGTAGTTTCAGCAGAGGATGATTACACAGCGCGGTAAAAAATAGTAGAGGCGCTGTGCCAAAATCCGACATTTCGACACAGCGCCTTTGAGGTGCATACGTTTGGCCAAGTGCGTTGTCATAGCGGCCCGGATGAGCCGTTATGACATGTATCCTTGATCAGTTGTAGCCTTTGTTCTGCACATACAGTCCGGGAACATAATAAAGCTGGTTGTAGGGGATCGGATAGAATTCGTTTTTGCCTGCGGTGTAGTGGGCATCCTGATAATACTGTCCGTATCTGGTGTCATTATACACCGAGTTTTTTTCAGACTCAAAATATGCGTTCAGCACAGTGGATGCTATGCCCCATCGGCGCAGATCGAAGTAGCGGCTGCTTTCCATGGCCATTTCGAGGCGTCGCTCCCAGCGCAGGCATTCGCGTGCGGTTTCCTTGCTGGCGAAATATGAAGACGGATAGGGAGATATTTCGCAATACTCGCTGGCATATGCTATGTGCTTGTCGATCGAGTTGGCTGCGCGCTGGCGTATGTCGTTGATGATTTCGCGGGCTTCCGGCAGACGTCCAAGCTCTATCAGCGCCTCGGCCCGCATGAGCATCACGTCGGTGTAGCGTATCACGTAGTCATTCATCGCAAAAGCCTGCCATGAACCCTCGAAAGTTTCTCCGGCGCTACGCTGCGGCACTTCTTTGAGCGAAGTGTAGTAGCCATAGGTGTTCGGCGTTCGGGAGTTGTCGAGCGTCATGATGTACTCATCCTCGTATTTGTAGGGAAATGTTGGCATTCCGACCGTGTGGAACAGGCGCGGATCCCATTTCTGGGTGGATGGTATGCCGTTGACCGGATAGATGTCGGTGTCATTGAACGAGTCGAACATCGGCAGACCGTTCTGTGTCTTGAACGCATTGACCAGATTCTGCGACGGTTTGTGGAAGTCCCAGCCACACGACCACATGCCCCAGCAGCCGTTAAGGGTATTCGACCAGTTGGCGCGGCCAAAACGAGTGTTGTCGTCAGTATATTGCGAGGTCTGCACAGCAAACACGGATTCCTTGCTGTTCTTGTATTCCGGAAGGAATATGTCGCCGAAATCCTCAAGATACCCATAGCGGGAGTTCTTTACGATCTCGGTGTATTCCACCACTTTGTTCATGTATTCCGCGTTTATGAATCCGGTGCCGGTAGTAGCCTCGTATCCGTCGCCCCAGGCAAGAGTCAGATAGCATTTGGCGAGATATGCCGCCGCGGCCACCTTGTTGGCGCGTCCGCCGCCATCCTCCGCTTCGAGGGGAAGACCTTCGAAAGCCAGCTCGAACTCGCCGATCACCTTCCCCATCAGTTCCTGATAGGTGAATTCATTGTTTTTTATCTGTTCGTGTGTGCTCTGTTCGAACACGGCTTTGTCGATCCATGGCACCTGACGGAACATGGTGACGAGCTTGAAGTAGCTGTGGCCGCGCAGGAAATGGATCTCCGCCTCACGCCGGGCTGCTGTCGCTCCGCCGAGTTTCTCTATGCCGTATTGTTCCAGCGCTGTAAGTGCTCGGTTGCATCGCGATATGTTGCAGTAAAGACGATACCACAGTTCGTCGAGCTCGCCGGGAGTGGAAGTGAGTGTCGACCAGATCTCCATGGGATGATAGCCGGTGTCGGTTGTGCCGCCGCCACCTTTGAGGCAGTCATCAGATCCGAGATCGCCATAAGGCCACAGATTGAAGGGATAGGAATACCAGCAGTCGCCAAGCGAGGCATAGGCTGCGTTCACCATTTTGTCTGGCTGGGAATATGCGAGTTCTCCGTCGATGACTCCTGTCGGTGGAACGTCAATGAAATCGTTGCACGCCGAAAATGTCGGCAGGATAGCTGACAGAAGTAAGTATTTTATTGCTTTCATTATTAGGATGTTGTTGCAGGATTAGAAATCAAGTTGGAGTCCGAATGAAACGGATGTCGGTATAGGATACGCCCAATTGGGATTTTCCGGATCGGAGCAGGTGAGCGAACGGCTCTTGATTGTCAGCAGATTCTGTCCTGAAACATATACACGAGCCTTGTTCATGCGGAGTTTCGAAAGAAGCTTGTCTGGCAGACTGTAACCGAGCTGGAGCGTGCGGAGTTTTGCGTATGAGCCGTTTTCCACGAAGTAGGATGATGCGCGGCCTTCATCGCCTTTATTGTTGGTGGTCAGCATCGGGATGGTCGACGAGGTGTTGACGTCAGGAAGCCATGCGCCAAGCAGGCGACTGCCCTTGTTGCTTCCGGCATCGGTCACGCTCCAGAAGTCGTTCTGAAACTTCTGGTTGTTGTAGACGTCCTGCCCCAACACACCTTGCCAGAACATCTGGAAGTCGAAATTCTTGTATCCGAGTTCGACATTCAGGCCGAATGACAGATCCGGCACGGGATTGAATATCCAGGTCTGGTCATCGGGGGTGATACGTCCGTCGCCATTGAGATCGGCATATTTCATCCCTCCCATGCGCGCATTGTCCTGTCCCGATGCCGAGGCCTCTTGCTGTGTCTGGAACAGACCGTCGAACACATAGCCCGTCATCGAGCCGTAAGGCTGTCGCGACTCCACGAGGTTTTCGCTGGTAGTGTGGGCATACGAGCCGGTAGTTGTGGAGGGAAGATATGTGACGCGGTTGCGGAAGAAGTCAAGATTGAGCGATGTCCTGTAGGAAAGACCGCAGTTCAGCTCGTCACGCCATCCTGTCTGGAATTCCATGCCCCAGTTGCGCAGCGACGGGCCGTTAAGCCATGATGCGCCTCCTTCACCCATGGCGCCGAGATAGGCCGGTGTTATGAGCATGTCTTTTACATCCTTGATGTATGCGTCGACCGTTCCGAACAGTCGGTTTCCAAACAAGCTGTAGTCAATTCCGGCGTTGTATTGTATCGTCGTTTCCCATTTCAGATTGTCGTTGGCGGTCTGGCTGGCAACATATCCTGAAGGGAAAATGCCGCTTTGCTGAAGCAGGAGGTCGTAGGCGGTCGATGTGACGCGGTCATTGCCGTAATCGGTCACGTAGAGTGCGTAGCGGGCAGTGTTGGATATAGCCTGATTGCCGGTCTTGCCCCATGACAGACGTATCTTCAGGTCATTGAGCCACGATTTTCTGATGTTTTCCGAAATACGGTAGCCGAGTGTGGCCGCCGGGAAAGTTCCGTAGCGGTTGTTGCGGCCGAAGCGCGACGATCCGTCGCGGCGTATGGTGAATGATGCCAGCAGAAGATTGCGCCAGTTGTAGTCGGCTTTGCCGAAATATGACACAAGGGCGTAGGCCGACTTGTTGCCGGTCGATTTCTCCACGCCTACCGATGCGTCGGGATACATATAGTCGGGGGTCTCGATGTCATAGTCTTCGTTATAGCCCGAAAAGTCGATGCGGCTCTGGCGGAACATCTCCATGCCGGCCAGAAGGGTCAGCGTATGGTCGTTGGCCAGAGTGAGGCTGTAGTTGGCCGTATTGGTCCAGGTCCACTTGGAGTCATTGGCCTGCGAGAGGGTTGTCGAATTGGTGTCGTTGTTGACAATATCGCTGTGGAAGGTATAATTGTATGAGTGTATAAAGGCCGCATCATAGTCGAGGCCGAAGTTGCTGCGCAGTGTCAGTCCTTTGACGGGTCTGATGTCGATGAATGCGTTGCCGAATAGCCTCCATATATTGAGGGCGTTGTCTTTGTTGAAAGCAAGTTCGCGCAAGGGGTTCTGTCGGTCTGCCATGCTGCCTACCGGACCGGCATAAGTAGTGCCGTCGGTTTCGAACACCGGTACTGTCGTTGGCATTTTCAGGGCGTTTTCCATCGGCTGGCAGTCGACCTGCTTGGTGTGTGTGAGAGTGAAGTTCTCACCTACCGACACTGCCTTGCTGACATTGAAAGTGGAGTTTACACGAGCCGCGATATTCTCGAAGTCGGTATATTTCAGTATACCGTCATTCTTTTTATACCCCATGGAGAAAAACACCGTGCTCTTGTCTGTGGCCGATGAGACCGATGCGTCATAACTTTGGGAAAAGCCTGTACGGGAAATCTCGTCGAGCCAGTCGGTGTTCGACATCATCATGGTGCGCCGGGAGTTGATATATCCGTCATACAGGCCGTTGACCGTATAATCCACATATCTGTTGCTGGCGATGTCATAGATCCTGACTGGATATCCCGACGGAGCATGGAGGTCAAGGCCGTAGCTCGAAGCATACGCTGCAGGATCGATGCCGTCGTTCATAGCCGCCTGAGCCATTGCGGTGGCATATCCGGGAGTGTCAAGCAGCTTCATTGTTGACTGAGATGAATAGAACTGTGCAGTGAGATTCGCGGAGAAGCTCACATTGATCTTGTTGCCTTGCGATGCTTTGCCACGTTTGGTGGTGATGATTATAACACCGTTGGCGGCACGAGAGCCATAGATCGATGCAGAAGCAGCATCCTTCAGCACCTGCATGCTTTCGATATCGTTCATGTTGAGTGAGTTCAGTGTCGCTGTGGTAGGAACCCCGTCAATCACAAACAGCGGATCCTGTGAGGCATTGAACGAACCAATGCCGCGGATACGCACAGAGCCGGTGCCGCTCGGCGAACCGTTGCCGGTTATCGTCATGCCCGGCACCTTACCCTGAAGGGCACGCATTGGATCTGTGTCTGACGACGTTTCAAGCGATTTGGTGGAAACGACCGATACGGCGCCGGTAAGATCGGCTTTTTTTACAGTCTGGTAACCGACCACAACCACTTCGTCGAGCGACTCGATATTCTCTTCAAGATGGATCGTCATGTCGGCAGAGGCTTTGACATGGGTTGTGTTGAAGCCCACATACGATATTTTCAGGAGAGCTCCTCCAGGAACCGAAATCTCAAACTTGCCGTCAATGTCTGTGACGGCCGAGGTTTTGTTGGCCTCGCAGAAGATAGACGCTCCGACAAGCGGTTCGTCATCGGTTTCTGAAAGCACTGTTCCTCTCACAGCAATGTTCTGTGCCTGTGCCATGATTGCCATCAGCAACGGCAATACTGCACCGAGAATTGTTCTTTTCATCTATGATTGGTTTTTGAGTTTGTTGTGAATTTTGCTGCAAATGTAGCCCTATGCGCCATGGACAGCATATAATAGATGATGTTCAGACTATGAATTTTTGTGCAATGCACGATTTTTAATGTCAAATGCCCTGTTTTTAATGATATGTGTAGCAAGAGGGGGAACAGTCCAACCGCTCTGACAACCCCATTCGCCATCAGGATAACAACAATGACGCTTTGTCAAAAAGCCGTTTTTTTGACAAAGCGCCATGTTTCGTTTCTCTATGGCGGGGGGGCTTTTGAAGCCCAGATCCGAGCTTGGGTGACATAGTCCCGCACTGAGTTGCAGCGGAATGCTGTGACGGCATCGCCCACCGTCACTGTTCAGGAAGTCGGGCCGGTCAGTCGGTTGCGTGCGGCAGTAGGAGTCTCGCCGTAGGCTTCCCGATAGCATTTAGTGAAATATGCCGGATTGGAGAATCCGATCTCGTATGCGATCTCGCTGATGGTCTTGTCGGTCGTGGTCAGCAGCATCCGTCCACGCTGAAGTCTCAGGCGACGTATCAGTTCCACCGGCGCATAGTTGGTCAGAGCCTTTATCTTGCGGTAGAATTGCGACCGTTCAAGTCCCATCATTGAGGCGATAGCGTCGACGTTGAGGTCGGCATTGCCCATCTCTTCCTTGAATATAGTGAGAAAGCGGTTGTAAAACTCATTGTCTATATCGGACGGGGTGGTGACTGATGCGCCCGATTCGGTCTGTGGCCGTCCGTCGCTGTCTTTGCCTGCATTGTGATGAGGCGAAGTCGTCAGCCATAGCTCTTTTATGCGTTTGCGACATGAAATCAGGTTCGCGCAACGGGCTTTGAGCACATGGCTGTCAAACGGTTTCGAAAGATAGCCGTCGGCGCCGCTCTCATAACCCTGTGCTCTCTGTTCGTCCATCGAACATGCCGTCAGCATCAGCACAGGGATATGAGATGTGGTTATCTCGTTCTTGATACGGCGGCAGCATTCCATACCATCCATCACGGGCATCATGACGTCGCAGATGACCAGATCGGGCACATAGCGGGCAGCCTTGGCCACTCCATCCTTGCCGTTTGACGCCGTCAATATGTTGTAGTCATCATTGAGCAACTCGCCGATGAGCCGCTGTATGTCCCTGTTGTCGTCGATTATGAGCACGATTGGTTTGCCGGAGTCCACTGTCGTATCTGCCTCGCACTCTATGCGGCCAAGTTCAGAATTCACACTGTCGTGGTCGATCCGCTTTTCGGTGTCCACAGCCGATTCGGCCACGTGTCTTACCGGCAGGACAACAGTAAACACCGATCCTTTTCTGAGAGCGCTTTCCACCGTGATGATTCCGCCATGAAGTTCCACAAATGCCTTGGCGAGCGATAGCCCCTATGCCCGAACCTCTGGGGTGTATGCGGTCGGCTTGATAGAAACGGTCGAATATGTTGCCGATATCTCTTTCGCTTATCCCTTCGCCGGTGTCGGCCACTTTCAGTACGATGTTCTGTGCGTCGTACTCGATCGAAACGGTTATGGATCCGTTGTCGGGGGTATGTTTCAGCGCATTGGAAAGCAGATTGAAAAACACACGTTCGATCTTCTCCACGTCGATGGCGGCTGGCATGGGAGTGTCAGCCGGACTGCATACAAGCGACAGTTTCATGTCGCGCTCTCTGGCAATTGTGTGGAATGACTCCATCCAGTCGCTGACCGACCGGCTGAAATCCACCTCCGAGAGCCGCAGTTCAAGCCTGCCGTTCTCATACTTGCGGAAATCCAGTATCTGGTTTATCAGCCGTTGCAGTATTCTCACGTTTTTGTCAGCTATCTTCATCAGGGTGTGCTGATGGGGAGTGAGATTATCGGCAGATGCAAGTCGGGCTACAGGTTCGGATATCAGTGTCAGAGGAGTGCGCAGATCGTGCGACACATTTGTGAAAAACATCAGTTTTGACTGTGTGGCCTCCTGCAGCTGACTGTTGAGTAGAGCCTGCTTGTCGCGCTCCTCGCCGAGCAGGCGGTTCTGTGTCATAAGCTCTTTTTGGTGGCGGCTGCGCTGCCAGTAGGCACGTAGTAGCAGAAAACCCACGCCAAACAGAAGTATTATGATCGCGATGCTCGCATAAAACAGTGATGTCTGCGATGAATGCTGCGCCCAATAGTCATCGATACGGGCCTTTAACAGTCTCATTTTACAGGTCTCCTCCTTAAGAGTCTCGTTCTGGAGCAGAAGTATGTCGGCATTGCTCAGGTCTACGGCCGACGATGCGGGGAGTATGGTTTCCCGGTTGTATGGTTTGCCCTTGAGTATGGCAAGAGCCGTCTGTATGATTCTGTGTCCCTCTGTTGGATAAAGGAATGTGGCGTCGATCAGAGTGTCAGCCACAGCCTGTATGCCTATTTCAGGTGCGGCGTCGATGCCTATGATCTTTATGTCGTCACGTCCGAGGCGTCTCACCGTTTCCGAAGCGCCGATCGCCATCCTGTCGTTGTGGGCGTATATGAGATTGACCTCGGGATACAGCTTCAGAAAGTCACTATGTTTGCATCAGATTAGCTGACGGGGCGCTCAACGGGGGCTGTCTGCCCCCTTGCCGCTAAGGCTTTCCCCCGAGAGGAGTGAGGAGAAAAGATAGACGTAAGGGCAATTGCATGTA
>Ga0209064_1003768_pt1 | contig 12519 bp, 5 predicted proteins | sample Inofromicrocosms_FD_187498 | JGI IMG/M metagenome (GOLD analysis project Ga0209064, IMG submission 187498) | Mouse cecum microbial communities from Vienna, Austria - Inoculum for glucosamine and mucus D2O microcosms (SPAdes) (version 2) | ecosystem: Host-associated > Mammals > Digestive system >... | reverse complement strand
GGTGAATGTGTGGGCATAACGTCCCAAAATACGCATTCCGTCTCCGGAGGCCGGGAGGCGGACGCAGAAAAGAAGGTGAAACCGTTGGCTATTAAGCATGCTTTATATCTCTCCGGGTGCCCGCCCGGCGGTGAAGCGGCGCGGTTTCGCGCCTTGGTCTTCAAGAACCGCAGACGGGGGCGGCTCACGGCGCTGCGGGAGCGCCGGAGAACCGCCCGGTACTCCCGCAGACCCTGGGGCCAGAGGTGGAGGGATTAAGCCGCCCGCCGGCTCAAGGGTTTATAAATTTCCGAAAGGAGAACGAGGAATGGCAAGTACAAAGAAACGGTTTCTCTCAGGGCTGCTGGCTCTGGTGATGACGCTTTCTCTGCTGCCGGTCCAGGCCTTCGCCGTGGAGGCGGAGGACACTCCGGCCGTGGAAGCGGAAGCCGCCGGGCCGGAGAACAGTGAACCCCCCGAGGAAGCCGCCAGTCAGGACGGGCCGGAGGACGGCGCGCCCTATTACCTGATGATCACCCACGCCCTGGAGGTGGACGGGGAGGTCTACGGCAAGATGGAGACGGTCCAGCTGACGGCGGACGACTTCCGGGACGGCGCGTATGACTTCCGCCAGAACGCTCTGGAGCGTCAGGGCATGAACGCCGTCAGGGGCAGCTGGCTGGACAACGGGTCCTATGACCTGACCGAGGGCTGGACCGTGGCGCAGGACGCCTTTGGAGAAGGCGGCGACTTCACGGACGGCTCCGGCTACTATGGAATGCAGGTGCTTATTGAGTACGAGGTGGCCGGCGGCTATGAGGCCGACGTGTCCAATGCCTCCGGCGGGGCCGGGGACTATGACGTCATGCCCCTGATCCAGTTCACCGGCGGCAATCTGGATGATGTGGAGTTCACCGCCGCCGATGTGCTGACGCTGACCATTCACTTCCAGTACTCCAGAACCGGAAGCCTGGCCGGTACGGCCGCCTATGACACCGTCAATGTGGAGATTCCGGTGGAGAAGGACGCGAATGGGAATTACCAGTCCGTTTCAAAGGAGTGGGCGATTCCCACGGACAAGACTCTGGAGAATTTCCGGATGCTGCTGAACCCCTATCCGCTGAACAGCTTCCTGGTGGACCAGGAGCTGGCGAACCGGTTCTCCAACCCGGATACGGTGATCGACGACGAGATGATCAAGGAAGCGCTGAACAGCGGCGCTTTTAACGTCCGCCCCGAGGATGTGTATTTGAATGAGGAGCAGGGCGCTCAGGGCGGGTATGAGCCTGTCTATGAGCTGGCCTGGGACGTAGCCCGCAGGCTGCCCGAATACAGCAGTCTTGCTGAGCTGCAAGAGCACATAGCGGCAGGTCATCCCGGTGTACTCGTCCCTGACGCCGATTTGGAGAAACTTCTTCAGGGCGGTCAGGCCGACCCGCATTACAGCGCGGTCATCGTCGGAAAAGACGAGAACGGCGCGGATAAGGAGCATCCGGGCGCGAGTTCCGTGGGCACGGATGCTACACTGAGAATCACTTTGGATGGCGAAGATATCCGGCATTTCATGGACTTGAAGACCGGCCCGGAGATCACGAAGACCGGCCCGGAGATCACGGTCTACTACCGCCGGAACGCCACGACTTACACAGCCAAGCACTGGGTAACTGCGGCCATGTGGAGTCCCTCTTTTGGCTCCATGGGTAACGCTAACACCATGCTGCATGGCACCCCCGAAGTAACCTATTATCTTGCCGATACCGAGTCCCTGCAGGGCCGCGTGGGCGCGCTGACCAACGCGGCGGCCAGCGATAAGGAGGGATTCCTGCCCTATACCACCGAACCCATTGTGCAGAAGCTGATCGAGCGGCGGGCGAACGATCAGGACAAGGGCACCGTGGTGGACGTCTTCTATACGACGGCAAACAACTACCGGGTGATCTTCAACACCAACTTCGCCTACATTCCCCGGCAGTCTGTGCCCGTAGGGCTGGGACTGAAGCTTTCCAATGACAACCAGCTGCTGGTGGGCGAGGCGGCGACTGGCGACGCGTACACCGCTCCCACCCAGGCGGGCTATACCTTTGACGGCTGGATGGTCAAACTCAAGGATACCGTCCAGAAGCCGGATTCCTCCTGGGCCGGCAGCAGTCCGGAGATCGTCCCAATCAACCCCGCCTCGGATAATCCCGAGGGGGACCCCGAGGGAAGGTACGTCAAGATCGACCTGAGCGCTGGCTTGACCTTGACCGAAGCGTTCCTCGCGGACGTGCAGATTTCTCAGGCGGAGGGCGACGAGGGCGTCCGCGCGGTCATCCTCTACGCCCACTGGACCAAGGGCGGCTCCAAGGTCCGCGTGGTGCTCTGGACGGAGGACCTGAATGGGAAGACGGACGTTTCCTCCACCGCAATCGACGGTTCGGAAGTCGTGACCTCCGAGAGCTGGAGCAACATCGGCAGCTTCACCTTTGACTGCAATACCGGAACCGCTCTGACGGACGGTCAGGGGACTGTTTCCAATACCGTGCAGGTGGACGGAAAGAGCCTTTCAGATAAGATTACCGAGGAATTCCGGAAGATTGACATTATGCAGCCCGTGCGGTATACGGGCGCCGATACTTCTACCGGAAGCTATGGCTCCGGTACAGCGAATGAGAGAGAGGTCCAGATTTCTGACTTCTATACCCGCCACCACGCTACGGTGACCAGCAGCAACGGCGCAGACAATGTCACCGTCGCCGCAGACGGCAGTACCATTCTCTATGTGTACTATACGAGAAACGTTTACACGCTGAATTTCCACTATTACAAGACCGAGAATGGTGCAAATCAGATCGCCGATAATACCAACGGCTACGCGAATACCGGAACGGACAACTATAACACCAGCAACTCTTTGAGGAACAGTTGGAAGACGGTGACTTCCGGAACGCTTCCCCAGCAGACCATAACGGTGAGGGCCAAGTATGGCGCGGACCTGAGAGGCGTCTGGCCCATATATTCCCATGGAGTAAGCGCAAACAACAACACCTACAACTTTGTGTCCTGGACGACGACAAAGGGCCCCTATAATGAAATTGCCAAGGGCTTGGGCCTGGGCATCAGCCGGGGCGAACCCACTATCATGGGCCTTTACGGCGCGATGAGCTGGCAACTGATCGCGGATGCGAAGAATCCCGAAACCGCCCATGACCTCTATGCGTACTGGTCCAACAATCTGACCTATTATGTGTATAACCACTGTTTCGAGATTCCCGGGCTGGACGCGAACACCTTGAAGGGCCTTCCGGACAGCGATGCCGGAAACGGGTTTAAGAAGGTACTCTACAACGACGTGAGCGCTTCCTCGGCTGAAGCCAGTGAGCGGAATACGCTCTACCTCATCCCGACGGCGAACACCGCCTTTACCGGCCCCGGCTTTGACGACCTGCGGGAGGTTGACGAGAATGGCGTTCCCACTGTGAACGGGGGTTATTACGCCGTCCGTATTTATACCTTCACGCCTGCGAACAGCAGCTCTTCCGTGACAAAATGTTACGCCTTGAGCAATCGGGTCGAGGCCGCGTCTTCGGCGAAGATTGCCATGCAGAACCCCAGCGCCCGTCTGCATCTGAGCAAGGTGAACGCGGACTGGACCAATAGCGGCACAACCTATCCCAGCGTGGCGGACCACACCACCCAGTTTGGCCACAATGATGGGTCTACCGGCGGACAAGATACAAAGCCGCTGGAGGGAAACACGGCCACAAACCGCTATGACCTCTACTTCTACTACGACCGCGACCGCTACACCATTACCTACATGGCGGCGCTGGACGGCGGCAAAGTGGGCGAGGGCAGCGCGACGGAGTACACCCTGGGCACCAGGGAGGTGGCCTACGGCACCAAGCTCACCGGCGCGGAGTACGGCTTCAAGCCTGGTTACACAACGCTGAACAACGACCAGGCGTATTCCGGCAAATGGACCGTGCCCGCTGGCAGCACCCCGGTGCCCGTCTGCCCCAACCGCGCTTCAGGCGGCCAGGCGCAGTGGGCCTTCAACGGCTGGGCCCTGGGCCCCGCCGGCAACGAATGGCAGTGGACCTACAGCGGCGAGGCAGGCAGCGAGGTCCTGACAAATGGGGACGTTGCGATCACCCTGGAGGGCGATCTGCTGCTCTACGCCATTTGGGGCACGCCGAAGTACACGGTCATCTTCAACCTGAACGGCGGCACGAGGACCGGAACCGTCCCGCTGACGCAGCAGATCGACGCCAATACCAGCATCACCACCGGCGGCCAGATTCCCCGCCCGGTTCGGAGAAACTATACCTTCAAGGGCTGGTATGAGACGGATACGGACGGCGGGACGATCCTGCACCCGGATACGCCCTATAACTTCGACGCTCCCGTCACAAAGTCCACGTACCTCAAGGCCATGTGGGATAACACCGGCACCAAGCAGTACGCCTATCAGGCCTACTATCTGCTGCCGGTGGAGGGAAATCCGGGCCTGCCTTATCCGGCAGGTCGTTTCCCGGCAGCCAACGGCGCTGAAACGCTGTATTACATCCTGGGCCGGCTGAACGAGACGGACAAGGACTATACGGTGGGACACTTTATCGCAGGCTCTTCGCTGGTGCTGAACGCCAAGAACATCCAGGGCTTTACCCCGGTCAATACCGACGAGGCCCGGGAGATGAAGATGGAGTACAGCGGCAGCGGAACGCCGGATACCATTTACAAGTTCTACTTCTACTACACCAAGAACACGGTCAAGTCCTACAAGATTCAGTTCGTTGAGTGGAACGCCGCTCCCGGTACAGCTCCCGTGCTCACGGAGAGCGGAAACGCGGACCAGGCGGTCCTCACGCCCAGCGCCAAAATGTTTGAAACGCTCAGAAATATGGGCTATCAGATTGTTAAGGCCGACGGCACTCCGGCCGGGTCGTATAAAGACCTGCTGGAAGGCGGCCCGCTGGGGTCCACTGACGTCAGCCCGGACGGCAGCACCGTGCAGACGTTCCAGGTAAAACCCATCGACTATACGATCACGTATGAAATCGGTGAGCCTTTTACCGGCACGGAGGTTGACGCCACGCTGAAAACGGCGGCGGAGACGGCGCTGGCGGCCATTACGGCGGCGGAAAATACACTGCCTGAAAGTGCCGGCGAAAAGAACCCCACGCTTTACACCGTCAAACACACCATCACGGCCAAGAACCCCGCTTACATCCAGGACAGCAACGGCCTGTGGTGGCAGTTCGCCGGCTGGACGCTGGGCGGTGAGACGACGGAAGGCCGGCAGCCCGCCGTGAGAGCGGACGGCAACAGCTACAACTCGCTCACCATCGAAAACAGCGTGGGCAACCTGACCTTCGTGGCCAACTGGAGCCGCGTGGCGCCGGATCTGACGGTCAGCAAGACCGTCGAGCAGGTGTCCGGCGTACCCGCTCCCGCGGATGACGAATTCAGCTTTACCATCAGCGGAACGCTGAATTCCGCCAACATCCTGGCCTACACAACCACCGCCGGCAGCACGGGCAGCTCTCAGGCCAGCCTGACCTATGCCCCCGGCGACACCAGCGCTGACTTTACCCTGAAGGCCGGGCAGACAATGAACTTCGTCGGCCTCGCAAACGAAACCTACACCGTGACGGAGAACACCACCGGCGCGCAGGCCGGCAAGTTTGACGCCACGCAGAACAACTACTATACGGTGAAGGACGGCGCGATGAAAACCGCAGCTGTTGGCGGCGGCACCGCTGCCAGCGTGTCCTTCGTGAACCAGTACCACGCCACAACGAAGCTGGACATCGACCCGGACACTGCCGGAGCGCAAAGCTTCCGAGTCATCAAGCACCGGCTGGACGCCCAGGGGAATCACAGCGATTTCCTTGGCGGAAACCGCTACAGCTTCACCATCTCCCGGGGCGAGGGCAATACCGCCGAGAGCGTTCCCCTTCCCTCTCCCAGCCAGATTACCCTGAATTCCACTGCGGGCGTTCAGGAGCTGAGCGGCTTCTTCAGCGAGATCAAGTTTGACCACACCGGCGAGTACCGCTATCTCATCCGCGAGGACCGTCCCAGAGCCATCGACATGGTTCCCGGCGTCACCTACGACCCGACGATCTACCGGGTCATCGTGACCGTGGGCATTCAGGACAGCAATCTTGCGGTCACCGGCTTTACGCTCCAGACACGGCAGGATGACGGCACCTATCAGGACGCGGCGCTGAAACCCGGCGGCATCCTCGACAGCATTACCTTCGACAACGTGTATGACCCCACTTCCACTACCATCCACTTCGAGGGCAGAAAAGAGCTGACCGGCCGGACGAATCCGGACGGCACGGTCTCCGGCGCGCAGAACGGGGAGTTCCAGTTCCGTTTGACGGCGGCGGGCTCCTATCTGATGACCGCGGCAGCCTCCGCAAAGTTCCACGAACTGAAAGACGCCGGTGACTCCGCCAATGTGAAGAGCTATCTGATGGAGAAGACCTATGCGGCGGACGCGGAGCAGCCCATGCCCGCAGAGACGGACAATGTGAAGATCGAGACCGTGGACGGACAGCAGACCGCTGTTGTCGGCAACGGCGAAGGCGGCCGGGTCCTCTTCGGCGGCACCGCCTTTGACCGCGCCTCTCTGGGCAGCAATGTCCTGGGTAAGGTTTACCACTACACGATCCAGGAAATCGTGCCCGAGGGCTGGACGGACAAGGACGGCCAGAAGGTCTACAACGGCGTCGCTTACGACGACACGGTACGGGACCTCTTCGTTTATGTCCACCTCCACGGCAGCGACGGCAATCCCCTCACCAGCGGCACCGTGGCGGACCATGTGGACGGCGTCGTCCTGAATGCGGATGCTTCCGGCGACCGGGAGTCCATTTTCCGCAATGTGTACACCACCGCCCCCGTAACCGTCGACCTCGGCGGCGACGGAGCGGACGGCAGCACGCCCGTCAACATCGTGAAGACCCTCTCCGGACGCGCCTTCACCGCCGGCGACAGCTTCACCTTTGATCTGGTCCCCGGCGAAGGCACCGTGCTTTTGCCCAAGGACGCCGAGAACCATGACGTGACGGAAGTCACCATCACTCCCACCAGCGGCTCCAGCGCGAACGTGCCCTTCGGCAAGATCACCTTTACCGCTGCGGGCGTCTATACCTACAAACTCACCGAACGCCAGGGCTCCGCCCCCCGCATGACCTATGACACGGCGGAGAAGACCCTGACCATTACCGTAACCGACGTGGACGGCCAGCTGACCGCTTCCTCCACCGGCGTCACTTGGGCCAACAGCTACAAGAAGTCCGGCGGCGGAGGCGGCGGCGGAGGAGGCGGCGGCTTCACGCCCCGGCCCTCCGGAACCACGAATCCCGCCACGCCCGCCAAGCTGGATACTTCCGACCACTTTGCCTACATCCTGGGCAAGTCGGACGGCCTGGTTCACCCTGAGGCCAACATCACCCGCGCCGAGGTGGCCACCGTCTTCTACCGTCTGCTCACCGAGGAATCCCGCAAAGAGCTGTGGGTGAAGGAAAATCCCTATCCCGACGTACCCTCCAGCGAGTGGTGCAACATCGCGGTGTCCGTGATGTCCAACGCCGGGGTTATCAAGGGCCGTCTGAACGGCAAGTTTGACCCCTACGCCAACATCACCCGGGGCGAGTTCGCCACCATCGCGGCCCGCTTCCTCAGCGACCCATATGTGGGCGAGGACTACTACACCGACATCAGCGCCCACTGGGCCCGGGAGTACATCAACCGCGCCGCGGCGGCGGGCTGGGTGAGGGATTTCGACCAGCCCTTCCGCCCCAACGACTACATCACCCGCGCGGAGGTCATGTCCCTGGTGAACGCCATGATCGGCCGTACCCCGGACAAGGACCACATGCACGAGGACATGATCCAGTGGCCCGACAACATGGATACGACGAAATGGTACTATGAGGATGTCCAGGAGGCGACGAACTCTCATGAGTACGTCCGCATCCAGGGCGGCATGGAGAACTGGACAAAGGTGCTCCCCGTCCGGGACTGGAAAGCCATTGAGGCGGAATGGGCCAGCATCTACGACGCTACCAACCCCGGCGACGTGATGGACGGCGTCCGCACCAAGAGCTGACTCCGGAAAAGCGCTTACCGGGACTGCGGTTCAGCGGCGCGGGTCCGGCAAACGAACAAGCGCCCCGGCGGGAACCTTGCGGTTCCCGCCGGGGCTTCTTCCTTATTTCTGTTGGGGCGGCACGCAGGTTTCCCGGCGGATTAAGACGGGCTGAATGACCTCGGAATAGATATTCCGGCCGCTTTGACCGATGAGCTTCATCAGCGTCTCCACCGCCAGGGCGCAGAGCTCCTCCTTGGGCTGGGCCAGAGTGGTCAGCTGAATCTTGGGGAGGGCAGCGAAGGCCACGTCGTCAAAACCGATGAGAGAGACCTGTTGGGATGTCGATGCCGAATTCCATGGCCGCCTGGATGATGCCCAGGGCGAAGTGGTCGTTGATGGTCATGATGGCGGTGGCATAGGGCGTACCGGCTTCCATGCACCGGCCGAAATAGGCCATGCCGGTGTGGTAGCCGTCCTCAATCCGGCTGCCGGGGGTGATGGTAAACACCTCGTACCGCACATCCACCGCCCGCTGCACCACGTCCAGGAACCCCTGGCGGCGGCGCTGGTGGGTGATGGAGGTCTCCCGTCCGCCCAGGAAGGCCAGGTTCCGGTGCCCCAGACTGAGAAGATACCGGGCCCCCATGACGATGCCGTTGTAGCCGTCCACCGTGATCTTGGAGACGAAGTTGTTGGGGATATTGTCCCCCAGGAAGAGGACCGGCAGCTTGTCCAGATACTTTTGCAGGCTCAGATGGGTCTTGTCGCCGACGCCGGAAATGATGACGCCGTCCACCCGCCGCTCCAGCAGGGCCTGGATGTTCTGGTCCTCAATGTTGTAGTCATAGAAGGAGCTGGAGATGAAGATGTTAAAGCCCCGCTGCTTCACGTCCCACTCGATGTTGTGAATCAGCTCGGCAAAGAAGGCGTTGGAGATGTCCGGCACCACGATGCCGATGGATTTCGCCTCGTGCTTTTTCAGCTGCCGGGCCGCCGCGTTCCGGGTAAATCCCGTCTGCTGGCAGATTTCCATGATCTTCTCATAGGTCTCCGGCTTCACGTTTCTGGCGCCGTTTAAAGAGCGGGAAACCGTGGTATGGGATACCCCCGCCATCCGCGCAATATCCTTGATTGTCAGCTCGCCCATAAGCAGCCCCCTTGGGAGAGATTCAGAAGTGGAAGGCAAACGCCCCCTGAAAGGTATAGTGGACCCGAGAGGCTCCGGCGGCCGCCAAACCCTCCACCGTGATCCGCATATCCTCATTATAATAGGTTTTGTCCACGCTGACTACAAGATTTTTCGGCAAAATCATTTTTTGGGTCTCCTCGGAAAAATAGGGCTGCCCGATGCCGTGGTGGGAGAGCTTCTGCACCTCCGGATGCACCGGCCCGCTGGTCTCCAGGGCCCGGCGTAGCGTCTCGTCGGTGCTGTCTCCGGTAAAGAGGGCAATGGGATTTCCCCGGTGCTCCAGAAGCCAGATGCTGCTGTCCTCGTTGCAGGAGCGCTTGTGGAGCTCCAGCAGACGGTGAATTTGGCTATCCGTGAGCTCCGGGGCGCAGAGGGCCTGGGCGGAGCGTACGGAGCGCATGGGGCTGTCCGGCCTGGGGTACAGGCAGCGCAGGGCGCTCTCTCCGAAGGCGAAGGACTTCCCCCAGCAGGAGGGGGAGGCGGCCAGCTCCGTGCCGCTTTGCCGGAAGTACTGGAAGATGCGGTGATACTCCCGGTAGAACTCCCGGTCGCCGAAGAGGGGATAGACCTTCTCGTGAAACACCAGGTCCCCGCAGGGGGCCACCGCCCGCCGGACCGCCACCCGGCCGATCAGCTGATGAAAGCCGCCGAAATGGTCCTGGTGCAGATGGGTCAGAATCAGGAGGTCGATTTCGCGAATGCTCCGCTCCTCCAGAAACTCCAGCAGGGGCTGCCGCCCCCGGCAGGAGAGCTCCCCCCCGTCGATGACCACGGTTTTTTTCCCGTCCTCCGTATCCAGCAGGAGAATCGAGCAGTCTGCACGGCCCACATCCAGCATGTGAAGCTCGCTCATACCGTCAACGTCACCTCGTCTCCGATCTGGTACTCGCCATCGCCCCGGTAGCGGATTTCCAATATGTCTCCTCCGGCCTGACTGCGCAGCATCATCCGCATCTCCGTGCCCTGGTATTCGATCTCATAAATGACGGCCCGGACGCCCTCCGCCCCCTTCGGGGCGATGAGCAGGTGCTCCGGCTTCACCGGATATTGCCCCTCCTGGCGGAAGACCTCGGCAATCTGGGGATTGTGCCACTGGGCCTGGGAGCCGGCGGGACGGAAGGCGTCGCCCTCCCAGGCGCCGGGAATCAGGTTGGACCGGCCCACGAATTTGGCCACAAAGGGCGTGGCGGGGCGGTTGTAAATCTCCCTGGGCGTTCCCACCTGTTCGATCTGGCCGTGGTTCATGACCACAATCCGGTCCGCCAGGGCCAGGGCCTCCGACTGGTCGTGGGTCACATAAACCACCGTCACGCCGGTTTTCTGGTGAAGCTCCTTGATCTCCCGGCGCATCTCCACCCGCAGCTCCGTGTCCAGGTTGCTGAGGGGTTCGTCCATCAGCAGCAGGTCCGGGTCCACCGACAGCGCCCGGGCCAGGGCCACCCGCTGCCGCTGCCCGCCGGAAAGCTGGGAGGGCAGCCGTCTTTCCATGCCGGTAAGGCCCACCATCTCGATGAGCTCCCTCACCCGGCTGTCACAGTTCTCCCGAATCTGGGGGGAGACAAACTTGCTGTTCTTGATGGGGAACTCCACGTTTTTCTTCACCGACATATGGGGCCACAGGGCATAGGACTGGAAGACCATACTGATGAACCGCTCGTTAGGAGGCAGGACGTAGTCCTTGTCCGCCACCACCTTCTCCCCGATTCGGATTTCGCCGGAGGTGGGCCGGTTGAAGCCCGCCAGCAGGCGGAGCAGGGTGGTCTTGCCGCAGCCGGAGGGGCCCAGAATGGCGATGAACTCCCCGGTATCGATGTTCAGGCTGATGTCGTTCAGGGCCCGGAAGCCGTTGAACTCCATGATAATGTTGCGGATTTCCGTACTCATGCAGCGTTCCTCCCTTTATAGCGTCTGAGAATGACGGCGATTCCCTGGTAAAGCAGGACCAGGACCAGAATGGTCAGGCACACCACGGACGACAGCGCGCAGGCGTAGGTCGTGTAGCCCGCGGAGGTGTAGTTGTAGATGACGACGCCCAGCGTCTCCGACCCGGCGGACCACAGCAGGGACGAGGTGGTCAGCTCGGTCAGCGCGTTGAGGAACACCAGGCCCATGCCGGAGAGGGTGGCGGGGAAGATCAGCGGGAGGATAACCGAGAGCCACTTTTTCCAGAACCCCGCGCCGCAGATTTCCGCCGCCTCCTCCATGGAAAGGTCCATTTGCAGGATGCCCGTGGTGCTGTTGCGGATTTGCAGGGACGTGAAGCGCACCACATAGGACACCAGCAGCATGAAGACGGTGGCGTAGATGGTCTTGTTGATGATGGGCAGAGGGCTGGCCCAGGTGAGGATCAGCGCCAGACCCAGGATAATGCCGGGAATGGAGTAAGGTACGGAAATGACGCTCTCCACCAGCCGGACCAGCCGGGAGGGGCGGCGCACCATCAGATAGGCCACGATGGTGCCGATAATCACGCAGATGCCCGCCGTGGAGAAGCTGAGGACCAGGCTGTTTTGGATGGCGTGGAAGCTCTTGGGATTGTGGAAGACAAAGGCGAAGTTCTCCAGGGTCATGTTATCCGGGCCATAGCCGCCGCCCACGCCCTTCATGAAGGAGGTGAGAATCAGCGTCAGCAGGGGGACGAAGTTGATAATGAAGATGGCCAGCCAGATCAGCCCCTCCGCCAGCAGCCGCTTTCCGTGGAGGAAGAACCGGGGACTCATGTCCTCCAGGTCCGTCTGCATGGTTTGGAAGAGCTTGGCCACCCGCCAGAGAATCAGGGAGGAGAGAACGCCGATGACCCCCAGGATTACGGACTTGGCCGCCGCCTCGCTGAAGTTGTTGCCGGAGAAGGAGATGATGGTCTGATAGATGTCCGTGGACAGGACGGTGATGCGGGCCGGGATGCCCAAAAAGGCCACGGTGCCGAAGTTGTCCAGACAGGAGATGAACACCAGCAGCAGCCCGTTGGCGATGCCGGAGAAGGACATGGGCAGCGTCACCTTGAAGAAGGTCTTCACCTTGTCGCAGCCGGAGACGGCGGCGGCAAGCTCCATGTCTGTGGAGATTTTCCGGAAGGTGGTCAGCGTCAGCGTGTAGATCAGGGGGTACTTGGTGACGGAGAACACGAAGATGATGCCCCAGTAAGAGTAGATGTTGGGCATCGTGATGCCGGGAATCACGCCGCGCAGGGCCGTGGCCACAATGCCGCTTTTGGCGAAGAACTGCATCCAGGCCAGGGTGATGATATAGCCGGGAATAATCA
>Ga0209064_1003763_pt1 | contig 12536 bp, 13 predicted proteins | sample Inofromicrocosms_FD_187498 | JGI IMG/M metagenome (GOLD analysis project Ga0209064, IMG submission 187498) | Mouse cecum microbial communities from Vienna, Austria - Inoculum for glucosamine and mucus D2O microcosms (SPAdes) (version 2) | ecosystem: Host-associated > Mammals > Digestive system >... | reverse complement strand
TCCAGAAAGTGCTCAACGGGGACCACACCCTCAAGGTGGTGGCCAATGACGGCAAGGCGGACAGCGCCCCCTATACCGTGACCTTTACCAAGGCCGTCCACGCCGCCTCTGTGACGCTCCAGGCCCCGCTTGAGGCAGATGACACCATCAGCGTGTGCGTGGTAGGTATCGCCGGGTATATCCCGCCGGACGCCAAGCTCCAGGTGGAGGTCACCAACAACGCCAAAGATGAGGCCCCCGTGTGGGAGGATGCCACGGCGGACTACAAGAGCGGGGCCAATCACATCTTTACCAATAAGACCGCCGCCAATGGCTTTGCGTTCAACATCCGGGTGAGCCTGGAGCGTGGGCCTAGCGGTGAGGGCGGCTATATCACCAACATTACCGGCGCTTTTGAGTAACGCTATACCGGGGGCGGGTGGAAAAGCCCGCTCCCGGTCATTTTGAGACACCCTGACGGGCTCTTAGCGGCAAGGGTATGAAAGTATACGGGGCCGCTCAAAAGGCCGTGTTTTTTCCGCTGGAAAAAGGAGGCTTGCACCATGACCAATGAGGAGCTTGTGGCGCTGATACAAGCCGGGGAGCGGGACAGGCTCCCGGAGCTGTGGGAACAGGTGGAGCGCTTTGTGGCGCTCCAGGCCAACCGGCTCCTGCACGCCATGGGCCCAGATAGAGCGGCCCTTGCCGGGGTGGAGTTTGGGGACCTCTACAACAGCGGCTATTTTGCCCTTGTGGACGCTGCGGAGCGGTATGACCCGGAGGCCGGTGCAAAGTTTATCACCTTTTTTGCAATGCGGCTGAAATCGTACTTTTCGGACACTACGGGCTTTCGGCTGGCACGCCAAAGGAAAGACCCGCTAAACAGCTCCAAGAGCCTTGACGCACGGCTCAAAGAGGGCGATGAGGATAGAGGCGCTTTTGGGGACTTCATCCCGGACCCCAAAGCGGCCCAGGCCCTCCAGGACGTGGAGGACGGCATACAACGGGACTACACCCGGCAAGCTGTCCGGCAAGCCCTGGAACAGCTCCCCACGGAGGAGCGGCTGGCCATTAAGGCTTATTACTATGAGGGCCAGACCGTGAAAGCGTCCGGCGGGGCCCGCATACTGGAGCAGGCGGAAATGCACCTGCGCCGCTTGCTGGCAGACAAAAAGGAGGGCATCAGACCATGACACAAAAAGAACTTGAACAGCTCCGCCCGCTGCGGAGTGAAATCAGGATGCACGACAAGGCGCTCAAGAACCTGGAGCGGGAGCATGAGGCCGCACACTGGCCGGAAAAGGTCCAGGAGGTGCGGGAAATCATAGATGGCATGAGGCGGCGCTGTGCGGCCCAGCTTGAGGGCCTGGAGCGCTGGCTGGCCGCCGTGCCGGATGACTTCATGCGGGAGGTGCTGACCCTCCGCTATTCGGAGGGCATGACCTGGAAAAACGCCGCCATAAAGCTGGGCGGCGGGAACAAGTCCGATACTTTGAGGGCGCTGGTAGGCCGGTATCTGGAGCGGGAGAGCGCATAGGCTCCCCCGCTTTTTTTTCGCTTATTTTTTCGCTTTTATCGCTTTTCGGCCCGTCAACGCAAGCAGACAAGGGCGGATGAAATCCCTTGCGCCGCAACGGTTTGACGGCAAAAGGGCGGAAATGGGCGGAAATAAAAGGGCAGCAAAAAAGGCGGGCCGTCAAAATATCTGAATATGAAAAAGGCCCAGCAGGATGACCTCAAGGACGTGGGCGGCTTTATGGCGGGGACCCTCTCCGGCCCCCGCCGCAAGGCCAACGCCGTGACCGGGCGGGACATCCTGACCCTGGACCTGGACAACATCCCCGCCGGCGGCACGGAGGACGTACTGCGCCGGGTGGATGGCCTGGGCTGCGGCTATTGCATCTATTCCACCCGGAAACACAGCCCGGCGGCCCCCCGGCTCCGGGTCCTGCTGCCCCTTGACCGTACCGTGTCAGCGGACGAGTATGAGCCCCTGGCCCGCAAAGCGGCGGAGTTTATAGGCATGGAGCTCATGGACCCCACCACCTTTGAGGTGTCCCGGCTCATGTACTGGCCCTCCTGCTGCGCTGACAGCCAATATATTTATCTCTGGCAGGACCGGCCCCTCATCTCCGCCAATGGCCTGCTGGCCAAATATGAGGACTGGCGTGACTGTGCCCTCTGGCCGCAAGTGCCGGGCGCTGTGAGCCTCCCCAAGCTGGCCGTCAAGCAGGGTGACCCGGAGGGCAAAAAGGGCGTGGTGGGGGCTTTCTGCCGCACCTATGACGTTTTCCGGGCCATGGATGAGCTCATCCCCGGAATGTATGAGCCCGTGGACAATATGCCGGGCCGCTACACCTACCTGGGCGGCTCCACCACCGGCGGGGCCGTGGTCTATGACAACGGCAAATTTCTGTATAGCCACCACGCCACGGACCCCTGCTCCAACCGGCTGGTCAACGCCTTTGACCTTGTGCGCCTGCATCGCTTTGGGGACAAGGACGATGAGGCCCAGCCGGGGACGCCCACCAACCGCCTGCCCTCCTATGTGGCCATGTGTGAGCTGGCCGTGCAGGACGCCGGTGTGGCCGCCCTCATGAGCCAGGAGCGCTACCAGGAGGCCGTGCAGGACTTTGAGGGCGTGGCCGGGGACAATGATGAGGACCCCGCCAACTGGATGACCCTGCTGGCCTTGAACACCCAGACGGGGCTCCCCAAGGCCACCATTGACAACGTGTGGATTATCCTGGAGCATGACCCTCTCCTAAAAGGCCGCTTTGCCCTCAACCGCTTTGCGGGCCGGGGTGAGGTCCTGGGGGCCCTCCCATGGGACGCCCGCACGGTCCGCCGCCTCTGGGATGACAATGACAATGAGGGCCTTTATTGGTACATGGAGCGATACCACCACATCACCGGCAACGGGAAGATTGACGGGGCCCTCTCCCTCCACGCCACCGCCCACGCCTTTAATGAGGTGCAGGACTTTTTGAGCGGTCTGGCCTGGGACGGGGTGCCCCGGCTTGACACCCTTTTCATTGACTACCTGGGGGCCGCTGATACCCCATACACCAGGGCGGTGACCCGCAAGGCGTTTACCGCCGCCGTGACCCGTGCCATGATACCCGGCAGCAAGTATGACAATATGCTCATCCTGGCCGGGCCCCAGGGCCTGGGCAAGAGCACCCTGCTGGATAAGATGAGCCGGGGCTGGTTTAATGACAGCATCCGCACCTTTGAGGGCAAGGAGGCCTCTGAGCTCTTGCAGGGGGTGTGGCTGGTGGAAATATCGGAGCTTGACGCTTTCCGGCGCACGGACGTGGCCCGCATCAAGCAGTTTTTGAGCCTGCGGACGGACCGTTTCCGGGCCGCCTATGGCCGCCACGTCAAGGAGCTGCCCCGGTGCTGTGTCTTTTTCGGCACCACCAACACCAAGGACTTTTTGCAGGACCGCACGGGAAACCGCCGCTTTTGGCCGGTGGACGTGGGGGTGGCCCCGGTCACCAAGGGCGTCTGGACGGACTTGCCCGGTGAGATTGACCAGCTCTGGGCGGAGGCCAAGGTCCGCTGGCAACTGGGGGAGCCCCTATACCTCAGCGGGGAGCTGGAGGAGGCCGCCAAGGTCAAGCAGGAGGAACACCGGGAAGTCAGCGCCCGTGAGGGCATCATCATGGACTTCCTGAGCCGCCAGGTGCCGGAGGACTGGCAGAGCTGGCCCCTGGACCGCCGCCGGATGTTTTGGGCGGGCTCCGTGCAGGGTGACATCAAGCTGGTGGACCGTGACCGGGTGTGTGCCCTTGAGGTGTGGTGTGAGGCCCTGGACGGCAGGCAAAAGGATATGCGATACAGTGACACGGCGGAAATCAACAGCATCCTTGAGGCCGCCGCCGGGTGGGAAAAGTCCACCAAGGCCATGCGCTGCGGCTACTGCGGAGTACAGCGTGGCTTTAGAAAAACCGTGTAACATTGCCTGTAACATCGTGTAACATTGGCCGCTGAATGTTACACGGACCCCGTAACATGTTACGCTGAATGTTACAGTCAATGTTACGGCTTAAACCCTTGCGGCGCAAGGCTTTGAGGCATTTTGTAACATTGTAACATTCATTTCCTATTAACCGTAAAACAGAGGATTTAGAGAGTATATAAACCGCCTAAATCGCCTGATGCGTATAAAAGTATAGAAAAACGCTGAATGTTACTACAAGGAGGCGAAAGCGTGAAAGAAAGTCAAATTGAGAGCTACATGGTCCGCAAGGTGAAAGAGCACGGCGGCCTGTGTTTCAAGTTTGTTTCTCCCGGCAATCCTGGTGTGCCTGACCGCATCGTCATCACCCCAGCCGGAAAGACCATTTATGTGGAGCTCAAAACGGAAATCGGGAGGCTGGCCAAGGTGCAGAAATGGCAGCGGAGCGAACTGGAGAAACGGGGGGCGGATGTCCGGGTGCTTTTTGGGATGGACGCCGTGAAAGATTTTTTGAGGGAGGTTTTTGGGGATGCAGTACATACCGCATAACTACCAGGCCTATTGCATCCAGCTTGTGACGGACCTCCCCGCCGTTGGTTTGTTCCTGCGGCCCGGCCTGGGCAAAACCAGCATCACGCTTTCCGCCGTCAACATCCTCAAGTATTTCCGCTGGCAGGTGTCCAAGGTGCTGGTGGTGGCCCCCAAAAAGGTGGCGGAGGCCACCTGGCAAAAGGAGGCGGCACGGTGGGACCACCTGCAACACCTGCGCATCTCCACGGTGCTGGGGAGCACGTCCAAGCGCATAAAGGCCCTCAGCACCCCGGCGGACATCTACGTCATCAACCGGGAAAATGTGGAGTGGCTGGTGGACTACTACCAGCAGGCCTGGCCCTTTGACATGGTGGTCCTGGATGAGAGTACCAGCTTTAAGAACTCCCAGAGCAAGCGCTTTAAGGCCATGCGGCGAGTCCGCCGTTTCATCAAGCGGATGGTCCTGCTGACCGGCACGCCGTCCTCCAAGGGCCTCATTGACCTGTGGGCCCAGGTGTATCTCCTGGACGGTGGTGAGCGTCTGGGGCCTACCCTGAGCGCCTACCGGGAGCGATACTTTGACCCGGACCAGCGGAGCCGGACCCAGATTTTCAGCTACAAGGCCAAGGACGGAGCGGAGAGCGCCGTGCTGGCGGCCATTTCTGACATCTGCATTTCCATGAAAGCGGAGGACTACCTGCAACTGCCGGACTTCATCCAGCATGAAATCCCGGTGATGCTGGATGCCAAGGCCAAGCGGGACTATGACCAATTTGAGCGAGACCTGCTGCTGGAGGTGGATGAGGACATCATCACGGCGGGCACCGCTGGGGTGCTGGTGGGGAAACTTTTGCAGTATTGCAACGGGGCCGTCTACAACAACGATGGCAAGGTGGTCCCGGTCCATGATTGCAAGCTGGACGCCTATGTGGAGCTGCTGGAGCAGTTTGACGGGGAGCATTGTTTGACGTTCTACGGCTACCAGCACGACAAGGACCGCATCCTGGAGCGGCTGGAGAGGTACAACAAGGGCCGCCGGGACAAGCTGCGGGTGAGGGTCTACAAGGGCACGGAGGATGAGGACGCCTGGAACAACGGGGAGGTGGACGTGCTGCTGGTGCACCCGGCAAGCTGCGCCTATGGTCTAAATCTCCAGGCCGGGGGCCGTCATGTGGTGTGGTATGGCCTCAACTGGTCCTTTGAACTGAATGACCAGGGAAATTGCCGCCTATACCGCCAGGGCTCCCCCTTTGACAAGGTTTTCGTGCATTACCTGGTGGTCCAGGACTGCGAGGATGAGGATGTCATGGAAACGATACGGGACCGGGCGGACACCCATGAGGCGGTCATGCGGGCCCTAAAGGCCAGAATTAAGAAAATCAAGGAGGAAACAACAAAATGAGCAGTATTGTGATGGATAAGGAAACGATTTTCACCGATGAGCTCATCCGGGAAAACGCCCGGCTGACCGTCCAGCATGAGGCGGACCTGCTGAGGGCTGACCAACTGGAGGAGCGGCTGGCGTCTGCGCCGTCCGCCCAGGACATCCAGCAGGCCGTGGAGCGGGCCCACATCGCTGAGGACAAGCTGGGTGGCGTCAACGCCATGCTCCGCCGGGCCCTTGATGACCTGCATTTTGTCATGGCGGGCGGCGATGCCTGCAAGGTGTGCGCCTGCAAGTGCACTTTCGGCACGGGTGAGTGCAAGCCTGTCTGGAAAGGTGAGGAGGCGGAGGAATGACCCTAAAGGAGCTGTCCCAGCTTTACTATCTCAACCGGGAGATTGAAATGGACCAGCGCCGCCTCCGTGAGCTTGAGGCCAGGGCCCTGCCGGGGGCTCAGGTCATCACCGGGATGCCTCACGGCACCGGCGTGGTGGACAAGGTGGGGGAATGTGCGGCGGAAATCGCTGACCTGCGGGGCATCATTGAGGCCAAGCACCAGCAATGCCTTTATGAGCGGAGCCGTTTGGAGCGTTACATAGCGGGCATTGATGACAGTTTTCTCCGGCAGGTGTTCACCTATCGCTTTATCAGCGGATTGCCCTGGCGGCAGGTGGCAGCCTGCATCGGCGGAGGGAACACGGAGGACGGATGCCGCAAGGCCGTGAAACGCTATCTGGAACGGTGACACGGGGGCGAATGTGTAACAAAATTCAATTTGTCCGTTTTGTCCGCTTTGTCTGTGGTATTCTGTATAAGCGGGTGTATGCCTCAAGGTGCAGCACCTCCTTGGTTGACGGCGGCAAGGTGATGGAAGATGAAACCCGGACCCTTGCCGCTGTCATTTATTTTGATTTGGGGTGGTGAGAATGGCCAAGCTGACACCAAAGCAGGAGCGGTTTGTGGATGAGTACCTGGTGGACCTCAACGCCACCGCCGCCGCCAAACGGGCGGGGTACAGTGAAAAGAGTGCGTCCAGGATAGCGATTGAACTACTCAATAAAACTCACGTTTCTGCGGCCATTCAAGCACGCCGGGACAAGCTGAGGGGAAAGCTGGAAATCACCCAGGAGGCGGTGTTGCAGGAGCTGGCGTCCATCGCTTTTGCCAACGGAACGGATTTTGTAACGGTCACCGGGGCCGGGCTCCTTTGCGTAAAGGCCACCAGTGAGGTGCCAAAGAACAAGCTCCCTGCCATTGCCGGTATCAAGTACAGCCAACTGGGCATTGAGATAAAGCTGCATGACAAGGTGAGGGCCCTGGAGCTGCTGGGCAAACACCTGGGCGTGTTCGCCACCGGCGGCAGCGCTGCCGCCGCTGAGGAAAACAACATCTTTGAGGTCATCGAACAGAGCACACGGGAGGAAATTGACACAAATGAAATTCCAGAGATTGAGCCCCCGGCAGAACCTGGCGATGACGTGGTGGAATAGGCCGGGCTTTGAGCGCTATGACGGCATCATCTGTGACGGCTCCATCCGCTCCGGCAAGACGGTGGCCATGACCGTGGGCTTTGTCATGTGGGCCATGGCCCGCTTTAATGACCAAAACTTTGCCATCTGCGGCAAGACCATTGAGAGCTTGCGCCGCAACGTCACCTCCAACCTGCCCAAGTGGCTGGCGGGGGTGTTTTCGTTCAAAGAGCACCGCACGGAAAACAAAATCGTGGTGAGCGCCGCCGGGCGGAGCAATTCCTTTTACCTTTTCGGCGGCAAGGACGAAAGCAGCGCCTCCCTCATTCAAGGCATTACCCTGGCGGGCATCCTGCTGGATGAGGTGGCCTTGATGCCAGAGAGCTTTGTCAATCAGGCCACGGGCCGGTGCTCTGTGGCCGGGTCAAAGCTGTGGTTTAACTGCAACCCGGAGGGCCCGTCCCATTGGTTTTACAAGAAATGGCTGGAGGGTGACCAGCCGAAAAAGCACAACGTCCTCCACCTGCATTTCACCATGGAGGACAATTACAGCTTGACCCAGGAAATCAAGGACCGCTATGAGCGGCAATATTCCGGGGTGTTCTATGACCGCTACATCCGGGGCCTGTGGGTGGTGGCGGAGGGCCTGGTCTATACCATGTTCAACAAGGACTTTCACGTTGTCCCGGTCACCCCCAGGCCCTATGACAAGTATTACATCTCCTGTGACTATGGCACCGCCAACCCCACCAGCATGGGCCTCTGGGGCCGTGCAAATGGCAAGTGGTACAGAGTGCGGGAGTATTACTATGACAGCCGGAAAGAGGGCAACCAGCGCACTGATGAGGAGTATTATGTGCAGCTGGAGGCGCTGGCCGGGGACCTGCCCATCACCAGCGTCATTGTGGACCCCTCCGCCGCCTCTTTCATTGAGTGCATCCGGCGGCACGGGCGCTTTTTCGTTGAAAAGGCCGCCAATGCGGTCATGGCGGGCATCCGGGACGTGGCCACACGGCTCCAATGCGGGGATGTGTTTTTCAATGCCTGCTGTACGGATTGCATCCGGGAGTTTGGGCTTTATCGGTGGGACGAAAAGGCCATAGATGACCGGCCCATCAAAGAAAATGACCATAGCATGGACGATGTGCGCTATTTCATCCACAAGGTTTATGCGCCATCCCTGGTGAGCTTTTGAGTGAGGTGTTTCCCGTGCGTGTTTCTGTGCTGGGCGTCCAATACGCCCTTGAATATCGGACAAAGGCCAATGACAAGGGGCTGGAAACCTGTGACGGCTATTGTGATACCAGCGCCAAGCTGTGCGTGGTCCGCAAGTACACGGCAGCGGAGCGCCGGGAGCCCCTGAGTTTGAAAGACCTGGACGCCTATATGCGCAAGTGCATGAGGCATGAGCTGACCCATGCTTTTCTCTATGAGAGCGGCTTGAGCGTGAACGGGATGAGCCCGGAAAGCTGGCCCACCAATGAGGAAATGGTGGACTGGATGGCCATTCAAGGCCCGAAACTTTATGACGCCTGGAAACGGGCGGGATGTCTGTGAGGTGACTGACGTGGTAGTGCTGAATTTGCGGGATGACTGCGTGGCCAGGACGGCCACCAATTTCCGGCGTGGTATGACGGACAAGCGCTTTCTGGAGCTGGAAATCACGGCATGGCTGGCCTCTCCTGAGCGCAAGCGGCAGCTCACCGCTGAGGTCTACTATGACGGCCAGCAGGACGTGCTCAAGCGGAGGCGGATGGCGCTGGACGATGACGGCAAGCCCATAGAGCTCACCCACCTGCCCAATAATCGCCTGGTCAATAATCTGTACTCAAAAATGGTGGACCAAAAGACCAATTACTCTTTTGGCCGCCCGTTTTCTCTCGACACGGAGCGCAAGGACTATGCGGCGGCCCTGGCCACGGTGCTGGGGGCCCGTTTCCGGCGGACGATGCGGACGGTGGGAGAGGGTGCCTGGATAGGCGGCAAGGCCTGGCTTTACCCCTACTATGAGGGCGGGGCGCTGGCCTTTAAGCGTTTCCCGGCGGATGAGGTCCTGCCCTTTTGGGCGGACGCTGACCACACCATCCTGGACGCCGCCGTCCACATCTATGTGGTGGAGGAGTACGATGAGAGCGAACAGACCAAGGCCGTGGTCAAGGTTGAGGTCATGCACGGCGGCGGCGTGGATTGTTTCATCCGCCGGGATGACGGCACCCTGGAGCCTGACCCGGACGGGCACTCCGGCGATTATATCACGGCGGAGGACCCGGACACCGGCAAGGAGCAGGGGTACAACTGGGACCGCATCCCCCTGGTGTGCTTTAAGAGCTCCCACCATGAAATCCCCCTGTTGTCCAGGGTGAAGTGCTTGCAGGATGCCTATAATGACATCCTCTCCACCTTTGCCAATCAGATGGAGGAGGACGTGCACAACACGGTCCTGGTCATCAAGAACGCTGAGGGGGAGGACCTGGGGAAATTCCGCAAGAACCTGGCCATTTACGGGGCGGTCAAGGTCCGCTCCTATGAGGGCAGCGAGGGCGGCGTGGACACGCTGACCATTGAGGTCAACGCCGAAAACTACAAGGTCCTGCTGGCCCTGTTGAAAGACGCCATCATTGAAAACGCCAGAGGCTATGACGCCAAGGATGAGCGTATGAGCGGAAACCCCAATCAAATGAACATCCAAAGTATGTACTCTGACATTGACCTGGACGCCAACGGGATTGAGATGGAATTTCAGGCCAGCATGGAGGAACTGCTTTGGTTTGTCAACCGGCACCTGGTCAATACCGGCAAGGCCAACTTTGACGGCGTGGAGGTCAAGGTCATTTTTGACCGGGATGTCCTCATCAATGAAAGCGAGGCCATCACCAACTGCAAGAACTCCGTGGGCATCCTCTCCGATGAAACCATTGTGAAGATGCACCCCTGGGTGTCTGACCCGGAGCAGGAGCTTGAGCGCATCAAAAAGGAAAAGGAGGAGGCCGCTGCTGACCCCTACCAGGCCGCCTTTATGGCCAACCGGCAGAACGGCGGGGGCGGCTCCGGCGGCAACCCCGTGACCGGCCAGGACGGTGGTGACGGCGATGGCCAGACAGACTAACGCCGCATACTGGGCCCAGCGCCTCAAGCACATGGAGGGGGCGCTGCTGGACCAGTCTTTTGGCTATGTGGAGAATATGGAGCGGCAATTTGCCGCCGCTCAGGCTGAGGTTGAGCGGCAAATCGCCGCCTGGTATCAGCGCTTTGCAGACGCCAACGGCATCACCTTTGCGGACGCCAAGCGCCTGCTGACCAAGGGAGAGCTGGCCGAATTTCATTGGACCGTGGGAGAGTACATTGCCCACGGCCAGCAAAACGCCCTTGACGGGGCCTGGATGCGCCAGCTTGAGAACGCCAGCGCCAGGGTGCACATCACACGGCTGGAGGCGCTAAAGCTCCAAATCCAGCAGCAGGCGGAGCTCCTATATGCCAATCAGCTTGACTTTGTGGACGCCGCCGCCCGGCGCATCTATGCGGGCAGCTACTACGGCACCGCCTTTGAGGTCCAGCGGGGCCTTGGCGTGGGCTGGACCATGCAGGCGCTCAATGAGGGCACCATCAAAAAGGTCCTCTCCCGCCCCTGGACGGCGGATGATAAGACATTCCGGGACCGCTGCTGGACCAACAAGCGGGACCTGGTGAACAGCGTAAACACCCAGCTCACACAAATGATTATCCGGGGGGAGGCTCCTGACCGGGCCATCGCCGCCGTTGCCAAGCAATTCCAGGTGTCCAAGGGCAAAGCGGGCCGCCTGGTGATGACGGAAAGCGCCTATTTCTCCAGCGCCGCCCAAAAAGACTGCTATGGGGAGCTGGGCGTGGAGCGCTACAAGATCGTGGCCTCCTTTGACCGGGACACCTGTGAGCTGTGTGGGGCGCTGGATGGCAAGGTTTTCAAAATGTCGGACTATCAGGTGGGCCTCACGGCTCCCCCATTCCATCCTTGGTGCCGGTGCTGCACCTGCCCCTACTTTGAGGATATGGCCAAGGTGGGTGAGCGGTGGACCCGTAACCCGGACGGCACCACCCGCAAAGTCCCGGCGGACATGAGCTTTGAGGACTGGCGGCAGCAGTTTGTCCAGGGTCCGTTGCCAACAGGCTCCGCCGGTGGTACAATAACACCAGCGGGAACTACGCAGACGGCCCCAGCAGGTACGGGCATACAGCAACATATTTCTCAGGTGACCCAAGCCCTCCCCAATGCCACTGATAGCTATAAAACGGCCATTGAGAGCCACTTTGCCAGTGGTACACCAGAGGCTCAAGCGGCTTTTGTCAAGTATGTGCCTCCCGGCTCTGTGGCAGATGGAGCTTTTGCGGGCACGCCGCATTTTGACAGCAGCGTCCAAAAAGTCAATATGAACTTCGCACGGGATGCTACTGACCCCAGAGGTGTTGCAACAGCCTTTTTCCATGAGCACGGCCATTTTATTGACTTTGCGTCCTGTCCCGGTGGCGGCTTTACTTCTTTGCAGTTCTCCGCTTTTGGGAACGCCCTGAGAGCTGACTTTGATAGCTACGTCAAGGCCATAATGAAAGCCAATAGCCTCACCAGAAAGACAGATGCTTATTCTGTCATATCTGGAGGGCTGTGGGACCCCACACACAATGCAATTTCTGACCTGTGCGGCGCTCTGTCCAGGAATAGAGCACAAGGCCGCTATGGCCATAGAACGAGATACTGGAGCTATCAAGGGATGCTGGAAAAAGAGGCCTTTGCCCATATGTATGCGGCTCAGTATGACGCCACAAGGTACACCCTTATGCAACAGTATTTCCCCACAGCTCTGGCAGAGTTTGAGAAACTTTTGGGAGGTATGATCTGATGACGCTATCTGAGTTTGACAAAAACAAAGAGCTCCAAGAGGCCACAAAGGTCTACGCCGAAAAACACGGCGGACACTTTTTCTGGGGGGAACCGGATGGTGACCTTGTGTATGAAACGGATGACGGAGAGGTGGCCTGTGTGCCCCCGGATGGTGCCACCGCTGACCAGGTGCTCCAAGACCTCAAGAGCGGAAAACCGCTCCCGGAACTCTGGCCGGAGCTGGAATATGACCCGGACCTGCTCTATTGACGCCAGGGCAGAGGTTAGTATTTGATGGAGCCCTGTTGTATGTCATGCCCGCAATGGAATGACTGGCTTGCCTGTTGTGATGCACCT
>Ga0209064_1003757_pt1 | contig 12564 bp, 8 predicted proteins | sample Inofromicrocosms_FD_187498 | JGI IMG/M metagenome (GOLD analysis project Ga0209064, IMG submission 187498) | Mouse cecum microbial communities from Vienna, Austria - Inoculum for glucosamine and mucus D2O microcosms (SPAdes) (version 2) | ecosystem: Host-associated > Mammals > Digestive system >... | reverse complement strand
TTCTCTTATTATGAGAACATAGGCGATTCCGTCACTTGTATTGATGATGAATTGCCGTTTGAGATTCCGGATAGTTGGGCGTGGGCGAGATTAGAAAACTGCTGTCAAAAAGAAATAAAGCGTGGAAAATCACCTAAATACGCTGAAAAAAGTAATGTTCTTGTTTTTGCGCAGAAGTGTAATACAAAATATGATGGAATCAATATGGATTTGGCTTTGTATCTTGATGAATCAACGTTGTCAAAATATTCTAATGATGAATATATGTTAGATTTTGACACAGTAATAAACTCAACTGGCACAGGTACGCTCGGCAGAGTTGGAGTGTATAGAGACAGTGACAATCATCGGAAATTATCTGTTGTAGTTGATTCCCATGTTACTGTTATCAGGGCTTGCAAAGCCCTCAACGCTATTTACTGCTATTATTTCTTGAAAACATATCAACAAGAACTTGAAAAACTCGGTGAAGGTTCGACTAATCAAAAGGAGTTAAAGCCATTGACCTTGAAATCGTTTATAGTTTCGATTCCGCCTTATACAGAACAGAAACGTATTGTTGAGCATATAACAACAGCGTTTGCCATTTTAGATAATATAGAAAAAAGCCTCAGCTAAGGCTTTTTTCTATTTGGTCTATTGCTTTGTAACATTCTTTCAAACACATTGTTATTCTATTTTGTTCTTCAATCGGGGGCAAGGGAATACGAGCGCTTTTTATCATTGCTTGCGTTAACTGGTTTATGGCAGTGGAATTGCCGTCATAAAAAATCTCTTTGAAAACAGAAGTTTGTAAGAAATAGAATATATACCTATAAAAAGCTGTCCTATATATTGCCATGAAAGCTCCAAACGAAGCTTTTTCATTGAAATTTTCTATCAATGCACATTTTCCAACTAACGCTTTACTGCCATTTCTTGCACAAATAAGAATATCATTGTTCTCAACATATTGACTATCCCTAATGTTTGTATTCACTTTGACAAGGTCAGAAAAATCGAGTTGACTATTGATGATGTTTGATGAACGTAATACCATTATTCCATTAGGATCAATATCAGCAGGGCTGTATGTTAATCCTATATTTGTCTGTCCTATCATGGAAAGGTTACACCATATCCACCCATTAGGAATCTCAAACGGCAATTCATCATCAATACAAGTGACGGAATCGCCTATCTTCTCATAATAAGAGAACTTCACTCATGTGCTATAATAGAAAGTGCAAGGAATTTCGCACCAAATATTATAACGGAGGTCTCTTTAATGAAGAAAGACAACACATTTGAAGCCTACCTTAGAAGGACAAATCTTTCTGAAAACACAATTGAGGTTTATCTTTGGACGGTAAAGTATTTCGAGGAGCATTATGAAAATATTACCAAGGAAAATCTGCTTGCCTATAAAGGGTATCTCATCGAACATTTCAAACCTAAGACTGTCAATCTACGCATTCAGGCTATGAACCGTTACCTTGACTATCTCGGCAGAGAAAAGATGAAGATCAAGGCTGTTAAGGTTCAGCAGAAGAACTTTCTCGAAAACGTCATTAGCAATGCAGACTACAAGTTTCTTAAGAAGTCGCTCAAAAAGGACGGGAATATGGAATGGTACTTTGTGGTATGGTATCTGTGTGCTACGGGCGCAAGAGTAAGCGAGCTTATCAAAATCAAAATCGAACACGTTGAAATTGGTTATTTTGATCTTTATTCAAAGGGCGGTAAACTTCGCAGGCTCTATATTCCGAAGAAACTACGTACTGAAACGCTTGAATGGCTTAAAACCGCGGAGCGTACATCCGGCTACCTGTTCCTAAACCGCTTTGGTGAACGCATCACTCCGAGGGGTATCTCGCAGCAGCTAAAAAACTATGCAGAGAAATACGGACTTGATAAAAAGGTGGTATATCCGCACTCATTCCGTCACCGATACGCTAAAAACTTCCTTGAAAAGTACAATGATATTGCTCTGCTTGCCGACCTTATGGGACACGAAAGCATTGAAACTACTCGTATCTACCTGCGCCGTACTGCAAGCGAACAGCAGGAGATTGTTGACAGGATTGTAACATGGTAAAAAAGCCGCCCTCGTGTAAGAACGGCTGACGTATTAATTTATATTTTCCTCTATGGAATCGAGCATGGAGAATAGCTGACTAATCTTGTTAGCTATTCTCTTTTGTTCGTTTATAGGCGGAACAGTTAATACGGCTTTTTTTCCGTCTTGTGTGCCAAGCCTGGGCATTTTCACGCCGTATGAGCAATGATTGGCATATCTTAAAAATGTGGGGGACATTAGATAATACTTTGCATATTCAGGAAAAATACAAGCATTGAAATCTAAAGGCAATATCTCAGATGTGCAGTAACCATCGTTATCAGCCAAAACAACTTTATTGAGATAAGGACGGAGCTTGCTGTATAATACTTGCCCTTTATAGAACAAGTGCTTTGTACTTGCGGAGCTTCTTTCTTTTTTTGTGAATTTCTGCAAAACCTTACCTGTATCCTTTTCAATATCTTCCAAGTCTAAAATCCAAGCTGTATCTGAAATATCTTTTGTATCGACATTAGTACAATTACCATAATCGCAGACTTCTCCAAGACAGCATAATCCCCATGTTTCAGGTAAATCATCAATCTGCCAATCATCAAGCGTTTCCACAAGATTACCTATTTTTTGATAATAAGAGTTATCCTCACCTCTGAAGATGACAGATTCCTTCTTGTCACGCTTGATTTTGCCCTGTTTTATGAGTTCTTCTTTTTCTAATCTGATACGTTCAAGAAGAACGCTTGCAGGCTCGTCATTTGGGTCTTGCGGGACGAGCTTGCCTCTAATTGCAAGGTCGAGAATTTTGGATTTGGTGAGTTGGATTGTTTCTTGAAGTGTAGATTTATCGTTTTCTATTGTATCAATAATATAAAAAAAATTATTTAATTTTGAAATAATTCTATTTTGTTCTTTAAGTGGTGGGATAGGAATATACATAGCATTCAACTTTTCTTGCGTGAATGTTGGAATTGCTGTGCCAACCACAAATTCATCAAAAACAGAGCGTGCATATAAAGATTGCAAAACAAAGCATAAATATTCGGCAGAAATTTTTTTATTTTTTAGGACTACAAATTGCGGGTTTATGGTAGCTGGTTGCGGCAAGTTTTCTACCAACGCAGCTTTACCGTAAGATGAACCTGTCTTTACAAGCAGAATATCCTTATTAGAGATTTGTATTTCAGGTGATTCATCATACTTATACCACGATATATATGTGCAGATTGCATAGTTCATTTTGTTGTTGATGATATTAGACGGACTAAGTGTAATGGCTCCATTTCCCTGCTCTACTAAATCATTTTTTGTGTATCCTCTAAATCCAATTCTTCCAAAAATTGAACAAACATTTCTTAATCTCGCCCATTCCCATCCCTGTGGCAATTCAAACGGTATTTCCTCTTCAATGCATTTCACGGTGCCGTCGTTAAACTTCTCATAATGCAAACTATCCTCACCCTTAAAAATGATAGTATCATTTTTAATATCTTTCGGTTTCAGTTTGCCGTCTTTCACCATTTTCTGCTTTTCGGTTCTGATACGCTCCAACAGCACCGAAGCCGGCTCGTCATTTGGGTCTTGAGGGACTAGTTTGCCCCTAATAGCAAGGTCAAGTATTTTTTGCCTTAATGCCTTTGTATCCATTATTCATCCACCTCGCCGATCAGACTTTCAAGCTGTGCCACCGCATTTGCTATATTAGTGGATTTTTCCTTGATCGTATCCAAAAGCTCGGACAGCGTATAGTCGTCGCTTGTATTTGATGACTTTATCCAGCTTATATCAAGACTTGTTTTATCTCGCTCTAAAATATCTTCATAAGCGTATCGGCGCCACCTGCCGTTTGGATTATCTTCGCTGTATGTTTCCTGTCTTGCGGAAATATCCTCAGCGTGATAGCACTCTACAAACTCATCAAAATGACTTTCTTTCAGAGGATTGGTTTTGCCGAAGGATGGCATTTCGGAACGGAGATCATAAATCCAAACTTCCTTTGTGTTTCCCTTATCGGCTGTTCCCCTTGTAAAAAAGAGTACATTTGTCTTGACACCTTGTGCATAAAAAATACCTGTAGGCAGACGCAGAATAGTATGCAGGTTACATTTATCCATAAGGTCACGGCGTATTTTCTCACCATCGCCGTCCGCAAAAAGCACATTATCGGGAAGAACAACTGCGGCACGAGCCTTTCCGCTTTTGTTAAGACTTCTGTAAATGTGCTGCAAGAAGTTGAGCTGTTTGTTGCTTGTCGGAAAAGTGAGATCATCACGGGTAGCACGTTCACCGCCTTTTTTCGTACCGAACGGCGGATTCGTAAGTACAATATCGTAGCCTTTCATCTGCTTTCCGTAATTAGAAAGTGTATCCCCCAGATAAATCGGACTGCTTATGTCATGAAGCATTGCGTTCATAAGGGCAAGTCTATGGGTATCGTGAACAAGCTCACAACCCGAAAACGCCTGAGTACGCTGAAATTCCATTTCGTCTAAAGTAAGATCCCACAAATCATTTGTTTGTGATTTTATGTACTGATCGGCAGCGATCATGAATCCAAACGTGCCACAAGCTGGATCGTTACAGCGTTCTCCAGCTTGTGGAGCAATCAGCTTTGTCATAACATTGATAAGCACGCGTGGAGTAAAATACTGTCCTGCTCCTGATTTCTTTTCGGTAGCGTTCTTCTCCAACAATCCTTCGTAGAGATTGCCTAAACCTTCCTCTTTTGCGCTGTACCAATCGAACTGGTCTATCGTTGTGATGATTTTTTCAAGGTTTTTAGGTTCGTCAATGTTAGTCTGCGCACCTTGATAGATTTCACGCACACGTCCCTGACAATTTTCTCCGAGATGCTCTAAAAGCTCCTTGTAGAACTTTTTCAGTTCAATACCTTGCTTTGAAAGCAACTTATCCCAACGATATTCTTCGGGAATAGCCTTTTCGGTATCGGTTTCCTTGCACATCTTCAAAAATAATATATAGGTAAGCTCTGTAACATATTGCTGATAGGTAATACCGTCATCACGCAGCACATTACAAAGATTCCAAAGCTTTGTAACGATTTCCTGATTATTCACGCTACAATTCCTCCATCATCATATAAATATTGGTTCAATTCCATAATAACCTCATGGAGCTGTCCCTCAAATCTACGGTCAATCCCTCTGAAACCGCCGTTATTTTTGAAAGCCCCCTGTTCAAACATCTGCTCATCAAGCACAGCTTCTTCAAGCATGACCTTTTCAATACGGCTTAGCCAATCAAGCTGAATTTTGTTGAATTTATGGTTCTGCTTTAGCTTTGCAAAGGCGTTTTTCACCCTTGTTTCATGGCTTATCAATGCTGAGCCGATTGCCTGCTGCCGTACAAATGCAATAATATCCGCAACAATATTTTCATTTGTCATTTCGTTCCAAGCGGTATTAAGCTGTTTTTCTGTGAAATCGTGGCGGTCAAGCTCCATTTTAAGTTCTTTCAGAGTTTGTCTTGTAAGTTCGGACGGTTTTGTGCACACAACTTTTAGTGCATTTATCTCATTAAGATTTTCAAGAATAAACTGCCTGAACGCTTCTATGTAATCCTCGGGTTTGGTTGCCTTGCCATAGCCTCTTTCGTGTGATACAATTTCATCTTCATGATTGTCAATGACAACAGAATGCTTTTTATGTGTGTGGTCTTTGTCAAGTACATCAAATGCTTCTCTGTGCTCCAAAACATATTTAACAGCCGTTTCTGTATCAGCATTTTTCAGCTTCACTGCAACGGTGGAAAGATCGTTTCCGTTCGTTAAATACATAAACCTTGCAAGGACTTTAGGACTGATATGTTTTGTTTTACGCTGTAGTTTTGCAATAATTGCCGTGAGCTGCTTTGAATGCTTTTCTTTCTCCAAAACTTCAAAACCGTCAATCATATCATTGAAAGAAATATTTGGATTCGGAGTAACAGGTTTCATATTGCTGACCGGTTCTAACGTTTCGTATACACCGACAGGATCATATATTTCAAAATGATCTTTATTTATCTTACTGCATAATCTCGTGGCTCTGCCGAGCATCTGCTCAAAAAGAATACGGGACTTTATACGGCGCATAAATACAAGATTAACGATTTCAGGCACATCAATACCCGTTGTCAGCAAATCAACTGTAACAACAATCTTTGGATAGGTCTCATTCTTGAATTTACGTATAGCTTCCAATATTTTCTTTTTGTTACCGCCTTCTATGCTGCCTGTGATTTTCTTGACTACATCATTATCAATGCCATATTTAGAATAAATGTCTTTCAGTATTTTTACGATGAGATTGGCATGATTGTCGTCAACAGCGTAAATAAGCGTTTTTCCTTCGCCGTCCGGATTGAAGTCCATAGCAATTTCTTCAAAAACAGCTTTATTGAAATTTTCGGTAATAACATCCTTGTTAAACTTGTCTATCTCAAACTTCATATCATCCTCAAGTTCATCACTGTTGAGAACCTCACCTGTGTTCGGGTCATATATTGCAAGGGTTTCACCCTTTTTGTATTCAATGCCGTTATCCCGCAGTTTGGTGTGAATATCGTGCGGAGCATCGTGATCCACAAGATAACCGTCAATAACAGCTTCTCTGTACGAGTATGTAAAAACGGGTTTTCCGAATATTTCCGTTGTATGCAAGGCAGGAGTAGCAGTCAAAGCAATCTTAACAGCGTCAAAATATTCTATAACAGTACGATACTTGCTGATGTAGTCCTCCTGATTACGATACAGCATTTCATCATCGCTTAATTCCTTATCGAGCGTGTAACCTCTATGTGCCTCATCGACAACAATCATATCATAGTCAGAAACAGATGGCATTGTTTCTTCTTCACTGTATATCAGCCGTTTTACAAGACTCTGTACCGTAGCAATGTGTATCTTTGTTTCTTTATCAATGTTTTTTTCATCAAGACCCTTGATATTATAAATTTCATCGAGCGTCATTAAATCTTCTATCTTGACTTCCTTGAACACATCGGCTGCTTGTTCACCGAGAGCAGTCCTATCAACGAGGAAAAGGATTCGCTTGAAACGATTACTTTTGATGAAACGATATATCATTCCGAGAATTGTGCGTGTTTTACCCGTTCCCGTAGCCATAGACAACAAAGCGGTTTCCTTTCCGTTTATAATTGCATTCTCGGCAGCTTCAATTGCTCGTATCTGGTATTCACGCAGATTGAGCCCATCAGGGTCACGCAGTAAATCATACGGAGTATTTTCTAACGTCCGATTTGCAGCTGCAATCTCCTTATCAAGCATTTCCATCATACCGTCAGGACTAAACCAACCTTGTAAAGCTTTCGGAGCGTTTGCGCCGTCACGCAGGTCAAGAAACCATATACCTGATTTTAACTCGATCTGCTTCAGATACTTTCTGCCATTAGTTGCAAAAACAAAAGGAACTTTGTATCCGTTCCAGTCTTTGATTACATACTCATCATGTTCTGACTTGATCATACGGGCATAATCTTTACATTGATAGTCGATCACAGAGGGAATATCCACACTTGCTTTCTTAGCTTCAATAATTGCAACAAGTTTCAGACCAACAAATAGAGCATAGTCAGCAAAACCGCCCTTAGTTACAGTAGAATCAGTCGGAAATTCGGCAATGGCGAGATTACGTCCCTTTTGAGGTCTTGTTCCCTTAGAGTAGCGGAGATTGTTTGTGTCAGCCTCCCAGCCGTATTTTCTAAGCTGATCATCAATAATAATGCGTGTTTCAGCTTCTGAAAGCGCCATTGCTTCGGTAACTTCTGCCGATTTTTCTACTCTATCCTTATAAGACGAACCATTGGCAGCTGTTACGACAATATTCGCCTTTTCTGCTTTGGCAAGCTGTTCCTCCAAACTTTTTATTATACCTTCATAATCCGAAATCGACTTGTTTTCGGGCATGATAAAATCAGGCGCTTGAAAGTTATAATCGCCATATACTTCCATAAACCATACAGCAAGTCTATATGCCATGCTCAATAATGATTTAGCTGTATCGACAGAATCTTCATACTTGTGAACAGCATCATTGCGCTTTATTCTAAGAGAATACAAAATATCGTCAATTATTCCACCGCGATCAATAAGTCCTTCACGTTTCAGAATTTTTATTCTGTTAGCATGGGTATTATCATAGTCGGGTTCTGTAAGCCGTTCATTTGCAAATATCTCCTGTACAAGACGTTCAGCAAACATTCCAAGTTTATAGATACAAGCATTGGGATCATTATACAGGTAGCTTTCAGCAGTTCGTCCGATTTTAGCAAGAGTGTCCCAGTACTTGCTCAAAAATTCAAAATTAGATTTTATGGTGACTCACCTCCAACTTAAATAAACTTCGCATAATACTTTACTATGAGAAGATATATTTAAATTTATTATACCATATTTTGCGTAAATAGTCAATCATTTGACACATTTTTCTCCGCATTTCATTGAAGAGAACAAAAAGCTATATAATTATAAAATATAACTATCGACTGCGACCGCCTTTCTTTTTCTTAACATGATTTTCAATAATTGGCTGAGATTTTGGAATTTTCTCAGTAACAGCCTGCTTTTCTGTATCCTCATTCAAAAGCCTTGAAGCCTCAATCCTGCTTTTGCCTAAAAAAGCAGGATTGTACTTCTCTCCATAAGCTTTCCGCAGTTGTCTCTCCGCAAGTTTCTCCTTATCGGGACGTATCGCCTGCCGCGCTTTGTACAACTCTGTCATATCAAATTCAGCAGCCTGTTCGCGCAGTTCGGCGTATTTCTTTAAAGCAGAGTCAATTTTCTCGGAATATGTTTTCTCCTGTTCATTAAATTTTTTCAGCCCCGTTTCGGTATCGGAAATATATTTTTTGACCTTGGTAATACCATCATCGGCACAATCCAAATGCTTAAGCAAAGACGCTTTTTCGGAGTACAATTTCTCTAAAAGCTCAGTTAGTTCCGCAAGTCGTACATCAAGCCTCTTGTGTTTTGAAAAATTTAAAAATATAGTATTTCCCTTTTCGGCGATAAACGTTTCACGTTCATTAATGGTTTCCTGTATTTTCTCCTCAATCTCGTTGTACTTCTCGATTTCCGAATTTGTTTCCGAAATATATTCGGCATAATTTTTCTGCCCATAACGAATAACATTAAGCTGATAGCAGGATATAGTGACCTTTTGACGTATATTTTCCATTGCTTCGGCAATGGCAGGAATAGTGTTCTTGACTGCCTGCATAAGCTTTTTAACAATTTCTTTAAGCTTACGCAGAAGTGAATTGTCCGCACGTATCTGACGATTAAGCTTGCAGCGTTCGGAAACAAAACCTTTCTTTTCTAACGTCCGCGCGGTCACACCTTCGTGAACGGTAGGCTGTTCATCAATACCTCTGTCCGCGTGACTGCGGTGGTCTACGGTTTCCTCTACACCCACCAACGACAAATATTTATTGGAAATATCCGCCCAAACCTTTCGCCATAAAACAAGCTGCTCGTCGCTGTTCCAGCGTTCGGAAATGGGATTTTGCCTGCCGAATTTAGAGCTTTTCGGATATTTGGAAATACGTTCGTACCCACGCGCTTCGGCTTCCGAAGCAGTCATATAAACTTTCTTTTTACCGACCTTGTATTGATATTGCTTTTCCCAGCCGTCCGACTGCGCCGCCTTAAATTCGATAGCGGTAAAACCTTGTTCCTCGCCGTTTCTGATACATAGGTATTCCTTTTCGGTCTTGTGCTGCCAATTGCCGTTCTTGTCCAACGGACGGACAGTCAGCATAATATGGGCGTGCGGATTATGCCCGTCCGTATCGTGAACAGCAACATCGGCGCACATTCCGTCGGAAACAAAATTATTCTTGATAAATTCGGAAAGCAGTTTTACCCACTCGACTTTTTTCAGTTCAACAGGTAAAGCGACAACAAACTCGCGGGCAAACCTGCTGTCCTTGGACTTTTCGGCTTCTTCGACCGCGTTCCAAAGTACGGCGCGGTCAGACCATTCGGACGGAGCATTATGCGGAAGGAATACGTGTTCCCAAACAAGTCCCTGCTTTTTCGTGTAGTCGTGTTGCACTCCGTCGTAATCATTGTAAATCTTATCGCAACTAATATACGCGGCGGCAGCAACAGCAGAACGCCCCTCGCTCCTGCTGATTACCTTTGCTTCAAAATGATATATCGCTATGCCTATCACTCCCTTTTTATTGTTTTGTTTGGACGGCTTCCGCAGAAGCCGTAACTGACTCGCAGAGCGCACGTTCCCGACCGCAGTGAGGGATACCACCGCCGTCCCCAAGGACGGTGGTGAGTAAGTGCGCCCTTACGGGAAAAAGCAGCGGGACGCTCGGTTTACCGAACGTCCCGCTGCTTAGATCTGCGCCGCAATTTTGTATAAAAAATACTCCAATTCATCAAGCCCATAGAAGATACAACAGGTAAAACCTTTTCAAGAATAGCGCCCTCCTGAATAAGCCGCCGTGTCCGAGCCTTTCGCTCCTTTGCGCGGTCACGCGCCTGTGCTTCTTCTAATCTGTGCTTTGCCTGCAACAATTTTTTCTCGTTATCCGTCATTGAAATTCCTCCTTTGGTAGTAAAAATATGCCGATTTAATATCGGTGTAATACCACTTTTTCCGTTTTTGATATCACAATTATTTTTTAAAAAATTGTGATATCAAAAATGCCCCTGTTTGATATTTGAGTAATACCAAGCAAGGGCGAAATCAATATCAAAAAAATTAAAGGCAGCCTGTGAATTCCTCACAAGCTGCCTAATGTGTTTTATGCGGTTTTATGTTTTCTTTTCTCCGCGCTGCGTTTTCGGGCTGCTACTTCTCTGCAATCCCCACAGCAATATTTTGCGTCCGCCCGCGTTGTGCTGAAAGTATTTCCGCAAGTCGGACAAACAACATCACGCCGTCTTTCCTCCGCTTTTTCGCGTATGTAATATTTACTGCGGCATTTAGGATTGCAGAACATAGCGGCAGAACTTTTTGACTCAAATATGTTTCCGCAGCATTTGCAGGTCAATTTAAACGGTTCGCCAACTTTATGCTCGCCCGCCTTAATAAGCTGATACCGCTTTCTGCTTCTTATGCGGTGTCTGTGAAGTTGCTCCTGCCGCTTGATTTCTTCCACAGTAAGTTCGGGAGGAGGAAGCTCAAACCGACCAATAAAATTAAGATAAATTTCAACCTCCTGAACGCGGTCGCCGGCCACCTTTTCGGGAGCGTGAACAATAATTTTTTCAATAAACTCATTTATCATAACCGTTGTAAGCTCCGTAAAATCGGTGTATTTTTTTGCAAGTTCAAGAAATTGTTCAACATTAGCGGTATCTTTTTCAAAAACGGCTAACTGATTTTCCGCTTCCGATACAGCGGCTTGAAGCGATTTTTGTTCCAATTCATATTCCTTAATAAGAATGTCAAAACGTTCCTCCGATATGCGTCCGACGGCAAAGGATTCATATAGCTTTTTAATAATATTATCAAGCTCGGCAACGCGTTTGCTGTCTTTTTTAAGCTTCCTTTTTGTATCTTTCGCCGTTTCTTCCTGCCGTATTTGAGACGCCGTCCGCACCTTTTCCATAAATTCATCTTTATTGGAAACAGCGTATTTGCTGACATTTTTAATTGTGTTCAAAATAAGGGTATTCAATGCTTTTGTGGTAATATAATGACCGCGGCAGGATTTTAAAAATTTCTGCCTTGAAAGCGTATATGTTGAACAATCAAAAAAATCCGAAGGATACTGTTTCCCTTTAGAACCGCCTTTGTTACGGTGATTATACATTTTCGCGCCGCAGTCCGCGCAAAACAGAAGTCCCGTCAGCGGATTGGCTTCTCCTAATGTATCGTGCCGCCTCGGTGTTTTGCGTAGCTTTTGCGCCAATTCCCAAGTTTCCTTATCAACAATAGCTTCGTGAGTGTTTTCAAAAATCAGCCACTTTTCTTTTGGATTTTTAACAGCACTTTTGTCTTTATATGAAGCTTTATGAGAACGGAAATTAACCGTATGTCCCATATATTCGGGCTTTGACAAAACCTGACCGACAATAAAGCCGCTCCAATTATATGGATTGGAAAATTCCTCTTTGCTTTTCCAAACGCCCATACCTTTTTTACCGAAATATACGGCGGGTGTTTCTACCTTGTCTTCATAAAGTATTCGGGCAATGTCGTAAGGTCCAAATCCCTCAATAGTCAAACGATAAATTTTGCGGACAACCGCCGCCGCTTCCTCGTCAATTATCCATTTGTATTTGTCGTTCGGGTCTTTTAAATATCCGTAAATGGCGCAGTTTGTGGTCGGCTTTCCCGATTCGCCTTTTACGCGGATAGCGGTGCGCTGCTTGCGGCTTAAATCGCGTAAATACCACTCGTTGAACACAGGTTATTGGGGAAAGGGAAAGCAAACAGGCAAAAATCCAGTATTCATGCGGGTTTGCGGCGAGATGGCTCTCAAAAGCTAACCTCACAAAAGACAGATTATTGCACAATCACATATCG
>Ga0209064_1003756_pt1 | contig 12568 bp, 14 predicted proteins | sample Inofromicrocosms_FD_187498 | JGI IMG/M metagenome (GOLD analysis project Ga0209064, IMG submission 187498) | Mouse cecum microbial communities from Vienna, Austria - Inoculum for glucosamine and mucus D2O microcosms (SPAdes) (version 2) | ecosystem: Host-associated > Mammals > Digestive system >... | reverse complement strand
ATTGGCTTTTGTTCCAAAATCAAGGTGAAAATATTGATTTTTATCTATTACTTTAATGGGATTGCTTCTGCAGTCCCATTTTTTATCGGCGGGTAAGGGCGAGGGTTTTGGGACGCTTACGGTCAATTAAACTTTGTTATTTTGTCAATGCGTACATTATTTGACGCTTACTCTTTTTTAAGTAGTATAGCATATTCCAAATTATTTGTCAAGAATTATATTTTGGTGTTATCGCCCACATCTGAGGGCGATTTCATTTAGGGGAGAGTTAGCGTATGATAACCCACGATATATAATTATACATCAATCTCAAAAATATCATTCAGCGGAATTTCCTCCCCGCTTGTGAAAACCATATTATGATTATATTCATCAATGCGCCTGAACTTACCCAAAAGCGTAACATACTTCCCTCCCGACTTTTTCTCGTCGGGAATAAAGTATTCTACAGTTATTTCGGGACGTTCCTCGGCGTGTTCTTTGAGGAAAGCAATTTTTTGATTAAGGTCGTTTATCCTGTCCGCCGTAAGCTCCAGCTTTTCATCGGTCAGACGGGCGGTTTCCCTGACGGTATCATCATAACCTGTCAATGCCGCAAACGGAGAAAACTGCGCCGCCCTGTCGTGCATTGACATATGGGGACGGGTGTTTGAAACGTGGTGCGGCAAATTCAATATATCATCATATTTTCCCATTATGCCCTGTGACCCCCTATCTGCTTGTTCCTGCTTATGGTGGTCGCGCCCTCCTCCAAATTCATGCCGCGGAGGACGGCGTTTTTACCGTACTTGTTTTTAAGTCCAATAATTGCTTTCTGCATATTTTTCTCCCGCTGTAAAGACTGTTCTTCTTTGGCTCGCTGGATTTGTTTTTCTTCAAAATCCGTGAAAAAGTCAAGCTGTTCCGCCTCGTTTTCTGCCATGACTTCCGTTTCGGGAATAACTCGGCAGGCTACAACATTTATGCGTCTTGATGTCAGCCGCTTATCCATAATTCGCTCGAAAAGCTCCATTGCCGCCGCAACGATTTTATTTGTAGAGGACGTGTATCTGTCAAGATTTATAGTGCCGTGTGCATGTTTCGGCGTTTTTCTGCCGTATCGGTCGGTAGTAACTTCGCCTTTGTATTCCCCGCAGATTTGCTCGTCCGCAAGATTTTCAATATCATACCCGATAGTCAGCACGATCTGATTTGTAACAAGTCCCTTTTCAACCAAGTCAAGGGAAAGCAAGTCCGTCATTTCGCGGACTATAAGCTTCGTCTTTTCATAATTATAGGGGAACTGCAAAACCTGTCCCGTACTAATGCTGTTGGTTTCGGATTTGTACGCCTTTATCGCTGCAATGGTACACGGTTCCCAGCCCCAAGCATGGTCGATGAGAAGCTCGGCGTTCACACCGAAAAGCTTGTACAAAAGATTTTCATTTCGGTAGGAATTTGGCGCACCGACTGAACATTTTGCAACGTCCCCCATAGTGTACATACCGTATTCTTCAAGCTTTTTGGCGTACCCTTTGCCGACGCGCCAAAAATCGGTTATGGGAGTATGCTCCCAAAGCTGGCTGCGGTAGGACATTTCGTCAAGCTCCGCAATTCTTACGCCGTTTTCGTCGGCAGGGATTTTTTTCGCAACTATGTCCATAGCGATTTTGCAGAGGTACAAATTCGTACCGATACCCGCTGTGGCGGTAATTCCCGTTGTGGCAAGAACGTCTTTTATCATTGTCATTGCAAGCTCACGGGCGGTCATTTTATAGGTTTGCAGATATGAGGTAACGTCGATAAAAACCTCGTCGATAGAGTACACAACAATATCTTCGGGTGCGATATATTTCAGATAGATTTGATAAATTTTCGCACTGTATTCCATGTAATGAGCCATTCGGGGCGGAGCAACAATGTAGTCGACGGCAAGTGTGGGATTGGACTTTATTTCGCTGTCAAAATATGATTTTTCGGTAAAGTCAAACTTGTAATTCCGCGCTGCTTTTCGGTGATTGTACAGCCGCTGTGCGTTCACTTCCTTGATTTTCTGTACCACTTCAAACAGCCTTGCCCTGCCCGAAATACCGTACTGCTTCAGGGACGGCGATACCGCAAGGCATATTGTCTTTTCCGTGCGGCTCTCGTCAGCAACAACGAGGTTTGTATTAAGCGGGTCAAGTCCGCGTTCCACGCACTCGACCGAGGCGTAGAAACTTTTCAAGTCGATTGCAACATATTGGAGTTCCATATTCCCGCTCCTTTCCGCACTATTTCTAAAAATATTATACCAATTTCGGAAGCAAAAATCAATCGGTAAAGGTTACAAAACAAAACTTATGTTCATGTTTATATTACCGTATTTTATGGGTGAAGTTGACTTGTATGGGAAAATGTGTTACAATGAATACACGAAAATATTTTGCGAGGTGCGGCAAATGGCGGATAGTTTAAAGCTGGACAGAGAACTGTACAGAAGAATAAAGGGTATGGATAAAAGCGAAATGGCTGGCTTTCTTGAAAGAATATATGCAATGGGCGCAAAGGATAATTCTGTTGACGTTGAACTGCTGAGGGAGCGTATTGGGCAGGTCAAGGGTATCGGTGAAGCTCGGCTTAATGAGATTATGGGGATTATTGAGGAAGCCGCAATTAAAAATGTGGATGAATAATATTTATTACTGTTATATATTATATTTTTAGAACACTACTTTAAACCTACAAGGTAGTGTTTTTTTTATTTTTCGTGCCTAAATTTTGCATAATTTGCCTAAATCATTGACAATTATATCGAATAATTATATAATTTGTAGAAAAAGAAAGGCGATGATTATGAAAACAGAAACATTCGGAGGCTTTTTTAAAAGGTGTCGTGTTATTCGAGAATATACGCAGCGTGATTTGGCATATATGCTCGGAACATCGCCATATTACATAAGCCTTATTGAAAACGGTAAAAAAGTTAATCCCGATGTAAAAATATTCGGTAAGCTGTATGAGGTACTGAATCTCTCAAAGGACGAAATGGAATTACTCCTATATCTTCACGCAAAAGAAAATAACTGCGTATGCTGTGATCTGACCGACTTTATTATGCAGAATGATGACATTGTAGAGCAGCTTCGCAACGAAAGAGATAAACTGAACGCACGTCCTAATTGGGCAGATTTCATTAAAAAAATAACAAATAAATAACGGTATTTGCCGTTATTTATTTGTTCATAAAAGTTTACTGACCAGTAAACATACTACAGATAGCGAGGTGATTTATATAGATGATAGCAGTCAATTCTAACATAATTATGAGGCAGACGAAAAAAGTATGCTGTCCCGAATGCCACGGAAGAATATGTGAAGTGGTTGTATCTGAACAGGAAAAATGTAAGCATAGATACAGAATAATTTTTGACGGGCAAAGCGATTGCCTTATTGCAATAAAATGTCAGAAATGCGGTAAGGTGGTCGGACTTGGCATTACACAATAAAATATCGAAAATTAAATACAGATACTTAGTACGAGTATCATCCTCTCTGATGTGAAACAGGGGGTTGGCATTTTGCCATTAAAACGGATAGAAACTTGACAGGTAGCTTTTAAAGCTATGTCAAATTTCTATCCGTTTTCGTTTTGGAAGGACCTTTTCGCTTTAAAAGCGGAAAGGTCTTTTTATGTTTATAATCGAAAACTGGCTTTGTTATATAGGACGTTACCCATAACTCCAAAAATTTGATACGGACACACGCTATTAAATTTAAATCAAATTTTTGGAGGTACACAATGAAGTATAAAGAAATAAAATTCGTCAAAAAAGACGACGGAATGTATAACATTAAGCTGTCAAGCATTTATGACAATAATTGCTGTGAGGTTGATAATTATGAAGTTGAAGAAAAAATCTTTAAAGGATTAGACAGCCTTTTAAAAGAGGAACGGCATTATGACAATGCTGACTACTACTATTTATCAATATACAGCTATGAGGAACTTTGCGAGAGAAATAATCAGTTTTTTGCAGAATCTCCCGAAGATGAGTATTTTTCAAAAATAACCTCTTGTGAATTGAGGGAGGCTATATGCGAATTAAGTTCAATTTCAAGAAAAAGGCTGTGCAGATATTTTTTTGATAAATGGACTTATGAACAAATTGCAGAAGCTGATGGGGTTTCTCATGTAGCAGTAATGTATTCTATTAACAATGCTCTTGAAAAACTTAAATCTAAATTAGGAGATAATTACATATTTAACAAATAATAAAATCGTATTTGTGCATATTGCCGAAATCAAAAAATATTTTTTCAATTTGACTTACAAAATACCCCTATTTTTAAGTGATGAGTAGAAGGGTTAATTTTAACCTTTACTAAATTACAAGAGGGGAGGCGTAAAATGCACGGAGATGATGTAGCAAGCGCGGGAGTGGAAGTGACCACACAAATCGTCTCGAAAGCGACGGAGCTTTTTATGGAAATGCTGAAAATCGCTATCGAACGGGAGCGTGAAAAAAATCGGCTTTCGGGTAAGTCGGAGGTATTGTCGGGCGGCGAGGTGACATACCAAAAACTTAAAGAGGGTGGAGAGGTCACAATGCTCCCAAGCTTCGCTAATGAGGATTACGGCGAACTCCTCAAGCAAGCCAAGAAAATGGATATTCCCGTTGCGGCGATACGGGAGAGCGGCAAAGAAAATACGCTGTCCGTTTTCTTCAATGTGAAAGACAAGGAGGCGGTAAACTCTATCGTTCAGGGAATTGTGCGGGAGAAAATGAAAGCTCCCGAACAGACCCAGCGAATGATTACCATTGAAAAGGAACAGGTGGAAGGTTTTCAGGCGTACTGCGCTGAACACGATATTCCTGTGAATTTTATGGAAACCAAAAGCGACGTAAAATGTATCTTTAATTCCGCGTATGAGAAGCAGATAGCGGCTGCCGTTGAGAATTATCGGCAAGTTCAAAACGAGTTATCGAAAACGGAAATTAAGGTGCAGGCTGACATTCGTGGCAGACCGAAAATAATTGTGTCCGATACCGAGCAGGGCAAACGGCTTTCAATGAATTTCTGCACGAAGGCAAAATTGGAGCGCGTCTTGCAGGAACGGTTGGGATTTTCAAAGGTCAAGGCTTTGGAGGCGGCGAGCGTACTTTTAAAGCAGCTTTCCTCTGAACAGAAAAAATATTTTTTAAGCGGTTCGCGGCAATTGGAGCAAATGGAGTTTTACCAAAAGGACATTAAGTTTGAAAATGAAAATGTTCTTACGGACAGGTTTTCATTTGCGAAAATGAAGCTCCCCGACGAGGATTTTTCTCGGCTGACCATTACCGATACAAGCGGAAATTTTGTTGTGCTTTCCGAAAAAAATATCGACCGCGAACAGGTCGAAAAAAATATTCGGGCGCACTTGAAGCTTGACGATACCGAAACCGTTAAGGCTGTTATGGAAAAAGCGGAACGGCTTGGGTTTGCAGAAAAGCCGAAATTAACGCAGTTTAAGGAGTACCAAATTGAACGGGAAACTCAATCGGCGTTTACCGTTCGGCTTGGGAATACGGTTGTACGACTTGATTTGTCCGACAAGGATACCGCAAAAAAGCAGCTTATGGACAGCTTCGGAATGTCCTCCGCGAAAGCCGAAAAAATCATCGGCAAGGCTATGAAGCAGAGCGTTGCAAAAAATCTGCTGAAAAAAGCGAGAGAAAAAATTACAAATTCTGCGGACGTCCTCCGACACAAGAAAATCGAGAGGGGGTCACGCAAATAAGCCGAGTAGCAAAGAAAGCGGACTTTATGACTATCAGCATTTACGCGGTGCTGGCGGCGTTCGGAATATATTTTGCGGCGGCGTTGGGAGCTTGCTTCGACCTCTCTTTGGACGAGAACGGCAAGGCGGATTTTGATAAACTGGCGAACAGTCTTGAAGCCACGCTTATGGATACCGACATCGTTTTTGAGCAATTAAAAAAGGGCGAAAAGGCTTTGCAGTTCCCGATTTTTGCGGCGTTCGGAATTGGTCTGTACGCGCTGATGAAGGTCACTAACAAGAAAAAATTTCATAGAAAGGGTGAGGAACACGGCTCTGCACGGTGGGCTAATCAGAAAGAAATAAAATCTTTACTTGATAAGCCTCCGAAACAGAAAAAAGAAAATATTTTTAAAAGGATTTTTATTAAAATCAAGGGTTGGTTTAAGGCAAGGGACAAGCCCGAAATTACCGATAAAAATACCGAAAATTCCGAGAAAAATATTTCGGAGAAAAATACAAAAATAAAAATGTCCGATATTCCGAAATTAAGGGCTGCGAAAAAGGAACACGAGTACATAATCGACAATAATATCGTCCTCACAAACGACGTGAAAATGTCGCTGAATACTCGGCAGACGCGGAAAAATCTTAACGTTATGGTTATCGGCGGTTCGGGTTCGGGTAAGTCCCGTTTCTATGTGAAACCGAACTTAATGCAGGCGAATACAAGTTATGTCTGCACCGACCCGAAAGGCGAACTCTTGCGGTCAACGGGCAAAATGCTGAAGCATTACGGCTACAAAATTAAGGTTTTTAACCTGATTGATATGGCGCACTCCAACAACTATAATCCGTTTCAGTACATCTACGATGTGGACGGAAATTACAGCGCGACCGCCGTTATTAAAATGGTGAATGTGCTGATGAAAAACACCCAAAAAGAGGGCGGCGGAGGCAGCGATCAATTTTGGGACGACAGCACAAAGGCTTTGCTGGCGGCGCTTTGCTTCTATCTTGTTGAGTGCGAAAATCGCGAAATGCAGAATTTTTCCGAGGTTATGAAGCTGCTGAAAAAAGCCGAGGTCAAGGAGGGCGAGGATAATTTTCAATCAGACCTTGACCTTATTTTTGACGCGCTTGAATTTCCCGAAAAATATACAAAAAGTGAAGCGGAAAATGACGAGCAATTTAAGTCGCTGAATTTAATCGACCTTGCAAAAAAGGCAAAACCTGCGAGTCAGTATATGTGCTTGAAATACTATAAGGATTTCAAAAAGGCGGCGGGAGATACTGCGAAGTCTATCCTTATTTCAACCGCCGTTCGCTTGCAGGCTTTCAATATTCCCGAAGTTATGGATTTGACCTGCTGCGATAATTTGCACTTGGAGGAATTGGGCGACGAGAAGCAGGCGCTGTACATCATTATTCCGTCCTCGGACGATACATTTAATTTTTGGGCGGCGATGATGTACACGCAAATGTTTGACGTGCTGTACGACCGTGCGAATTTCAAGTACGGCGGCAGGCTGCCCGTTCACGTTCGCTGTCTGTTGGACGAGTTCAGTAATATCGGGCAAATTCCGCGGTTTGAGGAGCTTTTGGCTACTATGCGTTCTATGGAAATTTCCGCGAATGTCATTATACAGAACCTCTCGCAATTGAAGAAGATGTATAAGGATTCTTGGGAAAATGTTCTCGGAAACTGCGACAGCTTGCTGTTTCTCGGCGGTCAGGAGCCTACCACTTTAGAGCATATTTCCAAAACTCTCGGCAAGGAAACTATTGACACAAGAAGCAACAATCGTACCCGCGGACGTAACGGCTCAACGTCCGAAAACGACGGTATATTGGGGCGCGAGCTTATGACGGTGGACGAACTGAAAATTATGAAGGACAATGAATGTATTTTGTTCGTCCGCGGTTTGTACCCTTTTTTCTGCGACAAATTTGTTATTGAAAAGCACCCGAATTACAAGCTGTTAGAGGACTTTGACAGTCAAAATGCTTATCTTATCAAGGATATTGAAACGGTGAAATTTAATGACAACAGCGGCGCGGAAGATGAGGATTTACATTCTGAAACTGTTGACGAGGAAGTGTTTGAGCAGATAAATTCCGCAGAAAAAATCGGCAATGAAATTTCCCAAAACGGTAAAGATGTTCCCGAAAAAAATGTTGATGAAACAGAGCAGTCTGTTACCATTGAGGAAATTGTCAGCGGCGAAATCGTGGGGAATAAAAATCATCTGCATAATAATTTTCCGAAACGTCCGCAAGAGGGCAGCGAACCCGCAAACCTTGATAATACCGAGGTTATTGTCACGTCCGAACCAAATTTAAAACCGCCTTTTATCGAGGTGGCGGAGAAAAATTACCTTGATATATTCGATGAAATTTAAATTTATGGAGGAAAAAAGTATGAGAATTTTTAATGTTATTAAGGAAAAGTTTACAGCAATTAAGTCGGCGGTTTGCGGAAAAATTTTTGCAATTCGTACAGAGATACGCGAGGATTTTACGCCTAACAAGCAGCTTACCGCAGAGCAGCGCGACCGCAAGAGAATGCGTTCTATCAAGAAAATCACTATGGGAATTATGGCGGCTTCAATGGCAGCAAGTCTTATGGGAATTACCTGCTTTGCGGCAAACGGCGCAGGCGGAGGCGGCTCTACCGAGGGTGTGGAAACGTTCAACACGGTGGTTGAATTTATCGTCGATTGGGTAGCGCGTATCGGTCTTGTTGTCGGATTTATTGGCGCAGTACAGTTCGCTCTCGGCTTCAAGGACGATTCCGCCGACGGCAAGACAAGAGGTCTGATGTGCCTTGCTTCGGGATTTATCGTTTTTGCCGTTGCTAAGGCTTACGATATGTTCCAGATATGAGCAGATAAATTACATAAAAACAAATTCATTTCGGGTAATTTTTAATAAAAAAATTACCCGAAAAGTGAGGTGAAATTTTGGCAGGTTTAATTGAATGGGAGACTGTGGAGGGCTGGCTTGCGGACAAGATAGCGCAGGTGAATTACGCCTTTGACAATGCGGTGCAAACGCTGACGGTATCGCCCTTTGACAGCAGCATTACCGTCATTGACACGGCGATGACAGCAGTCGAGGGAACTGCTTTGGTGCTCGTTTCAATGTTCTTCGTGATACAGCTTTGCAATGATACTATGCTTCTGAAAATACAGTCCTACGAACAGGTTTTCAAGCTGCTTTTTAAATTCATAATGGCGAAAGTTATAGTCCAAAATGCGCGGGGACTTATGGGAATTATCTTCAATGGATTTAATTCCTTGGCAAGCGGATTGGGCGAATTGAACTACGGATTTTTGTCGGGGTTTGACACCGACGCGCTTCTTTCGCAGCCTGAAAAAGCAGGATTTCTGAACTTGAATTATCTTGTGCAGTATCTTGAAGTTATGCCCACTTTCCTTATTTTAATGGGCGCGTGCTGGGTCATAAATCTTATCCTTATCGGCAGGCTTTTTGAAATAATCGTATACACGGTCATTTCGCCGATACCCCTTGCGACGTTCGCGGGAGAGGGCTGGCACGACAGCGCAAAGGCTTTTGTGAAAAGCTACGCCGCGGTTTGCTTGCAGGGCTTGGTGGTAATTGTTATGTTTTACGCGTTCTCGCAAGTGGCGGATTTGCTTGGAGGAACGTCCCAAATAGGGATTACGATTATTGCTCTTTCTTTGGCTCTCGGCGTTGCGAAAAGCGGTCAATGGGCAAGACAAGCGGTCGGCGCATAGGCGGGGAGCCCCTGCGGGCAGAGTCACCCCCAAAGTGTGATACAAAATAATTTTACTTTTTCAAGTCCCCCTCAAGGGGAAGAGTTAAATACAAATTAATATTACAAAAAATACGGAGGTTTTAAAATGAATTTACATAATGATTTGATGAAAGTTAAGGTTGTACACGGCTGTGAAAATTGCTGCCATAAGTGCAGAAAATGCGGTGTAACTTGTGAGAATTTTTATCCCGAAAATTCTGCCGAATTTATGGGGTACGTTCTTGACGAGCTGCGGAAAAATATCACGCCGAGCAAGGAAAAGAAGCTGAAACGTCACGCTGTTCCCGACGGAAAAAGCTATAACGACAAAGTGACAACTCTTGACGAGTATTACGTTCTGCTTGTAAATTCTGTTCTCTCCGAAGTGCGGAAGGGCGGCGTGGACTATGCTTACAGCTTGGAGCAGATTCGCGATATTATGCGGTTTGAGCCAAATATCACGGTCAATTACATACCGTCCGCGGGAGCGTATGAGGTACGAAAAAGTAATTTGTAATTTTAAATACGGAGGTGTTTCCAATGGAAATTTACATAATTCTTATGTTCATTGCGGCGGGGATTTCGCTGGCGTACATAGGAGCAACGCTTACAAAAATATTGAAGTGACGGAGGATTTATGCTTAAAAAAATAAAGGAATATTTTAAAAATACCGACAGGCTGCAAATTCAGCAGGATTTTTATGCGCTGCTTTTTATCGCGGCGGGGAGCATTTCTGCAATTTATCTGACGGTAATGATTGCGGGGTGGCTTAAAAAATGATTGAAATTCGCATACCTAAAGAGATAAAAAATTACCGTGAAAAATTTTTCTTCGGGCTGACGGTTCGGCAATGCGTATGCGCGGCGATCGCTCTGCTTCTGTGCGTACCGCTGTATATTTTCGGCGGTAAAATTCTTCCGCAGGAGCTTATTTCTTGGCTGGTTCTTATCGTTGCCGCGCCTCTTATGCTTGTGGGATTTTTTCGCTACAACGATATGACATTCGAGAAATTTGCGGTGGAGTGGATGTACTATCAATTCGCGCCGCAGAAGCGTGTTTACTCCTATGAGCCGATTTTTATGGAGCTGCGGAAAAACTATCTTGCAGATGAATTGGCGGCTGAAATTGAAAGCTGCGGCAAGGAAAATTTCATCAAAAAAATATTAAAGCGGAGGAAAAATTATTGACAAAGGATATTTTAAAAAACGGCGATATTTGTTGGTTTGACAGCGACGGTAATTCCATTGTTATCGCCGAAAACGGCGGCGTATATTTTGTGGATAAGAACGATAAGGCACGTTATCTGACCAACGATGTTCTCAAGATTTACGACGAAAAGTCTGATAATTATTCCATTGACGGTATGGACATTGACGAGTACATAAAGTCGATTGATAAGCCAATTGAGGTGACTTCTGTGTGGACTACGGCGGCGAAAATTACCGAGCCTGCGGTAACGTCAAAGCCTGCGAGGGAAACAAAAACGGAAACTTCCGAAACGGTCACGGAAGTCCCTGCGAGGGTCATTTATCAGACAATTTACAACGGAAATTCCGACGAAAAAATTACGGAGGAAATCAAAAAAACGGAGGTATCAAAGAGTGAGAAATCGGAAAAAACAGAAACCGAACAGCAGGAGATTTCAGCGGTCACAACAGTTCCCGAAAAATATAAAGAGGAGGAATTTCAGAGCAGTACCGAGGTACATTCGCAGGCTGCCGTAACTACTGTGCCGCAGGAAAAAATATTGTATTTTACGGAAAATTCTGCTGCTGAAAATTTGGAAACAAATATCGCTGAAACAACGGCAATTACAGAGGTTGCGGACAATTCCGAAATCGGGTCGGCGGCAAATAATGCACAGGCTTTTTTGCTTCTTGCGGGAGTGTTGGGGCGGCGGTCGCGGCAATTATTTTTATGAAAAAATATAAAAAGAAAAACATTTCCGAGGGCGCGGATTTGTCCGAATTATCGGCAAGAGAGCGCGATGAGATACGTCTGAATAAGCAGAAACGCAAAAAGCCGAAAAAACAGAAAATCAAGAAAAAGCGGGTCGTACCCAAAACAATGCAGAAAACTCTGCTGTACAAACGGGTCTGCGACAACTACATTTTCAAGGTGGAGGAAAACCGTTACAGCAAAACTTATCGCTTTGAGGACATAAATTATTCCATTGCGAAGCAGGAGGAGCAGGAGGGAATTTTTCTCGGTTACTGCTCGGTGCTGAACAGTTTTGATACGTCCGCTGACATTCAGGTGACTGTTCACAATAACCGAGTCAACAAGGAAAAATTCAATGAAATGGTTTTGCTGAAACACAAGGGAGACGGGTTTGACAAGTATGTGGACTCCTACAATGATATGCTTGTGGAGAAAATGGAGCAGGGGCAAAACGGAATTATCCGTAACAAATATCTGACCGTCACGGTGCAGGCAGCGTACCTTGAAGCGGCGAAGTCCAAATTTGCTACTATTGATTTGGAGCTTACAAACGCTTTCAAGAAAATCGGTTCGACGATTTGTCCGCTTACATCTAATGAGCGCATTGAAATTTTAAAGGACATTTTTAGAAATGTTGACGAAAAATTTTCGCCCCTTACGCAGAGCGATTTTAATCGTCAGGCTGAGCGCGCGTACTGCTGTCCCGACTATTTTGAGTTCAAAAAAGACTACTTTATGTGGAACGACAAGTACGCCCGAACAATGTTCATAAAGGATATGCCCGCTTCGCTGAAAGATTGTTTGCTGACGGACATTGCCAACACTAATTTGGACGTTATGACTACCGTAAACATCACGCCTGTTGACCCCGCAAAGGCTCTTAAAATAGTTAATCATCAGCTTACTTCTATGAGGGCGAATAAGCTTCAAGCGGAGAAAAAGGCTATCCAGTCGGGTTATACTTCCGATGTTATCAATGAGGAATTAAAATATTCTCTTGTTGAAGCCGAGGAGCTTTTGGACGACCTCCGTTCAAAAAATCAGAAAATGTTTATGACGAATATTGTCATAATGGTTACTGCAAACGATTTTGACGAACTGGAGAATAATACCGAGGCTATCGAAG
>Ga0209064_1003754_pt1 | contig 12593 bp, 10 predicted proteins | sample Inofromicrocosms_FD_187498 | JGI IMG/M metagenome (GOLD analysis project Ga0209064, IMG submission 187498) | Mouse cecum microbial communities from Vienna, Austria - Inoculum for glucosamine and mucus D2O microcosms (SPAdes) (version 2) | ecosystem: Host-associated > Mammals > Digestive system >... | reverse complement strand
CTTTCCACTCAGCGCACTTGTCGTTCATGCGCTGCATGACTTGCAATGCAAAAGTCTCACCACCAGGATCGGTGTGGCTTACACCAGTCATAGCCTTAACACACTCATACAGACCGGCGTACCCCAAAGAGATCGTAGAGTAGCCGCCATAGAGGAGCTTATCAATCTTTTCTCCTTTTTTGAGCCGGGCCAAAGCGCCATACTGCCAATGGATGGGAGATGCGTCAGATATGGTGCCCAACAACCGCTCGTGACGAATACGAAGGGCACGGTGGCACAGCTCCAGCCGCTCATCAAAAATCTCCCAGAAGGTTCCAAATAGGGCTTTCAGATCGTCATGATCCTCAAGTGCCCGCCAAGTGTGCAGAGCACTCAAAGCCACATCAGGAAGATTGATGGTGACAACCCCCTGATTGAAGCGCCCATAGTATTTGGGCTTTCCGGGTTGATAGTTGCCGGCATTGGCGACATTGTTCCAGCCGTTTCCAGAACGGTCAGGCGTGAGGAAAGATCGACAGCCCATGCAAGTGTATACGTCGCCGTTACCCTCAGTCTCGCCCAGTGACAGCTTGTACTCCCTCATTTTCTTTGCGGAAATGTAGTCAGGAACAAGCCGTTTGGCGGAGCAACCCGCACACATTACCGATAGATAGTAGTAGGGTGATCCCTCAAAAACGTTATCTTTGTCCAGCACGTAGATGAGCTTGGGGAATGCTGGTGTAATCCACACACCCTTCTCGTTCTTGACTCCTTGCCGACGCTGCCGCACGACCTCCTCAATGACCATGGCAAGATCTTTTTTGCCTTGTGGATCGTCAACCTCGCCCAAGTTCATGTAGACGGTGATAAATGGAGCCTGCCCATTTGTGGTCATGAGGGTGATAACCTGATATTGAATGGTTTGGACTCCACGTTTAACTTCATCGCGGACACGGCGCTCGGTTACACGTTGGGCATACCTCTCATAGTGGTTTGAACCAATAGTCATGGCGATTTCGCCGTTTTCGATGCCCTCATTCAATTCTTCATAGACCTGTTGCCGGATTTTCTGGCGACTGATCTCCACAAAGGGCGAAAGATGGGCCAAAGAAATAGACTGCCCGCCATATTGATTGGATGCCACCTGTGCAATGATCTGTGTGGCGACATTGCACGCTGTAGAAAAAGAGTGAGGCTTTTCAATCAACGTACCGGAGATAACGGTGCCGTTCTGCAACATATCTTCCAGGTTGATGAGACAGCAATTCATCATGTGTTGGACGAAGTAATCACTGTCATGGAAATGAATGATGCCCTCGTCATGTGCCTGCCGAATCTCGTCGGGGAGCAACTGACGGTTGGTTACATCGCGGCTCACCTCGCCGGCGATGTAGTCCCGCTGCACGGAAAGAATGGTGGGGTTTTTGTTGCTGTTTTCTTGGATTACCGTTTCGTTGACGCCATCCGCAATGGAAAGGATCTTGCCATCAAGAGTAGAGGCGTTGCGCAGTAGCTCGTGCTCATAGCGGTACTTGATATACGCTTTGGCAAGGTCAAACCGCCCCTCTTTCATCAGCTCTGTCTCCACGTCGTCTTGGATCTCCTCGACGGAAATCGTGCGGTTGCGGCGCTTGTACCGAGAATAGAGCCGTTCGGTAATCCGCTTGGAAAGCTCATCCTTGTCCTTAATGGGGTGGATTTTGTCAACCTCGTCTGCCGCCCGGTGGACGGCATTGTAAATTTTGCTCTTGTTGAAAACGACCTCGCGGCCATCACGCTTGATTACTACCATCTAAACTCTCCCTCCATTTCATGAAGTCGATATGGCGGCGGATGATACGCTCAACATCATCCCAGGTCTGAACACGGGCGATGCCGTGAGCCGCATTATCGAAGCTGTGGTTATGAGGACGGCTGAACAAAATGGGCACATATTCACCGTCAATCAGGTTGTGTGGGGCATCGTCAACCAGGAAGTCTCCCTTCACCAGCTGCTTGTTTGCGGTAATAATAACGTGGTTCCAGTCCAGGAAGGGGAACAACTGTAAGATGCGCTCCATTTTGGCCTTACAGGTCTGGTAGCCCGTAGCAGTAACCATATAGAGCTGATGTCCCTCATCGTAGAGCCTTTGCAGCACTTCCAGACTGCCAGGAACACGTTCAAGCCTATGGAACAGCTCATCCTCGTTGAGCACACCGAAAACCTGCTCCCTGGTCAAAGTCGGAAATGCCAAGGCAATATCCCAGTCAGTCACATCTTCGATCCTGACCGACGTGCCGTAGCGCTCATTGAGGAGTGCTATCCAGCAGTCGCACAGGTTCTCCACGGTGTCGTCGGCATCAAATAAAATTGTCAGCGGCTTCATTCTTTGCGCCTCCTGATAGTGATACCCGTCCAATCAAGCAATCCACGCTGGATCAAGCCAGCTACCATCGTCTGTAAATCTTCCAGGGTGCCGTCATTGATGATCTGAAGGTCGTAATGGTAGTTGTCCAAAGCTGTCTCAGATGGGTGCATCTGCTGTTTGTCGGTCAACGGAGAGACAAAGTTGGGACGCTCCACACGGAGCAAAGAGGCATCCATACCATAGTTCTTGAAGATCTCAAACTCGTTGGGGAAACGGGTATCGGGGATGAGCACATAGTCCCACTCGTCGGGGAACATGGACAGGATACCAACAATGAAGTCCACCCAATAATCTGGGGACTGTGCCCGGATTTTATCAGTACCGACGTACTGCAAGAGCGTCCGCCCTTTTTCATCCTTCTTACCGTCCCAACCGAAGAACTTGGTACAGACGTACTTGACCAGATCCCCGAAGTGAGCAATCAGAACTTTCTTCCCCTGAGCGGTCAGTTCGTTCGCCATGAACTGCGCCGTGGTGTCTTTGCCGTTCTGGGCTTTGCCCGAAATGCAGATAATCTTCATGCCGCCACCTCAATATCGTCAAAAACCACGGGGATGAGCTGCTTCAACCCTTCCAGCAGAGGAATCGCCACCTCACGCATCTGGGGATGAGCAGCGGGGGCACAGCGGAGCTTAAAGAAATGCCGCCATTCACGGATATTGGCCGTCATAACTACCTCAGTTTTGAGGCTATTGGGAAGGACACTACGGGCTTCCTGGGGAGAACAGCCGAGATCCAGCATCCTAAAATAGGAGAACTCTGCATTTTTCATGGCGAACTCCCATGCTGCCCACTGCGGAGTGTCATGCACCAAGAAGCAAGGCTCAATGACGGTGATTTCACTGCCGAAACTGTTCTTAGAGTAGTTGCAGTAGCGAGTGCTCTCCTGGCAGTACGCCGCAAGGCGATGTCGGACAATCTCGTGGCTGACCCCACGATCCACAATGAATTTCACCGTAATGGACTGGTGCTCCAATACGGCCTCGTGGCCGCGCTTGATAATACCAGCCACAAACTTTGTGGCGCTGTCTTCGGTAATTTTGTCCTCAGACTTGTAGCAAACACGGCCAGCCTGCTCGATTGACTTCAAGATTTCCACGCCATTGATAGGCGTCACAACCTCAAAGCCTGCTTTGATAATTTTCATAGTAGTACCTCCATGAGAGATTTTGTTGTATGCTATAAATAAGTACGAAAGACGTGTGCGCCAATCGTCTTATAATAGCTGCCGTAACGGAGACTGCCTGTGGAGAAAAACACAACATCCGTATTCAAATCAAGTGCTGGGTGCCCCATAAGCGCCGCTTCTACCGCTTCCTCCTGCGCCTCAGTATACGTGTTGCCCACACAAAACTGGTTCGGCTGAAATAACACTGATTCCACATCGCTGGGGAATTTCTCGTGCATCAGGCGGTTCAACGCCACCTGTACGACCGCAACTTGCCCGTCAAACTCCTGATTGCCTGCCTCACTGTAAGCCATACAGCATAACCACACACGCTCCTGATCGGTTAGTGCAATCCCAGTATAGGGATTAAGGCTCTCCTGTGGGGGTTCCGGCTCAGGTGTAGACATCACCACAGGAGAAGGTGTAACAGACGGCAAAGGTACGGCAGCAGGAAGATTTACAGCGGCCCTCAAAGTAGAGGCAGGTTCGCTTTGCATGGGGGGGGTAGTATCATTGCTGGACACGGCCAATACACTGATCCCGACCAATACCACCATCAAAGCGGCAGTGAAAATCGACTCAAATAGCTTGATTTTCTCTTTGGTCATCATATCAAATCTCCTTAGATAACATAGTCGTAACAGTCCAGATACAGGTAGCCTCTCTCCTCGTGCCAACCCGATTTCGGGACTTCAATTACGTCGAGCTTTTTGACGGGCTTCTTGTCAAAATACCGACTTCGCACCGTCCAGCGGTTGTGTTTTCCACTCCCGATGGAGCGCACCTGAAGCGCATAACCCCAGACACTTCCATCCCGCTTGCTCTTCAGCGGAAATACATCGAGAATGATTAGTTTTCGCAAATCCTCTTTTTTGTTGGTGGTCAGGTCGATGTATCCCAGGCATTCCAACTGGTCGTTCATCTTACTTTTCAAGTCGAAATCCTGAATGTTCATCTCTCTAACCATTCGTTCCAAGTGAAGAAGGAAACCCGACATATCGGTGAAGGTGTAGCTCTTAGCTGGTGTTCCATTCTTGGATACGTCGGTCGCATACTGGGCAACAATGGTCTGCATTTCCGGCGTCAATTTTTCTTTGAGGATCTTCTTCATAGAGCCGTTTTTGAAGAATGTGAAAAGCTGAACCATTTTCAAAAGTTCTTTGGCATTACCGTACTCGGAAAAATAGTCAATCCTCACCAAGATATCCCGCTGGCGAGTGTCCAAATGAGTTTTCGTATCACACAAGGTCAGCAGCTCCATAAAAGACTTGGGCTTACCCTCTGCTGCCAGTTCGTATAACTCGTTTGCAACATCAGCATTCATATACTTAACTGACGTGATACCCTTGGCGATGACCTTCTCCTCTTTGTTGAGTAGGTACTTATCCTTGGACAGTCCAAAGCGAGGTGGCACGATTTTGATACCATAGAGCTTTGCCAGTTCGTTGCCGGCCTTTACATCATCCTCACCGTTAGCGTTATTGAGGTAGGCTGTAATGAACTCAAAGGGGTGGTAATACCGCAGGTAGGCACAGAGATAGCCAATCATGCAGTATCCAACCGAGTGATTGTACCCAAACATATAGCTGGAAGCGTCGCTGATGATCTGCAAAAACTCTTTTGCCTCCTGCTCCGCAACTTCTTGGGGCTGGGGGGACTTTTCACAGTAGCCCTTCAAAATGTCCGGCAAAATCTTTTCAAGATCTTCTGGCTTCTTTCGGGCGATGGTGCGCCGCGCATTGTCGGCGTCTGACCCACTAAACCCACAGATTTGTTGGAGGAACTTGATTACATCCTCCTGGTACACCAGATATCCGTAGTTGTCCTTCAACAGCTCGTCGATAAGGGCTGAGGGGTTTTTGTGGGGCTTGTGCTGCATGAGGTCATCCCGGTAGGACGCCCCAGAGGGCCGCAATGCCGCCGTAACCAGGCTCATGTCAAAGATGCTGTGCGGCTCGTACTGCTTGAGCATCTGGAATGCGAAATCACCTTCAAACTGGAAGATACCCACCGGAGAGCGGAGCATATCTTTCCACACCTCTTGATCGTCCCAGTTGATCTCGTGGGATTTGGGATAGGTTCTGCCCATCAACTCGTAGGCATCCTTGATGATTTCGATGTTCTTCAAGCCCAAGATATCGTACTTCACCAGACTTACATCATGAACGCAATCCATGTCGATTTGCAGAATCTCTTTGCCCTCCGAGATAAAGGTGCCGTAATTGTCCCGCAAGGTGAGGGGGCTTGCAACAATACCCGCAGGGTGCATAGACTGGGAAATCGCCACATCCAGCAGGCCATCATAGTAGTAAAAGACATCCGAATACTTTTTGCGAACTTCGGCAGTCTCTCTTTCAATGATTTTCTTAGCTTCCTCTTTGCTTTTACCCTCTGTCAAACTAAGTGCTCGTTGTTCTGCAGCGCCATATTCACTTTTGATGACAGCGCTGACTTTTCCAGCCCAGGGGTTTTGGGCAAAAATACGCTCGTTTTCCTCTTTAATTCGACTGTATTCTTTGGTGAACTCCTTGATCAGCTCAGCACGGGATGCACCTTGTAAATCCTTACTGAGGATGAGATTCCCTTTCTCGTCAAAAAGATACGCACCGTTACCGTCACGGGCATCACCAAACTTCACCTCTACACCGTTGTCTTTCAGAGCAGCCAGCACTTTGCGAAACGCTTTCTCATCGTGTTGGTGTTCTTTGTTCCACCGAACGGACAGGGCACGGCAAATTTCGTCGATACACCCCTTACTCTTAATCGTGCCGATAGCGAGGATGAATGCCGTCTTTTCCTGCCCGAACCGATTGATGATGTAGTCATAAACCAGGTCACGCTGAGAGGGAGACACATCAATGTCAATGTCACCGATCTCTTTTCGATCCTCATTACAGAACCGACTGAACACCGTATGCCATGTCTCAGGGTTGAGGTCGGTAGTATCGGATACATAGGCCACACGAGAACCACCACAAGAGCCACGGTTGAAACCAATGGGGATACCATTTCCCTTGCACCACGTCACCATCTCGCTCATAAAGAGCATAAAGCCAGACATATCAATCTTGTCGAAAACCCGGCACTCCTCGGCAATGGCCTCTCTAAACGGATCAACTTGCTCCGCAGTGATAGTGCCCTCGGTGATTTTTGCTTCCAGATTGTCGTGTAGAACCTGGTGCAGCACCTCTCGGTCACGATCACCGTAGAGAGGCGGATACTTAAAGGAGGTATCCAACTCAAAGGGTTCTACACTGTCAGCCATACGGTTGGTATTTTCGATTGCCTCCAAATAGAGCTTTGGAGGGATGGCATCTTGCTGGGCAAACATATTGACCAGCTCGTCATAGGACTTGTACGTTAGGTCGAAGGTATCCTCATCGGCGAACTCAATGTGCTTGGACAGCTGCATGATTGTTCGACATTCGGCTTTATACCCGTCGAGGCTGTGCGTGTCGGTGCCAGCGATGAGTGGGATATGGTAGCGCTGAGACATCTCTGCCAGATGACGGTTGTAGGCCACCTGCTCTGGGCAGTTGTGCGCTTGGATCTCCAAGTAATCGTAATGCCTCAGCAACCGTTCATACATAGGATGGGTCATACCCATCTTGTTCAGTGGCGAAGCAAGGCAGGCACTGATTTTGATGACGTTCCGCGAAAGGCCAAGAAACTCCTCGAAGGTAATGCGGGGTTTGTAGTAGAAATGGTCTTCTTGAGAGGAGCGGCTGATCAGCTTGTTCATTTCCTGCAAGCCGGCGTAGTTTCGAGCAATCAAGATGGTATGGAAATTATCACGAACCTTGTGCATCCCCGCCTTGGTCAACTCTTCGGTGCGCCAGCTAATATAGCTTGCAGCATCGAAAGGCTGTTGTTCTCCGGCCTCACTTCTATGCAAAGCATCCAAATCATCACAAAAGCGGTCATAGTACGCCCTGCCGTCCGGTGTTCTTTGTAGCGTTTCCAAATATGCCTCGAACTTTTTCGGGGCTTTCCGCAGCTCGTCGTACTCCTTCTCGCGCTGCCACACCTCCTCCATGACCTGCTGGCGTACCTCGCTGGGGTCGGGCGGCATCAAAAGTGCCTCAGTCAGATAAATCTCACAGCCATGAAGATATTTCAACCCGGCCTCGTCACAGGCGATTTTCTTTGCCACCCATTGATAGATGTTGCCATGCTCCGTGAAAGCAAGTGCGGTCTGCCCAAGCTCCATAGCACGGTCAATGTAGTCTTGGAACTTCGTCACACTGTCCTGCAAGGACAACTCGGTGTGTAGATGGTATACGGTGTAATTTTTCTCACTCATAGCATCAGCTCCTATACCACGGGCCATCAAAGGTGTCGTCAACGGCGTAATTGCGCAGACATTCCTCACAAACGAGGTGGGAAACAGCGTGGCGCTTTTGTCCTGTTTGGCACATAATTCCATGCTGCACAACTGTTTCCTCCTCAGTGAAGAAAATAGGATGGAGTGTGCCACCACACTCACATTGACCGTAATGCTTATTATCCACTGTCAATCCCTCCAAACGCACCGGCCTCCGCATCATCCTCCATAAGCTGTGCTGGAGGAAACGGCAGCGGGGTACTGTATCGTTTCCTGTCCCAACTGTATTGGAAGTCCAGTTCGGCCTCACTGGTGAAGAAGCGCCGGGACGGTCGGTCATAAAAGACCTCGATACCTCTACCCTCATAGCCTGTGAGACGATCTTTCAGAATGTCAATCAAGACATCTGCCTTGATGGGTTTGACCTTCCACCCGTTGCCGTTCAGCTTCGGTTCGCCCTGGTGGTCTTTCTCCTGCACACGGTAGAGACTGATAATACGGTGGGCGAGGTCAATCAGAGCGGATAGACCTTGAATGTCCATCTTGTTCAGCCTGCGCATCATGTCCAACTTGTGCGGATGGATCACGAGAACTACCACCACGTTGAACTTCACCGCAAAGGCAATGAGTTTGATGATAAAGTCGGCCTGTTTCTCATATTTGTTGTTGTCGTTCGCTTCTACGTTGATGGCGGTCAAATTGTCCAACACCAACAGTTTTGTTCCGTACTTTCGCACGGAGTCTTCCATTGACTGCATCAGATCTGTGACCTTGTTAGACTCTCCGTCAGCTCGGATATACAGCCTACCGCGATAGTGTTCGCTGATGGCTTTTTTAGCCTCCGGTGTTACCTTATAGAAGGTTGAGTCGTTATATCGGCACTCACTAACGTTGCGCTGGCCAGCAAAGATGTAGTTGATCCAGTTTTTTGTTTGGAAGTTGGGTAGCTCTCCTGAGAATAGGTAGGCGTTGTCACCACGTTCCAAGGCTTGGCAAATTACCTGGTTGAGGAATGAAGACTTGCCGCTGCCATTGATACCTGTCACGATGTTCAGTGTTCCGAAGAACAGCTTCATAAGATAACGGTCGAGGGTGGGCAATCCGGTGGGAATGCCATCCATGGCGTCCAGGTCGAGGTCTTCAATGTCGGCGAAGTCAACCACACCGGGAACGGGAGAGTCCTTAGCGTCCAGAATAATCTCCAAGACCTTTTCCCTGCCAAAGAAGTACAGCACCTCATTCAAATCGTTGATGGGGCGTTTGACCCTGTTTTGCTCATCCACGTAGTAACGGGGAATTTCAACTACCTTCGTGCGCCAGCTGCCCAGACGGTAAATGCACTCTTTCTGCATTTTGAGGCCAGCTTCGTCGTTGTCGGAGCAGACGATGATATTATCAAACTGCTCCAACCACTCCCAGTTCTCCTCCATCCAGTGGAAGTTGGTGCTGCCCAAAGGCACAGAGACTGCGTTGGTGAACCCAGCCTCTATCGCCGTTAGACAGTCAGGTTCACCCTCACAAATCAAAAGGGTGGATTTCCCATCCACCATAGGCTGGGTGGTGATGCGGTTCATGTTGAAAAGGAGGGGCGTAGTGTCTGCGCCCTTTTGACACCACGACTTGTTTTCCCCTTTTCTGACTTTACGGGCAGGACGGTACTTCACCATCGTAAGCACGTCGTTCGTGTCGTAGTAGTTGAAAACTACATTGCCCTCACTGTCTTGGCGCACATCCGCATAGTCGATTGTCTTGGGGCTGATTTTGCGCCGCTGGAAATACTCATACACCTTGGACTTGTCCTCACACACCACTTCTTTGGGATAGTGGTACTGCCGACGTGTCTTCACACCCAATTCTCCGAAGGAGTAGGGCATATCAGCCAGCTCGAAGAGCTTCCGGCACGCCTCAGCGTAAGTCATGCCCTTGTACATCAGCACATCCAAGATATCATAGCTACGGGAACAAGCTCCAAAACAGCGGAAGTTGAATGCTTTTTTATTGTAGATGAACGAAGCGTGATCCTCCTGATGAAACGGGCAGCAACACTTCATGTCGCGCTCGTTATAGTCGGTAATGCCAAGCTCCTCTACGATAATTCGGGCGTTGTCATCGCCCAGCTTTTCCTTGGCCTGCATGATTGCTTCACGGTCGATTTGCACAGGTTAGATCACCTCGCTCAGTCAAAATACTCACAGTCGGCTTGCACGTCGCATAGGTGCTTGCAGAACCAAAAGCTGAAATTGGCGTACCAGTCGTCCGTCGCCGTGATCTTTTCAATAAGCCGCGCCGCCCACGCTTCAACCTCGACCATGCGTTCATACTGAAACGGTTCGCAGATCCATGTTCGCGTTCGGAAGCAGTTAAACTCCAGGAAGTCAGGGTATCGTCCATAAAGTTGACTGACGGCGCTGGCATAGATGTAGAGCTGGCGAAGGTACTGATCCAGCTCACGATCAGATTGTGTGGGCTTTACTCGGTGAGAGTGGGGCTTCAAGGCTCTGGACTTGTGGTCGGTGATATACAGCTTGCCACTGTCGTCCTCACTAAGTACATCCAAAAAGCCAATAAAAGGGTGCCCCGCAAATTCAAACCTCATCTCATCCTCTACCTTGAGTATCTTCCGGGCAGGGAACGACAGTGTTTTGAGATACTGCCGTCCCTGCTCCAGATAGTCCAGATAGATTTTGCGGGATGGGGCTTTCTCCGTAATGTCGGAGATAAAGTGTGACACGTAGTAGGCAACGAGCGATTTTTGGGGCAGTACGCCGGTCAGATATTGCTGGAGGATGGAGTGCATGAGGCTCCCATATTGGGCAAAGAACTTGGATTGGGGGACGATACTGTACTCATCCCGCAAGATATACCGCATCAACCACATATATGGGCAGTCTTCAAAAGCAGTCAGCCGTGAATAGCTCCACTCCATCGGCTCAATCGACAGGTCGTATCTCATCGCCCCTCCTTAGAACGGGAGATCGCCGTGTCTTCCTCCCCCGTCGTCATTCGCTGTGGGCGGGGGAGGTGCGCTCTTGCCGCTCTTCTTGTTGGCAGTTTTGGCAGACGCATCATCAGAGTTCCCGTCACCCTGACCCTTACTGTCGCAGAACTCCACACGGTCAGCCTTGATCTCCCAGGCGGTACGGTTGTTACCCTCCTTGTCGGTGTACTTCCGGCTCTGCATCTCACCCTCAACCAGGATCTTGCGGCCCTTAGCGAAATACTTGGCAACGAACTCGGCGGTCTGCCGCCAGCACACGACGGTGAAGAAGTCCACCTCCTTCTCCTTGGAGTAGATACGATCTACGGCCACATTGAATGAGCACACTGGGGTATCGTTCTGCGTGCGCTTCAGTTCAGGGTCGGCCACCAGCCGGCCAGTGATTTTGATACTGTTCATTCTGCTTCTCCTTCCACGAATTGTTTCACTGCATTCAGCAGCTCGGTAGCGGTTTTCAGATTGTTGACCTTACGATAGTCGCCGGTGGGCTTGCCCTTGGCGTCCTTCACATACTTTTTGACCAGAACGGTCATCTTATCGCGGGCCTCCTTGGTGGCAGCTTCGGAATCAGTGAAACGCTCCAAATAGCCGGACACCAACTCCTGAACCTCCGCAATGGCGGCGGCGATCAGCTCGTTTTCTTCCCGCTCGGCGGTTTCCTGCTTCTTACTCCGCCAGTTGTCGGGATCGTCATCGGGCGTTGCGATCTGGAACATCTTCAGCAGGAAGTAACGGTTCAGATAGCTCAAACCGCTACCCACCGCTTGGCTGGCGTCGGCCTGCTGGCCCACAGTCAACCAGGGCACCTCAAGACGATCCTCCGGGTTATCCAGGTTCACCCACGTGTACACCATGTCAGCCTTGACCAGTACCTCATTGACTGTCTCCTCCAGCCTCTTGCCATCCTTGGTATTCTTGGTCTTGGTGTAGCTGTACGGGGTAATCTCGGCAGTCTGGGGCACAATGCCGGGATACAGCAGAACGTGGTACTTGTCCATGCCGGCAGTCACACGCGCCAGGATCTCATCCTCAGACACGTACTTATAGTTGTAACCGGACTTGTTTTTGCGGATGACCTCGACCATGCTGCGGATACCCGCCAGCTTTTCCACGAGGGTCATCGTCTCAATGGGTTTCTTGCTCATTGACATTCAAAACTACCTCCAAGAGAGATTTTGTTGCACGTTATCGACATCTATTCGCCGAAATTTTTGACCAAATAGCAGGACTCACAGAAATGCTCCCCGCTGGGCAAAATCTTGACGTATTCCCCGGTTATCGGCTTTCCGCAGCCATCACAGATAATGGTGTTTGCATACGCACCTCCGCAAAGAGGACAGCCGGTGAATGTTTCGTAAGGCGGTGTTTCAAGCCCGTGCCGCTCCGTATATTTCTGTGGGGTGTCAAAGGATGCCCCACATTCCAAGCAGGTATATCCAGGCGTCAATGTCAAACCACCTTCCAAATTGAGGTTTTCCATTTTGTGTTGGGGTTCTTACGCTTATCCACCACAGCAACCTCGCCCAATTTTTTCATCTCAGATAGACGAGGCTTGATATAGCGACTGTCAGGTTTGGGGATCTCCCCACGCTTATAGAGCGCAGCAGCTATATCGTCGGCGGTCATGCCCCCAGGATCGCCGCAGGCCAGCACCTCAAGGATCATGGTCTTGCGGTTTTTCTTGCGGGGCTTTACCGGACGGCTTTTCAGTTCGAT
>Ga0209064_1003752_pt1 | contig 12615 bp, 14 predicted proteins | sample Inofromicrocosms_FD_187498 | JGI IMG/M metagenome (GOLD analysis project Ga0209064, IMG submission 187498) | Mouse cecum microbial communities from Vienna, Austria - Inoculum for glucosamine and mucus D2O microcosms (SPAdes) (version 2) | ecosystem: Host-associated > Mammals > Digestive system >... | reverse complement strand
TATACTTTCACGCAAAAGTCAGGGGTTTCCGTGATAGTATAAAACGGAAAGGTAAAAAGGTGTAGGATATTGGCGGTTTTGGCTGAAAGGTGTATTAGCATGACGGAAAATGCTGTTGAAAAACGGGTGATATAATACAAACACGGAAACTGCCCGGAGTATTCGTGTTTGTATATGAGTTTCCGTGATAATATGGGGTTTTGCGTGTTAGTATGCTGTAGATGTTAATGGAATATTGAAGATAGGTGTGGTGTAGATATAGTAATAAAAAGCATGGAGCCTTATGAAAAAGTATAGGTTTATAACTGCCTGTCTGCTAATTTTACTGGTATTTCTGTTGTTCAATATTTTTAATAGGAATGGGAATTCGACCATAGAGACATTCAATATGGATGCTGCAACAAAGGAAGAAATTACTGATGAACTGGTCATAGCATTATTTATTGAGGACATCACCAATGTGGTTACGAATTTCTATTCAGAATATTATTCGGGAGAAATTGCAGTTTACGATTATGAAATAGCGATTGTGGATATTGAGAAGAAAGAGCCGGGATTTATTTCCGTAAAATTCGGTGTCACCCCACAGGTAGGGGCGCATAATCCTTTAGGATATGACGAACTGGTTTATCGTGTTGATTCAAGCGGAAATAAAGAACTGGTTGGCTATGAACATCTAAAGAACTTTGAAGTGCCGGAGAAGTTTCAAAAGTATATGATAAAGCCTCTTGGGTGAGAATAATTTGTCTGAAAATGCTGTTGAAATATGGAGAATATTATCGAATCCTGTCAGGGTGTCTTAGTTTCCGGCAGATACGACACGGAAAGCCGAAAAAGCCCGTAAACACGGCACTTTCGGCACTACATAGGTTTCAATTTTACATTATTTCCGTGTGCTTTTAGGGGCATTTTTACATTAGCGAGGGTGCAAACAGTTGTTCTGGGGTTCTTTTGCCTGATAGTATATACTCGTAGGCAAAAGTCGGTTATTATCACGGAAACAGGATGGGAGTTTTCGTGATAGTATAAGGGTTTCCGTGATAATATACAGAGTTTCCGTGTTTGCTTATGATTAAAGCGGTAAAAACTATAAATGATCAATAAGGGAAAGGGCTGTTTCTGCAGTCTTTTTTCTCATGTCTTAAGATTTCACAATTCATTTCTTTATATTTCAAATTTCACAGATATTTTTATAGTGGTTCAGAAAATAATAAGTTGGAAAGTGGGAAAATCAGTTAATATGCTTACACGGTGGTTTGCGTTTCCCCCATATCGGACGAATGGCGAAAAACTTTAGGGGTGATTTTGAACTATTTATGGAAAAGAAAAAGATTTCGTTCCCTTTCAAATAGGGTTTCGTTCCCTTGCGGCTGACTGCGCCCAAATTCTGCCGATATAAAAAGTAAAAAGAACTGCCTGTGGGGAAGCTATGCCCATGGGAAATGAATTGCAGGTGATGGGATTGAACATAGCCATATGTGATGATGAGAAGGTCATCCGCGAACAGATAAAGGAACTGGCAGAAAAAGAAATGCCGTGCGTATGTGACGGATTATATGAGACGGGGGATGCGCTGCTTGCCGCTGGGAAGCAGTTTGACATTGTGTTCCTTGACATACAGATGGAGGGAACAGACGGGATTGAAACGGCGAAAAGGCTTAGGGAGAGGGATGAAGATACCATTCTGATCTTCATAACAGGCATCCGGGAATATGTTTTTCAGGCGTTTGACGTGGCAGCATTCCACTATCTGTTAAAGCCCATTGAGGCAGATAAGTTCCGGGAGGTGTTCCGGCGGGCAGGACGGGAGCTGGAAAAGCGGAAAAGCAAACGTCGGGAAACGGTGTTCATAAAGACGAGGAACAGGAGTTTTTCGCTGGAAAAGGACAGCATCCTCTATATCGAGAGCAGGGGGAAGAAAGTGGAGATACACACCACGGGGGAGACCATAGAGGCATATGCGTCCATGAATGAAATGGAAGGGCAGCTTGGAGGCGGATTTTTCCGCTGCCACAGGGGGTATCTGGTGAACATGGCATATGTGGCGGAATATGACAGCGGGAGCATTACCCTGAATAACGGGGGGTATGTCTATCTGGCAAAAGAGAAATACGGGGAGTTTGTGAAAGCCTATATGCGGTATCTGAGAAACGGGGTGGGCGCTGATGGCTGAATGGGTTATAGGATTGACAGGTGTTTTGCTGTGCCTGCTTGAAGGGTACTGCATACAGTCCTTTTTTGGCAGGTTTGCCGTGCCAAAGCTGTGCAGGATAAGGAATGCGGGATGGGCGGCGGGCGCTGCATGGATTGTGATAAGGGCATTCAGTGAAGGGATGTTTTCAGATACGGACAGTGCATCGTTAATCCTGGAGCTGCTTTTTACATTCTGCGCTTTATTTGTTTTCTGTGTGTGCTGGTATCAGGGGGATATCCTGTTAAAGATATTTCTGGCTGTCCAGTTCATCTCCCTGCGGGAACTGTCATTCTGGGCGGGGTACAGCCTGCTCTACATTGTAAATGAGATGATAGAGGTACTGGTGTATAAAGCCGGCGCCAGTGCGGCGTCGGCGGAATATCTGCCTGCGGCGGCAGGCATCCTGTCCTGCTTTGGGGTTGCCCTTGTGGGAGCCGCAAGGTGCGCCCTGCTTTTTGTTTCCACAAGAAAGATAGCGGGGAGTTATTGCAGCAAGGGAAGGGGGCGGATGGGCAGGGAAGTGATGTTCTATCTGTTGCCTTCCGTGGCAGGCGTGTTGGTTTCGGTGCTTGTACGCCTGCTGCTGATCACTGTTACGGACGGCACCCCGGTACTGCTGTATGAAAAATATCCGGCGCTGTATCTTATCATTCCGTTGACAGCGTTTGTGCTGCTTGGGGCTGTCGTGTTCAGTTTCCGCATCTATCAGGACATGGCAGCCCTGCAGGAAGAGCGGGCGGAAAAGATCGTGCTGGAAAACCAGATCACACAGATGCAGAGTTCTATGGTGGAGATGGAACATCTGTATGACGGAATCCGCTCGGTCAAACATGATATGAAGAACCATATGGCGGTTTTGCAGTATCTGCTGCGGAAAAAGGGCGCTGATGAAGATGAGGAAATCCGGCAGTATTTTGAGGGGATGCGCCAGTCGGTGGAGCAGATCGACAGCAGGGTGCATACGGGAAATGCAGTCAGTGACGCGGTGGTGGGCAGCAAGTTCCGCTATGCGGCAAAGAAGGTAAAGGGGATCAGGCTGGATGCCAGCAGGTTCATGCTGACCGATGCCATTACGATAAAGGCTTATGACATGGGAGTCATCTTAAACAACGGGCTGGATAATGCAATTGAAGCCTGCGTGAGGATGAGGGAGAAGCAGCCAGATGCAAAAGCCTATATCACGATCCGGTCTTTCAAGGCAAAGAATATGTACTTTATAGAGATTGAAAACAGTTTTGATGGCGTGGCGCTGTTCCATAAGGACAGCGGCCTTCCCATATCAACGAAAAAGGATAAGGAGGTGCATGGGATAGGACTTAAGAATATCAGGAAATGTGCAGTAAAATATGGCGGCGATTTAGACTGCATTGTAAAAGGCAGTAAATTCACGCTGTCGGTCATGGTAAAAAGTTAATCATCAGGAAGGAGAAAAATTATTATGAGCATTTTAGGAGTAAACGGGGCTTTTGCGGGCGCATACCAGTATGCGAACAAGGCACAGAAAACATCAGCAAACAAGGCAAGTTTTACGGAGCAGTTGCAGAAAACGGGCGAGGCGGGCATATCAAAGGCAGATGCCTATACGGAATATCTGAAACAGAAGTATGGTGCGGGGGTATCTATCCAGAATGTAGGAAAAGATCAAAGCAGTATAGACCGTATTGGTGCGGGAACAGCAGGAACTGGAAATGTTGTGATCGCATCAAATATTTTGGAACAAATGGCAAATGATCCGGAGAAAGCAGCTTATTATGAAGGGAAAATACAGAATTATTTTAATTCCGTTCCGAGATATCAGGCGGAGCTTTCTGCAATGGGGCATGAGATTCATTCCTCTGGTATAGTCATCCATCCGGATGGTACTGTCACGCATTATATCAGCGGTGATTTAAAACCGGAAGTAAGGGCAAAGATAGAGGCCAAAATGAAAGCTGAGGATGAAGAAAAAGCAAAGCGGAAAAAGCGGTATCAGGAACTTGGTCAGGAAGTGGCCGAGAAGCGGAGAATGGAAATGGAGACAGCTTACAAGCGGCAGACTATGGAAGAAATGCTTGCCAGTCGCACAGCAGAAACAGGCAGGGTTACCTATGTGGGAACGCCAGAAACCATGAGTTCTGTGATTGCGGCTTATGAAATGAGTGCTTTTATTACGCAGGGTATTTTGAATTAACTGCTTGGACTTATTGCAAGGGAGCGGATTCAGCCCTGAATGACAGATGGGCTGTGATACATTTGGAAAGGAGAAGATTATTATGAGCATTTTAGGAGTAAATGGCGCTTTGGCAGGTGCATATCAGTACGCAAACCGAACGCAGAAAACAAGTACAAACAGGACAGGGTTTACGGAGCAGTTGCAGAAAACGGGAGAAGCGGCGGAAACATCAAAGGTGGATGCTTACACAGAATATCTACGGTCAAAGTATGGCAATGTAAGAATCCAGAGTATCGGGAAAGACCAGAAAAGCCTTGACAGGGCTGGAAAGAGCATGAGCGGCAGTGATGTTGTGATTGCCCCGAACATTCTGGAGCAGATGGCGAATGACCCGGAAAAGGCAGCTTATTACGAGGGAAAGATAGATGATTTCTTTAATGCCACTCCGATGCTGACGGCTTCGTTTGCGGCAAAGGGACTTGTCTATGAACCGGGTGGAGTGGTAGTCCATGAGGATGGAAGTGTAACGTATATCGGCGGCTGTAGTGATTCACCAGAGCGGGTAAGAGAGGTTAATGAAATCAATAAAGCGAAACGTGAGAAAGAGGCGGCACAGAGGAGAGAGAGTATGGAGCGCAGTCAGGAGGCGGCGGAAGAACGGAAACAGCAGATGGAGATAGCTTATAAAAAACAAAGTATAGCAGAGGCTCTCGCTAACCATACAATGGATACAAGCAGGTATACATATACGGTTGCACCAGAAGTTATGGGTTCTGCAATCACAGCTTATACGCAGAACATCATAGAGGCGGCGGGCATTTTGAAGTAAGGAAGATCATGCCCGGACTTACCGCAAGGGGGCATGGGCGGCTCCGAATGACAGAGGGGCCGCAGCAGATAAGAGAAATGAAACTTTTTTGAGGGCCGGTTCGTATTATCAGCAGATGGCCGGTTCCTTCAATTTATGGAGGAGGACATGAAAAATGCGTGTCAGCAGAATAACGGCATTACTTATTACGGCAATGATGATTCCAGCGATTAGCGGATGCACCACACAGGGAACCCCCGCCCCGGATGCCGTGCATCAGATTGAGGATGTCGGTTCGGCGGTCTATGATGATGACCCGATAGCGGATGAAAGCATTCTGACATCTTGAAGTAAGGAAGATCATGCCCGGACTTACCGCAAGGGAGCATGGGCGGCTTTGAATGACAGAGAGGTCAATGGATTAAAATTGATAACATATGTAGAAAGGTTGGTAATATGGATATTCAAGCAATTTTGCCGCAAATCAATAATGCTGTAAATTTATCAAGTAACGGCATCAAATGCGGAGATGAATTTGAAAAACTTTTACAGCAGGTGAGTGAGGAAACAGATATTGCAGAGATGAAGAAATTTCTGGACGAAAAGTTTAATGTAAATACGGTTGTTGTAGATTACAGTTGTGAAAAAACAGATACAGAGGCAGAAATGTATGACACTGCAATGCTGGAGAAATATGATATGCATGGTGGGAGAAATGTGATTATTTCAAAGAAAACCTTATTAAGGATGAAAAAGGATGGCGCCTTTAGACAGAAAGTGTATAAGTCAATTGAAGATATACCGTGGACAAGTAAATTGACGGGAGGCGAGGTAAAAGGCAATGGAGTATTTATCCATGAAGATGGAACGGGAGGTTACTATTTGGAGTTTGATTGGGGGGATGATGATGAAAAAACAAAATCAAAGAAAAGTAAGGTGCTGTACTCTGACAGTTCGGGTGTAAAGAAGTTAGATATTCCGGTATTGGGTGAACGAAACAATATTGGATTGCAGACCGATATTCTTATTTCTTTGATGGGAGCGAATTTTAGTTATAAAAGGAAAAGTAATGACGCTGGTTTCTGATTAACGGAAAAGGAATAAAAGGCACAGGGATAGGCAATGAACCGCTCGGACTTATTACAAGGGAGCGGGCGCGGCTCTGAACGACTGAGGGGCCGCAATAATAAAAAATGGAGGACATTTGGAGATGAGTGTAAATGGAATAGGAGCGGGCTATCCCGCATGGCGTGATATGGGAAAGGCACAGAGGAATGGTTCGGGAACGGGCTTCGCGGGCAGGATGGCGGATGCAGATGCGGCAGGGAGCGGTTCTTCCGTAAGAAATAGCGTAAAGACGGCAGGGCAGAATTCGGTACTGGATGCGTACCGTGCATCGGCAGCATCCGGGGTACGCAATGTAAAGCCTGCCTATGATACATACGAATCCGAGAATTTTAGGATTGTGCCGGACAACGAGGCAGGGTGTTTTGACATCTACAATAAGCAGGGCGAACGGATAGGCGCTTTTGATTATTCTGACATCAAGGTCAGGCAGGACAGCCAGACAGGAAAGCAGTTTTTGATTTCAGAACACGGAACTATGAGTTATGATGCCATGGTATTGGACGGCGAGCTGAAAGACGCCCTGCAGAATGTCATGGGCGTGGAAACGCTGGAAACGGAGGAACTGTCCGGATTCACCTTAAAGACCCATTCCGGCACGGGCATACAGTATCTGGTGCGGGATGGCGAGGAAGGCCGTGGGGGAAAAGTCCTTTTGCAGAGCGAGACAGACAGGGAAAGGTATGAGGCCCTTGCGGAGACCTACTTCAATAAATATCCCAATCTGGTACATGATAAAAACGCCGCATACATATGGGCTGATTTGGAGATTAAGGGACTGGCACAGCACACGAATAATGGGATTGTTTGTATGGGCTTTAATGGGATGTCCTATAATGACAATTCAAATTATAAGAACAATTGGAGCGTTCTGTTTTCGGGAGATACCTATAAGGCGGTTTTTGACTGGCTGCAGAACAACAGGGGAAGTATTGAAGAAATGCAGAAATTTGCTACATGGCAGGATGTGTTTAAGAGCATTGGCAGTCACTATGAGCGGGTATGGTCTGATGAAGAAGAAAAACAGGGGTATCTGAATAACTAATCGGCATATCCCCAATAAGCTACAGCCTGACAAAGCAGGGCAGGTATCCCCGGCGTTCTGGCAGATTGGGGAATCAGGGAGCAGGAGTGGCTTTGAGTGGAAGAGGAACCGCAGATAGGGAAATGAATTGTGAGGTGGACTCATGGGAATTTCGGCTTTAGGTGCAGTAAATTCTGTAAATACGAAACACAGTATGCCATTGAGCGGCAAGGGGCCTGACTGATCTATCATTCCAAGTTCCGGGAAAAGCAGTAAATCAAAAGCTGAGTTTACTGACGAGATCAAGGAGCTGGCACGGAAGGCTGCGAATACTACAAGCAAGGCAGAACTGGAATATATCCATAGGCGGCGGACGGAACTATGTGCAGAGTATATGTCTGACGTGTCGCCCGACAGGAAGGCGCTGTACCGGCAGGCTGAAAATGCGCTGAAAGGGCAGGGTGGTAATCCGAAATGCAAGGGGAGCGGGGAACTGACACTGCTTTACTTCCTGGAGGCGGCAGACGGGAGGGCGGAGAACTTTGCCGAAAGGAAGTTTGCGCTGGCAGGGGGAGGAACGCTGACCTGCCCGATCCTGACAAGCGGGGGATATGGCGCGGATATTTACTATCAGGGTACAAAGGTGCTTACATATCTCGGTTCGGGATACGGGTGGGCTTGTGAGAGGACTCCGGCTGAACGGGAAAAGGAAAGGGAATTTTACGGAATCTATTTTAATGAGTACCGCTCCTTGAAGAATGGCAAAGGGGAGGAACTGGAAGCACTGCCGGATTATCTGGAGGATAAGCCGTCTTTTGACAGGAAAGCATAAATGGAGGCATTTGGGCAAGGCAGGGCAGGCATCCCGGCTTTCCGGCAGTTTGGGGACCGGGGAGCAGGAGATTATATCAAAATGGAGGAAATGTTGATGAAAAAAGAGGCAGGGTTCTTCTTAGCGATGATGTGCGTGTTGACATTAGTAGGATGTGGCACATCAAACAATGCGGAAAAAGCAGAGGACAAAATTTCACAGTCTGCTGTGGAAGAAAGCATGGCATCAGAGGAAATCAATGTTGTGTCAGCGTCAGGTGATACACAGGAGCCAGTGCAGGACTTTCAATCAGAAGTTGATGAGCCGTCACAGCCGGAAGAAGCGGATTATCAGAAAGATGCTGAGAAAGGTAATTCTGATATACAGGAAAAGGAAGAATGTTTAATGGATGTTACTGAAGCCGTGGAAGCAGAACAGGATAATCAAATAACTGTCCGGGAAGACATAATAAATGTAAATGAAATTAATGAGCAGGGTGGAATAATTGAATTTGCAGGAGATATGACATATAAAGAGTTTATAGATTTGGATTGGGTTTCAGATATTGATAACAGTTTGGATGAGGATACAAGCGTATATATCGTTAAGATATATTACCCGAATGGGTTTGAACATCATAAGGTTGGAAAAATTGAAAACTGCGAGGCAATAGGAGTATACCGTACAGATGATGGTGAGTATTTGGGCGGCAGTTTTAGAGAGAGAGTCACTCAAAGCTAAGAAGAAATGTAGAATACATTTTGTAGGATGAGATTGTGGCTGTTATCATAGGAATTCCCCCACGGAAGCATCTCACCAACAAGCCACAGCCCGACAAGGCAGGGCGGGCATCCCCGGCGTTCCGGCAGATAGGTGAATCGGGGAGTAGCGAGAGGAGGTGAAGGTCGGTATGGAATTTGACCGAGGAACATAAATAAAGCACCTTTGCATGGAGCAATAAAATGCTCGGACTTATCACGAGAGAGCAGGGGCGGTTCTGACCGACAGAGGAGCCGCAATATTAAAAATAATGGAGGATGAAAGGAAATGAATGTTAATGGAATAGGAGCAGCAGGATACCCGGCAGCAGGGTATGAGACAAGAAGGGCAAGAAGGAATTACACCGACCAGATGTGCAACATGGTTCCGGCAGCACAGTCATCCGGCGGCACATTTGAGTTACATATTTCAAACGATAAGGACGGAAAGGCAATCGGCTCAATGTGTGGGGCGGATTATTCCCTTACGGTCTATCAGCCGAAGGACTTTGACCCTGCAAACCCGGTATATAAAGTGAAGGTATGGGATAAAGGCGGAAATGTGACAGAACGCATGGTGGATGTGTCGAAAGTTGACACAGCGGGCAGCGACTATATAGATATGTTTGCATATTCCAGCCACTTATCGGCAAGCGGGAAATGTCCGGGCGCACAGTCTGCTTTTATAAGGGCAGGTGCAAATCAGCATGGCGCTGACAATAGGACACATGATGATTTGTTCGGGATGAATGACTGGATCAGCGTTTTAAAGGATGCCATGCAGACGCAGTATGATGCCGGGAATCTGAAAGGATATCTGGATTATAAGCAGTTTTGGGATTTTCTGGATAATAAATAAGTTATTTTTTGCCCCTATATCCCGATAAGTGTAGGAATCCCTGGTGTTCCGGCAGATTGGGGAATCGGGTGGAAGAAATGTAGGAATAAACTATCTGGACTTATGGTTGGGGGCAGTTCTGACCGACAGAGGGGCTGGCATAACAAAGAAAACGGAGATTAGGTAATATGAATAACGTATCATTATCAAACAAAGTAATCTATTGGAATCCGAAGGATTTTGCCGTGAGCCAGAATTTCAACAAGGTAATCCGGGAGAATGAAAAGGTTTCTAATGATTATTACTGGAAAAGCAATAAGTCTGAGGGCGTGGACTGCTTCGGGAGGGCGCTTGACCTGACCACGCTTATCAATAAGCCGGATGGATATTTGCAGGGGAGGCTGTCGGATGCGGATGATGCCGACTATTATCAGTTCAACATAGCGGAATACAGGATTTTAGGGACCGTTTCCGACAAGCATAACCTTGACATAACAGTGACACTCGACCACATCCCGGAAGGCTGTGATTATGACCTTATCCTGTATGACGGTGACGGGAACCAGGTAGGGATTGGCAGGGATAATGGAAATGGCGGCAAGAGCGTGACCGTGCCGAACTGGAACCTGGAGAACCGGGAGTATACGGTAAAGGTGCTGTCAAAGGACGGCTCCCCGGTAAATGCGGAGGAATATTACCACCTTTCCTTCCAGACGCAGAATGCGGCAGGGGACAATGTACTCAGGCAGCAGGCAAAGGAAATGCAGGAATACGCCGGTGCGCTGCGCCGGAAACTGCATGACGGGCAGGACGCAGCAGAAGAAAAACAGGCGCTCCAGCAGATCAGGGAAAAGTACGGGGCGTATTATGCACAGCAGATGGATGAGCTGCATAAAGCACAGGCGGCGGAATATCTGCCGGAAGGGGAAGTTTTTGACGAAAGCCGTAAGGCTGAACTTCTTTCCAAAATGGCGGCGGGCGGGGAACTGACGGAGCAGGAGAAAGGGCTGGCCAATATCTTTGCATCTGCACAGGAAATTGACAGCGCCACAGCGTCCGCAAAACTACAGGCAGATATCGGTGAAGAAATCTTCCGGCAGATGGGGCAGTCCGGCATTTCCCCCATACCTTCTTTTGAAGTCAGCATTGGCATAGACGGAAAGGCGGAAGTAAAGGGGATTGAAGATGCGGCTGTGAAGGAAAAAGTGGAGGACATCCTGAACGGTTTTTCCGGGGAACTGATGGATACATATATTTCCATAAATGCGGGTATGCAGGGGATGAATAAACAGGAGCAGTACATATTGAAGGCGGCAATGGGGATTGAGGCATTTTTGCAGAAAGCAACGGGCGGCAAAGCGGCACTGTCAGACATCACAGTGGAGAATGGCAGGATAAAAGGACTGGATGCGCCACTTGATAAACTGCTCAATGATCCGGGGCAGAACCAGACATACCTTGATTACAGGGCAGACATACTTGCAATCAAGAATTATGAAAGGATGCAGGGAAATGGTCTGCTGGGAGGATTCAGTGCAAGATATGCTGTTGATGGGAATGTGATCCGGGCAGTGTAAAGCAGTACTTTAATATATCCACACCTCACGAAGAAAACCAATAAAGCACAAACGATAAAAGGAAACCAAGCAGGAACACTTCATGTCTGGTTCCCTTGTTACATATCAGTGTGGGGAGGCGGTTGTCAGTGGAGAGGATCAGATGCCCGAACCCGAAGTGTGGGCGGCACATCCTTGACATTGAGGAAATGCCGCCGGGCAGGACGGTGCTTGAGATGAAGTGCAGGCGCTGCGGGGAGGGGGTCGAGGTGGGCTTTGGCCCGAAGAAGGTATATAAGAAGAACAGGCGGCAGGGGTAGCCCTGCCTTTTTTTTGTATATGCCGTGATTAGGAATGCGCCCTGCGGGCATACTTACAGTATACATGGTAATTTATGGAAAATTACCACTGTAAGGACACCTGCACGGAACCGTTCCGCTGATCACGGTTAGAAATCCAGAAGTGGCTGTGGGAGGGATTGAGAGATGTGCAAAATAAGGTGTCCGCTGTGCCGGAAGAGGATCTGCGATTTAATCGCCATCGCGGAGGGGAGGACAGTAGTCCGTATCAGATGCCCCCACTGCGGTAGGACAGTCAGGCTGGAATGGCTGGTACAGACCTCATTGAAAATGTGATACTGTTTACTCGATTGTGCGAGCGGCCAAGTGACGAGCTGCGAAGGGCCGGAGTAAAGCTAGAGACCAATACCTTAGCTTACTCCGGCCTTTTTTACTTTATAGGAAATTCCGAGTTTTGGAAACACAAAAAAGAACAGGAGTTTACCGAACATATGTTAGATAAACTCCTGTTTGGGAACAACGATAAGACGACACGGTTTAGAAGATATAAAAACCTTCCACTCCAGCCTCATCATCAAATAAGTCATCTTCATTTAAGAAATAATCCATATCCAGAAGGTCATCCCCGCTCATGCGGCGAATGTCCTCGGATGTGATGCCTTCGGGTGGGTTATCCATGTATTTTTTGCGTAGTTTCTCTGTGTTTGGGTTCATAAGCAAAGCCTCCTTTGAAAGGAGTATACCACGGGAATGGGATTTAAGGAAGCTATGCAGACGACCTTCTTCCACGAGAACGGGACATGGCTTTCTCGTACAGTTCTTCCAGAGAAACACGCTTGTGGTTAAAATAGAGTTCTAAAAACAGCATGGCTGCGCCACATTCACATATCAGTGGGTCATAGCCAAAAGCAGAGGGGATGGCAGTGCGCCACTGGTTAATGCTTCTGAAAATGTGGTGCTTTTCACGGGAAATGGCCCTGTGGAGTTTTTTATCAATTTCCCGGTGCCTTGCATAAATGCCGCCGTAGCGGATCATTTTGAAATGTTTTT
>Ga0209064_1003751_pt1 | contig 12617 bp, 13 predicted proteins | sample Inofromicrocosms_FD_187498 | JGI IMG/M metagenome (GOLD analysis project Ga0209064, IMG submission 187498) | Mouse cecum microbial communities from Vienna, Austria - Inoculum for glucosamine and mucus D2O microcosms (SPAdes) (version 2) | ecosystem: Host-associated > Mammals > Digestive system >... | reverse complement strand
GCACCAAGGATTATACGGGCAGCCCGTTGGAAATCGACCCGCTGCGCATCGCCATGCTGCCAGCGGAGATTCGCCCGTACGTAACGGATATAGTGATCACGTATCAAAAGGGCGGCGTGGACGTGGATAAGAGCGAAGTGGTGGCGCAGGGCGTATATACGGCGATCGCAACCTTTACCGTAGATCCCGACTACACGCTATCGCCCATTACGACGCGCTTTACGATCAGTCCGCCTCGCCTTGCGGTAACGGTGAGCTGGTCCGCCGAGGCGAAGTATACCTATAACGGAACGGCGCAACACCCGAAGGCAACGCTGACGGACGAGGACGGACATCAGCTGAGCGAATCGCAGTTCGAATACGTCATCTTGACGAGCGGGAACAGCAAGAGCGAGGGGATCGACGCGGGAAGCTATACGGTAACCGTGGTAATCGCGGAATCGGTGGAAAGCATTTATAAGCTTGCCGAAGGCGCAACGATCAGCCAAACTTATACGATCACGAAGGCGACGATCGCGCGACCTTCCTTCGAGGGGGTCAGCGTGGAGTACAACGGCTACGAGCAGTCGATCGCGGAAAAACTGTACGGCTATGACGCGTCGAAGATGACGCTTACGGGAGGCACGGGCAAGAACGCGGGCAGCTACACGGCGCGGATCACGCCGAGCAATAATTATACGTGGGAAAACGAAAGCACGCCCGTTAGCGTCAGTTGGACGATCACGAAGATCAAGCTTCTCGTGGATTGGGAAGCGGAGGACACGTACGAAAAGAACGGCTCGACGCGGTACAGTCCCAAGGTTACGGGCTTTGCCAATCTGGTGGGGGAAGATAGATTCGATCCCGCCACGGATGCGTCGCTCGTACGTTACGACGGCGGTGCGGATAAGAACGCAGTCGGCTCGTACGTCGTAAAGATCAGCGAGTTGCGCACGAGCTGGGCGTCAAACTACGATTGGAGCGAGGATTTGGGGAAAGGATACCGCATTATCGAAGCGGGTGCGGATCCCGACGACCCGAACAATCCCATAGTCCCCGACGTATCGGCGGACGACCCGTTCAATCCCGACGGGAACGGAGGCGGAACGATCAAGCCCGACCCCGACGGCAACAAGGGCAACCCCCTGCCCGAAAACCTGCCGCTGTGGCAGCTGATCGTGGGCGGAGTTTCCGTCGTGCTCATTCTCTTATTCAGCACAAAAATTGCGCAGGTGAGGGGACGCACGAAAAAGGCGAAAGCCGCAACGGCATACTCCTTCGGAGGGATAGCCGCATTGCTCGCAATGGACGGCGCGTGGCTCGGACTGCCGCAGATCGGCTGGACGGCGATCGCCGTAGGGCTTATGGGCTTGGCAGCCGCGCTCTTCGTGGTGTTTATACTGATGAACCGCAAGTGTCTGGCAGCGGAAGCGGAGGCGATCGCCGCCGAAAAGAGGAGACAGGAGGAGAAGGAGGAAGAACGCCGCCGCAGAGACGATGAGTTCAAAATAATGATGGCGAACATGATGAACCGTCCGATGCCCGAAAGCTCGCCCATGTTCGACGTGCAGGCGTTGCTCACGGGAATGCAGGAGAGCATGGGGAACATGATCACCGCGCTTCTTCCCGCAACGACGGGCGCAAACGCAGGAGAAAACGAAACGGTGAAACTGCTCCTTGCGCAGAACTCCGAAATGATGGAAAAGCTGAACAACCAGCCTGCGGTAGACGGCAGCGCGTCGGACGAGAGGATGCGCGCGCTCGAAGAGCGAATGGCGGAGCAGCAGCGTTTGGCGGAAGAACGCGCCGCGGAGCAGCAGAGAATCGCGGACGAACGGCTGGCGCAGCAGCAGGCGATGATGCTCGAACAGCAGCGCATGGCGGAAGAGCGCGCGGCGGAACAACAGCGTATCGCGGAAGAACGCGCGGCGGAACAGCAGCGGCTTGCCGAGGAACGCTTGCAAGCGGAGCGCGCGGATGCGCAGCGGCGGGAAGAAGACGCGAGAAAGATGCAGCAGGAAATGATGGCGCGTCAGGAAGAGCTGATCAAAAAGATGTTGGAACGCGAGGCTGCGCCCGTAGTGGTGCAGCAGGAAGGGGGCGGAGGCTCGAACACGACCAATTCCTTCGTCTATGAAGTAGAAGAAGAGAAGCTCTCCATCGACCGCCTGACGCTTGCCGAAGCATACGAAGCGATGAACGCCAACGCGAAAAAGCTATTCGACGACCTTGTGGCGTACGTAACCTCGAAGCCTGAAACGGTGGAGAGCGACGGAAAGTACGCGATCTCGTTCAAGTACCGCGCGAAGGCGCTGTTCAAGCTGGTCATCAAGCGCGGGATCCCGACGATGAACTATTCGACGGAGGGCGAGCAACTGCGCCAGATCAAGCGCGACGCGGCGGCAAGCGAGGGTTTGAAGGTGCGCTTCAAGCTATCGGAATTGCAGGTAATGGACAGCTCGACGTTCGACGTTGCCAAAGAGGTCATCAAGGTCTGCATGGAGCAGATCGACAAGGACATCGAATTCCTCAAAGAGCAGAAGGCGGCAAAAAGAAGAAAACCCAAGGAATAAGGTTAAAGTAAAAAATCCCCCGAATCTTCGGGGGATTTTTTATGCGTTGTTTTCGAATGACGGTTGGAGAGCGGATCTCTTGTTTATATCGGAAAAACCGACCGAACTCTTTATAACATTTTACCGACATTTTAAAAATAAGTAGCGTATCGATGCTTCGGTTGAGTTGACATACGCGTTGCGACGTGATATTATATAAATAATTTAACGGACAGTTCGTTTGCGCCATCCTGTCTTTAAACAAAACCAGGGCATCTGAATGGGATAGTCTTTTTGGATGCAGTCGTTTTGTTGCGGCTGTATTTTTTTGCGCAAAGGGAGATAATATGTATTATTTAAAAACTTCGGCTTGTTTTGACAGTGCACACTTTCTTCACGGTTACAACGGCAAGTGTGCCAATATCCACGGACACCATTGGGTCGTGGAAGTAAAGATCAGCGGCGGAAAATTGCAGGGAAACGGCGAAAAGCGCGGTATGCTTTTGGACTTCGGCGATTTTAAGAAGGCAGTAAAAGAGATTGCGGAAGGTTTCGACCATACGCTTATTTACGAAAAAAATACCCTTAAATCCGCAACTCTTGCCGCTCTTCAAGATGAAGGGTTTTCATTGGTTGAAACGGATTTCAGACCAACCGCCGAAAACTTTGCCGCGCACATTTATGCCGATCTTTGCAACAGGGGCTTGCCCGTTTTCAGCGTGGCAGTATACGAATCGCCCGAAAACTGTGCGGTGTACGGTGAGTGATATGTGCCGTTTTAAAGTTGCCGAAAAGTTTGTAAGTATAAACGGCGAGGGTCCGCGCGCGGGCGAGCTTGCCGTGTTTCTGCGGTTTTGCGGTTGCAATCTGAATTGCGGCTACTGCGACACGCGCTGGGCAAATACCGCCGACGTAAAATGCGAATTTTTTTCTGCGGAAGAGCTTGTTGCATACGTGAAATCGACGGGTGTACAAAACGTTACCCTGACGGGCGGCGAACCGCTGTTGCAGGCGGATATTGCGTATCTTATTGAACTTTTGGGCGCGGCGGGCGCGGAAGTTGAAATAGAAACCAACGGAAGTGTGCCGTTGAAAGATATCGTTTCCCTATCGCCCCGTCCCGCCGTTACCGCCGATTATAAGCTTCCTTCAAGCGGAATGGAAAAATGTATGCTGACCGAAAACTTTTCTTACCTTACGCCGGTTGACGCGGTCAAGTTTGTGGTGGGGGATATGCGCGATCTGGCGCGTGCGGAAGAGATTATAAACGAATACGGGCTTACGGATAGGTGCCGCATTTACTTCAGCCCCGTGTTCGGTAAAATCAAGCCCGTAGAAATTGCGGAGTTTATGAAAGAGCGTAAGCTTAACGGCGTACGCCTGCAATTACAGTTGCATAAAATTATCTGGAAACCCGATATGCGCGGGGTATAGGAGAAGGTATGGATATTAAAGCAATCGAAACACATATCCGCGGATTGTTGGTCGCCATAGGCGAAGATCCCGACAGGGAAGGTTTGCGCGAAACGCCCGCCCGCGTGGCGCGAATGTACGAAGAAGCGTTTGAAGGAATGAAATACACCAACCGAGAAATCGCGGAAATGTTCGGAAAGACGTTCGAAGTTCCGTCCGACCCGAATTCCGGCGGCGCAGTGGTCATAAAGGACATAAGCGTGTTCAGCTACTGCGAGCATCATATGGCGCTTATGTACGATATGAAAGTCGACGTGGCATACGTTCCGCGCGGAAGAGTGCTGGGACTTAGCAAAATCGCGCGCATCTGCGATATGGCGGCAAAGCGGTTGCAATTGCAGGAGCGTCTGGGGCGGGACATTGCCGAGATCATTTCGCTTGCGGCTTTATCGCCCGACGTCGGCGTTCGGATCGAAGGCTGTCATAGCTGTATGACTTCACGCGGGATAAAAAACGTATCGTCAAAAACGGTTACCAAAACTTACTTCGGAGCATTCAAAGACGACGTTTCCCTGCAAAATCTTTTGGAGGACAGGGTATGAAAGCACTTGTTTTATTAAGCGGCGGCGTGGACAGCGCAACCTGTCTCGGACTGGCGGTTCAAAAATACGGCGCGACGGAAGTTTTAGCCCTTTCCGTTTATTACGGGCAGACCCACAGTAAAGAACTCGACGCAGCGCAAAAAGTTGCCGACTTTTACGGCGTAGATTTAAAGCGGCTTGACCTTTCGGTCATATTCGAAGGTTCGGACTGTTCGCTTTTGGCGGAATCGCCCAATGATATCCCTTTGCAAAGCTATGCCGAACAGCTTTCCGTTACGGGCGGCAAACCCGTTTCCACCTACGTTCCTTTCAGAAACGGGCTGTTTCTTTCGGCGGCGGCAAGCGTGGCGCTTTCTCACGGTTGCGAGGTGATATATTACGGCGCGCACAGCGACGATGCGGCGGGCAACGCCTATCCCGATTGCAGCGAAAAGTTCAATTCCGCGATGGGCGAAGCTATTTATACGGGCAGCGGCGGACAGCTTAAAATTCTTGCGCCCTTTGTAAGCTTAAACAAATCGCAGGTTGTAAAAAAGGGGCTTGAACTCGGCGTGCCGTATAAATATACCTGGAGCTGTTATTCGGGCGGCGGAAAACCTTGCGGCGTATGCGCTACCTGCCGCGACCGCGCCGCCGCATTCAAAGCCAACGGAATAGAAGATCCTGCAATAAAAGGAGAATAATATGCCAAGAGAAAAACAAAATGAAAATATTACCCTGCTCGGGAACAACAACACGAAATATCCGCAGACTTACGACCCGTCCGTTTTGGAAACGTTTGCGAACAAACACCCCGGAAGGGACTATTTCGTAAAGTTCAACTGTCCCGAATTTACAAGCCTTTGCCCCATTACGGGTCAGCCCGATTTTGCTACGGTCTATATTTCGTACGTTCCGCGCGAAAAGATGGTGGAAAGCAAGTCTTTAAAGCTGTATCTTTTCGGGTTCAGAAATCGCGGCGATTTCCACGAAGATTGCGTAAACATAATTATGAACGATCTTATCGATTTGATGGACCCCGCATATATCGAAGTATGGGGCAAGTTTTTGCCCCGCGGAGGAATTTCCATAGACCCCTATTGCAACTACGGAAAAAAGGGGACGAAGTGGGAACAGGTAGCCTGGGACAGGCTTTCGCACCACGATATGTATCCCGAAAAAATCGACAACAGATAATAAAAAGCGGACGTAAGGGGATCTGTTATAGGGATTTTCTTGTGGGCAAAGAAACAGCGCACTACTTCATTTACGAAGTATCGTGCGCTATACTTTTTCTTTTTAACATTTGTAACGACAAAATTGAAATTTACTGCTTACATTGTTGTGTTTTAATTTCTTTCAGTTTTTCAGTCAATACGGAGTATTCACCGTCATTTTCAAAGCCGAGAAAGTTTTCAAGTTCCTCGTCGCTCAGGTTAATCGTCAACATTTGCTCGTGGGAAATTGTTTCCAAAATACAACGGTCGCCGCGAAATACACATAAATCTTCATAAAATAAATTAATGATCGAATCAAAGAAGACATAACCCCAATCATGTGTCCAATCCTGTTCCCAAGCGGGTAATTCTTTTAACGAAGCATTTAAAAACGCGTTTTTAACATTATTGTTTAATTCAAAATCGCATTCTTCGTGCAATACGTTGGAATAGCCGAAAGTTATGCGTGGATTTAATGAATTATGAAATTCAAGCAACTCCTTCGATATGTGTGAAAAATTAACGTTAATAGTATAGCTTTTTGAAATACTATTTACAAGGTCTAAATCCGAGAATGCTTATTCGCAAAGTCAGTTGTTGTTCAAAAAGGCTATTTCTTGCGTAGCCGATCAAATCGGCGTAAAAAACGGAACTCACGCAATAAAAAGAGTGAAAGATTCAAAAACAACGCACTCGTGGCGAATGGAAAATAATATGGGAGATATGCCCTACGAAGGAATCACTAAAGAAACCTGTACGATTGACGCAAACGCATTCTCGGGGATAAATGTGATATTAGTTGATGATATTTATACGGAAGGCGTAAACGTTGCGGAAGATTGTATTCAAACATAAGGATACTACAAATGAAAATAAAAGTATACTTTATTTTGCCTTGGTTTTTTTAATTTTTATCTTGCGTTTACAAGGGACATATGCTAAAATATAAAAGCCAAAAGGCAAAATCAGGCTTTGTAGCGTAAGCAAAATAAAGTATACAATGTTTTGCCCGATTGAAAAATGACAAAGGAAGTTTTATTATGACAAAAGTAAAAAACGGCGCAAAACAAATAATCATGCTGTTGGTATTGGCAATTTGTTGCATATTGGGCTTTTCCGCGTGTTCTTCAACCGATAAATACGGGAAAGAAGAAACCTACTATGACTTAAACAGTGGCAGTTCCGTTTATTTCAACACTTATACCGTTTATTTCGACGGTAAAGGAAATTGCAACTATTGCGGAGTCGATTGCACCTATGAAATCAAAAACGGCAATTATTATATATACGGTCAAAAGACTATGAATTTCAAAAAAGTGAAAGACGGTGTTTTAGTAAATACTTCTATTGATATCAATTCTTTTTTGAACGTGTCCGTTCGTAGCGGTTATATCAGCGGCAGTTTTTTTGTAAACGATAATATTATAAATCTTTCTTCCGACGGCACATATCAGGAGATCTACTCATACGGCTCGGTTGTTGCAATCGGAAATTATTATTTTAACGACGGCGTATTAGTGTTAGAACAAATAAGAGGAATAACAAACAACGGCGTTTGGAGTGAAAAGATTGTTTATTCTGCAGTTTATGTAAACGAAGGGACAGGAAAAGTATTGAGCGTTTTGTTGAAAGATCCCTCTTATTATAAGCAATGGCACTTTAACAATAACAATAACGACAACGATAGCGACAACGACAATTATTTGCGCCATGCTTTGACCTATGACTTGAGTTACGACGGTATAACCATAGAAGCACAACCGATCGCGAAAGGTGAAAACATAAATCTTATTCGTCCCGAAAGAGCAGGCTATAAATTTACGGGCTGGTATTATAACTATGAGAAAATCGAAAGCGGTATTTGGCAATACGACGGCAATATTACCCTTACGGCACGGTGGGAAGCTATAAATTATTCTATTACTTACAATACGGACGGCGGCGCAATGCCCGATTACTATTTACAGTCTTTTACCGTAGCGAGCTATGATTTGCCGTATACCTTACCTGTTCCTACAAAGCAAGGCTACAATTTTGCGGGTTGGTATGAAAATGCCGACTTTTCGGGCGAACCGATCACCGAAATTCCAAAAGACAGTTTGCGAAATTATGTGCTGTATGCGAAATATAGCGATGAACAGCTTTTGGAATTAGAGCTTTCGTTCGACGAAACGTATTACAGCGTTATCGGCTATAAAGGCTCGCCGCAATATATCGAAGTACCGAAAACGAAGGACGGGTTGCCCGTAAAAGAAATAGCTGCGAAAGCGTTTGAAAATTGTAGTACCCTGATAAGCATAATCATACCCGACGGCGTAACGAATATCGGTAGTTATGCATTTGCTTAATCTCGCACGAACACCTTTTAGGTAGAAAATAACATATCTAACATAATTTTGATTATTAAGCAGTTAAGATAATCTGTACGCACAAAACCAAGAAATTTAGGTAAATAAAACATTGACAATTGTGTTGAAGTGGTATATAATGAAATAATAATATTATAGGAGAATATAAAATGGAAGTTTTAAAAGACGCTTACAATTTATGCGCAAATGTTGGTTCGAATCAAGAAAGTGCTTGCGATTCATATTGTAGTTGTTATTGTAATGGAGATAATACGAGTTCTTGTACTGGTTGTGACTGTAATCAATGGGATTAAATATCTTTATTTGAGAAATTTTGTATTTTTTAAATATAAGTTGTTTTCTGTAAAGGTTGGTTTTTCTATGTATAACGCATCTTTTTATAATATCCCTATTGAGAGATTCTCTGATGAAAATACTATTTGTATTTATAATTCCAAAAGCGGAGCGATTGTTCGATTAAAACAAGAGAATTGGGAAGCTTTGTGCAATCATCCGATAAAAGAAGATGTCGTAAGAGAGTATATACCCGAATTATTAAGACAGGGAATTATAATTGATTATAAGAAAGATGAAATACAAGAAATCATTTTTAATATGAGAAAAAGACAGTATTCTAGCACGGGGATGCTATCTTTAGTCATTGCGCCTACTATGCAATGCAATTATAAATGCACTTATTGTTTTGAAAATGAAAGTAAGTTATCCGAATACTATGTTATGGGAAATAAAGAAATCTCGGGCATTTATGATTTTATAAGTAAATATCTCCAAGAACATTTTGATATTAAAAAATTATCCATACATTGGTTTGGAGGAGAGCCGTTGTTGGCTTACGAAAAAGTTATCAAACCATTAAGTAGCACATTGATCAGTTTGGCACAAGAGAAAAAAATTGATTATCAGAGTGCAATAATTACTAACGGTTTCTTACTGGACTATGAAGTTTTTAAAGAGTTGACGGAAAAATGCTTAATTGACGATTATCAAATTACTTTTGATGGTCGAAAAGACAATTATATACGAATGAAGTGTCCACCCATAAATGCATATGAGAAAGTTAAAAATAATATCTTATCAATTTCCAATTATATAGCTGAATCGAGAAGAAACATTAAAGTTCATATAAGAATAAATGTTGATAGTTCGAATGTCGATGATGCAAAACCTTTTGTAGAGGAAATAAAAGGTGATTCTTTATATAAAAACAATTTAATGTTTTATTTAGGACGAATTCGAGGAACAGATTATAGTCTAGATGTCTGCGAGTTTGAGCGCTACGAGGACACCTTTAATGAGTATATTAAAAAGAAAACTAAATTTTTAGAGCCTAGATCAATATGGTGCAATCAATTTTCTTTTAATAGTTTTTGTATTGGTCCTACTGGTGAAATATATAAATGTGAGCATGATTTTGAACGCAAGGGATGCGTAATTGGCAATATAACAACTGGGCTATATTATAATGATTTTTTAGAAGAATATATGAATCAACCTGTTGCAGATTGCTGTAAGGAATGTAAAATTTTCCCAATTTGTTTGGGTGGATGTCCCAATTACAAATATCATTCAAAACAAAAACACTCATGTGAATATTCACATAACCGCATTATTAAGTCAGTTGAAAAGTATATTAAGGAAAAAACGGATTCCAATCAGGCAGTTTAAACTACTGAATATTTACTATTTATTAATTTTGCAAAAAGATTGTTTTTCTTTTTGTTTTTTGCATTTCGGCAAGGGGCTAATAATATTGAAAGAAGTACCTCTCTAGTAAGTCTTTGGGTACCGCTTCTTGAAAACTAGCAGCAAAAATACTGAATTTGATGAGAAATTTTAAATATAATTAAAACATCCGTGCTTTTAACCAAGTATGCTAGTTGTTAAATTTCATGTTTAACTGAATAGTGCATTGCGTGTTCTAACAGAGTTAAATTAAGGTGCGTTCTCGGGTTGTAGTAGTTTAACAAGCGTAACCATACCCGACGGCGTAACAAGTATCGGCAATTCGGCGTTTGAAAATTGCAATAGTTTAACGAGCGTAACCATACCCAACAGCGTAATAAGTATCGGCTATGGCGCGTTTTTTCAGTGCTATAAACTTACAACAGTGTTTTATAAAGGCTCTGCGGAAGGTTGGGACGAGATCGTAATCGGAAATTCCTTAGATCTCTCAAAAGGATCCATATATTATTTCTCGGCAGTCGAGCCTACGGATAACGGCAACTATTGGCATTACGATACAGACGGAAAAACGCCGATTATTTGGCAAAAAGAAAATTAAATTATAAGGTGGCTATTATGAACCCCGAAAATGTAAAATGTCCGCAAAAACACATTAAAAATGTTCAAGTTCTTTATACAGACGAAACGGATAATTTTTCTATCGCGTCCGTGCTTTGGAATGAAAACAAGCGTATTGCAATTCGCTGGAACGGCGGCGGCGATAGTTTGGGCTATCCGCAGTCGCGCGGAAAAGCCACTTGGTTTATTATACCGCAAAAGGTCGCTTTGGCGTTTGCTTTATCTATCGGCAATGCGGAAATGGAACAGGTGATAAAAGCGTCTACAACTACTCCCTTCGTGCAATAATCAAAAGTCTATGCGACGAATAAAAAATTAAATAATAACAAAGCGCTCACGCAAAGCCGCGTGAACGCTTTTTTTATGCGTCGCAAAAAAAATCGCAATATAAAACGTCGTAGTCCTAACTTTACGCTACCAGCACACGCCGCAAACTCACGCTCCCAACGCTATCTAAACTGTATCCCATTGCAAGCGAATGTGTTTTTATCGGCAAAAAAGGCATGATTTCTCATGCCTTTTATCGTCTTTTATGCTCTGCATTTTACCCGTAAATCGCCGTGTATCTCTGCCGCATTTTAATAAAGTATTCGTAAACCGTCTTGATACAAGCGCGGCGGCTTCGCCGCCGCGGACCAGCACACGCCGCAACGCAACTGAACCAACTGCTGAAAATACGAAAATCAAGAGCGCGACGGGCGGGCGTTCGCCGCTAAACCGCTTGGCGATCCGCCCGCTCATTCCGTCGCGCGGTATCCCGATTTTGACTCGTTTTTTAATGCCGTTATTTTTCAGTTAATCGTTATCGTGCTTTTCTTCGTTTCTTAATTGAAGCTGCGTCAAATCCATTCTCGTATAGCGAAACCGAAGGATATTGATCTGCTTCGCCTGTTCTTTTATTTCGTAAATCAATACATAGTTGTCTATTAAGACATGGCGTATGTTCTCATCACTCACAAGAAAATAAGTGCAATCTGCAGACGAATAGGGGAATGTGCAAATATTTTTGATTGCATTTTCGATCTTGGCGAACAAATCGCTTGCGGCTTGTCCGTTACAAAGTTGGTTGGCTATGTAGTCCAATGCCGAATCAATATCCTGTTCGGCAAGGGGTGTCAGATAGTATGAAAACTTATTTGACATACTTTCCTCTCAATTTTGCCATCACCGAGGGACCGTCCGATAATTGCCCGTTATCCGCCTGCGCCTTTCCTTCCATGATTTTGGAATACATATCGATGCGCGCAAGCTGTTGTTCGTAAGCCGCCATACTCATGATCACCATATCGCCGTAACCGTTCTTCGTAACGTAAATCGGCTCGTTGGTTGCATTGCACATTTCGGATAACTTCGTGGTATCTCTTAAATCTCTGATCGGAATAATCTGCGGCATAAAACCACCTCCAAATATATTATATTCCATTCGTGTCATTATTATAGCATAATTATGTTTTCTTGTCAATGCTTTTTTGTCAGTTGCTTTTCCGCAATTGTGCTATCGTATCGGCGTTGACTTTGCCGACGCTTACGCCCTCATCCCAACATTCAAAGTCATCAAATAATAACAGCTTTTTATCCTCTAATCCGATTGTCGTAACGACATCTTCGTCCATGATGTCCGAAATAAAGTATTGCGGCAGCCCCTTACTGTAAACGATCTTCTCTCCCGTCTTTTCAAGATACTTCATAAGATATGCAACCGAATTACCAAGCATAGTATAATCATCTATCTTCTCGAAATCGGAACGACCGAACCGTTCGTTGAAATAGGTGTTCTGCACCGTGATCTGTCTGCGGTGGCTTTTGAAACTGTAATCGCTCTTTTCAAACAACAGCCCAGGCATTGTTCCTTCGGGGATATTGAATAACCCGGGAAATGCAACCTCTGTTTTTCAGGGGAGCGTTCCCATACGCCGACGTACTTCCAGCCTTTCCGTGAGGCGAAATTTGCAAGCGTCTTTTTCAAACCTTTACGGAAACTTTCCTCGGTATGAAGTTTTCCGTTGAAGGTAAAAGTGGCGAAGTAGTTGAACGTCTGTAAATTGACTTTCCTCGTTAGACGGATACGCCGCACAATGAGATTGCGCCGTTTGCGTTCGATATTACTGTCTACACAGTTCTTCACCGCATTGTCCGTCTTAAAGTACGGACGCAAAGCTGTCATGATCTTTTCCCGCCGTTCGCCTTTCTTCAAATAGAGATATT
>Ga0209064_1003749_pt1 | contig 12622 bp, 5 predicted proteins | sample Inofromicrocosms_FD_187498 | JGI IMG/M metagenome (GOLD analysis project Ga0209064, IMG submission 187498) | Mouse cecum microbial communities from Vienna, Austria - Inoculum for glucosamine and mucus D2O microcosms (SPAdes) (version 2) | ecosystem: Host-associated > Mammals > Digestive system >... | reverse complement strand
CTTCCCATTTTACCGCTGTACCCGATCGCGCAGAAGTACTTCATTCAAGGGCTTGTGCTCGGCTCGGTAAAAGAATAAAAAACCAAATTCAAGATAAGGAGAAAGTATGAAAACAGCTCAGAAATTTATCGCGCTTTTAGGCGTTTCCGCATTGCTTTTCGCATTCCCCGCCTGCGGCGAAACCGACGACAAACCGAACGCGCCCGATAACGGGAATACGGACGGCGGTTATAAAGATACGATCGAGCGTCCTGAAATCGAAATGCCTGAAATCGCAGAGCAGGTCGTATATCCGGCAAAGCCCGCAACCGCTCCCTCGAAGCCCGTAGAGGGTGTCGCGCCGAGCATCGGCGCGTACACGGCTTCCCAAACCAAGAGCACGTACACGATCGCAGAAAGGGACGGCGTCCATTCGGTGACGTACGCAGGCGTATCCGATTGGTCGTACGTATATGCATCGGTGGAGAACTATTCTCCCGAATACGGCAATATCAAAATCACATTGCACAACGGCACGCCCGCGGCGGAGAGGATTGCGATCCAAGCGGTGTATTACGAGGCGTATGATTTGGGGTACGCGCCCGTTACGGTGCATCTCGGCGAGCTTGCGGAGGGGGAGCAGTACGTCATTTCCGAGCTCGGCAAATACAACGTCACCAACGCTTCCTATCAGCAGATACAGGGCAATACGGTGCGCGAGCAGACGGTCATCGGATTCGTCATTTTCATCGACTCTCTTCCTTCCTTTGCTCCGACCAGCCCGTCGGGCGCGCTCGACTTCGTGGATTTCGAGTTCTTGAAGGACGGCGATCCCGCGCTTGACGACCGCTACGTGAAGCCCGTCGTCAGCATGACGGGGGAGAGCGCGGAGGTTTCGGGAGAACCGCTCCTCCTGCCCGTAGAAAAATACAGCGTGGATTATACCAAATACACCTTGGAGCTCAACGGCGCGGCAGGCGGACAGGTGGAACTTGCCGTACAGTACACCCTCGGCGCGCAGACGGCGATTTCCGCTCCCAAAACGGTGACGCTGACGGGCGGGGCGCAGACGGTCGAATATGACTTTACGGACGTTCGTCCCACGGCGGGAGGCGACGATATGACGACGCAGTTCATCAAGAACGGCGTTGTGAAAGCGATTTCCGTTACCCCCGTCGGCGGGATTACGGCAACCGTTTCCAAGCCCGCGTTCGTGCGTACGGCAACCGATACCGCTTACGTATCCGACGCTTGGAACTCGGCGGCTTCGAGCGTCGCTATCGTCCGCGCGGCGAACGGCGGCAACGCAAAGATCGAATACTCCTTCTACGACAGCTGGGGGAACTTCTCCGTCCCCGTCAGAAAGGGCGCCGGAGTAACGGGCATTCAATTTACGATTTATGCGCCCGACGGGCTCGACCATCTCGGCATCGGCATTACCAACAACTCCATGCTCAGCAGCGGCGGTCAGAATGCGGGCTCGTTTATTCTCCGCGGCGCATCCGCGCTCTTTAACGGCACGGAAAGCGAAACCGTCGGTACGATGAACAGCGATGCAGAACCCAACTTGAAGGGGCTCAAAGAAACGCTTTCTTACGACGTGGAAACCAAGACCTATACGATCGTTTACGACTTTAAGGGCATGGAGAACAAGTTCAGCGAATATACCACGACTTCGCTTTTGTTCTACCTCAACTGCCCCGATACGGGCGACGCGCAGCACTACTTCGAAGGCACGCGCACGCTGTACATTCTTTCCATCGATCTGCTTACGGAGTGAGGAGGGGCATTGCCCGCCGTGCTTCCGAAGCGTTTGGAACTATAAAAAGGATACTTCGGCGAAAGCCGTGAATTATCAAGGATAATAGGAGGAAATTATGAAAAAAACAAAGTTGCTGTTACCTGCTCTCACGCTGTCGATGCTCGGCACTGCAATCGGCGGCGGGTGTCTTGTAGCCGCTGCGGCGGAACCGCAGCCCCGTACCGGCCCTACTATCGGTGAGTTCAATGTCGATGCCGGATACGAATTAAACGGTACTTCCGATAGCGTAGCCGAGAGTAAGACGACGATTACTTACCAATGGGATTCTGCGGGATTTTCCCGTGTTGCTATTGAAGTTGCGGGTGTTACTGCAAGCTCGTCGATCGATTTGTCGTTTACCTCCACGTCAGACGCAACCGTGCATCTGATGCTCGGGAACGGTCAGTGGGACTGGACGGGCGTGTATGGATCTCCGATTGCAGACGGAACGGTGATGACCGCCAATACTGCGCTCGAAAAGACGATTTCGCTTGCAGATGTCAATTTAGAAAGCAATACTGACGTATGGTTGTTGATTTACTTCGATAAAAACACTGTAACCGATGAGGCGAAGACGATTACCGTCAATACGCTCTCAGTCGACGGAGTGTCGTATACGCCTCTTTTGCAGAAAGGTGTGATTGCCGCTCCCGACAAAGCGGTAAAAGAATATGCCGAATGGACGGTTACAAACGGCACGGTTGCCGCCAATACGCTTGAAAAGCTGGAAGGTGAGGCTGCCGAAGGTACAGTCGATAACGGTGCGGGTAACGTTACGATTACCGATACCGCGCAGCTCACCACGATTGAAATTCCTTTGAACGGTTCGTTTGGAATCGATGCTTGGCCTACGGTTTGGAATAATCTCTATATTAAGTACAAAATGAATAACGTGAAATATATCGATATGTACTTCAATTCCGTAGAAACCGAGAGAGAGGGCGAAGCGGGAAAATTAGACCAAACTCATATTTTCGTCAATCATTTGGACGCTTGGAATTTCAGTACCACACCTTCTCTTATGTCGGAGGGCTATATCTCCGGAACCGTTTCTATCGGCGGCTATGTTGACGCATTCTTGAACGGTACGGATATTAAAGATTGGTCTAAGGATCCCCCTGAATTGCTCGGTCACGCAGACGGGCATGATGCAATCACAAAGCTCGTGCTTGTCATTGAAGCCGACGATACGACCAAAGCGGCGAGCCTTGAAATCGCGGGTATTACAATGAACAAGAAAGCGCCTACGTTCATCAACGATATCAATACCAAGCTTACTATCGGCGCTTGGGCTGCCGTTTCTTCGGATATCACCGTTACGGAAAAAGGCACTGTCGACGGCTATACCGGTATCAAAGCGTCTTGGGATAAAACGATTACGGGCGATGCGGTTGTCTATGCTCCGATTATCAATTTCGATGCAACTAAGACGCCCAAGCTCCATGTCGGATTCTATACCGATTCTGCGTTTACGCTCTCTGTTTATTGTGAAAATGCGTGTGTAAGCGAGTGGGGAAAAACATATGAAAAGGGATATCACGATCTCGATCTCGACGTAAGCGCAATTAAAGATAGTGCATTTAACTTGAAATTATGGACGGATAACGGGGCAACCGTTGAAGCGGCTAAGAATGTTGTATTCGACGTTATCACGTTCTATAACGGCGAGGACGTTTCCATTCAGCTTGATAAAGCGGAGAAGGACGGCTTGTTCAAAGCTCCGACCTATAAGGACGGCAAGCTCATTCTGGAATGGGACGCAAAGGACGCGGGCGCATTCTATAAGGTTTCCATTCCCGTTGCGAACTGGCATTCCTTCGACCGCGTGCTTCATATGAACGTAACGCTCAGCCACGATACCGCACTCGGTATCTGGGGCGGTGAAGCTTTCACCGATACGGTGCTCGGCAACTCCAATCACCCTAAGCTCGGAGCGGGTACTTATGACCTTTGGCTGTATGCGTCCTCTACGAAGTTTATCGATGACGGAGTCAGCAACGATATTCAAATTTACTGCGATATCGGCAATGCTTCCGAAACCTCGATTGCAAAGACGCTTACCATTAATTCGATCGAATTTGTTGAGAAAGCGCCTAAGACTTCTTCGCCGAACGGCAATAACATCACCGTAAACTATCTCGAACAAAAAATTACGTTCGAAGCGGCATACGAAGTAGCTACCGATAAGGATTTCGAAAACAAGCTTGAAAGCGGGGCGACGGTCACGCCCGGCGCTCCCCTGTATCTCCGCGCGGCGGACGGCTCTTCCGCGACGACGGTAGTCACGCTTCCCGAAACGACGCTTACCAAGGACACGGCTCCCGAAGCGACGGTCGGAGAAAACTTCATTCGGTTCGGCGCTTCCGGCTACGAATACAAATTCGGCGACAACGGCGAGTGGGTCACGCTCGGTTCGTGGGGCAATTTGGCTGCGGATACCGAATTCACGATTTACGTGCGCGTCCGCGCAACCGACACATCGTTCGCTTCCGAAGCGGTAGAGCTCAAAATCAAGACGAGCGCAGCGGCGGGCACGCCCGACGATTCCGTAACCCCTGATCCCGACGACAAAACCGAAGAGAAGAAGAGCGGTTGCGGAAGCATCATCGGTCTTGGAAGCCTCGGCTTGGCGGCTTTGGCGGCAATGGCGGTCGGAACTGCCGTTATCGTGAAAAAGAAGAAGGACTGACGTTATACTCCTGTCTGTGAGATAAAATACTTCTCCGCTTCGGCGGAGAAGTATTTTTGTAAAAAAGGAGCGATTTATGGATCGTTTGAAATTTATGAAAGCAATCGGTTTGCCCGATGACGCGATCGCGGCGGCGGAGGGCGTTCCGCTGACGGAAGCGGAAATCGAAGCTTTCCCGCAAGCGGATTTTCTCGACGAGCCGTACGGGGGCGACAGACCCGATCGCGTGCTCGCGCTGTTTGTAAGCTATCTTGCAAGGAACTCCGGAGCGGCATACCGCAAAAGGGGAGTTTCCGAAGAGGAATGGCTTGCCTCGATGGGCGACGTTGCCGTTTGGTGCAAACAGCTTTATTGCGAGCGGGGCGAAGTGGGGCTTCGCGAAACGCACTGGCTTTCCCACCTTGTGAGAACGGAAATTTTCCGCTTGGGCAGACTGCAATTTGTCCCCCGTCTTTTGTCTGAGGAGCTCGTTTGCGGGGGAACGCGGTTTCCCGTGGGTACTCCCTATTGCGAGGTGCATATCCCCGCGGACGGAAAGCTGTCGCCCGCACTTGCCGATTACTCTTTTGTCCGCGCCGAGCAGTTGTTTTCGCCTCGGTTTTTCACCTGCGAATCATGGCTGTTGTCCCCCAAAATAGAAGGGTTGTTAAAGGAAGGCAACATTCTTGCGTTCGCCTCACGCTTCCGCGTCTTGTCTTTCGACGAAACCGACCGCAGTGCGGAGCGGTATATCTTCGGAAAAATCTCTCAGCCGAGCGAATATCGTCCCGCAAACGACTTTGCGGAGCGCGTGCGGGATATGGCGCTCGCGGGGGAGTACATCGGTTCCGCTTTCGGAGTTTGCCTTGCGGGCGGGATCAATAAGCCTTGATCGCGTTGGCAACGTTGATATAGTGATCCGCGATCCGCTCCACGTTGGCGGAGAGGGAGAGATATTGCGCGCCTACTTCGGGGGTGCAAACGCCCTTCGAAAGCCGTTCGATGTGGCGTTCCGCCATTTGCGCAGTGAAGCCGTCCACGCTGTTTTCCACTTGATACGCCGCCCGCAGCGCGTTCTTATCACGGTTGCGGTAGGCGGAAATTGCGTTACCGTACAGCTCGTGAATGAGATTTTTCAGCTCCTCGATCTCTTCTTTCGCCTCGGCGGAAAAGCTCTCGTTCGCCTGTTTGAGCTTGTCGGCGTATTCCACGATGTTTTCGGCATAATCGCCCACGCGCTCCAAATCTGTTACCGTTCGGAATACCGTGGAAAGATAGATGCGGTCTTTCTCGTTCAGGTCTGCGCGCAGAAGCTTTATCGCAAGCTTTGCAAGCTCATTTTGGAGGAAGTTGAGCCGATTCTCGTTTGCGCGGAAGGTTTCTATCTGCGCGTAATCGAGCGAGCCGATGATGTCGCAGGACAAATCGAAGTTTAAAAGGGCGGTTTCCGCCATGTCGAGAATTTCCCGTTTTACTTGCTGTACGGCAATGGGCGGGTTTTTGAGCATATGCTCTTCCACAAAACGGAAACGGGGAACGTCCTCCCGAGGGGGCGTTTCTTTTTTGTCGGGCACGATCAGGCATACGAGCTTAACCAACTGCTTTGTAAGCGGGAGCACGACGAGCACCGTCGTGATATTAAAGAAGGTGTGGAACATGGCGAGCTGCACCTGCGGGGCGTCGGGAAACATTTTTCCGAAGATCCAGCCGAAGTCGATGCCTCCGAGTCTTAAAAACACGTTGGTAAGCAGAAAAAGAAGCACTCCGCTTATGTTGAAGATGAGGTGAACGAGCGCCGTACGTTTTGCGTTTTTCGTGCTTGTCAAGCCCGCGATCAGCGTTGTGACGCAAGTGCCGACGTTAGAGCCCAACGTGATGAAAATGCCTTGGTTGAGATCGATCAGTCCGGATACGACCATCGTGAGCGTAATGGAGGTCATTACCGAGGAGCTCTGCACAAGCGCGGTAAAAACCGCGCCGATGAGCACGAGCAAAACGGGATTGCGGAAGTCCGCGAGAAAGCGTTTCACCGATTCGAGCTCGGAGAAGTTGCCCATTGCATCGCTCATTAACGAGAGTCCCGCGAAAAGCATTCCGAAGCCCGCCATGATCCCGCCTATTTTCTTGGTGCGATCCTTTTTGGCAAAGGCGAGGGTGAATGCGCCGATTCCCGCAAAGGCGGAAAAGACCGCCGAGGAGGAGATGGAGTTTCCGCTAAACATACCGAGTGCGACGAGCTGACCCGTGACCGTCGTCCCGACGTTTGCGCCGAAGATGACGGTTGCGGCTTGTGAAAGCGTCATGATGCCCGCGTTTACGAAGCCGATCACCATGACGGAAGTCGCGCTCGAACTTTGTATGATCGCGGTCGCGGCGGCGCCTACGCCCACGCCGACGAGCTTGCTCTTAGAGGTTTTCGTAAAGAGCCGTTTGAGCCTTCGGCTTCCGAGCGCTTCCAAATTCGAACTCATCATGGAACAGGCGATCAGGAATATCCCTACGCCTGCAATCAGGCCGAGCAACGACGTCGCGATTTGTGCGGCATTCATTTATTTTCTCCTTCCGATTTCTTAAATTCAGTTTGTGCTTTTCGTGTTGAAAAAAGCGAAAAAAATACTTAAATTCTTTATCCTATTATAACAAATCCGAGATGCATTGTCAATTGACGAAACGGCTGAAAATGCCGTTTTTTGGGCTAAAATCGAAGCGTAATAGTTGTTTTTCAGCGTTTTTGTGCTTCATTTTTGTTGCATTATTAAAAGAAAAGTTATATAATGTAGCAAGTTTCGGTATGAAAGAATTTTCTTGATTTTCGCATTTTTGCGAAAACGCGAAACGGAAAACAACGAAAACAATCGGAGGTTTTTTATGAAATCGATGACAAAACGGAAAGGTACGGTAATTGCCGCCGCCGCGCTCGCGGGCGCTTTAGCGGTAACGGGCACTCTTCTTTTGAAGGACGGCGTCCAAACCGTATCGGCAGAGGAAAAAAACGAAGGACTTACCTATTTCTATGAAAAGCTCGGCGACGACACGCACGCAAAAAGCTTTTACAACGCGTTCGACAAGCTGTATAAGGACGGCGTCTTTAAGACGGGTAAGTTGGAGTACAACCTCATCGCCAACGGCACGGTGACGGGAAGCGATGTTTCCGCTTACGTGAACAACGGGAACACGCGTTTGCCCAAAGCATTCGGTGCGGGACGCGATTCCTTCATTATGGATCATCCTGACTTATTCTATATCGACGTGTTCGGAACGTCCATCAGCGCGGGTATGCAGGGAAACGCCTATGCGGCGTATCTCGACAGCAGCAGGGTGAAAACGCTTTACCTCGGCGGATTGGACAGTGCGGAGAAAGTGAATGCCGCCGTGACGGAATACGAGAATAAGCTTGCCGAGATCGTCGCGGAAGCAAAGGCTGCGGGCGACACGAAAGCGCAGATCGAATACGTAAACAAATATATATGCGAAAATACCGAATACAGTTTCGGAACGGAAATTCGGGGAGATAAGAACGTGGATACTCCCGCGGCGGCGTATATCAACACCGCTTACGGTTCGATCGTCAACGGTAAGGCAATCTGCGGCGGTTATTCCAAAGGCTTTAAAGCCGTTATGGATCGGTTGGGAATCCCTTGCGTCTGCGTACAGGGTTACAGCCTCAAAGAGAGCGGTTCGCAAGCCCATATGTGGAACGTCGTAAAAGTAGACGGAAATTGGTATAACGTAGACGTAACTTGGAACGATACGGAAAACGACGCGGAGAAATGGATGTTGCTCGGTTCCGAGAACTTCGATTACGCGCACCAAGAGGATAAGGTTATTTCTTCGTCCGGTTACGAATTCGATTATCCTGCGGTCAGCCCTTACGATTACGGAAACGACAGCGACCAAAACGGAATGCGGATCGACGGCGAATATCAGGATACCGATTCGGGAAAATTGCTCACGCTGACGATAAATTACGAAAATAAAGGCGCTCCCGCATTGCAGGAGGAGGGTAAATATTTGGCGTACCGCTCGGGCGTAACGTCGGACGGTGAAATCGTTTGGGGGCCTTGGGTCAATGCGATCGCGTTGGGAGAAGTCTATGCTTCCCCTTGGGCCTTCGGGGAAACCGATAATAAGTTGGTAGTGTATGCGAGCGAACAGTACTTGCAGTTTGCGCTTATTAACCGCGCGCCCGACGAGAGCTTCGGAGCGTTTTATCCCGATGAGGATAAATTCGGCGAGAATGCGGGCAAGGAGTACTACTACGCTTACAAGGCGGACGAGTTAACGGAGGAAGATTTCATCGTTGCGCCCAGCGTGCCTTATGAAAACGAAGGGCACGGAAGTTACGTGCCCGCGCCTTGGGGAAATCCCGTGCCGGCAAACACCAGCCCTTACCCCATTGACGCTACTTATAATATTACGATTACTTATACCGAATCGCTCGAATTGATCGAACCCGATAAAGGCGTGGAGATGTCGTTTACGACGGGAAGAGGGGACTCCACCGTACGGGAACACGCCGTGGTTTCCGATTTAAAGTGGGATAACGATAAAGTCATTTCGTTTAAATTCACTCCCAGCAAAATGTATATCCATAACTCTACGAATTACTACTTCGTGCCCACCAACCTGATGGGGAAAAAGAGTAAAAAAGTTCCCAGCCCCGTCATTTACAGTTTTAAATACAAAAGCGTCGTGTGCAGCAAGGTGTTTAACGACGGAAGATTGTACATGAACGTTATCGGTCAGGCGTCGCTGCTCGATACTTCCGATTTGTCGATCACCGATTTTAGAGATGAAAACGGTAATTATTACGCGGAAAGCCAGAGGAGCCAGTTGATGCTTGTTGCAAGCAAGCCCGACACGAGCAAAGAGCAAGAGATGAAAGACGTCCTTTTGGACGAAACGCCGATCAAGCAGAACGACATCGTTGCGTCCGAGACCTTCGAAATCGACTTGCAAATTTGCGGTGTCGTCTCCAAAGTTCCGAACGGGAGCTATATGCAGGTGGCGTTCGGCTTCCCCGAAGGATACGATCCCGACGATGCGGGTACTACCTTTAAAATTTATCACTATAAGCACGACGATAAGGGAAATATTACGGGCGTGGAAGAAATTCCCGTTATCATTACCGAATACGGTTTGATCGCGCGCGTACACAGTTTCAGCCCGTTCACCATCGTCCAAGTTAAAAACACGAGCGCGGCAGTGGCTGAAAGCAAACAGGCGATCTATGCCACCGCTTCCGGTAACGGTAGCGTGACGACTGCGGACGGTAAGAGCGGTATCGCTATCCTCGAAGGCGATTCCATCGTATATACGGTAAAAGCCGACGAGGGCTATCAGGTTTCCTGCGTATTCCTCAACGGGAAAGCGGTGGAAGCTTCCAAATATGCAAACGGAACGCTCACGCTGAGCGCAAACGAGCTTGAAGCAAACAACACGCTTGAAGTGCGTTTTGTAACGAAGGAGTCTGCAAAGAGCTACGAGGAAAAGGGTATGCAAGTCATCGAGGTTACGAGCACGATCGGAGATGTCGCCGATAAGCCCGAGGAAAAACCCGATGATTCCTCTCAGCCCGAGGAAAAACCCGACGATTCCTCTCAGCCCGAGGAAAAACCGACGGAAGAGAAGAAGAGCGGCTGCGGGAGCAGCATCGGCTTCGGCGCGTTCGGCTTGGCGGCTTTGGCGGCAGTCGCGCTCGGCACGGTCGTTATTGTAAGCAAGCGTAAGAACAACGGTTAACAAATAAAATAAAAACGGCGGGATTTTGTCTCGCCGTTTTTATTTGCGCGAAATGCGACCGTGTGCAAAGACCCGAAAAGTCGTCGGCGCGGAAACGGAAGGCGAGGCGGCGGGGGACGAAAAATGAATAAAATTCCGCATACTATGAATAATAATAAATATTTCCCCCTCTCAAAAAGCCGTATTTCAACCGACGGCTTTTTGAGAGGGGGAACGAAAGACTTCCGTACCCGTAAATCTTTTCTATTTATCTCCCGACAGGGGTGTGAAACAATAATTTCACTGAATGTTTATATACATTTATAAGCAAATTGCTTGACGGTAAATGCGAAAATATGGTAACATATACTAAAATAACGGCGTTAAAAATTTATGCTTTATTGCGAGGACTTATGAAAAGACGTGTTTCAATACTCATAACGGCAATTTTAATGGTGCTCGGCTTGTCGCTTTTGTTTACTGCCTGCGATGATAACGCGGTTGCCAAAAGCGATTACAGCGTAACGGTGCTTTCTCCCGACGACGAGCCCGTTTCGGGTGCGACGGTGTCTTGGATGAACGGTTCTTCCGTAGCGGGCAGCGCGCAAACGGATGAGAGCGGGAAGGCGACTGCCACGCTTCCCGTCGGTACTTACGGGATCGAACTCTCGGGCTATGGCGACGGGTACGAATACACCTCGGTGTCCGTCGGCTCTTCCATGCGCAATATTACGCTGACCCTTTCCGTAAAACGCGTCGTCTATTCGGTGACGGTTACGGATAAGGACGGAGCCGCCGCGGAGGGGATTTCCGTGAGTTGGTCGGACGATGACGTCGTTGCGGGCACCGCCAAGACGAACGCAAGCGGTAAAGCCGAATGCGAGCTCGATTACGGCTCGTATTCCGTAACGCTTTCCGATCTTCCCGAGGGCAATCTTTACGACGGCGCGAAGACCGCCGACGGCAAGAATCCCGCTCTTTCGTTCACGCTCCGCGGGGGGGCTTCCGTCAAATACAGCGTCACCGTGCGCAGCGAGGGCGGACTGTTGTTCGCCGATCAAGCAGTGCAGATTTTCAGCGGCGAAACCCGCGTTGCGTCGGGCAGTACCGACGAGAAAGGCGTGTTCGCCTTTACGGCGGAACCCGGCGATTATACGGTGAGGACGACGAAGCTTCAAGAGGGCTATTCTTACGAGCCCGCAACGCTTACGAGCGAATTGCGCGAAACGGTTTTGGAATTGCATTCCGAAATCATCATGGATAGCCCCGCCGAAGGCATGAAGTACGTCATGGGCGACATCATTCACAACTATTCGTTCACCACGCCCTACGAATTGGGCGACGCGGTTTGGAGCAGTACGGTTTCGGAGATTCTCCAAAGCAAAGAGATGCTCATCATCAGCAACTGGGGCACGAATTGCTCTTGGTGCGTGAAAGAAATGCCCATGATGGAAGAGGTCTACCAGAAGTACGGAGATAAAATCGAAATCGTTGCCGTGAGCAACTACGTACCCATGGATACCGATGCGGTAATCATCAACTACTACGCGCAAAACGGCTACACGTTCCCCATGATGCGCGACGCCAACGGCTTCGCCTATAAGTTCGGTCTTACGGGCTGGCCCACGACGGTCGTCATCGACAGGTACGGCGCGGTCGCGCGCATCGAGGCGGGCGCGATCACGAGCACGGAGGCTTGGGAGCGCTTGATTTTAAAGTATATCGGCGACGATTACGTTCAGACCTTTATCCCCGGAACGGACAAGAGCGATTCCATCAATAACGACGTCGCGAAGCCCGATTTGGAAATTCCCGAAGGACACTACGAAAACGTTGCGAATAAGCTGAACGACACCTCGACCTTCCCCAAGGGAGCGGAGGTTGTTTGGTTCGGGGAAGAAGAGTACGAGTATGCTTGGCCGTTTTTGCTGGATACCGTCGACGGCGTTTCCCAGGACGGCGAAGAAGTACTGTATGCGACGAACTCGGGCAAACCGAATACCATGGCGATCATCTATGCAACGGTCAATGTGGAAGCGGGCAAGGTGTTCACGTTCGATTACTTTGCGGATACCGAAACGGCGGACTATTTCTACGCCATTTGGGACGGCAGGATCGTTCTTAAACTATCGGGCAATTCGCAGGGCTGGCAGACGTGTCATCTGTTTGCCGACATCACGGGCGGCGAACATAGACTTTCCATTACCTATGTCAAGGACTCGAGCGGCAACGTGGGCAGGGACAGCGTGTACCTGCGCAACGTGAGGTTCGTGGACGTTTCCGAGCTCAGCGATTCGACGGATATGCTCCGTGCGGCGGCTTACGGTACGCCCGAAGATGATTCTACCTCGTTCCCGTATTACGCGGACGTGTTCATGGGGAGCGACGGGTATTATCACGTTAACCTTGCAGGACTTCAAAACCACGAGCTTGCCGGCAACGATCAGAGCCCG
>Ga0209064_1003747_pt1 | contig 12629 bp, 12 predicted proteins | sample Inofromicrocosms_FD_187498 | JGI IMG/M metagenome (GOLD analysis project Ga0209064, IMG submission 187498) | Mouse cecum microbial communities from Vienna, Austria - Inoculum for glucosamine and mucus D2O microcosms (SPAdes) (version 2) | ecosystem: Host-associated > Mammals > Digestive system >... | reverse complement strand
ATTTCCTTTTTGTCTTGTGATAGTATTGTATCTATAAGAAAAGAAATGCATTTCAGAGAGGCTATTTTACGCCGTTCATCTGATAGAAAGGAATTTTAAGTATGAATTTATATTCGCCGAACATCATCAAAAATGATTTTCACTTTAATGTTGCAACCTACAGTATTAACCGCCATACTCACGAAGAAACTCTTTCTACCATTTATGATGATGAGAATACTCACAAAAGCGGGACTGCCAGCTTTATAAAAAAAGCGGCTATCCACACCGGCATTATGGAAATTCTCGATTATGATATGCCGGAAAAAGAATCCGCTGTTGTGGCATTTCAGAAATTGAAGTCTGTTTTGCCGTTACTTGGCATTAACTGCACCTTTGACGAAGAAGCCTTCAATGTATATTGCTGCGAACACACACTAAAAGATATCGAAGCTTCTACCGAGCAAATCATGCCAATATTACAGTCCTGCTTTGAAAAACACCCGGCACTGTCTTATCTGTATCCTTTATTTCATATGGTAATGCGCACTTGCTATCAGCAAGCCGGAAAACCAGCCGATACGGAGCTACTTCAAGCCGCCAAACTATTATCCAAAGAAGTTGGCAGTCTTGAGACTTTATGTACGCAAGCAAGAGATTATTTAGATGCGGTTATCATAGCGCCGTCAAAACAAGATGTACAACTGCCTAGCAGTACAATAGCTGAAATATACCATTCTTATTGCCTGTATGCTAGTAAACAGGATTTTCAATCGGATGCATTATCCGCTATGGAAATAAAAGAAACTTTTCTGCCTGACATTCATACCCATACAGATACCCATTCCAATACAAAAGATTGGATAGAGTATTTAAACCATGCCTCTAACCTTATTACAGATAATGCAATCGGGAAATACCCTATTACATCATTCAAACAGTTCTTATGTATAGGCATTAGACTACTTCTTGAAGATGAACTCGTTATCAAAAAATGCAGACTATGTAATGGATATTTTCGTGTGAAGTATACTTCCAACCAAGAATACTGCACAAGAATATACAGAGACACTTCCACTACCTGTAATGAGTACGCCAGCCGGAAATCCTATAAGGAAAAATTATTCAGCCATCCGATTCATACGGAATTCACAAAATCATATAACAGGCTATATGCCCGTATCCGCAGAGGGAAACTGCCTGCTGACACGCCACTTATGGATCAGCTAAAAGCGCTCCATGACGAGTATACCGAAAAATATGAGAACACACATCAGAAAGACCGAGAAGCTATATGGAAAGAATATATAGAAAGAAATAAGGAACTGCTCAATTAGCGAACTTTTGTTATCATTCTGTTATCACGACTTATCAATCCCACCAAACATCGAAAAAAGGACTTTCCGAGAAACCTCGGAAAGTCCCATAAATTCAATGAATTTTCGATTACTCAATAATCGTAGCCACACGGCCAGAACCAACAGTTCTGCCACCCTCACGGATTAGGTTGGGGAAACCCTGTTTGACAGATGGCGTGTTTTCGAGGTTTTCTGTCATCATATCTTTTGAAAATATTGATTTTCTCTGTATTTTCAGAATTTTTGTAGCCATTTTGTAGCCACTATAACATATCCCACATAACATATTATTACCAATTTTTAAATATTTCCTCTATTATATATAATATCTTTTTTTGGTAATCACCAATTGACTTAATGGTAAAAGCGTAAAACGGTGCATCATAACTATCACTTTCTGCATTTATAATTCCCTGTTTATATTTTTCCCTTGTACCATTAAACGGTATATCAAATTCAACATCCCCCTTAAAGCAACCAATATGTATAAATGCATCAAAAATATTATTACCACTTTCCAAAACTTTTTCTTTGCTCTTCTTATTTGTCATCTGTATCTCTTTCCTAGACAAGGTTTTCTTACATTCAATAGCTATTATTTTTGAGCAATTATTCTTTTGAACTTCTATTATTAGATCAATCTCCCGCACATTATTTTCATCACCATTATTAAAAAAATTAAACCTGCACCCTTTCATGCTATGCATCACATTGTAGCTACCCCAATCCATATCCTGCACAACTCTTAAAGTAAAATCTTCAAACCAGTTCTGTAAATAATACTTCATTAAACCTGGCTTAAATGCATATACATAAGAATCAATATGCTCATCCTCCGGTACCTCGTCATGTAAATATAAAATATTCTTTGTTTTCTCTGGCATACTACTGCTAAGCTTCCAATAAGGCGAAAAGAATTTACTAACCTGTTTTAATGGTTTCTCGTCCCTATACAGATATTCATGGTAAAGTTTTTTACTTAAAAATCCCTCTGCATCAATTTGTCTAAAAATCTTATAAAATGTGTCAAAATTTGTTGGTACTAATGTTTTCTTCAAAAATTCCTTATCTTGAGCAGAAGGCATTTGTATATCATCTTTAACTTTATAGCTATTTAATCTTATCCACCTAATATCCTCGTCTAAAATAAATTTTAAATCTTGTGCCAAACAGTTCTCAATAATACAAGTATATACTTCACTTAAAGTTATCAACGAAAACGCCTTAACTACAATATATACATATTTTTCGTCCATGCTATACCCATAAAGAAAAATATCCTCTTTCATTTCTTTATTTACTTCATATTTAATTACTGCAAAGTCAATAAACCTCGTTCTAAAATCATGAAAAAGACATTCTTCATTCGGATTTGTATTTTCTTCAAATAATTGTATATATTTTCTTAATTCTTCTGGTGCAATTGTCAAAAACTTTACTTGTGAAATTATATCTTCAATCCATAATCGTACATCTATTTCTGACTTTATTGACATTTCAATTTGGAATTGATATTTATACACTTCTGTACTCTTGCATTGTTCATCAACCTTTTCAAAAACATAATCACCTATCTTAAAAAAGGCTTCTGGGCAGTCTCCTTGCTTTACTCTAATTTTCTTGTACATTTTTGCTCCTTATATCTAATCCTTTTAAGAAATTTTCATAAGACTCATATATTTGATTCTTAGTATTAAGATTTCTTTCCATTGTGATTACAGAATCACTATCATAAAAAGTAACATTTTCATATTTCAAATTCTTACACTCATCAAAATACGGATATAAGACATCTTCTTGCATTGATTCAGATACAAATGAATCCATTCTTTTATCCAAATCTTTTGCACTTGGAATATCTGTCGAAATAACAAATATTATTCGTGTATCATTATTTATCTCTACTTCTATTTTACCTTGTTTCCTCGTAATTGATAATACTCTCCCCCCAACTTGTTCTATTCCTTGCTTTATAACATCACATAATATAGTTTTTTTTGATATTGATGTAGCACACAACCATTTATTTTCGAAATTTATATCTTCCGCTTCTACCTCAATATTCTGCTTCAAACTCTTCGCATTATTTTTCTTCTTTAATTTAGTAGGCTTATTCCTATAAAAGTCTAATACTCTCATTGTTGCTTGCGTATATGCTCGGTAATTAGTCTTTCCTCCAATTAGTGGATCTTCATTTATCATTTCCTTTATATCATTAATATATCTATCTAATGCAAGATTATAATATTTTTCATACCTTTTCAATATCATCTTAAACAGCCTATCTACCTCTGTTTCTGATGAAAGATCCGATATTTCATATGTCATACTTGCTTTTCTCGACATAAAAGCTGGATCATCCTTAAATTCTAAGGTATTATCTACAGAATCACTTTCAGCAAAAACCATAAACATATTTTCTAATTTTCTTATATTATCTGAAAAAAGCTTTATATCTTCATACATACTATTTCTAGCCTTACTATCTTTCCATAAACAAACATGTTCATATTCATCAAATACAACCACAAGATATAAGCCCCTTTGTTGAAAATAGTATAAAATTATACGAATAACATTATAATAAAAGTCATTATCCAAATCGTGTTTCTGCAGGTTAAACTTTTTTATATAATCTGCCTCATAATTTCTTTTTAAAATTGCAATTGCTTGAATTTTTCTTTCTACGCTTTCACCTCTTGCAATCTCATACAGCAAACGTGCCAATTTTATATCTAATTCATATTTTTCTACTATCATATTGACAACAGCAATACTTTCATCAGAAATCACCTCTTCTTGAACACTTTCTACGATATAGTTTGCACATTCCATGATTCTCTTTTGAGAAACACTTTCAAGAATTCTCTTTTTTAAATCTGTTTCTTCTTGCTTTAAAGAAACTATTTTGGCTATAACATTCTCATATTCATTCAAAAATGTATATATTGTTCTAATAAAATGTGATTTTCCATTTCCATAGTTACTTTTCAAAAAAACAATTTCAAGCCCCTGTGACTTATTTTCATCAAAAAAATTGCAAAGCTTTTCAATTATAACTTTTTTAAGTTCATCTTGATTTACTAAAAATGAGGGATTCTCAGGTGCCGTTCCCATAGCAAAATGTTTTAGTTCAATACCTAATTCTTTACTCGACAAAGAATTGAATCTATCATTAAATATCGCCTTGCAATCATTTGCTGTTATTTTCTTTCTCATTTATCCATCCTCACATTCTATAATTCTTTTTTAAGTTTTATATGTGTAAATAAATCCTCGTTCAATTTGTATGCTTTACATTTACTTGCCCATGCGGGCTTCATTAGAAGTTCTATTTTATATTTTATATTTGGTATTTTCAAAACAGTCTGCAAAATCTCCACAACATTTTTATGAGGTTTATTTTTTACAAGAATATTATCAATTAACTCTAACGCAATTGCATCACCATAACCATTAGCTATTTTCAAATATGCATTTTGTAGGCACTCTTTATATTCTTGTTTCTCATCAATATCCATTGAACAATCTATAATTTTTAACAGACTAACAATAGGTCTTATCCATCTAATCAAATTCTGCTTTTCAAGATATGGATCTTGTTTCATAATTTCAGAAGCAATAATATCTAAATTATACGACCCACTTTTTTTTATGATTTTCCTTATTGTTTCTATTTCTTTACTTCTATTTCTTTTAACACACTCTTTTAAAATATGTTTTACACTTTCATCAGATACTTCTTCCGGAAAATAATTTAACACAATACATTTATCCCTAATTTCAAAAAGTCCTAGATGACATAAATTACTTCTATAGTGATGCTGAACCCGCGTTTTGCCTTTTACTTCAGCTATTATATCATCAACATCTATTAATGTCATTCCATCATGCAATTTATTCAAAATATTTATATATTCATCCACGTTATTAGGCAAATGTGCAAATGATGACCAAGCCATTAAAAATCATCCCTTCCTTCTAATATCCTCGTCCAGTTTTTCAGTTAAGTCGTTAAGTAATATTTCTTTATTAGCTCTGCCAGATTGCGACAGTATTTTCATATACTGCTTCGCCCACTGATCTTGCTGATCTATATTAGGCACAAAAACGGTTATGTTGCTTAATTCCTCGCATGTAATATATCTACTACATGAGCCCTTAGATGCTCCCTTCAACTGCCTTTGCCCAATATCAGTAGCCAAAAACAATGCCATATAATATGGGTTAACGTCTTTAAGGCATATCGCATAAATGCAATCACTAAAAGTCATTCTTGGATATCTTTTATGTACAATTGCAACCTTTCCTATACATCCTCGCCCTACTCTACCAATCAACAATTCCTTTTCATGTAAAAATGCATCATCAAAAAAATGTGTATCGTTATTCACAAATCGTGGTGTATTATTATCAATATACAATTTCTTAACGTCTGTAGTATGTATGTACCTTTTTCCATTCTTACAAACAAGTTCTTTGTGTTTTGTAACAGTTTTTCCTCTTCTACAAGAATAAATATATTGCCTAAAGCACGTTTTAATATACTGAGAATTATTTTCAAACACCCTATTTTTCTCTTGCACATCTTGATATTCTATATCCCAACGAGTACTCAACTCTATATTGGCTCGCACCAAATTACACACATTATAATTACTATCTAAATATTCTATACAAATTTCGCCTTGCATATTCTTTTCGCATTTATTTTTTTTCTTCATAAGAATCAAACATGTGTCAGCATCTATTTTTTCAAAACACCCATCAAAAATCTTAACTATTTTTAAAATTTCGACTTTTTTAAGTAACTCCATTCTTAATTTAGCATAAGAATCGGATGACAAAAAACCATATGGCAAAATTATACATATATATCCGTTACTACGCACAATATCTATATATTTTAATAAAAATCTTATTTCTATGGGCAACAAGTATCTTTGCGCATCCTGTATTAATACATATTTTTGATCAAAATAATTGAATGGTGGGTTCGCAATTGCTAAATCAAAACCTTTTCCAGTTACAATATTATTATATTTGTCCCATTTGTCTAGTTTGCAGGACAGACTATCTCCATAAAATGTATTAATATATGGACTTTTTGTCCGAATCCTTTTTATCAATATCTTATCTATATCCACACCATATAACTCTGCATTATTCCATCGTTCCTTTGCCTCTTCCAATAACCCACATTCTCCCATTGAAAGATCTATAACATTGGTTATTATTTCCTCTGGAATGATACTAACCATATATTTTGCTAATTTTTGAGGGGTAAAATATTGCTTATAGTCTTTTACCAAATTCATCTTTCATTCATTTCCTTTTTATTTTCAATGTTGCTCACAAGAACTATCGAATATATATTTATATTCGAATCATTATCCGTATATATCATTACTTAAATCCTTATTGTTTACAATTTCACCCATCTTCTCATAATAATCATTAATATACATTTCTAACGCCCTCTCCACCGCTACAGTCTTTGGTTGTCCGGAATCTTCACAAAATCTACTTAATTTCTCAAAGATTCCTTTCTCCAACCGCACACTGACTGGCACATTATCCTTTTTCGCCCTTGCCACTATTTTACCCTCCATAAATTTCCGATAATTTCTGTTCTAAAGTTCCCTCTTTTGCATATTTCAGTGCATCAACCTGTTGGAAATTATGCTTAACAAGCGTGTCTCCCTTTGCAAACCCAAGAATATAACTAAGCGCAATCCTATAGATAATCTCCGTCGGCGCCAACCCGTACACCTGTTTTTCAAAAATATGCTGCAACCTCACTTCATCTTCGGGATATAATTTTTTCATTGTTTCACTTTGATAGAGACGTTTCACAATTTCCGTTATATACATTCCTGATTTCATATACGGATCTATAAACGTCTTTTCAGCATCATCAAAGCATCCTAGATTTTCCTCTTCTAACATATCGACCATTTTCTTCACAACCCACTTCGGTGTAAATATCTGATTTGTTTTCTGTGGCGGTATGTAGTCAAAAATATCCTCTGTGTTTTCTTCATTGAAGTAATCTGCCAATTTTTCTTTTACACGCAGGAACTCTCTTACGGAGTCATCAAACACCATCGGATCAAAGAGCTTGCCCTCAAAAATTTCTTCTTCTCCTGTAACAGCATTCTTATAAGAGCCACCATCGCGCAAAAAGCGGAATTGCTCTAATGTAATGCTTGTAACCTCCAAAAAAACATTATCCGGTATAATCTGGTCAAAATTTGCAAGCGTTACGGTATCGTCTCCGTACGCCATTAAAAATGACGGTATTGTCCTTGAAAATCCTCGAAGGTGATCTCGAACGGTGTCCTCATATCCCTTCTTTTCCTGCTCCTTTTTCTTTGTTTCCACGGTTTTAACAATTTCCTGACTTGCTGACTGTACAAATTCATCCACTGAATCTTTCAGTGTCGCAATTAAGGATTCCGTTGCCTTCTTCTGTCGTTCATCATAATCCTTGTTTACTGCATACCAGTCGGTAGATTCCCTTACACAATTTTCAAGCTGCTCCTGACGTTCCTTTTCAATTACTTTCTTGGTAATCGAATAATCAGTATATGCTTTATCCACCAGCCGGTTTGCATCTTCTTTCATCTTGCTCTCAATACGACTCTTATCAGATACTTTCATATCGGAGCCATACTCTTCTTTTGCAGTCTCTACAATTGATTTTACCGCCTGTGTATGAAGTAACTTTTTAAATTTCTCAATTGGTTCTTCTGCAACTTCCTCATTTTTCACTGATATTTCATCTATGGCAGTATGAAGGCAGTCTGGCACTGTTTCAAATATCTTATTGCCAAATATTTCAGCCGATTTACCAATAACATACCCCTCTTCCAATGATACTTCTCCATTCTCGTCCAAAGACAACTCTTTTCCTGTTGATGGCGTAATATCCACCCTGCTCTTTTGCTCCTGTATCGGAGTAAAATTTTGAATAATGTCAATGACTTCCTGCGGCGCATGGAAAACATTGGATATATTCTGAAAAAGAAAATCACTCATAAATCCACGCTTTACAACTTCCTGTGATTTGATTTTTCTTGGAATCGAGAGAACCTTTTCGGCATCCAACTCTACCATTTCTCCCGCTTCATCTTCTCCAATAACCGGAAAAAAATTCAAGAGTTTTTTTATATTCTCCTTCCTTTTATCCGAATCTCCCTTTCCATCTGAAGTTTTTGTTGATAAGTCATTTGCAAACTTTTCATATATTATTAAAGTCCTTGCCGGATCAAAATCAAACACATATGCGTTCTCTTTCCGGTAAAACTCTCCATTATTTGAAAATAAACAAGGATTTTGCGAACGAAACGCTGCCTGCATATATAATGCAGGACTCTTAATATTACTGAGCATAAGTACCGCTGTCCATTCAGGAATCGTAATTCCTGTAGTCAACTGCCCTACCGAGAGAGTAATTGTTTTTTCATATTTGTGAATGGCATCTACTACCTTATCATACGCTTTTTCTGTATCATCCTCTTCATCCAGCCGGCCGTCTCCTGCTGCAAGAATAATCTTATATTCGCCAAATACAGGATGTGTCTCCAGTTTTTTCGCAAGAGCTTTCGCACTGTCTACCCGATTTAACAGCCAGAATGTATGCTTCAGCTCCTGCCGCAGTTCTTCTGTCGAAAATGGAAATTTCAGCTGTGTAGTCATGGCATCTAAAAATTTATCAACAGAACTATCATGTACAAACTTCTCATTTCGCGTTTCAAAGAATACATTCAAATCAAAAGCATATTCTTCCGTTTCTCCCTCAATCTCTATACCCTGCTGTAATTCAACCTTAATGATTTCAGACATCTGATAAGTATAAAGATTTAACTTGGGCAGGTTTTCATATGGATTTTGATCTCCAACCTCTCCTACCCACTCTCTTTTTGCCTCTTGTTCGTCTGCATATGTCCAATTATAAATGGCATCCGCCAAAAATTTTTCATTTGCAAGCGCTTTAAACGGAGTACCTGATAGATGGATTGTAAATCTTCTTTTAATACGATTAAATGCAATATCCGTCTTATAGGTATCAACACCTTCATGCGCCTCATCAATCACAAGGACATCCCATGTCTGTCCTTTTTTCGGATCATCACTGACCTCTGCAAGCTTATCATACTGACCGCCAAAATAAAGAGATCCTTTTAAATCCTGCAAGCTGACAAACTCAATACAGCCATGCTCTATATTTTCAGTGATAATCTTTTTGATATACTCTTCCCTCGTCATAACATATGGCTTTCCAAGCAATGCCGCCACATGGCTGACAAAATAATATTCTGATTCTGCTCCCAAGAACTGAACATAATCCGAATACCAACTATTTGCAATTGCTGGACGATTTGTAACAATTAAAACATTTTTGGCTTTTATTTTCTTGCAAAAATCATATACTGAAAGTGTTTTGCCAAATCGCGGCTTTGCATTCCATAGAAACTCACCCTTTTCATGGGCGTTAAAATAGTATATCGTCTTTTCAACTGCCTCTGACTGTTCATTTCGCAGTTGATAGGGCATAACGGTGTCAGGCAGATCCAATACTCCATGATTGGATTTAAAATCATAGAAATGCCCTTTCGACTCTGCGCCGTTCACATGAAACCATTCTGTATGTTCTTCCCGCTCAATGTCTAATTTCTGTAAGTAAGCATGAAAATCCGTATCCTTAAATGCTTCCCCTGTACCGTCTTCATAAATGGCATTTCCCCGCCATTCCTCATGAAAACGCACATCTACCGTATGCGTCTGCTGCTTTAGGCGTTTTTCAACACCCTGCTCTGTATATCCAATCTTTGTCCAGCCATTGTGCCTCGCAATTTCAGGAGTGGAATAAGCATAAATCATTGGAACAATTTTCTTTGTAGTCTTCAGCTTGATTTCTGTCATTACTCCATCTCCTTTACTTTCGTTTCAATAAAGTCAATTTCTTCATTGGATAAATTATATTTTTTGTAGAGTTGTTTGTCTATTTCTGCTATGGATGTTGACCAGTCAATATCAGAAGAATGCGTAAAATCCTGTAGAGGAACACATTTCCATTTTTCCGGCGTTATATCTTGTGTTGTTTTCAAAACTCCTAATAACACACGGGCAAACTTGGTCTTTATATATTTCAAGGCGGCTTCTGCCTCCGCTTTTTGTTCAAAAGCGCCAATACTTAAAAAAGTTTCTGTTGCCCCAATCATTGGATCAGATAAAATCGGCATTGACAGGATTTCTCCTAATGCACCAACTCCATTAGCTTTGGGAAGAAATATTTTATACTTATCCAAATTACTGACTGTATTGATATAATCTCGCCGTACATACTTATATACTCTTTCATTATTTTCACGTCCTAAAATCTGTATGTACTCTGCTCCGTCCTGCGGCTTTTCATCATAAAAAATTTGCGGTAATCTCTCAAATATATTGGTTGACATGTCATAGGCATGTCCGTTGCTTAATTGTCCAAGCGCCTCTGGATGTTCATCGTGCATCTTATCTGTCAAACGATATGCTGTCCGTGTAATAACTATGGTGCTAAATTCAGAAAAATCACTTTTACTTTTTATTTTCTTCAATATTGTATTTAATTCATCATAAGCTGTAAAAGTTCCGATTGCACCATAATCTTTTGCATTATCATGATGCGTAATGACAACTCCGCCTTTAATATCCGTATTACTAAATACCTTACTACTGTCCTGTTCAAAATATAATACTTTGAGATGCGGATCTTGTAACATCTGCTCATTCCATTGTTTAGGAGTACTACCTGCATTAAACAAAAATCTTGCAGGATGAATCATCTCAACCTTATTAGCTATTTTATACGCCGCTTCTAAAAATTTATGATACACTGGCGGTGCAAATCCTTTGTTATCTCCAAGTGTTTCATCTTGATAGGGTGGGTTTCCTATAACAAAATCAAATTTCATCTCATTGTCCTTCTTTCTTTAACGATATAAATAGTATAGACTTACCAGCACGCCAATCATAAATTTTGCATGGTACTGCTTCCTGTTCCTCATCTTGTTCCTGCTCTTTGCATAAATCAAACATTGTTATCTGTCGAAATTCCTCATAGGGTTTTCCAAATGGAACTGTGTCTTTCAGTCCGTCCATCTGCCATATATTCCACGCAATAATATTAGCAATACTTAATACCTCTTTTTCCTCCGGCTCATTCTTCCATCGTTCAAAATAGTATTCCACAAAGCTCAACAGAAGATTTGCTCTCGCAAGCAATAAATTATCTCCCTGATATTCATATCCATATACGCTCTGAAATGCCCTTGTCGTCCAGTTACACCACTCGTCTTTGTCCTCTGTATTTTCATTCACTACACGCATTTTACGGTCTAATATTCCAATGCGATTGTGTAGTTTAATATAATCTCCTGTCGATGCATCATATCTGGATACCAAATAAGGTGCTTCGCCACACGTAATCTCTAATCTCCTTGAATCCACATATTGCATCCAGTTCTTTGTCTCTGGAAACACAATTTTTCCCTTATTTGTAATCCACATTCTGTCTTCCTGCTGATTGAACACATCTTTCTTTCCAAACCATTCTTCATCACACAAATTGTTCATCAAATTACACACCCATGCCGGTGTAAATACTTCCCCTTTCTTTTTGGTTCGCTCCTGCTGTTCTTCTGAAAATTTACTGATCCTTGGCTGAATTACCTCCGGTAAAGATGTAATTTGACTGATTGTAATTTGGCTTTTATCTGAGTACTCCATCCCAACTAAGTCTGGCGGATCTGTTGCCCATATAATATTTTTTTTGGTTGATTTATCCTGCAATAATATCTTTAATGCCTTTTTGATGGGATAACATTCAAAATCCACTAATTTTTCCATATAAAACTCCTCAAATATGAGAATATACTTCCCACATTCTATAATAAATGATTTATCATGAAAACGCAATACAATTCATGACAATATAGCAATACTATTAAAGCTGAAAATAGCTGCCGATGCACTATTGCCGGCAGCTACCTTCTTATAATACAAATATAATTTCCTCTCTCACTATCTCCTCTGCCCTCGCCCGAATATTATTCATTCTCCGCAAAATCCCAACTTTAAAGAAATCCAAACTTTCACACAGATATGCTGATAAATATGGCATTGTGCGAAAGAAAAGTTTGGATTTCTTTTTAACGTTTTCTATTTTTTCAGTCCGCAGAAATCTGTCAGTGTGCTGTTCTTGTTCTTCCATTTTTTAGGGACTGTTTTTTGTGTTTCATCCTC
>Ga0209064_1003744_pt1 | contig 12642 bp, 10 predicted proteins | sample Inofromicrocosms_FD_187498 | JGI IMG/M metagenome (GOLD analysis project Ga0209064, IMG submission 187498) | Mouse cecum microbial communities from Vienna, Austria - Inoculum for glucosamine and mucus D2O microcosms (SPAdes) (version 2) | ecosystem: Host-associated > Mammals > Digestive system >... | reverse complement strand
AATCGTCAATATCATTGTGGGAAACCAGAGCGTTGATTCCTATTCGGACTTTTTGAAAACCTGGAACTCTCTGGGCGGCGAAAAGATTACAGCGGAGGCAGACGCCTGGTATCAGAGCGTAAAAAAGTGACCTGAAGCTACAGATAAACCCAGCCCACACCCGCACCTTGAGCAGCATCGACGGGAAAACGTATCGACTTCGCCCCCGGCGATGCTGTTTCAAGGTATTTGACCCAAAAGGAGTCAGAAAATGAGTACTACATCCGGTATTCCCTTTAAGCGAAAAAAAACAAGAAAGAACACTTTGGAGTTTCATATTATGGTGTGGATTCCCCTGCTGTTCCTTCTTATCTTTAATTATGGACCTATGTTCGGCATTGTCATCGCCTTTAAAAATTACAAGCCCGGTCTGGGCATCTTTGGTTCTCCCTGGGTAGGGCTCCAGTACTTCCAGAGAATTTTTCTGATGGACGATACCATGCGGGCCCTCAGGAATACCTTGATTATCGCCCTTATGAAAGTGATTGCGAACCTGGCGTTCCCGGTTTGCTTCGCACTGCTGCTCAATGAGGTGCGGGTGCGCACCTATAAAAGAGTCGTCCAGACAATCACCTATCTCCCCTATTTTCTCTCATGGGTGGTGCTGTCCGGTATCCTCATTGACCTACTTTCCCCTGACGGCGGAATGGTCAATCAATTTCTGGGTTTTTTAGGGATAGAACCAATCTACTTTCTGGGGGACAAAAATGTCTTCCGCAAAACCCTGATGGTCACAGATGTGTGGAAAAATTTTGGATACAACACCATTGTCTATCTGGCGGCTCTGACAGGAGTGGACCCCACGCTGTACGAGGCGGCTGCTGTGGACGGCGCCGGGCGGTGGAAACAGACGATACACATCACCCTGCCGGGCATTGCCACCTTTGTGGCCCTGATGACCATCCTTGGAATCGGTCAGATATTAAACGCTGGATTTGACCAGGTGTTTAATCTTTACAATGTTTCCGTCTATGAGACGGGGGACATCATTGATACGCTGGTCTACCGCCTGGGAATACAGCAGCAGCAGTATTCCTTCTCCACCGCCGTGGGACTGTTTAAATCCATCGTCAGTTTGATTCTGATCAGCCTGTCAAACTTCCTCGCCAACCGGTATGCGGGCTATCGCGTATTCTAAGGGCGGTCTGAAATGGAGGAAATCGAATGAAAGAATATGCTTCGCCCAGCCGAAAGGTTTTTCTGGTTTTTAACTACCTGCTGATAACGCTGATTACCATTACCTGCGTCCTCCCCCTCATCCATATTCTCGCGGTCTCCTTCAGCAGCTCCGGATATGTGGATTCCGGCCTGGTTACACTTTGGCCAAAGGGGTTTACACTGGCCTCCTACCGTTTTGTCATTAAAAACGAGAAATTCTGGAGGGCCTTTGGAATCACGCTGCTGCGCATTATGGTTGGCGTGCCCTTTAACACGGTTTTGGCAATTCTGATGGCCTATCCCATGTCCAAGGACGCTGAACAGTTCCCCGCGAGAAGGGTTTACATCTGCTTTTTTCTGTTTACCATGATATTCAACGGCGGATTGGTGCCCACCTTCCTGCTGGTAAAGGGCCTGGGCCTCCTGGATTCGGTCTGGGCGCTGGTCCTCCCCCATGCGCTGAACATCTTTAACGCAGTGGTTCTGATGAATTTCTTCCGGGGCATCCCTAAAGAGATTGAGGAATCCGCCCTGCTGGACGGCGCGGGTCAATCCTATATTTTGATTCGTCTGTACCTGCCCCTTGCCAAGCCATGTCTGGCTACCATTATCCTCTTTTCCTTTATGCACCACTGGAATTCCTGGATGGACGGAAGAATTTATATGAACTTCTCGGACAATTACCCCCTGCAAACCTATCTTCAGACCATCCTCAGCGCCTCTGACAACATCCTCCTCTCCGCTATGAACAGCGGGGACCTGCAATCCATCGCCGATATGCTACTGGTAAACGGCCGAAACCTGCGGGCCTCACAGATTTTTATTTCCATTATCCCCGTACTGATGGTATATCCGTTTTTGCAGAAATATTTCACCACCGGTCTGGTGATAGGAAGTGTAAAAGGCTGATTGCAGAAGGGCGGGCACACTCTTTGTGTGCCTGCTCTTTTTCCTGCTGTTCACCCTCAAAAAAGCCTCTTGGAGGGTACAGGCTGTGTCGGCCTTCCTGGGCCAGTAAGGCCATCCGCAAAATAAGAGGAGAGAAAAAGCGGCGTGCTTTTTCTCTCCTCAGATGATTTCAAGCGGGGTATCGCAGCCGGCTGCCGCAATTACGCGTTTGCCAGATACCGGTCGAGAATGGTCTGATACAGCTCAACGTACTTTTCAGACTGGGCGTTCTTCAGATTGTTCTGGAAGGTCTCCCAGCTGGCGTCTGTAACCCCATTGAGGATAGCGTTGGAGATATTCTCCTTGATCAGGCTGGTCAAGTCGGTCTTAATCAGATTCAGTTGGCTGTTCTCCTCAGTGGATATTGTTACCAATTTGGTAAAGTACTCATAGGAATACTTCTCAAAAACTCCCGCTTCTTCATATTGATCGTCATATGCCGCCTTTTCAAGGCGAAAATCCGGAACTTCAAATACACTGAAATACCACTCGGCATTGCCGTAAAACTGCGTATTGACACCGGGGCAGTATTTGACTGATTCGCGGTCACCGCCATCCTTTAGCTCCACTTTGCCGTTTTCGTTGTAGAACCAGGTAACGTTTTCCGGTCCATAGTACATTTCAAAGGCAGTCTGGGTTTCCAACTGCTTATCCAGCCAACGGGCCGCAATTTCAGGGTACTTACATTGATTGGTGATGGTGACAACGGGGGAAGCCACCTCCATTGTAGTGGGGATTTTCGCCTGATAGCCTTCCGCATTGACCGGAATCAGCAACTCAAAGTCGTCCTTCACCTCGTCAATGCTGTGGTTGAGCAGACGCCATCTGGGCATAAAACCGGCCAAGCCGCTCTTGATCTTGTCAGAACTGGCGTTGCCGTCTATGGTCAGAACCTCCTGCTCCACCAGGCCCTCAGAATAAATCATGTGCATCCATTCCAGCGCCTTGCGGTAGGCGTCCATGTTGGCGTTCAGGCGGACCTTAGCGTCGTCGTCGATGGAAACCCACAGATTGCCGTTTTCAGGTATCCCAAAGAAGGAAAGGGACATTTTATAGAAGTCGTCAAAGGTGGTCTCAAAGGGAATCTCGTCGTTGGGGTCGCCGTTTCCGTTGGCGTCCTGCGCCTTAAACGCACGCAGAACCTCGGTCAGTTCGTCCAGGGTCTTAGGCTTTTCCAGGTTAAGGTTATTCAGCCAGGTCCTGTTTATAAAATCCATATTGCCACAGTGGATATTCGCGGCGCCGATTCCGCCCAGCGTATAGGTTTTGCCGTCGGAGGCAATCAGCCCCCGGACCAGGGACGGATCCTGGGCGACACGCTCCTTATAGGTAGGCATATACTGATCAATCAGGTCGTCCAGGGGGATGTAAATTCCCTGGTTTACGCCGTGCTCCTCATAGTCCACTGTCTTCTTGCTCATAATGATATCGTTGTATTCACCGGAGGCAAACATCAGGTTGAGCTTGGTATCCCAGTCGGAATCAATGACCACATCCAATTTTACATGTACGTTGGTCTGCTCTTCCAGGTTCTGATAGTACCACAGGTTATCCCATGGAATTTCGTCCGCATCGCGGCAGTATTGGAAAACGGAAAGCTCTACCTTTTCATTGACGATGGGCATGCCCTCCTTATTAAAGTTGCTGGAGGGTTCTGTGGCAGAAGCGCTGCTGCTTCCCGCGTCGGAACCGCTGGGGGCCGCGCCGCTCCCGGAAGAGCCGCTGGAACCGCTGGAGCCGGAGCACCCCGCCAGGGAACCCAGAATAATCGCCAGGGCCGCAAGACCGGAAATAGTCTTTTTCACTAAAACTCAACTCCTTCGTTGCGTCTTAAATATCATGAGCCTCAAACCTTGGACTGATTTGGTGAAGCTATGAACAAACAGAATTTTGGGACAGGAAAAGCAAAATGCTTTTCCTGTCCTCTTTACTTAAACCAGGCTTTTATTACGAGTTAGCCAGATACCGGTCAAGAATATTCTGATACAGCTCAACGTACTTTTCAGACTGGGCGTTCTTCAGATTGTTCTGGAAAGTCTCCCAGCTGGAATCGGTGACGCCGTTGAGGATAGCATTGGAGATATTCTCCTTAATCAGGCTGGTCAGGTCGGTCTTAATCAGGGTGAGCTGGCTGTTCTCGTCGGTGGTGACTGTCACCAGCTTGGTGAAGTACTGGTAGGGGTACTTCTCATAGACTCCGGCTGCCTCGTACTCGTCGTCATAGGCGGCCTTTTCCAGACGGAAGTCCGGAATCTCAAACACGTTGAAATACCACTCGGCATTGGCGTAAAACTGGCAGTTGACACCGGGGCAGTACTTGATGGATTCCCGGTCGCCGCCGTCCTTCAGCTCCACCTTGCCGTTGTCGTTGTAGAACCAGGTGGTGCCTTCCGGTCCGTAATACATTTCAAAGGCAGTCTGGGTTTCCAGCTGCTTGTCCAGCCAGCGGGCCGCGATTTCCGGGTTCTTGCACTGGTTGGTAATGGTTACGATGGGGGCCGCCACTTCCATGGTGGTGGGCATCTTTGCCTGATGGCCCTCGGCGTTGACCGGGATGATGAGCTCAAAGTCGTCCTTTACCTCGTCAATGCTGTGGTTGAGCAGACGCCATCTGGGGATAAAGCCCGCCAGACCGCTCTTGATCTTGTCGGAGCTGGCATTGCCCTCAATGGTCAGAACCTCCTGCTCCACCAGGCCCTCGGAATAAATCATGTGCATCCATTCCATTGCCTCGCGGTAGGCGTCCATACTGGCGTTGAGGCGGACCTTGGCATCATCGTCGATGGAAACCCACAGTTCAGCGTTCTCTGGCACGCCGAAGAAGGAGAGGGACATTTTATAGAAGTCGTCAAAGGTGGTCTCATAGGGGATTTCATCGTTGGGGTCGCCGTTGCCATTGGCGTCCTGTGCCTTAAACGCACGCAGAACCTCTGTCAGTTCGTCCAGGGTCTTGGGCTTTTCCAGGTTGAGATTCTTCAGCCAGGTCTTGTTGATAAAGAGCATATTGCCGCAGTGGATATCCTGGGCTGTGATCCCGCCCAGTGTGTAGGTCTTGCCGTCGGAGGCAACCAGGCCGCGGACCAGGGACGGATCCTGGGCGACACGCTCCTTATAGGTAGGCATGTATTGATCAATCAAGTCGTCCAGGGGGATGTAGATTCCCTGGTTTACCCCATGCTCCTCATAGTTGACCGTCTTATGGCTCATAACGATGTCGTTGTATTCGCCGGAGGCCAGCATCAGGTTGAGCTTGGTGTCCCAGTCAGAATCAATGACCACGTCCAGGTTCACATGCACGTTGGTCTGCTCTTCCAGGTTCTGATAGTACCACAGATTATCCCACGGAATTTCGTCCGCGTCCCGGCAGTACTGGAAGACAGAAAGCTCCACCTTCTCATTGACAATGGGCATACCCTCCTTATTAAAATTGCTGGAGGGTTCTGTGGCAGCACTGCTGCTTCCCGCGCCGGAACTGCCGGAGGCCGCGCTGCTCCCAGTAGAGCCGCTGGAACCGCTGGAACCGGAGCACCCCGCCAAAGACCCCAGGATAATCGCCAGGGCCGCAAGGCCGGAAATGGTTTTTTTCACTGAAATTCAACTCCTTTGTTATTTCTTGAAAAATATATCATGAACCTCTTTATGAGGTCATGAACGCAAACTGGCTTTCTGCTGTTTATCCCTTGACAGAGCCGATCATAACGCCCTTGACAAAGTACTTCTGCATCAGCAGATACAGGATTACCATGGGAACAGTGGAGACGATAATGGAGCAGTATTTCACCACATTGGCAATCCGGGTTCTCTCCTCCAGCACAGCCATATCGTCATACATCTCCGCAAAGTCGGAGGCGTTATTGGTCAGGGTTGCCAGTATCTGCCGCAGGATGGTCTGGAGGGGCATAATCGCCTTGGTTTTCATATAAACCAGACCCGTGTAGTAGTCATTCCACTTGCCCACGCCGTAGTAAACGCTGAGCACCGCCACAATGGTGGCGGACAGGGGCAGAACAATCTTGAAGAAATACTGGAAGTGGTTGGCGCCGTCAATAGAGGCGGCCTCATAAAGCTCATTGGGAATGGAGGTTTGTATGTAGGTTCTGGCCACCATCAGGTTCCATACCGAAACCATGCCCATGACGAACATAATCGCGGGACTGTCGTACAGGCCCATGTCCCGCATCCACAGGAAGGTGGGAATCAGACCGCCGCTGAAGAACATGGTGAAGACGACGATAAAGTTGACAACCCCCTTGCCCACAAAGTTCCGCGTCAGGCCATAGGCCATGGCCATGGTCACTGCCACTGACAGCATGGTCCCGCCCACAGTGTAGACGATGGAGTTGGCATAGCCCCTCCACAGGGAGCTGTATTTGATAATGGCCTTATAGCCCACCAGGGAGGCGTCCACCGGATGCCAGATAACGTCGCCGCGGGTAACGGCGCTGGGGTCCGAGAAGGAGGAGATAATGACCACATAGAGGGGGTACAGCACAATAAAGAGCATAATCACCCAAAACACGCCGTTGACAGCATAGAAAATCCGGTCGGCTGTGGTGTCCTTGACCCGGTTTTTACGATTGACAGCTTCTTCTTTCATTTCACTCCACCTCCTAGAACAGCCCTACTGAGCTGAGCTTTTTGGAAACACTGTTGACGGTCATAATCATGATAAAGCCGATGACATTCTGGAAAAGACCGATTGCCGCCGTATAGGAATATTTGGCCTGTCCAAGGCCCACCGTATAAACATAAGTACCGATGATTTCCGAGTTGGTCAGGTTGGAGCTGGTCTGGAGCAGCAACGCTTTCTGGGTGTCGCCGCCCATGATTTTGCCGCAGTTGAGTATCAGCATCATCACCGCGATGGGGAGCACCGAGGGCAAGTCAATATGGCGTATCTTTTGAAGGATATTCGCGCCGTCCAGCGTCGCCGCCTCATAGAGCTCGGTGTCCACACTGGTCAGGGCCGCTATGTACAGGATGGTGTTCCATCCGGCGCTCTGCCAGATGCCGCTGGCGATGTAAACGGTTCTGAACCATCCGGCCTCCGCCATAAAGTAGATGGAGTCCCCGCCCAAAAACTGAATCAGCCGGTTGATGATGCCGGAGCTCGGCGATAGGAAAATGTACAGCATACCGGCCATAACCACCGTTGAGATGAAGTGGGGGATATAAATGACCGTCTGGGTGAATTTCTTGAACCTCTCCTGGCGGATGCGGTTGAGCATCAGGGCCAGAATAATGGGGATGGGGAATCCCCAGAGAAGGTCGAACAGGTTGAGCAGCAGGGTATTGGAAATCAAACGGCCGAACAGATAAGAATTAAAGAAGGTCGTAAAGTTCTCAAACCCAATCCAGGGACTGCCCATAATTCCCTGGGAAACCTTGAAATCCTTAAAGGCTATCTGGATGCCGTAGAGGGGAATATAGTGGAAGATGATGAAATACAAAATCCCCGGCAGCAGCAGCACATAGACCTGCCAGTCTCTTTTCAGCCTGGTTGTAATTGGAATACGGTGGCTGCTCCCCGTGCTCCGCGCCGCAGAATTCGTTTTCAAGAGAAGACCTCCTTTAGTTAAAGTACCGGCCCTGGCCGGAAACTCATCATTTTTTATAGTATACCCCCCCCCGTCGTACTTTGTCAATAGGATTACGGCATTTATTCCAATAATTCCACAACATGGTAAGGGCTATTATGTTATATTTGCCTAAATCAAAGGAAATTGACACAAATATTTCGATAAAAGGGTATAAAATCAGAGCTTATAGTGAATACATATTTTTCTATACTATATCATTAAAGAAACAGTGGACAAAACGCTTTTTTCTTGAGTTTCCGTAAAAATTATAGATTTCTAAACCACAATAGCCGAATATATCAGTCTTTTAAGCCCTATGGGAGCTGTTTGGTAAAAAAGCCTTGAAACCCGCATGAATACAGGTAGTTTATTGAAAAATGCGGAAACTCAAGGCTTTTTACATTGACAGCCACTTCCCCAGCGGATATAATATTAAAAGAAAAAAGATCACAAAATTCAGCTTACCCCCATCAAAAAAGCAGGAGGATTGACAAAATGAAATTGCTCAACTATCAGGACCCATCCGCATCCTGGAAGGAAAAGGGATACACTCTGCCCCAATACCGCCGCGAGGAGGTCGCCGCCGCTACGAAAAAGTCCCCAAGCTGGGTTCACTTCGGCGCGGGCAATATCTTCCGTGCCTTCCCGGCGGCGCTGAGCCAGCGCTTGCTCAACACCGGCGAATACGACCGGGGCATTGTGGTCTGCGAGTCCTTTGACACCGAAATCATTGAGAAGGCCTACCGCCCCTATGATAACCTCAGCCTCCTCGTCACCCTAAAGGCCGACGGCTCCATTGACAAGGAGGTCATCGGCAGCGTCACCGCCTCCTATCTGGCGGAGGGTGAAGACTGGGCCGAGATCAAATCCATATTTGCCTCCCCTTCCCTGCAAATGGTCAGCTTTACCATTACCGAAAAGGGTTACAGCCTGCGGGGCGCGTCCGGGAGCTACATTCCGGACGTTCAGCAGGACATCGACTCCCCCTCCGCCCAGCCCAAGAGCCTGATGGGCAAGCTCACCGCCCTTCTGCTCCACCGCTACGCCTGCGGCAGCCTTCCCATCGCCATGACCAGCATGGACAACTGCTCCCACAACGGGGACAAGCTGAAGTCCGCTATTCTGGAGATTGCCGGCAAGTGGCTGGAAAAGGGACATGTCCCCCAGGCATTCATCGACTACCTGAATGATCCTCAAAAGGTATCCTTCCCCTGGAGTATGATCGATAAAATCACACCCCGGCCCGACGAAAAGGTCCAGGAGATGCTGAAATCCGACGGTTTTGAGGACGCCGGTGTGATTATCACCCAGAAGAAAACCTACACCGCCCCCTTTGTCAACGCGGAGCAGGCCCAGTATCTGGTCATTGAAGACCACTTCCCGGCGGGCCGTCCTCCCTTGGAAAAGGCGGGGGTGCTGTTTGCCAGCCGTGAAACCGTCGATCAGGTGGAGCGGATGAAGGTCTGCACCTGCCTCAATCCCCTGCACACCTCCCTGGCGGTATTCGGCTGCCTCCTGGGCTTTGAGACCATCTGCCAGGAAATGGGCGATCCGGACCTCCTGGCCATGGTCAAACGCCTGGGCTATGTGGAGGGAATGCCGGTTGTGGTGGACCCCGGCATTATCAAGCCAAAGGACTTTATCGACGAGGTGGTCAACATCCGTCTCCCCAACCCCTTTATGCCTGACACCCCCCAGAGAATCGCCACCGACACTTCCCAAAAGCTGCCTATCCGCTTCGGCCAGACCATTCAGGCCTATCTCAAGCGCCCTGACCTGAAGCTGGAGGACCTGAAGGTAATTCCCCTTGTCTTTGCGGGATGGTGCCGGTACGTCATGGGCATCGGCGACAGCGGCGCCGCCTTTGACCCCAGCCCCGATCCCCTGCTGGATTCGGTGCAGCAGACCCTGAAGGGCGTTTCTCTGGGCAGCACCATTGTGCCCGGCGAAACCCTCAAGCCGCTCCTCTCCAACCAGGGAATCTTTGGGGTGGACCTGTATGCCGTTGGAATGGCGGAAACGGTTGAAAAGCTGTTCCAGGAGATGATAGAGGCCCCCGGAGCGGTCCGGAAGGTGCTCCACCGCGTGGTACAATAAGAGTTCTATAGGTTATCCCAAAATTATTACAGCGCCGTTTGGGGATATCTCCGGCGGCGCTTTCTTTTCCACGCAAAAGCCTGCAAAATAAAAAAGGAGGCGTTTGATATGCTGAATGTCTGTCTGCCCGGCACAGGGGGCTTTATGCCGCTGGTGGACCGGTGGCTGACCTGCTGCTGGATAGAATACCAGGGCCACGCCATCCTCATCGACTGCGGCGAGGGCACGCAGCTTGCCCTGAAGGAAGCCGGCCTGCACCTCAGCCGCCTGGATATGGTGCTCATCACCCACTTCCACGCCGACCATGTGGCGGGCCTGGCCGGGATGCTCCTTTCCCTGGGCAATACCGGCCGGGGACAGGACCAGCCCCTGACCATCGCGGGGCCTCCCGGCCTGTGCAAAATCATCCCCGCCCTTCTGGTCATCGCTCCCCTGCCCTTCCCAGTACACCTGGCGGAGCTCTCCCCCGGCGAGGCCATCCCCGGCTTCGGCGGCCTTTCCATCAACTGTATGGCCCTGAGCCACCGGATACCCTGTTACGGTTATCGGGTAGACCTCAAGCGCAAGCCGGTCTTTTCCCCGGAAAGGGCGGAAGCCCTTGGGGTCCCAAAGCCTTTCTGGAAAAGGCTCCACAGCGGGGAAACCGTACAGCTGCCTGACGGAAGAAGCGTTTCCCCGGAGCAGGTGATTGAACGGCCCCGCGCCCCCATTTCAGTGTCCTACTGCACCGACACCCTGCCCATCCCGGAGATTGCCGAGTTTGCCAGAGGAGCAGACCTGATGATTGCCGAGGGGATGTACGGCGACGATGCCATGGCGGAAAAGGTGGCGGAAAAGAAGCACAGCCTATACTCCCAAAGCGCCCGCCTGGCAAAGGCGGCAGGGGCGAAAAGGCTGTGGCTGACCCACTTCAGCCCGGCCATGCAGGACCCGGAGGAATTTCTGGAACAGACTAGGGAGATATTCCCAAATACGGAAACGGGAAAGGACGGCCTGAAAATAGAGCTGACCGGCGAAGAATAAAAACAGGCTCCCACCGCACACCCTGCGATGGGAGCCTGTCCTTATGGTTCAGGAAAAAACTTAGTCGTTGGCGGGCTGCTTGCCGATATAGGCCAGAATGCCGCCGTCAACATACAGAATATGACCGTTGACAAAGTCCGAAGCCTCGGAGGCCAGGAACACGGCGGGACCGGCCAGGTCCTCCGCGTTGCCCCAACGGGCCGCGGGAGTCTTTGCAATAATAAACTGGTCAAAGGGATGCCTGCTGCCGTCCGGCTGAATCTCACGCAGCGGGGCGGTTTGGGGGGTGGCAATGTAGCCCGGCCCAATGCCGTTGCACTGGATGTTGTACTCGCCGTACTCGGAGGCGATGTTCCTGGTCAGCATCTTCAGGCCGCCCTTGGCCGCCGCGTAGGCGGAAACGGTCTCCCGGCCCAGCTCGCTCATCATGGAGCAGATGTTGATAATCTTGCCGCCGCCGTTTTTAATCATGGAGGGGATAACGGCTTTGGACATGATGAAGGGACCGTTGAGGTCGATGTCAATGACCTTGCGGAACTGTGCGGCGGTCATCTCTACCATGGGGATGCGCATGATGATACCGGCATTGTTGACCAGAATGTTGATCTTGCCGACCTCTTGCTCCACCTTGGCGACAAACTGCGCCACAGCGTCCTCGTCGGTGACGTCGCAGACATAGCCGTGGGCTTTGATGCCGATTTCCTCATAGGCGGCCAAGCCCTTGTCAACCAGCTCCTGCTTGATGTCGTTGAAAACGATGGTCGCCCCGGCTTCCGCCATGCCCTTGGCAATGGCGAAGCCAATGCCATAGGAAGCGCCTGTGATCAATGCGACTTTACCGTCCAGTCTGAAATTCATAATCAATTCCTCCTAAATATAGAATAAGACAAACCGCAGAAAAGCAATTATTTCAGCTCAGTGGTTTTGATGACGTCCATATCGTCAAAGGCGCGGTTTTCGCCCGCCATTGCCCAGATAAAGGAATAGTTGCTGGTGCCCGCTCCGGCGTGGATGGACCAGCTGGGGCTGATGACCGCCTGCTCGTTCTTCATGACAATGTGGCGGGTCTCGTCCGCTTCGCCCATGAAGTGGAATACCACGTTGTCTTCGGGGACGTCAAAGTACATATAGACCTCCATACGGCGCTCATGGGTGTGGGCGGGCATGGTGTTCCAGACGCTGCCCTCCTTGAGGATGGTGACGCCCATGGAAAGCTGGCAGGTCTCCAGCACGTCGGGATGGACAAACTGGTTGATGGTTCGGGCGTTGGAGGTCGCCAGGGAGCCCAGGTCCCGGTGGACCGCCTTGTCAAAGGGAATGGCGGTGGTGGGGCAGGGCTTGTGGGCAGGGGTGGAGCACATATAGAACTTAGGCGGGTTGGCGGGGTCCACGGCCTTCAGGGTGACTTCCTTGGTGCCCATGGAGATGTACAGCCCCTCAATGCGGTCCAGGGTGTACTCCTGGCCGTCAGCGGTGACAACGCCCTTGCCGCCGATGTTGATGATGCCGATTTCCCGGCGCTCCAGGAAGTAGTTGACGCCGAAGTTCTTCCAGCAGTCGATGTTTTTATCCAGCTTGAGGGTATCCTTCACCGGCATGGCCCCCATGGTGACAATGCGGTCCACATGGGAGTATACCGCGGTTACGTCATCGGGGACAAAAAGGGTCTCGATGAGAAACTCCTCTCTGATTTCATCAGTGGTGTAGAGCCTGAAATCCTTCTGGTTGGTGGAATAGCGAATGTCCATTTGACGTTCCTCCATATTGTAAAATTTCTCCCCAGGAGACAGTTGGGGGT
>Ga0209064_1003732_pt1 | contig 12690 bp, 11 predicted proteins | sample Inofromicrocosms_FD_187498 | JGI IMG/M metagenome (GOLD analysis project Ga0209064, IMG submission 187498) | Mouse cecum microbial communities from Vienna, Austria - Inoculum for glucosamine and mucus D2O microcosms (SPAdes) (version 2) | ecosystem: Host-associated > Mammals > Digestive system >... | reverse complement strand
ACGTGGAGCTGGGCAAAAGCGTCTCGGCATGGGGCTGCGGTGCGGCCGGGACGTACTACATCCTGAAAGCGTTGCAGGCCAAATGCTCCTACGAACGGGCGTTCCGGCTGCCGACCACCGACGAGCTGTTCGGCGACGAGGACCTCGAAGCGGGGCGCGCCGACCTGCGGCCCGAACGAAGCGACAACTTCAATCTCAATCTCAGCTACGACGGCCGCTTCGGCAAGCACGGTCTCTATGCAGACGTCAGTCTGATCTACCGCAACACGAAAGACTATATCAAGCGCGGATTGGGCAAGCACGGCTCGACGCAGTACGGCATCTACGAAAATCACGGCCACGTCCGCACCAAGGGCTACAACGTCTCATTGCACTACTCGTTCGCCCGCTGGTTCGACCTCGGCGGTACGTGGAACAGCATCGACACCCGCGACTGCGAACGGCGCTGGACAGGGTCGTCGCAGCAGGAGAACATGCACTACAAGGTGCGGCTGCCGAACATTCCCTACCGGTTCGCCAACTTCGACGCTTCGTTCCACTGGCACGACCTTTTCGCCCGAGGGAATACGCTCACGGTCGGTTACGACGGGTTCTGGCAGCACGCCTTTCCGCTCAACTGGGAGAATATCGGCGACAAGGATTCGAAAGCCTACGTGCCCGACCAGCTGTCGCACAACCTCTCGCTGGCATATAGTCTCAAAGAGGGACGTTACAACATCGCTTTGGAGTGCCGCAACCTGACCGACGCACGGCTTTACGACAATTTCAGCCTCCAGAAAGCGGGCTGCGCGTTCTACGTCAAGCTGCGCGTGCATTTCGGCAACTGATTCATAAACAATAAATAAAATAATCGAATCATGAAAAAGCAACTTTACACCCGGGCTTTCCTCGCCCTGCTGTGCGCCGGCACCGCCGGCCTGCTGCCCTCGTGCAGCGATGATAACTACGAACCCCAACCGACACCGGGCACCGACGCCGGAACCTCCTACGTCATCGCGGCGCAGGACGACGGCACGAGCTACCTGATTACTGCCCCGTCGCTCGACGAGGGCACGGCCACCGTGCGCGGCACGGGTACGGAGGTGCTCGGCGGTTCCTACTGGGTATTCAAGAACCAGAATTACGTATTCTCGCTGGTCTATAACAAGGGCGGCGCGGGCACGGGCGCATCCTACTACCTGAATGCTGCGGGCAAGCCCACCGAACGCTACCTCTACGAATTCAACCGCATCACCTCCTACGGCACGTGGGGCGACAAGGTGGTGACCGTCTCGACCGGCGACTCGAAGACGACCGATGCCGACGGCAACATCGCGCAGGCGCTGCTGTTCAACTACCTCGACGAGAACACCGGCGGGCAGACCGAAGGGGCTATCGACGCGGAGAATTTCCTCGGCAACGGAGAGAAAGTGACTTTCGCCGGACTGGAGGAGGCGAACGGCAAGCTCTACACCTCGGTCGTGCCGATGGGCATGAGCCGCTACGGCATCGGGCAATGGCCGGATAAGGTGACCGACCAAGAGCTGGTCGCCAAGACCGACGGCGGCTCGGCCAGCAGCTCCTACACCGCCGGCACGATTCCCTCCACGCAGTATCCCGACTGTGCGTGGGTCGCCATTTACAGCGGTTCGTCGTTCGCCGAGAAACCCGTCATCGCCTCGACCGATAAAATCGGCTTCGCCTGCGGCCGCCATCGCTCGCAATACTACCAGACGATCTGGGCCGCCGACAACGGTGACCTCTACGTCTTCTCGCCCGGCTACGGCCGCACGTTCACCTCGTCGGCCGACCTGAAAAAAGTGACCGGCACCAAACCCTCGGGCGTGGTGTGCATCCGCAAGGGCGCAACGGAGTTCGACCCCGACTACTACGTGAATTTCGAGCAGATCGGCACGCAGCATCCTATTTTCCGCTGCTGGCACATCTCGGGCGCATACTTTCTGCTGCAACTCTACTCCGACGGCGTGGAGGGGATGATGCAGGGCAAGGATGCCGTGACGAACGAACTGGCCGTCTTCGATGCCGAGGCGAAAACCGTCGTACCCGTGACCGGGCTACCGTCGGACCTGGCGGGCTTCGGCGGCGAGCCCTACGGCGAGAACGGAGCCATGTACATCGCCGTGACGGTGACCGGCGGCGACAAACCGGCATTCTATAAGATCGATGCCGCCACAGGACATGCGACCAAAGGGCTCGTCATCGACGCGGAATCCGTCGCCACGGCGGGCAAGCTGACCGTCCGGAAATAGGAACCACTCCGGCAGGAGGGCGGCCCGTCATCACGCGGGCCGCTCCCTTGTCCGGGCAAAACACCCGAATCATGAAAAAGATATTCGCAAAAATACATCTGTGGCTCTCGCTGCCGCTCGGTATCGTCCTGACCGTCGTCTGTCTGTCGGGCGCCGTGCTCGTCTTCGAGGGCGAAATTACCCGGGCGCTGCATCCGGAGCTTTATCGGGTCGCAGCACCCGCCGACGCACGTCCGCTTCGGCCGTCGCAGCTCGCCGACCGCATCGGCGCGCAGATGCCCGATTCGCTGCACCTGGTTTCGCTGCAACTCTCCGCCCGCAGCGACGAACCCTGCATGGCCGCTTTCCGCGAGACGGGACGCAAACAATTGAGCGTAGACCCCTATACCGGCAATGTGAACGGCTGGACCGAAAGCCCGGCATTCTTCGGTACGGTGCGGAAACTTCACCGCTGGCTGCTCGACCCGCCGCCGTCGAAAGGTGAAAAGTCGGTCGGAAAAGCCATCGTCGGGGTCTCGACGCTGGCGTTGGTGCTGATTCTTGTCAGCGGCTTGATCCTGTGGATTCCCCGCAGACGCAAGGCGCTGCGCAACCGGCTGAAAGTATCGTGCACCTATGGTCGCCGCCGTTTCTGGCACGACTGCCATGTCTCGCTGGGATTCTATGCGACCCTGTTGCTGCTGGTCATGGCGCTGACGGGGCTCACGTGGTCGTTCGGCTGGTACCGCACGGCAGCCTATGCGCTTTTCGGCGGAACCCCGCAAACCACCGTGGCACAGGAATCCTCCGCACGAAAGATCGATTCGAGCAGCCGTCAGAGCCGCGAAAGAAACAGCGAACGGAACGCCGGCCGGGAGCACGGCGGAACGCAGGCCGCAACCGAAGCGAGCCCGTTCGATTACGCCGTATGGGACGAAGTGCTGGGGCAGCTCACGGCGCATTGCACCGCCTACAAAACCATCGTGCTGACACAAACCGAAGCGCAGGTCGCGCGGCAATCCGCGATGCGACGCATCGACCGCGCGACGTTCGACCCCCGCAGCGGTCGTCTCGCCGAGATCGCCCGTTATGAAGACACGTCCCGCCAGCAGCGCCTCCGCAGCTGGTTCTATGCGTTTCACACGGGTACGTGGGGCGGCATCTGGACGAAAATCCTCTATTTCCTTGCCGCGCTTGTCGGTGCTTCGCTCCCCCTGACCGGCTATTGGTTATGGTGGAGGCGGTGCATGAGCAAACGTAAATGACGACACGGTATTTGTTTTTGCGGAATGCCTCTTCGACCTTTACGGGCACTCTGTTTCTCTCTTATAATCGGAATTCGCATGAATGGCAGTGCTCACGCCGGAGTTATACGATTTCGATTCGTTCGCAGTGCGATGCTGATTAAAAGCGCCGACTTCGGAGGGACGATTTTGCCCCGTTGGGGCCAAGGCTTTTGAGTAACTCAAAAGGTATCGAGTAACTCGATACACACCTTGCTGTTAGCCGATGCTAACAAAATATAAAGCCCGTTTTATCGATTGATTTGTTAATTTATTGTCGTGTTGCCATACCGATATACATCCGCAGATTAGTTGGTACGTTGCAACATTGGTACGTACCAACTGATTTGCGTATAAACATATAAACATATAAATATGCAAACGTACAACAATAACGGGCAGGTAATTCCTGCCCGTCGTTACTTTTAACAACAGCTATTCAAGGTGGTTGAAACCACAATCGGCAAGACTGTCCGAGTTCGTACTGTCGTCTTTTGCAACAGCCATTGTCGAATGATTGCCGCGTGGTGGCTATTCAGCCTGCCAGCGCGAAGATCATTTCGAGATTATAGACATCAGCGTAGTTTCCGCTCGGCAGGCGAATACATCGGTTCGTCTCCGATTCCCGCACAATGCCGCTTTTGTAAAGCGCTTTGACTGCCGCCCGAATCGTCGGAACAAGCACCCCGAACAACTCCGCCAACTCTATCTCTTTCATCCAAATTCTATCGCAGCCAATAGGCATAGATAATTGCCCATGCTCGTCTATCACAATGCTTTTTCTTTTCATCGGAGTTACCGCTTATTGATTCAACTGCAATACATTCCCTGAAAACATTTGCTCGTTCATCTTCCGCATCTCCCGTCCTATGAGTTGCTCCGAGAACTTGGCGTAGTGGCGCGTCATGTTAGTGTTCGAGTGTCCGAGAATCTTTGCCAGCACGTCGATCGGCATTCCATATTCTACGGCCAAACAGGCAAAGGTATGTCTTGCAACGTGTGTGGTCAGGTTCTTGGGGATATTGCACAAGTCGGCGATTTCTTTCAAGTAGGCGTTCATCTTCTGATTGCTGGGAACCGGCAATAGTTTACCTGCCGTTCGTCCCTCCGTATCCTGCTTGTATTTCCTCAGTAGTGCCAACGGATGAGGTAACAACGGGATACGGCTCATCACCGCCGTCTTTTCTCGCGGCTTATAAATCCATGTTGTTCCGTTATCGTCCGTACGGAGATGTTCCTTGCGCAGATTGTCGGCATCGGTAAAAGCCAACCCTGTGAAGGAACAAAAAGCGAAGACATCCCGAATCCGATCCAATCGTTCGTTCGGCAACTTTTTACGTATGAGCGTCTCCAATTCTTCACGCGTGAGATGGTCTTTCTCCTTGTTGTGCTCCTCCTTGAGTTTATAGTTCCGAAACGGGTCTTTCTCGATCCATTCGTTACGCAGGCAATAGCGGGTAAAGTTCTTCACGCAATCGAGCAGATTCACGGCTCCGTTGTGCTTGCAGTTGTGGGCTGTTTGTAGGAAAGTATTGAAGCCGTCGAGAAACTCGTAACCGACAGCCGAAAGCAAAATATCCTCTTTCTTGTAATGTGCAGCAACATATTCTTTCAGATACCGCAGCACCCGATGATATTTGTTCGCTGTTAGTTGAGTAATCCGCACGCCGACTTCCGCCTGTCGTTTCTCGCAGTATTTTTCCAATTCTGCAAGAAACATAATCGAAAGAGTGGAGGGATTTTGCAACCGCTCTTTGATTTGGATGCAGTTCCCTTCGTAGCCTTTGGCGATTAGTTCCTGACGCACAGCGAGAATCCTTGCGCGGTAATCGTCCAAATAAGAATTGACCTGCTGACATAGCTTGTCCTTGCCAGTGCCCGCTCTTTGGATTGGTTCCATTTATCGGCAGGAACCGAACATTGGATGTCGATCTCTTTGGAGATGCCATTGGTGGTGATGCGGGCCAGAATAGGGGTCAGTCCCGCCTTGTTGGTGCATGCCTTACGCAAGAAAAACGAAATGCAAAAAGTTTTTCGGCTCATTTCAATCTGTTTTTAACTGTTAATATTACGATTGAAAAGCCCGGAACGTTCGGCGCAAACCGATGTAATTCAACGCACTGCCGAAAAAATGTGGTACATTTCTACCGTTCGCACCCGTGTACCACGAGTCGGCACACGGAAAGGATGCTTTCGCTTGCCGCCACTTGCTACGGCACAAAAACGAAACGACCCCGCATGTGATTGACATACAGAATCGTTCGCTTCCTATTGCGCAATCTTGCCCAACAAGAAAGGTCCTTCGAAAAGGACCTCGTGAGCGGAAAACGAAAACTGAACCTTTCGTTTCTTTCCGTTATGTATCAATATGTTCCGGCGAAATTTCGTTATTTAGGTCACTATCTCGTAGTGTCCGCTTTGCGCCGCAATGCACCTCTATGCTACGATACAAAGATACGATTTATAATTTTGAACACAAAATATAATTTAATAAGTTAAACTTTTGTGGATGGTTGCTACAAATAATGTCTTATCTTTGTGACATACATTTATATACAAATGTTGCAACCACATATGGCAAGACCGTTTAATTCAGATTTAGTATTAGAAGAACGAATTAGCGATTCGACTCTCAAAGCATATCACGTCGGTTTCGATCAAAACAAATTCAGACTTTTACCATTAGTCGAAACAATTCGACGTGTAATACCTGAATATGCATTAGGTTATCATATAGGCAGTAATATTCCTCAAACAGAAATTGTAGATAGGCTTCAAGAAGCAGCTAAAACAGTTTACACAACAGACAAGTATAAGAAACGAGGAGAGTTCGGTGAGTTGATATTACATTTGTTATTACGAGATTTCTGTAATACAATCCCTCTTATTTCAACAATCTATTTTAGGGATTCTCCGAATGTTCCAGCGCATGGTTTTGATGGTGTTCATGTAACAATCAATGGTGATGAGCGAAAATTATGGTTGGGTGAATCGAAACTATATCAATCAGGCAAAGATGGCATCGCCGATCTCGCCAATGATGTTGCCAAGCATTTCAACGCCGATTATCTTCGCCAACAATTCAATTTAATTCCTCGAAAAATTCCGGTCGAAACTCCGGAACTTGAATATTGGAAAACATTGATGCACCAACATCAAAAATTGGATGTAATTTTTTCAAGCATCGTAATACCAATGGTATGCACATATAATAGCAGTCTATTTGCGAATCATTATAGCGAGACGCAGCAATATATCGAGGATTTTAAAAACGAGTGTAAAGTCCTACACGACGAATTCAACCGAAAAAAGCCAGTATCTAATTTGGAAATAATCTTACTTTTACTTCCGATCCCCAATAAGGATGAATTAAACAAAGAACTTGACAAGAGGCTAAAAGCAATGCAAGCAATATGAACTTTAATAACACCAAAAGCGCCGTATTGTTTTTGAGCAATACTTCAGAAATTACCTATGATGATAGTTTTGAGTTATCAAGGTTTTGCTCTGTATTGCTGTCAAATAAAGATACAGAAAACCAAGGTCGGGATATTGTTATTCGCGTTCTGGATGCTTGGGATAAAATACCGGAAAATACTAAACCGATATGGAATCAGTTGACAGAAGCAGCCGGATTATATCCGTATGTCGATCCATCGCATCTTCCAGAAAGTGCGGCATTGAGATATGAGTATCATAGATCTCCTTTTTTGCAAGACGTTTATTTACATGCGGAGCAGCAAGAACTATCTATTGAACTGCAAAACAAACGCTCAGTTGTCGTAAGTGCTCCAACCAGTTTTGGCAAGAGCCTTCTTATAGAAGAGATTATTGCAAGCAAAATATATCGACAAATAGTAATTATTCAGCCTACGCTCGCTTTGCTCGATGAAACACGTAAAAAGCTTTTGAAATACCGGGATGCGTATAAAATCGTAGTTTCGACAAACCAAGTTCCGGATGAAACAAAAGGCAATATTTTTTTATTCACAGGAGAGCGGGTTGTCGAATATGTAAATTTCCCACAGATCGAGTTTTTTGTTATAGACGAATTCTATAAATTAAGTCTTGACAGAGACGATGACCGTGCAATTTCACTGAACCAAGCATTTCATAAGCTATTAAGATTCACCGACAAATTCTATTTGTTGGGCCCCATGATTAAAAACATACCAGCTTCTTTTAAAGAAAAATTCGATTTGACGTGGTTCCCGACAGAATTTACAACGGTCGCTGTTGACGAAAAAAGTTTGGAAATACAAGACAAGATAAAGGCTTCAGAGAAAAAAGCACTAAAAGAACAGAAGCTTTTTGAATTATTATCCCAAACAAATGAACAGACTTTGATATATTGTTCCTCTCCAAATAAAGCCACAACTTTATGTCTTGCATTTGTTGATTTTTTGAAAGAGAATGAAATTAAATCAAATATAAGAAACATATCGGACAACCAAGAAATGACGGATTGGATATCCGAAAATATAAATCCTCAGTGGTCGTTAATATCGGCCTTGAATTATGGCGTAGCATTTCACCACGGAGCTTTGCCAAGACATCTCGGCAGTTCAATTGTAGATGCATTTAACCATAATTCTATTCGATGGCTTTTTTGCACATCAACCCTCATCGAGGGTGTAAATACTTCTGCAAAAAATGTCATTCTCTATGATAAGGATAAAGGCAAAAAACGTATTGATTTTTTTGACTATAAAAATATAGCAGGTCGGTCGGGACGGATGAAACAACATTTCATCGGTAATGTTTATCGCTTTGAGAAGCAGCCCGATCAAATGGATTTATTTGTCGATATTCCGCTTTTTAATCAAGACAATGCACCGCTTGAAATCTTGGTTTCATTGGAAGAAAAAGAATTGGAAGGCAAATCGAAAGAGCGACTGAAAGAATTTAATGATTTACCAGTCGATCTTCAAGAAGTAGTCAAGAAAAATTCCAATATCAACATTGAGGGACAGATAAAAATTGTAGAAGAAATTGAAAATAATTTAGACTCTTGGCAGCAACTATTGAATTGGAAATCATATCCAGATTATCCACACCTTAAATGTGTGATTGAGTTGTGTTGGAAATATTTGCTAAAATCAGGAGAAAATAAAGCAGACGTTAAAAGTGCTGCTCAATTGAGTGTTTTAACTAAACAATATGCCGATTTGCAATCTATTCCTGCCATGATACGCCACATGGCAAATGATGCTTTTTGGATAGAAAAAATAACTAATGAACAAGAACGGATTGATGACCGTTCCTTTTTTGTTCTGAATGTAGCTCGACATTGGTTTGATTATAAGTTACCGAAATGGTTATCCGTTGTTTCTGAGCTGCAAGAATATGTTTTCAAAAAGCATAACCTGCCTTTCGGGAACTATTCTTTTTTCGCGACCAGCCTTGAACATAAATTTCTACCCTCGAACTTGGCTGCACTACTGGAGTATGATATTCCATATTCAGCTATTAACAAATTGAAACGCATTTTACCTCAAGATCAAAGCCCAGAAATGCTGATTGTGCATATTAACAAAATGCCCAAAGATAATTTATTAAGGCTTGGGCTATTGCCTTATGAAATCAAAAAGCTAAAAAAAGCCTTTTAATAAAACTTCGACGAGAGGCTGGCGATGACGCCCTCGGCGTTGACCGTGCCCGGCAGGTCGTAGAGAATGATAGCAGGCCGATAGTCGTCGCTGCTAAGAAAACGTGCCGTCTCCGTCTCGGCATCGGCGGGCATGCACCGCACTGCGGGCCAGACTTTGCGGCCCGTCTGCCGGAACTGCCGCACCATCATCAGCTTGTAGTAGTCGCTCTGCTCCACGGCCGCGAGTTCCCGTTCGCGTTGGGCGTGGATACTCCACTGCGGGTAATCGCAGTCCACGACCAGCACGTCACGCCCCAGCGAATAGTGCAGGTGGCTGGCGAGCAGTGTCGTGAAGGTCGATTTGCCGACACCGCCCTTCTGGTTGCAGACGGCGATGCGCACAGGCACGTTGGGTTGTTTGTTGTTCGATTCCATAACAGACAGGTTTAATGAATGATTGATCGCTATACCGGTCTACGTCGCCGTTTCCATACGGATACATTCGTCGGTTCACGGATTCGCGGGTATATTTCTTCGGGTATTGGCTGGTGTATCGGTCAGGAGGTTTGGATATTTATCGGTGTATTGGTTTGCCGGTATATATATTCGTTGGTTTACATATACCAACAAACTATTCTTTGCATCCGCATAGGTTCGCATGAACGCCGATTGAAATATCGGTCTGTCGGTTTGCATGCCGCAAGATAGGCCCCATTTCAACCCGCTGTAATCCATGTCCGCTCCGGGCCGTCTATGGCCGTTCGGCGGGCTTTTGCTCCTCCCGGAATCGTCGTAATATTGCACCCGGAGCACAGCCCGCCCTCACGACGGTACACGACCCGCATCGCTCTGCCACGTCGCCACGCAGCGGCAACCATCGACGGGGAGAAACCCCTTGATTTCGGAAAGCCGATTTTGATGATTTTCGGGGGATTGTTTTGTATCCGATCCATACCGTCGCCCGACGGTAGCGAGCTGTGTTTTTGTCCGACAACCTACCGTTTGTCCGACAAAAACGCTCGCCCTGCGGGGCCGTTGCGGCGCTCCCGAGTCGCGCCTCCTTTTTTAGTGTTGCATCGAGGATTTCAGAACGGAAAATGGCAGAAATTACTTATACAGATGAGGACCAATCCATCGAAATTATCAATTCCTGGTACATCTAAACATGTATTTGATTTTCATATATATAGATTCTCCTAAATAAGAAATAAGAGATGGGTTGCAGAAACGTCTTGCGGTTTGGCGATTTTCTGTTAATTTTCATGAAAAAGGACACACTAACAAACTGTCGCCAAATAAAAGCATAGAACCATGATGATCGAACTATATATGTTGGATAAACGATTCAAATTCGATCTTTTATAATAAAGAAGACAATAAAAATTAGTAAACCTAACAAATAAATGTTCGAAATCAGTTTTGAATTATTCACATAAAATGATATCTTATCATTTATACCAACAGTTCTGATAGCATAATGTGCAGTATTAACAGGTATGCGGTAAATATCACCATTTTCTTTTATAAAACAGGGAATACCATTATCAACAGATCGAATAATGTCCCGTCTCAGCGTTATAGCAGATGCTCGTAGGATATTATTTACGGTTTTTTCCATATGCATACTGTTTAGTGATGAATTACTGGCTGAAACTGTAAGAAATTGAGCCCCATTTTTAATCAATTTACATAAAAAATCAAGACAAATTGATTCATAACAAATCAGTGGCGAAAATGTTTTTTGATTTACGCAGAGTATTTCAGTTGGATTACTTTTTGTAGATAAAGGATAAACAACCATTTGCCGAAAAAAATTAAAATAGCCTAATATGGTTGAATTTGGAAGAAATTCCGCAAAAGGCATTCTTAACTGCTTGTATCGAATATGTTCTTCTTTTTTAGAATAACTCAAGGCAACATTGTATAAGTTTTTATTGTTATCATAAAGCCACAAACCCATAACTATTGAAGTATTCGCTAACGAATCTGTTAAATTACGTCTAAGATGCGTGAGTAACGAACTATATTGATAACTATTTTCCGGACAAGCAAAAAGAGCTTCGGGCATTACGATAAAATCTGTATATATATACCTATTTGCATATATCATCGAATCAATCTCATTGTAATCATAATCTTGTCGCAATGATAATATAGACACTTTATTCGTTTTTGTACAACCTTGTTTGGGATTTTGAGTGGAGTATAGAATAATTCCAAGCGAAATCGGAAAAATAATAGAGATTAACAATCGCATATAATTTTGGTAATGTATTGCTTTATATAGAGCAAAAGCAATAAGCATAATCCAAATGCTACCACCGAATATGCCTGTATATTCATACCATTGAATTAAAACAGGAACATGTCCCCAAATATTCCCGATTTGGTATATTGGGCAACCTAATTCCATCTGATAAAAAATATATTCAGATAATAACCAAGTAATAAGGAAACATATTATTCGATATTGATGCAGAAAAAGCAGTATAAATTGTGGAATAAGATAAACTAAGAATGGGAATATACAGTAAAATACTTCAAAACCATCTTTGTCGGCTGCATCCCATAAGAAAGTAGATTGTAAGAAAAGATAAGTAAAAGTAAAAAAAGAAACATAAAGAAAACCAGCAAGCGTATAATTATATTCTATGATAAAACATATGAGAGTGAAACAGAGTGGCGCAAAAAGAAAAAAATATATGGATTCATGCCCAAGATATAGGAGCAACCCACTTAGAGCTGCTCCTATTGTTGACAATATGATTTTTATCATAACTGTCTGCTACTAAAATTTCAATCCAAAATAGACTGCAAGATGATGTGCTAAACAAAAGAATTCTCCTTGTTGAAATTCGGTTATGAAATCATAGCCTACCGACAACTCATGCTTGTGATTGTCGATCAAATAGGCACGGATAGGAAATCCGAATCCCACATCGGAGTTGTTTTGCAGCATGAATTTACCGTCATATTCATAGGCATATCGGTGGTAATGATACAGGAAATTCGCCCCGATTTTGATATATCGGAACTTGTCGGGCAAAGGGGTTACTAAAAGTCCGGCTGCACCGCCTAAATAGGTGTCTACTTGGTTGGGATTGCAGTTTACCGACGCAAACGACAACCGCGTTTGTATTCCCGCATATTTAGAGAAATCATACTGGTATTCTACGGATAACAGAGGCCCCCATTGGGTTTTGTGGTTATAGTCGACCTCACTGGTGGTTCCGGCACCGAACCGAAGTACATTTTTTTGAGCCCATGAAAAAGAATAAAAAGAACAAAAAAGCAGGCAGCAGATAAAGGTCTTGTTCATTTTATTTGTTTCTTAAATTGCGAATCAGAATAATAGGCAATATTTGATGACTCTCCGCCATAAGTTTATAAGAATAATCATCTACGAGAAAGTTTTCAACGTTTCCACGTAATAATGTAATGTAAACCAATGCCGTATCTGGTTGTAATAGTCAAGACTTGTTCTGACATTTGTTTTACTATCGGACAAAAAAACTGTCAGATGTTTGTTGCGAAGTTACACAACTTTCTTCATCCTCACAACCGAATGAGATTTTATCATGCTCATTCG
>Ga0209064_1003724_pt1 | contig 12718 bp, 12 predicted proteins | sample Inofromicrocosms_FD_187498 | JGI IMG/M metagenome (GOLD analysis project Ga0209064, IMG submission 187498) | Mouse cecum microbial communities from Vienna, Austria - Inoculum for glucosamine and mucus D2O microcosms (SPAdes) (version 2) | ecosystem: Host-associated > Mammals > Digestive system >... | reverse complement strand
AATGGTAATCTGACGATATCCATCATAAGCAAGAAGTAGCTTATAGATGGAGGCGACGTTAAAGACCTCGTTTTCGTGATAGCTAGCGGCGACACGACTGTTATTGAGGTCGTAAATCATAAGACCGACTTTTCCCTCGCGGTTGATGGTGGCGAGCCATTTGTCTATAGTGGGTTGGAGGTCGATAAATTTAGCTTCGGTGATTTCGTTGACGTCAGGTAGAGTGGGCTGTTCGGGGTCTTCTGTATTGGGGGTGCTGGGAGGATCGTTGGTGGAGCCGGCGATGTTTTGTTCAACACGGGCTTTGATGGCAAAGCTAATGATCAAAACTATGACGCAAATAATGATCACTATGGTGGTAGTAATGAGATTGATAATGCGTTGGCGTTTGCGATCCATGGGATTACTCAGCGGGGCGTACTTTGACTAGGCGTTCTAAGAAACTGGCGGTGGCAGCGGCATCCATGAGCTCAGTTTGGAAGTTCTCATCGTAGACAGTGGGAGTGATGCGAGTTTGGAGTAAGTTCCCCTGCCAGAAGTAATGCTCAAGTACAAGGCTGCGGGTGGTACCAGGCCAAGCGCTTTGATCGAAGAAAAGGTTACCAAGACCGTAGTAGATCTCGCCACCGTGGTAGAGCTCATAAGTTTGAGGTTGGTGGGCGGCAGTACCAACCACGACATTGGCACCCATATCAATGAGGCTACGGAAGAATTTGACTTGATCACCAGCAGAGGAATCAGCGGCGTCGCAAATGGTGTTTTCTTGAGTGTCGACATATTCGTTACATTCGTAGTATTGAATATCGACAATAATAAAGTCTCCACGTTCTTTGGCGGCGGCGATGTCTTTTTGGGCTTTTTCTTCGGTGTAGAAGTTGGCGCCGGGTGTATTGTCGAGAGTATAACCTCCAGTAGATAAGTTGTACCCGAGCAAGGTGATATTGTTCCCTTTTGCGTTAATTTCTAGCGGGATGGCAGCGTCTGTAGCAGTGATACCGCCACCGAAAGTTTGCATACCTAGATTGTGGTATTGATCGATAGTGGCGATAGCATCAACGTCGCCACAGTCTTGATTATGATTGCCGGTGAGTTCGACGATGTCTAGGCCAATGTCGGTAAGGACGTCAATCATGGCGGGTTTAGAGCAGATATTACTGCCATTAGCGAGGTTAGAGAAAGACGACTCATTACTGGTGTGGGTAAGATCGAAACTGCTAAGATAATCGGCGATTTTTTCGGAGAAATATTTGGCATCTTTGACAGTATCAAGCCGGGTATTCATGCGGCGAGAAAGCGCGGTAACGCCGGTCTGGGCGAGAGTTAAAACTTTGTCCTTGGTGGGAAAAGCAGCGATGTTTCGGCGAAGGAGGTCGATGACTTTTTGGGTGTCCTCTGGATTTTTACCTTCGATAGTGAAATATTCAAAAAAAGCACCTTTGTCGAAGGAATTTAAAAAATAATTGCCGTTGAGGGAGAGAAGTTTTTGACTGGCATTAAGATCCCAAATAGAAACGAGTGTGCCATTCGTGGCATCCTGGCTGCTGATGTCTGTAGCTGTGCTATAGAAGTCGGTGACAGGGAGTAATATATTATATAATATGAAATTAGGGTTGTCGGCTTTGGCGGTGAGGCTGATGGCGCCAATTGTGACATCATCTTTGAGCTCGAGATCGGTGAGGTTGGTGTTAGCAAAGTCGCGGTTTTCTTCGGTGGTGGTGTCTTGGAAGATAATTTTACCAGGCTGATGAAAAATGCCACTTCTAATAAGTAGCAAAGTGCCAAAGACAAGTGCTAAAGTTATTACGGCAACTGTAATGATGATTGCATTAATATTAACTTTGCGCTTGGGCGCTGTTACTTCCTCCGTCATATGTTTATATTGTAACACGAAACTTTGGATTTATGGTAAAATAGACTTAAGTTAAATTAAGATAAAAAGAGCAAAAGTAAATGTTTCTAAATATATTATTACTGATAATCGGGTTTATTATTTTGATTAAGGGGGCGGATGTGTTTGTGGATGGGGCGTCAAGTACGGCACAAAATTTTCGGGTATCAAAGATGTTGATTGGGCTTACTATTATAGCGTTTGGTACGAGCGCGCCAGAGCTTGCGGTGTCGATCTCGGCGCTGGCGTCTGGCAGTACAGACATGGTGCTGGGGAATGTGATTGGTAGTTGTATTTTGAACATATTGTTGATTCTAGGGATTGCGGCGGTGATTAAGCCGATTAAGATTAAAGCGAATACTGTAAAAAAAGAGTTGCCAATGTGTATGCTAATATCGACGTTATTGGCGGTATTGTTTCTAGATTCGACTCTGGCAGATGGTGGGCAAGATCAGTTTTCGCGAGCGGATGCGATTGTGGTATTGCTGTTCTTCTCGGTGTTTTTGTATTACTTGATTACTCTGGCGAAACATCATAAAGAGAATCGTGAAAAAGATGAAAAGCCAAAATATAAGCTGAGTAAGTCGGTATTGTACGTGGCGCTGGGGTTGGCGGGGATTGTGCTGGGTAGTGAAATGGTAGTGCAGAATTCAACGAGTATTGCGACGGCGATTGGCTGGAGTGAGAGGTTGATCTCGCTGACGATAATTGCTTTTGGTACTTCGCTGCCAGAATTAGTGACAACGATTGTGGCGGCAAGGCGCGGTGAACAAGATTTGGTAGTAGGTAATATTATCGGGAGTAATATATTTAATATTTGTGTTGTGCTGGGAATACCAGTGGTGATTTTTGGGACGATTACACCAGCGAGTTTTCAGATGTTGGATATAGTGATGCTGGTGGCTTCGTCGGTGGTGCTGTTTGTCTTCGCTTTGACAAGGCATAAAATTTCACGAGCGGAGGGGGCAATAATGTTGGTAGCCTTCGTGGCGTATTATGCGGCGATTGTGATGCTGCCAGCGTAATATTATTATTGTGGACTGCCTGATGTATTGTGGTTTTTGAGCGAGTGTGATCTTGTGTTGCGGTGCTTGGTTTTTTAGTATTAAATAAGTGTAGCGGTGACGATGAGACGGTGAGTGGCATCTTGATTGGGTAATGGTGTGCCAGCGCAGGTCATAATGATGATAGTGGGTTCGGTCTCAGATTGGAGGACTTGCCCCATATTGATATCGGATTTTTGGAGAGTGCGAAGTTCATGGATGATGTATTGCTTGCCGTTGTAATCGATAATATCATTAACCTTTACTTGATGGAGTTCGTTGAAGACGGTAGAAGAGTGCCCAATGATGAAAAGTTTATTCTCAGCGGCTTCGTAAACCCCGGCAATGGTAGCAGGAGAAATAAGTTGACGGTCGTCGGTGAGGTCGATAGTGGTGACTGGAGTGGAGAGATTGATACTAGCTATGTCTAGGCGCGGTAAACTATCAGCATTGGCGGTGGGAATTGGCTGAAGACCAATGAAAATATAAATAGGTAGCATGATGGCAAAAAATGCGCCAAGGAACATCTTGATTTCGCCATTAGACCAGTTGAGTGGATTGAGATTCTCCCATGAACAACAGGCCTTGAAGCGCTGCCAAAAATTCTTCATTGATACATAACCTCCGTATATGTATTAATTATAGCATAAGCAGGATAAAATGTGGATAAAATTAGGACAGTTCGAGTTTCTTCTTGGTTTTTGAGGGAGTCTTTGGACTCTTGGCAGATGCTTTGGTGGTATTGACGGATTTCTGGGACTTTTTGGCGAGTTTTTGAGCTTTTTTGGCGATACGCTTGACTTCTTTGTCGGCTTTTTTAGCAGCAACAGCGAGTTGGCGCTTGGTGCGGGCGGATTGGAGTTTGCTGGAAAGGGAGCTGTGTTTGGTTGCGGACTTTGACGTTGTGGGAGAGGCAGATTTGGACTTGGTAGCAGTAGATTTGCGTCGCGAAGCCGTGGCAGATTTAGCTGGCGAAACGGGTGCTTTTTTAGCCTTGTTCTTGCTAGTGGGTTTAACTGGGTTTTTTGTTTTGTCTTTGCCGGTAAGTTTGAGCTTGGCGGCAAGCCCGACGCGCTTCTTCCCTTCGCTGGCGGCGACTTTGAGCTCGGTCTGGGCGGTGGGGTGCTTGGGATTATTATCTATGGAGAAATCGGCAGCAATACCTTCGACTTTGACTGGCGGTTGCTCAGTGGTTGGAGTCTCGGTAAGGATTTCGCGAGGCTTGAAGAAGATTTTAACGGTAGTACCAAAACCAACATGCGAAGATACATCGATATAGCGATTACTGAGTAAGGCGCAGGCGGCGCGAGAAAGCGTGGTGGCGGAATCAGTAATGGTGATGGAGGACTTGTCTACGCCGATGGTGACTTCGCCTTTGTCGGAACGCTGTAGAGTGGAGCCGAGGTGCTCGTCGAGGAACTTTTTGACGCGATCTGGATCGGTGATTTCTTTGGTGGTGTCGGAAAAATCAAGATTGAGAATAATACCATCTTTCTCGGCAAGGGGGAGGTATTTGTTGTAGATTTCACTAATGATTAGCGATAGACGATACATGAGTATATTATAGCAGAGTTTTGGGAATTTGCGGGAATAACATAAAAAGTTTGCACGGTCGCTTTATGATAAGCCATTATTTTACTGTAACTTATTTTTATTGAACTTGTGTTAACTTTTGCACTTTATGATATAATGGGGGTAAGTTAAATCGTAAACGGAATGATTACGGTTTTGTAGATTGTCGTGCTGGTCGATGTGGCGGTGCGCGGAATTAAATAAAAAGAGTTAGATAGCATAGATTGAGGAGGTTAAGATGCTAAAAATCCAGCAGAAGTTATTACGGAAGACAAAGGCGCCGGCGCTGATGGTAGCCTTTGGCTTGGTGGGGATGGGGTTGTTTAGCTATCTAACTTTTATCCCAGCGCAGAGCTTTGCGGCGGAGGTAAGTACGCCGATTGGCGAAGGTCGCACGCTTTCGGATATAGATACGATGCAAGAAATGACGGGTGTGATTTGTTATAATTCTGCCGAGAACGAAACCAAACAACTCAAAGATTCTCGTGACGGTAACCTTTACTGGGTCACTAAGCTGAAGGATGGCAACTGCTGGATGACGCAGAATCTAGACTTCGATATTCCATCTACTCTTAAAGCTTCTGATACTGATGTGACTTCAGACACTTCTATTTCTGTAACAAAGTACAATAATTCCAATGGCGTTGGCAGCTGGGGTAATAGTAATATTCAAACCAAGCAATACGATCCAGGCGTAATGTATAAAACTAATCCAACTGGCACAAATTACTGTAGTGGTTCTGGTATCACTAGCTTAACTAATAGCGCTTGTACAAGTAAGGGTTGGTCTACTTCTGGTAGTGATAAGCACTATACTATCGGTAACTACTACTCATGGAATGCTGCAACTGCTGGAACTGGAAACAGTGCTGGAAGTACTCAAGGTACCAAAGCAGCTGGTAGTATTTGTCCGAAGGGTTGGCACTTACCAACCGCTGGCACAGGCAGCTATAACACTAAAGGCTCCTTTGCTTATCTTCTTCGCCAGTACGGCTTCGCTACTAGCGACACAGGTGGCAATGTCGGTACTACGCCAAACTCGATGGTTGACGCACCAATGTATTGGCTGCGCGGCGGGCTCGTAAACAGCACGAACCTCTACAACGCCGGCAACTACGGTTTCTACTGGTCTTCTAATGTCAACTCTGACGCCAGCGCGTACGACCTGACCTTCAATACCGGCACCACTCTCAACCCGTCGAACGGCCACGCTCGCTACGACGGATTCCCTGTCCGGTGTGTCTCCGATCCAGATGCTCCAGAAGTACCTGAGATCTTGGTAGACAGTCCCAACGTGGCAATTACGGTAAACTCGACGATTACAATTGACGCGACGTCAGGTATGGATGAGGAAGCAGATTTTTCGAAGGTGACGACCGGGACTATTTCAGCAACTGTTAGTGCGAATCAAGCTTATTCAGTGCTGTTGAGTGCGCAGAAGACTGCTCTCACTGATGCTGCTGTAGATGATCAGCAAATTGACATGATTACTGCGGATAAAGCTTTAGCGGCCGGCGTGAGCGAGTGGGGTATTAAGAAGAAGCTTTCAGCAGCAGGAGCAGATCCGGTACTAGGAAGCACCGATGATGCTGATGTATATAGCCCAGTTGGTACGGGTGACGAGAAGGTACTATTTTATCAATCGGCTAATCCAGAACAAGCTAAGACTATTAATTTTTCAGTGGGTGTGGGCGTGAGTGTGACGTTGGCGCCTGGGTCTTATGCGACAGACGTAACGGTGACGGCAGCGATTGTGTAGTTTATCTACTGTGAATGTAAAAATACCTTCGGTTTTATACCGAGGGTATTTGCTTGGGCGTAGGTTTGAGTTATGTGGGTGAATGATACTAAAAACCGACATCGTCACAAAGTAGGCATTAATTATTAGCTACTAATAAACTAGTACTGCTGCGAAATAGGTAGCAATTATTAACCTTAGAGTATAATTGAGCTCTATGGGAGTATGATTTTTCTGGCTACAATAATGATTGAATTAACAGGGGTAGATTGTACTATAAGTAACTGAGTATGTTTTGCAACTATGCTAGTATATTTTGTAAGCGCGCGGGCATGTTGGTTAAACCTGACGGCGTCGGCGGGTGGTAGTTGGTTGGGGTGTAGCCTGTTGACGAGAAACTGTGGCATTAGCGCGGCTAGCGGCAGCAGACTTGGCAACGCTACCGCGGCGTACTGGTGTACGACGAGCGCTATGGGTGGAGACTTTGCTATTCTCGGCGATTTGAGCCTCGATGCGGGCGGTGGTGTTGGCGAGGCCTTCGGTGTCGCCTAGGGTCTCATAAATAGCGAGAATTAGACGTAGAGTGTTGGGGCTATGGTCAAGCTGGTAGGCTTTTTCTAGAGAATCAATGGCGAGTTTGTTCCTGCCGAGACGCTCCTCAGCTTTGGCGAGGGCGATGTAACGAGCGGGAACGGTATTTTCGATCTCGATGGCTTGTTCAAAGGCCATGACGGCTTTTTCGTAGGCGCCGGTTTCAAGATAAATGAGACCAACGTTGTGAAGTGAGGAAGGGTTATTATCGAGTGATTGAGCAATCTCGAAGCATTCGATGGCTTCGTCGAATTTTTGCTCTTTGGCATAGAGGATACCGAGACGGTTGTAGGCGGCGGCGTTTTTTTCGTCAAACTTAAGGATAGTGAGGAGAGCTTTTTCAGCACGGAGAGGCTTGTGATCGCGCATTGAAGTCTGGGCGGCGCTCCAAAGCTTCTTCATTTGCATATCATAGCGAGCACTGCGGGGTGCTTCGACTTTTTTGTGGCGAAAAATAGGAAAGAGAAAAGCTAAATATAGAGCCATAATTGCAATAAACGCAATACCTATCATAGCTCTATTTTACCATAAAAAGCACGGGAATTGGGTAAAAAGTAGAGTTGACGAGACGGGCACGACGCGTGTTTTCAAGTAGCTGGTTTTTGTGGCTGATGCTAGTTGGGTTTGGGTTGAGGCGGTGCTAGCAGAGGTCGGCGACCAGGTGGAGCTTAATGTGACCGTTTTTATTGATGTTGTCGTAAAGATTAATGAAATTAGGTAGTTTGGTGAGGAATTTTTCGTTCCCTGTTTTGAAGTAACTTTTATAGAGGAGCTCAATGGCTGTAGCAATAATATCAAGGGTTTGCTGACGGGGCTGGGTTCTGGATTTAGTGAGCTCGAGGGCGAGAGCGGGGAGGTCGCGTGAAGTGGCAGAAATGAGCTTTTTGGCGGCAAGCATGATCTTGTCTTTAGCAGCTGGAGGCTGATCGAGCTGGTCGGCTTGTTTAAGGTAAAAAACTTGCGCGCGAGAGAGAATAGTGGGCAAAAGTGCGCTAGGTTGTTCGGTAAGCAGGACAAAATGACAATGGGGCTTGGGCTCTTCAAAAGTTTTAAGGAAAGCGTTTTGGGCGGATTCATTCATGGCGTCAGCTGGGGCGATGACGAAGAAGCGCTCGGTAGTTTCGCAGTTATTGGTGAGACTAAGAAAATCACGCATCTGTTCGACGGTGATGACAGTGGTGGTTTTAGACTCGTCGGGATAGAGACAGAGAGGATTTTTGAGTTTTAGTTTGGTGGAGGGGGGCACGACAAAAACACTGCACGGGACTTGGTGGGCGATGGACTCAAGTTCAGAGATTTTTTCAAAAAACATAGTTTTCTTGGAATTCGGTGGGTACGGGGGCTTGGAAGGTTTTGCGAACATTACCATTAGGACTAGGAATGGTGATTTCGAGCTCTTTGGCATGGAGCATGAGGCGAGGAGCGGATTTGGCCTCACCGTAGACAGGATCACCGAGAATGGGTGTACCAAGGTACTTGAGGTGGACGCGGAGCTGATGTGTGCGGCCAGTAGTAGGCTTGAGCTCAAGGAGACTTTTGTTGTTGTGACTCATGAGGACTTTATAATAAGTCTGAGAAGGTTTACCATTTTGGTCGACTTGGAAGGTGGTAGGACGCTTGAGGTTGCGGCTGATGGGAAGATTAATCATGGCTTCTGGGAGCTTAGGAGTGCCTTCGACAAGCGCAGTGTATGTCTTGTGGGTTTTGCGGTCTTGGAATTGTTTGCGGAGCATTTTTTGGGTGGTGGGGTCTTTGGCAAGAATCACAACGCCAGAAGTATCGCGATCAAGGCGGTGTACGAGCAAGCCATAATCTTCGAGGGTGGCTTCGGGGCAGTATTCGCCTTTGGCCATACTAAGTAGACCAGTGGGCTTATTAACCACGAGGACGCGATCATCTTCGTAAATTATTGGTAGTTTTGGCAAAATCTTTTGATCGGGTGGCAGGTGAAGTTCAATGGTGGAGCTGTCTTCGATTTTGGTATTGGGCTTGGTGACGGGTACACCATTTACGATGGCAAAACCACTTTTGATGAAGTTTTGTAGGCTAGAACGGTTATAATTAGGGTATTTTTCGACCAAGATGTGATCGAGACGGCGGCGAGTGTCGGTGCTATCGGTGTTTGGCAAAACCGTATCGCCATTGATGACACGGGATAACTCGGGCTTGCTGAATTTCTTGCCGGTAATAATCATATTTACCTCAAGTGAAAAGCCTTTTGAACTTCGAGGAGTTTGGCATTAGCGACTTGATTAGCGTAATCTTCGCCTTGAATGAGGAGATCGAGCACTTCTTGATCGCTAATGGTGGCGAGCTTACGTTGGAACTCGCCAATGAAAACAGAGACGTCTTCGGCAACTTTTTTCTTGAGATCGCCATAGTGGGTTTCGCCAGCCCAAGTGGAAATGATGTCCTGAAGAGGTAGATCATTTACAAGAGCGTCAATCTGAAGCAGATTACTAATGCCAGGTTGATTGAACATGTCGAATTGAATTTTGCCAACAGAATCAGTGGTAGCGGACATAATCTTCTTCTTGACTTGTTCGGGAGTGTCGGAAAGCATAATCTTGCTATTTTCAGAGGCAGTGGATTTGCTCATTTTTTTCTCTGGATTTTGGAGGTCGCGGATGCGGATGCCATCAGCGACGTTCATGAACTTAACTTGTTGCTCTGGAGTAACGGGTATAGTGAAAATTTCACCGAATTTTTTATTAAATTTCTCGGCGAGCCGGCGGGTGAGTTCGATGTGTTGGAATTGATCTTCACCAACTGGGACGTAAGTAGCATCATAGAGTAAGATGTCGGCAGCCATTAGAACTGGGTAATCAAAAACGCCAACGTTGACGCTGTCCTTCCCTTCGCTTTTGTCTTTGTACTGAGTCATACGACCAAGGTCACCCATGCTGGCGATACAGTTCAAGATCCAACAGAGTTCGGAGTGAGCAGGAACGCGTGATTGGCGGTAAATGTGAATATTTTCGTTGAGACTCAGCCCGGCGGCGAGGTAATATTTAAGAGAGTGAACGATGTTTTGTTGTAATTCCCCGTCGATGTCGGAGATGATGGAGTGCAGGTCGGGCGCAAAGATATTAATATGGCAATCATTGCTGTGTTGATTGGCTAGGCGCACCATCGGCACAAGTGCGCCGAGAAAGTTGCCGAGAGTAAGTTCGCTATTGGCGCGGATGCCGGTAAGAATAGTTGGTCGTGTCATAGTATATATTATACATGATTTTATGGGAAAATGAGGTGAGTTGAGAGATTTTGTGATATAATAGGAGTGTTGGGGTGTTAGCTCAGTTGATTAGAGCGCTTCGCTGGCAGCGAAGAGGTCACGAGTTTGAGTCTCGTACACTCCACCATGAATTTGATTTGTTGTAAAATATCTTTCGTAATATTAGCGGGAGATATTTTTGATTAATTATTTGTATCCTTTTTGAAGTCAAATGGTATGACAGACTCCGTTTAGTTTAGTGTAAGAAAAACGTAAGCGACGAATGGGCTGGCGTAGATGGTGAGGTAGATGAGAGTGATCCAAGGTTGGTATTCAACATAGAATTGTTTAAAAGTGAGTGACCAAGGGTGGTGAATAAGCACCCAGCCGACGAGATCAATAATAATGGTAATTGTTCCCCACAATAGTGAAGTTAATGCTGCATCTTGCAGGGTTAGTTCGGGTAATCCTTGGAGGTAAATCGCAGCGAAAAGCGGGAAAATGATGACATTGTAGAGCGGATGCCAAGGCTTAGTTGCCTCATAGGCTTCGCCCATGCCAGGGCTGTCTTTCATAGACTTCATGTGGAGAACGTAGATGTTGAAAATAGTGTGTAGCATGCCAATTAGAGTGACGATAAAGTAGGCGGCACAGTACCACAAAATTGATGAACCAAAGTTTTGCATGGAATATTCTCCTATTGTTGAGTGATAGAATGGGCTGTAGTGAGTGAAGGTTAATTAACTGTGGCGCCGTCGACGGAAATGATGCTGCCGCTGACATAGCTGGCGAGGTCGCTGGCAAGAAAGAGAAAGACATTGGCGACTTCTTGTGGGTCAGCAACTCGTGAAAGCGGGATATTGGCGGTAACATGGGCAAGCATCTCTTCGGGCAGAGCGTCAACCATGTCGGTCTTGGTGACGCCAGGAGCGACGGCATTGACACGGATATTATCCTTGCCTAGTTCCCTGGCAAGAGATTTGGTAAGGCCATTGACAGCGCTTTTACTGGCAGGATAACCACAACCACTGGCTTGGCCAAAGAAACTTACCATTGAGCTGGTATTGATAATGCAACCACCACCTTGATCGCGCATGAAAGGGGCGACGGCTTTGGAGCAGTTAAAGAGGGCTTTGACATTTAGATTCATGATCTGATCAAAGGCTTCTTCGGTATAGTCGTAGAGTGGCTCACGAGCAGAGATGCCGGCGTTATTGACGAGGATATCGATGTGATTGAACTTTTCGATAATATTACTGATGGTCTGCTCGACAGATTGCAAGCTAGTGAGGTCGGGTGCCATGCCGAATACTTCCCAGGCAGGATTTTCAGATTGGAGTTTGGTGACAGCGGAGTCAGCGCTTTCTTGGCGTGAGCCGAAGAGGATAACTTTGGCGCCTTGTTCTAGGTAGGTGCGCACAATATTAAAACCAATACCTCGAGTGCCACCGGTTACGATAGCGACTTTGTCTTTTAATAAATCAGTAATCATTTTCCTCCTTGATATGTATATATTGTAGCATATTCGTGCTAGTATAATAATATGTCTTGGAAGATAATACTTCAATATCGTTGGCGAAGATTGATAGCGGTAATTGGCGCGGCTGTAGCAGCAATTGGATTAGTGGTGGCGAGTCCGCAGAGTTATGAGTCGGTTTTGGATCAAACTGATCATACTGTGAGCGCGGAGACGTCGGTTGAAGGTGAACGTGCGCTAGAAGTTTTGGCACGCCTTGAAATAAAGGGGCGTGCACCGAAGACGGGATATAATCGGGAAGAATTTTATAAGACTTGGCCGGTAGTGGATGGTTGTAGTTTGCGGCAGAGGATTATTAAGCGAGAACTGGGTGAGATGGCACAGCTCAGTGATGATAATTGTACGGTAATCAGTGGGGAGCTAGACGAAGCTTATACTGGGCAACATTTGGTATTTTATGAAAAAGCGGATTTGTCAAAAGGCATTCAAATTGACCACGTGGTGGCTTTGTCGGATGCTTGGCAAAAAGGTGCGCAGGGCTTGACGAGCGAAAAGCGCTATGAACTAGCGACTGATCCGTTAAACTTACTGGCGGTGGATGCGAATGCTAATCAACAGAAGTCGGATGGTGACGCAGCGACTTGGCTACCTAAAAATAAGGGATTTCGATGTCAATACGTGGCACGACAAGTTTCTGTGAAGTATAAGTATGGTTTGTGGGTGACACAGGCGGAGCATGACGCCATTGAAAGAGTTTTGAAGGCTTGTCCAGACGAAAAAGCGGTAGGGGTTGCTTCGTAGCCTATATTGTTTGTAGGCCATCTCTATAATTCACCAAAGAGCAGCGCGCTGGTGGATTTTTATTCAATTCCGCCAACAAATGAGCTTTGTAGCAGTTCGCGCAATATGTCACTGGTGAGTTCGGTATTTGCTGCTAGATGTAATGAAATATGACGAGAATCGGTAAGGGCGATACGACTCGAATTGGCATAAAGCTCAGGGGTGCTACCAAGCTCGCGTAAAGCCTTGAGCGTGGTGTCAGCTTCGTAGTAATATGGGGCTATAATCCCATTAAAATATCCTTGCAATGTATTGCCGCGCGGCAAACTTGCTGACATCACCATAGTGTCGAGTGCGGCCATCAGTATGAAATCGCGGGTGGAATTGATTTGGCTGAAGTCGTCGTTATAAAAAA
>Ga0209064_1003723_pt1 | contig 12718 bp, 10 predicted proteins | sample Inofromicrocosms_FD_187498 | JGI IMG/M metagenome (GOLD analysis project Ga0209064, IMG submission 187498) | Mouse cecum microbial communities from Vienna, Austria - Inoculum for glucosamine and mucus D2O microcosms (SPAdes) (version 2) | ecosystem: Host-associated > Mammals > Digestive system >... | reverse complement strand
AAACGCCGCTTCTGCGTCGTATTCAGTTTTTAGTACAATACCCTGCTTGTCCGTCGCTCGAAAAACCTTGATTTTCCAGTGTTTTCAAAAGTATCGTTATCTAACGTCAGCTTTTGACCGTCCCGGCTTCCAGCGGATGATTGCCGACATTGAAAAAGGGCGCATCAATCTGGTCATTACCAAAGACCTCTCCCGCCTTGGCCGTAACTACATCATGTGCGGGCAGTACACAGAGATTTATTTCCCGGAGCGTCATGTGCGCTACATCGCCCTGAACGACGGAGTTGACACGCTGAACCAGACCAGCAGCATGGACATTACGCCGTTCAAGCACATCCTGAATGACACCCTCTCATAAAGAATGACATTACATGCAGGACATAGCATCCCTGTTACCTCCGACAAAGTTGATTTGTACCACAGACAGAAACAACTTTATGCCAAACATCGTATTAACGGTAGCGGCTACCGAAAATAACGGAGGAAAACACAATGAACGAATTAAAACCGAGAATCCATGATGAAGCGAGTGGACTTGATTATGTCCTTGTCGGGGACTACTACATTCCGGCTATCGAGCTTTCAGAGGACGGTGACCGTCCCATCGGGAAATGGGGGTGGATGCACAAGGCGTATATGGAAAAAACAAATCCTCTCCTGCTCAATCATCTAATTTTGACGGGCAAGCTACACACCTATCTTGCCGACCTGAACGAACAGGCACAGGAGCGTTATCGGCTTATCATCCAGCAGATGGCAACCACCGAGGGCGTGACGGAGGATTTGAAGCGCCAATCGCAATGGGAATGGGTCAGAGCCATGAACAGTATTGTGAACCGTGCAGAGGAAATCATCAAGAGCGAGATGAGTAACGTTTGATAGGTTCAAAACTCCGGCAAATGCGCCAACAGGAGACCATGAACACCAGGGGGAGACTTGTTATAAGGCAAGGCTCCCTCTGGCGTTTTATGCGTTACAAATGGGTAGAATATCTGAAAACATGAGGAAAATTGCTGGGGGTTCTGGAAATCAGTCGTGTTATGTGGTATAGTAGATTATAGAAGTGTTTGTTAATTTAAGTACGGGTAAGCGTCTTTGGCCGATTGATACTGAAATAGCATGGTGGATTTGATTTTGATATTGTGAAATCAAATGAAGAATGTGAGGGAGTTTATGTCAAGCAGTAACAATAGTAAAATAATAAGTAAGGCAAGTCCTCACACCATCATGAAATTCAAACTGGTAGAGGAGTACATAAAAGCTTGGGCGCAAAAGCTGATGCTAAATAGTTCCTGCTATGGATTGGTGTTTATCGACTGTATGTGTAATAGCGGCGTTTATACACATAATGGGGAAGTTGTCGAAGGGACGCCTGTTCGGGTTGCTAAGGCGCTTCTTGATGTTGCCCGCACCTATCCGCAGAAACAGATCCAGATATATTTGAATGATAATTCTCAAGAGAAAGTGGACGAACTTAAAAAACATCTTCCCGCTGACGAAGGGAATTTTAGAATCATCGCAACTGCCAAAGATCGGGATGAACTATTAGAGACGATAGGCCCTCAGTTGTATGGTCGTCAGCATCTGCACTATTTTCTGTTTTACGATCCGTATGATGCATCTATCAGCTGGCCTGTGCTTATCCCGTTTTTAAGAAATTGGGGCGAGGTCATGATTAACCACATGGTCTCGGATACAGTACGAGCAATTTCGCAGGTAAGGCGGGAAGCTGCGAAGGAAAAATATGAAAACACCTATCTCACTGACTTTGAGAAACTAATTCCATTTGGCAGCGACAAAAAGGCATATGAAGAACGGGTGGAAGAAATCATACAAGAGCTAAAAGGTCAACGCAGATATTTTGTGGGTGCATTTCCATTTTTCAATACGCAAAATTCACAGTTGTACAGTTTGATTCATTGTACCAGCCATATCGAAGGCTTCAAGCTATATAAACAGGTGGCATGGAAAACTTTCGGAGGAAAGTCCTCAACTAAAGACACGCACGGTGGTCAGTACCAGTTATCGTTTGATTTTGGCAATGAGGGTTTTCTTGTGCCTGCAACGGACGAGTCCTGCTTTTTTGTGACAGACATTGCAAAATATTTGCAAAAATCATTTTCTGGCCAGAAAAATGTGCCACTTGAGTCATTATGGCAGCTTTTGGATTATCATCCGATTTTTCCGTCTGACGGATTTAGACAGGAAATACGGAATGAACTGAAAAACACATATGGAGCGATATTCAGCACTGCCGTTGATTCCAAGGATGGAAAAAGGCACACTGTTGTTTCGTTTCAGAAAGGAACGCCCGCACTATGAGTAAAGTGACTGGCTATGTACAAAGAAAAACTATGCTTTACAAAACGGGCGTGGAGTATGGCGATTATACAATGAATTTTGTGCTGGGCTGTTCTCATGGCTGCCTGTTCCCTTGCTACGCCTTTTTACAAAAAAAGCGTTTCGGGCAAATAAAAGGCTATGAAGACTGGTGCAGTCCAAGGCTCGTATTGAACACGCTTGAACTCCTTGATAAAGAAATTCCGAGATTAAAGGGAAAGATTGTGTCCGTGCAGCTGTGTTTTACTACTGACCCGTTCATGTATGGATATCAGGAGATCGCAGACATGGCAATCGCATCAATCAAAAAGTTGAATGCTGCCGGAATCAAATGCACAGTGCTGACAAAAGGAATTCTTCCCATATCGCTGGCTGAACTTTCAGATGAAAATGAGTACGGCATAACACTCATCTCATTGGATGAAGAGTATAGAAAGAAGATGGAACCGGGGGCAGCACCCTATAAAGACCGGCTGGAAGCATTGAAAGCACTACATAATGCCGGATGCAAGACATGGATAAGCATGGAACCATATCCAACTCCAAATATGGCAGAGCAAGATTTACAAGAGTTGCTGGAGGCCGTTAGTTTCGTTGACCGAATTATTTTTGGAAGAACAAATTACAATAAGACCGCAAGTTCCTATGAGGAACACAAGGATTTTTATAACAAATGTGCAGCGAAGGTCATTTTCTTCTGTGAGGAACATGGCATTCAGTATCACATAAAGGAAAAGACGATTACTGAAGGATGAGGTGCAAGCTATGGCACTCTTACAGGATTTGATCCAGCAGATAGATGACCCGATACTCCGGGAGCGGATTCTGCAAGAAACTGATAAACTAATCGAGCAGAAAAAGTTCGGCCTTGTGTTTGAGGAACATCTGCCGGAATGTACACCGCTTTATAGTATGCCGATTCGAGTTGGCTCCAAGGTTGCTCTGAAAACCGGGTACGTCAGTGACATCTACACGGTTCTGCGCATTGATGGTGACAATACAATCTGTGATCGCAGAGAAACGCATGAGCAAAAAACCTTCAGGCTCGATGAGATTGTAGTTGTTGCGGAATTTGGTGAGCCAATTTACCCGACACTTACGCCGATTGATGCGGTCGAGAATGCACCAGACAGTGACCTTTGGCATACGCTGATTGAAGCCGACAATTACCACGCCCTTCAGTTACTGGAATATCTCTACGCCGGGAAAGTGGATTGCATCTATATTGACCCGCCCTACAACACGGGGGCGAAGGACTGGAAATACAATAATGATTATGTAGACGGAAACGATCAGTACCGACACAGTAAATGGCTGTCCATGATGGAGAAACGGTTACGATTGGCGAAAAAATTGCTTAATCCTACAGATTCGGTGTTAATCGCCACCATAGATGAAAAAGAATACCTGCACTTGGGTTGTCTGCTTGAGGAGATATTCAAAGAGGCAAAGATTCAGATGATTTCTGCAATGACCAATAAAAAAGGGTCCACAAGACCGGGGCAGTTTTCCAGGGCAGGTGAATACTTCTTTTATGTTTTCATGGGAAATCACACAATTGAACAGGTTAATGACAATATGTTATTGTCCAATGATGAGGATGATGAATCAGAACAGACTATAACAATATGGAATAGCTTACTCCGCCGAGGAACTGCAGCTCTCCGTTCTGACAGGCCAAATCTGTTTTATCCTATTTATGTGGATAAGGAAACTCATAAGATTTTGTATGTTGGAGATTCACTTGCTTTGGAAGAAAACCGCAACAACATTCCTTGGCCGTCAACGCTTCCCAGCAGTGCTGTTATCTGCTGGCCATTAAGAAAAAACAATGTTGAGGGGCGGTGGCAAGTAGGACAAGATACACTAAGGAAACGAATGGCGGAACATCGCGTTAAGGCTGGTCAGTTTAATGCGACTACTCAGCAATGCAGTATTGTCATGTTGAAAGACAAACAGATGGAACAAATTGAAAATGGCCTCTTAGAAATTCTCGGAACAGATGATTCTGGCGCTTATGTAGTAGCGCAAAAAACTGGGAATTTTGACTCAGTTCAAAATCCTCGGACAATATGGGTGCGGGATAGACATGATGCAAGTGTTTATGGCTCTACGATGCTACGGAATATTATTGGTGGTCAAAAATTCACTTTTCCAAAGTCACTTTATGCCGTACATGATTGTATAAATTTCTCATTGAAAAGTAAAACCCATGCTCTTATCCTTGACTTCTTTTCTGGTTCTGGCACTACCCTTCATGCTGTCAATCTTCTTAACGCCGAAGACGGTGGACATCGCCGTTGTATCATGGTCACAAATAATGAGGTCTCGGCAGATGAAGCAACGGCTCTAACCGCACAAGGCTACCAACCTGGGGACGAAGAATGGGAAAAACTCGGTATTGCCAGATATGTAAACTGGCCGCGCACAGTATGCAGTATTGAGGGGCATGATATAAACGGCAATCCTCTCAGTGGAAACTACTTTGGTAGCGATATTCCTATGTCAGATGGATTCAAGGCTAACGCCGCTTTTTTCAAACTTAGTTTTCTTGACAAGACATCTGTTGCGCTTGGAAAACAGTTTGCGGAGTTGCTGCCTGTTCTCTGGATGAAGGGTAGAGCAATTGGGAAATGTCCGGTTTTGAATACAGAGGAACTGCCGCCTATGTTGCTCCTACCAGAAAACAAGATGGCGGTTCTGATTGATGAAACTTTCTATTCCGAGTTTGATAATGAGATTCGCAAATACTCGGAGATTCAAACGATATTCATTGTGACGGATTCAGAGACGGCCTACCGTGAGATGATCCGCAACTATGACGGTAAGGACTGCTACCAGCTTTACAGGGATTATTTGGACAATTTCCGCATTAACACGGGGAGATAAACATGAAAGTAGAATTATTTCCATTTCAAAAACGGGCGCTTGTGGACATCCGCTTGAAAACAGCAGAAGCCCTCGGCAGCTACCATAGGACACACGCTCCGCAGGTGGTTTCCTTTACTGCACCCACGGGTGCGGGCAAAACAATTATCATGGCATCCTTGATTGAAAGTATTTTCTTTGGGGATGAATCCTATATGGAACAGCAGAACGCCATTGTGATTTGGCTGTCGGACTCGCCGCAACTGAATGAGCAGTCCAAACTGAAAATCGATGCCAAGGCAGATAGAATCCGCCTTGGGCGGTGTGTGACGGTCAGTGAGGATTCCTTTGATATGGAGTTGTTCGAGGACGGCCATATTTACTTCTTGAACACGCAGAAATTGTCAAAGACATCCAAACTCACAAAAAATGGAGATGGACGCACATACACGATTTGGCAGACCATCGCTAATACTGCAAGGGAAAAGAGTGACCGTCTCTATTTTATCATTGACGAAGCACATCGTGGGATGCAGGGCAGAGAAGCTGGCAAGGCAACGACCATCATGCAAAAATTCCTGAAAGGCAGCGAGGAAGATAAGATACCTCCGATGCCTCTGGTAATCGGGATGTCTGCCACCCCCCAGCGTTTTAATGTCTTGGTGGAGGGGACTTCCTCAACGATACACAAATCTATTGTCACAGCAGATGAGGTGCGGGCGTCAGGCCTGCTGAAAGACCGCATTGTGATTACCTACCCGGAAGAAAGTACCGTAAACAAGGATATGGCTATTCTACAAGCCGCCGCCGATGATTGGCAGGAAAAATGGCAACATTGGACACAGTATTGCCAAGAACAGCACTATGCCTATGTAAACCCTGTTTTTGTTATACAGGTACTGAACGGCAGCAATGGCAAACTTACAGATACGGATTTACAGGACTGCTTGCAGAAAATCGAGGAACGCACTGGTTTCCGCTTTGACGCTGGACAAGTTGTGCATACTTTCGGCGAAAAGGGAACAATTACGGTGGGCGGACTGGATGTGCGCTATGTGGAACCGTCAGATATCTCCGAGGATAGGAATATCCGTGTAGTATTTTTCAAGGAGAATCTTTCCACTGGATGGGACTGCCCAAGGGCAGAAACTATGATGTCCTTCAAGCACGCCAGCGATGCCACCTACATTGCACAGCTGCTCGGCAGAATGGTCAGAACACCGATGCAGATGCACATCACAGTAGATGAAGTGTTGAATGATGTTCATCTGTTTTTGCCGCACTTTAATGAGGATACGGTTAAGGATGTCGTAGATGCTTTGCAAAGTGCAGAGGGTGGCGATATACCAACAGATGTGTATGGGGAAACTCCCAATCAAAGGCGATACGATACCTTGACGGTCAGGCCTGGTAGAAAAAAGCCAAATAACAATATGCCTGGACAGCTTTCACTCGATATTTCGGGTGGCACAACAGAACAAGATGAAGCTACTACAACAGATTCCCAAAGTCAAGGCGGAACAGGTGCAGCAAAGCCTGTTAGTGAGATAAGCCCTCCAGCAGTGAATACAGCTGAGAGTTCCAGTTTTAGTTCAATGGTTGAATCTTCCGATATTCAAGCTACTGACGCTACATCAACAGCCGACAACGGGATATCGGCTCCAGTGGCAGAATCTTCTGCAGGCGAGAATGCAGATGAAGCAGATCAGGAAACCCCAGTTGATTTATTCGACCGCGAAGAGGTTATGAAATTCATCAATGACGCGGGTCTTCTCTCCTACAATGTTAGAGCTGTGCGAATTAACAACTACCTGACATCTCTCTTTAAAATGGCACACTTGCTTACTATGTCTGGTTTGCATCGCATGGCAATCAGAGAAGTACAATCCGAGATTGCGGATATGATTCACAACTATGTGGAAGATTTGAAAACCTGCGGAGAATACGATGACCTTGTGCTACAGGTCAAGCAGTTCAAGTTGGCAACACAGATTTTTGATGCATTCGGGGAAACTGTTGATAACTACTATGTGCATAACCTTTTCACAACTACAGACACAGATGTGGACAGGCAGTTTCGCATTGCGGAAAGTAAACTCGGCAATGAGGGTATCGGAAATATTTATGGCAACAAATATATAGATGAAGATGATCCCAATGGATTCAAGGTAGATGTCATTCTATTTGTCGCCGATGAAGACAGCATGAATAAACTGCACACCTATGCTCAGCAACGTTTCCACCGCTTGAACGATGATTATCGCCGTCATATTGCTACGAGCGTTGATGAGAAGATACGCAGACAATATGATACTATTGTATCTGACGGGGATGTGGTAAGCAAGCACAATTTCCGTTTACCGGAAACAATTCAGGTTCCACACGAAGCAGGCGGAAAAGCGTATCGAGATCATTTGTTTGTCAGCGATGCAACAGGAATCGCTATATTAAAGTTGAACACATGGGAAATCGGAACGCTTGAAGAAGAACAGGCGCAGGATGGCTTTGTCTGTTTTATTCGTAACCCCTCCAGAGGTGCATGGTCTCTTTGCATCCCTTACGAAATGGATGGGGAAATGAAGCCTGCATACCCAGACTTTATCATTGTGCGTAGAGACCCTGTTTCGAAATATGTCATTGATATTTTAGAACCTCACCGCGCAGACCTTGATGATAATCTTAGCAAGGCAAAAGGATTTGCAGAATATGCAAGACAAAATCCTGGACTTGGCAGAATCCAACTAATTCGCCAATTGAAACAGGCATCGGGAACTTATAAATACAAGCGACTGGACATGTCGAAAAGTGCTGTCAGGGATAAAGTTTCTCATGCACAAACCAGCGAGGAACTTAACCATCTCTTTGATACTGATGGATTCTTTGTATAATGAACGATGAAGTCAACTGTACCAGGTTGGCGGGAACGGTGGGTCGTGCGCTACTTTGCAAGCAGTGTATTTGTTCCCACAAATACCAAAAGCAGATTTTCGGCGGTTACGCCGAAAATCTGCTTTTGCTTGTTGGTGGCTCCCGCCCCCAAACCCCTTTTCGCAGAATTTCATTCTGCGGCTACGCACCGTTCCGGCGCTTTTTCTCCCACCTCCGGCAGAGATTTTTGGAAAATGGCAAGGTTGGCTTGCCAACATAATCGCAAACTGTCCCGTAAGTGGAAACGGCATCTTTTCAAAATCCGTTAGGCTCGCAGAGCCGCAGCCAGCGTGAAACGCTGTTCAAAGGGTTTGGGATGCTTCCCAACAAGCAAAGCCTGCGGTTCCCGGCGATGCCGGAAACCGCAGGCTTTGAGCATTTGTATATACAAACGCCCTGCTTGCCCAGTAGCGCATGGATCTTATTTTCGCCGACCCTCGACAAAAATTTCCCCAGAGGCATTGACAGGAACATCTATATGTGCTACCATAATAAGAAACTGAATACTGCACATATTTTTTACGCAGATACATAGACCGAACCACAGCGTTTTTGCTGGGGGCGGTCTTGTTGTATCTGCGTTTTTGTTTTTGAAGGGAGGCTGGACAATGGAGAAAATCAAGACGGAGGAAGTCGGGCGCAAGCGGGGCAGACCGAAGCTGGACGCCCGCATCACCGAGGAATACGCCCCCAGCAGGCGGCAGGCATTGAACAAGATGTATATGTACGAGGGCGTCCACCTGTTATCGGTAGCGGCTACCGAAATTCCAAACAGTGAGATTTTATGGCAGGAGGACAGAACAGCCGTCACTGTAAAATCGCGGGATGGCATTCTGGAACAGCTCGGCAGAATGGCGGCGCAGGACAAGCTGGCCTGCGCCGATTGCGTCTATCTCGCTAACCTTGCAATCAGTGCCATTCAGGTCGGGTACACAACACGGGAAGTGGAGACCGCTTTGCGGAAAATCCGCATGGCGGCAAAGGCCAGCATGAGAAATCCAAACAACGAGGCTCTTTATTCCGTATTGGGCAACGCCGTAGATATTCTGCGGAGAATGGGAGGTATTGCTTGAAGAAAATCGAAAATCATCCTGTGGAAATCGCCGTTGCTGGAGAGGTCCCAGGCTTTGAGTGTGGAGGACACCGAAGCGTATTTTTGAACCTGGGCCTTGATGTGGAAATGGACGGGGTGACCTATCACCTCATCAGCCGGTTTTCCGAAAAGACCGAGATGGGGGATGTCCTGGACACGATAGAACTGGAGCGCAGCCAGCGGCAGACAGCATAAAAATTTCCTGTGTCTGCCGCGAAAGATATTGCTTTAAAGTGATAAAGCGGGTATAATGGCATCAGGTAACAAGATGCTATGTACCTGCGTCCAGGGAGGTAAAAAAATCAAGATGCAGGAAAACTACAATGTTGGAATTTATTGCAGGCTCAGTCGTGATGACGAAAGAACCGGGGAGTCTGTGTCCATCGAAAATCAAAAAATCATGCTTGGCCGGTATGTGCAGGAACAGGGCTGGAACTTCTACGCCGCCTACTGCGATGACGGAGTCTCGGGTACGACCTTCGACCGTCCCATGTTCAATCAGATGATTGCCGATGCCAGAGCGGGGAAAATCAATCTGATATTATGCAAGGACCTCAGTCGCCTGGGCAGAGATTATATCGAAGCGGGTCGATATACAGACATCGTTTTTCCGAGTATGGGCTGCCGGTTCATCGCTCTCAATGATGGAGTGGACACCATTCACAAAAACAATGAGATGCTGGTTATTCTGAAAAATGTCATGAATGACCTCTATGCACGCGATACCAGCAGTAAAATCCGGGCGGTGAAACAGTCCACCTTCAAGAGCGGAAAGTATGTCGGCTGTTACGCTCCCATCGGCTACCGAAAATCCCCGGCAGACAAGCACATTCTGGAGATTGACCCTGTGACCGCACCTATCGTTCGCCGCATTTTCGATATGCGCTTGCAAGGCGATACCTTTCGGAAAATCGCCCGAACGCTCAATGAGGAGGGTGTACCATCGCCGCGAGGTTTCTACTATATGGCGGAGGGCAGGCCGAACCTGCGGGGCGAAACGCCGTATTGGAACGATGTGACGGTCAAGACCATTTTGCGGAATGAGGTCTACCTGGGTCACATGGTGCAGAACAAAACCGGCACCGTCTCCTACAAGGTCCACAAGCAGGTCAGCAAGCCGAAAGCGGACTGGATTAAGGTGGAGCATACCCATGAGCCGCTGGTCTCTCAGGAGGTCTGGGACGCCGTTCAGAGGCTGGACAATCATCCGTCAAAGGGGCGTTCCGGCAGCGATGGGGAAATCTCCTTATTCGCCGGCGTTCTCTACTGTATGGATTGCGGATCGTCCATGCGCATCCTGAAGGACTATCGGAGCCGGAAACGCCATGCAGACGGGCATTACGGAAGCTACAAAGCGTATATGTGCAACCGCTACGGCTGCGGCGGAAAAGCCGCCTGTTCCTCCCACTATATCAACTGCAACACGCTGACGAAGCTGCTATTGCTGGACATCCACGCAAAGGCGATGCTGGCGCAGAACAGCCCAGCCGCCCTCAAGGAGAAAATCCTCGCCCAAAAGAACGCCGCCAGTCTGGAGCAGACAAAGGCACTCCGAGCAACGCTGGCGGCGGTAGACAAGCGGCTGGCGGAACTGGAAAAGCTGGTGGTGTCGGCTTACGAGGACAAGGTGAAGGGCGTCATGCCGGAGGCGCTGTGCGTCCAGCTGATGAACCGCTACGAGGACGAACGCAGGAGCAAGCTGGAACAGCGGACGCAGCTCACAGCGCAATTGGAGGCTCAAAGGGAGGACGAATGCGCCGCCGATGAATGGCTAAACCTGATTCGGGACTACTCCCAGCTTGAGGAACTGGATCGCCCTACCCTCCTGCGTTTGGTTAAGCGCATCGAGGTGGGCGAGAAGTATGAAATCGCCGGGGAAACCCACCGGGACATCAAAATCTACTACAACTTTGTCGGGTATATTGAACTGTAAATCTGTACTTCTTTATGCGAGGTTATCTAACGAGTGGTACGCAAAGGACACAAGTAAGAAAATCCGCGCTGTGATGAAGTCAAAGGGGGAAGCGGGGGAACATCTTTGCAGTAACCCGCCCTATGGCTACATGAAAGACCCCGACAACAAAAAGCATTGGATTGTAGATGAAGAAGCCGCCAAAGTGGTGCGCCGGATTTTCCGCTTATGCTTAGAGGGGTACGGACCGACACAGATTGCCCGTATTCTGAAAGAGGAAAAAATAGTCACTCCGACAGTCTATTTCATGCAGAACGGACGCGCAACGAGAAACGCCCCGCAAAATAACCCCTGTCGTTGGAGTGCCGAAACGGTAACATTTATTTTGGAACGTCCAGAGTATCAAGGGCATACAGTAAACTTCAAAACTTTTGTTCAGTCTTACAAGACTAAAAAGAAATGCTACAATCCGGCGGAAAAGCAGCTTGTGTTTGAAAATACCCATGAAGCAATCATAGATGCTGACACATGGGCGCGGGTACAGGAATTACGGAAGAACAAACGTCGTCCGACAAGAACGGGAAAGACAAATATGTTTTCCGGCATTGTTCGCTGTGCTGACTGCGGTGAAAAGCTATACTACTGCACAAGCAAAAATTTTGAAGCGCGGCAAGACCATTTTGTGTGTTCCACTTCAAGGCTGAAAGGAAAAGAAGTCTGCCCGACGCATTATATCCGCGCCGTAGTTTTGGAACAGGGTGTGTTTGCACATCTCCGGCTAACGGTTGCTTGTGTAGCCAACCATGAAGAACAATTCCGTAAGGCTATGGGCGCAAAGCAGAAAGCAGACGCAAAACGGGAGTTGACGGCAAAGCGGCGGCAACTGACGCAAGCAGAACGCCGGATTGCGGAACTTGACCGATTGTTTAAGCGTATTTATGAAGATAACGCAAATGGTAAACTTTCTGACAGCAGATTTCAAATGCTCTCTGACGATTACGAACAGGAGCAGGAAGAACTGCGGGAAAAGCTGTTGCAACTGAATGAGGAAATTAACCGACAGGAAGAACAGGCAGAGAACATTGAACGGTTCATCAGCAAGGTGCATGAGTATCTCGACATGGACGAACTGACACCCGCCGTACTGAATGACATGGTGAAAGCAGTTTACGTCCATATGCCGGACACTTCAAACGGACATAGGGAACAGCAGATTGACATATCCTATGACCTTGTGGGAATACTCCCTGCGTCCCTGTTGAACGACTTACAAAACGGGGAAACGGCATAGCCAACGCTACGCCGTTTCCAAAAAACAAATCTAATACTGTCTTACGAGTATCTAACTTACAGCAGAGGTATTTTCACACGCCTATTCATACGGGGCCGTAAAAAAAGAGGCATAATCAAACAAAGGACGCCAGAAAGAGGCGTCCTTTGTTGGTGGAGAGGAAAAAGGAAGGAAAAAGTGCGCACAAAAACAAGCCGGAAGAAACCCCAGCAAAAAATGAGGAAAAACATATAGAATTTAAGCGGCAATGAGCTTGGTTGGGGACTTAAGATGAAACTTGTGAAGA
>Ga0209064_1003718_pt1 | contig 12736 bp, 10 predicted proteins | sample Inofromicrocosms_FD_187498 | JGI IMG/M metagenome (GOLD analysis project Ga0209064, IMG submission 187498) | Mouse cecum microbial communities from Vienna, Austria - Inoculum for glucosamine and mucus D2O microcosms (SPAdes) (version 2) | ecosystem: Host-associated > Mammals > Digestive system >... | reverse complement strand
CGAGCGCGAAGACGTTGGCGGGTTCGTATCCGCGGGCTCTACCGGCGCGGTGCTCACGGGCGGGATCATGTTCGTCGGGCGCATCAAGGGCGTTTTGCGTCCCGCGCTCTGCCCCGGGATTCCCAACGTGCGCGGTACTCGTACGCTTCTTTGCGACTGCGGTGCGAACGCGGAGTGCAAGCCCGCCTATCTTGCGCAGTTCGGGGTAATGGCTTCCGCTTACGCCAAAGCGGCGTTCGGCGTGGAAGAGCCCCGCGTGGGACTTCTCACCAACGGCACGGAGGAACACAAGGGGGACACCTTGCACCAAGAGGCGCACGCGCTTCTCAAAGACGCGAAGGGCATTCTCTTTACGGGCAATATCGAGGGACGGGACATCATGTACGGCGACGTGGACGTGGCGGTGTCGGACGGCTTTTCGGGCAACGTGGCGCTCAAAGCGATCGAGGGCTGCGGAAAAACGGTTGCTACTGTTTTGAGCCGTGAGTTCCGCGCTTCGCTGGGGAGCAAGCTCAGTTATCTTTGCGCGAAGAAGCAGATCGGGAAACTTAAAGATATGCTCGACTATTCCAAAATGGGCGGGTCGGTGTTCTTGGGACTCAAAAAGGTGGTCGTCAAATCGCACGGATCTTCCAAGGCGAAGAGCATAGCTCCTTCCGTATTGCAGGCGGTGGACGCTTACCAAGGAAACCTTATCGGCCTAATCGAGGAGAAACTCATCGATGCGGGTTTGACGGAGCGGGGCGATGAATAGCGGAGAGGAGTGGAGCGAGGAAACCGCCGCGCAAGTCGAGGAGGCGATCGGCTACCGCTTTCGGGATAAAGAGCTGTTAAAGACCTGTTTTACGCATACCTCCTATGCGAACTTAGGCGGAGGCGGGCACAACGAGCGTTTGGAATTTTTGGGCGACGCGGTGCTGGAACTGTGCGTTTCGGAGGAGCTTTTTCAAAGAAGCGGAGGCGACGAGGGCAAGCTCACGGAACTGAGGAAACAGTACGTATCCCGTTCCGCGCTCGAATGCGCAGAGAAACGGGCGGGGCTCATGCGGTTTTTGCGCTATTCGGGCGGAAAGAGCAACGTGAGCGGAAAAACGCCGTCCAATTTGTTCGAGGCGGTTGTGGCGGGCATTTATCTCGACGGCGGAATGGGCGAAGTGAAAAAGTTTTTATCCCGTTATTTGGCGGAAACGCAAACGGAGAATTATAAATCGCTCCTGCAAGAGCTGGTGCAAAAGCATCCGAACAGCTTTCCCGAATACAGGGTGAAAGAGAAGGATGGGAGATTTATCTGCACGGTGAGCGCGCTCGGACAGTCGGCTGAGGGCGGCGGCGAGAGCAAAAAGACGGCGGAAACCGCCGCGGCGCAGGCGCTTTATCACAAATTAAGAAAGAGGAAGATCCAGTGAATTTTAAAGAAATCAGACTCGTGGGCTTTAAGTCCTTTGCGGACAAGACCGCGGTAAAATTCGACGACGGCGTTACCTGTATCGTCGGGCCGAACGGGTGCGGGAAGAGCAACGTTGCCGACGCGGTGCGTTGGGTGCTCGGCGAACAGTCGGCGAAGACCCTGCGCGGTTCGAGCATGCAGGACGTTATTTTCAACGGCACGGAAGCGCGCCGCCAGCTCTCTTTTTGCGAAGTTACGCTGGTGTTCGACAACACCAACAAGATGTTCGATATCGAGTACGACGAGGTGGCGATGACCCGCCGTCTGTACCGTTCGGGCGAGAGCGAGTATCTGCTCAATATGCGGGAATGCCGTTTAAAAGATATCGTCGCCCTTTTGCACGGCGTAGGAATCGGGAAAGAGGGCTATTCCATTATCGGACAGGGCAAGGTGGAGCAGATCATGAACGCCAAGCCCGAGGACAGACGCGCCATTTTCGAGGAAGCGACGGGCGTCATGAAGTTTAAGAGCCAGAAGGGGGAGATCGAGCGCAAGCTCGAAAACGCCAAGGGCAATCTTACCGTGTTCATCCAGCGCATGGACGAAGCGGAAAAACAGCTCCGTCCTCTCGAAAAACAGGCGGAAACGGCGAAAAAGTATCAGGAATACTCCGGACAGCTCCGTTACGAGGAAGTGAACTCCTATCTCGTGCATTACGATTCCTTTGCGGGCGAAACGGAAAAGCTCCGCGGGAAGATAGAAGAAACGGGCGAACAGCTCGCCGCCGTCGAAAAACGGCTCGCCGAAATCGAGCTCGAAGAGCAGACGGGGCGGGAGGAGATCCACAAATCGGACGACAGGCTCAGCGACCTCAACAGAAAGCTCCGCCTCTATGAGATCGGGCTCGAACATAAGACGGGCGAGGGAAAGGTCATCGGCGAGCGCATTCATTCCTACCGCAAACAGCTGGAACGGGCGAAGGAAGAGGTGGACTACTCCGTCCGCAGGATCGAAGAGATCGAGGAGTTGAGCAAGAAGAGCGCGCAGAAGCAAGAAGCCGGCAAAAAGCGCGCGGTTGAAATCGAACAGGAAGCAGGCAAGCTCTCTATCAAGGTGCAGGAAGCGGACGCGCGCGTTGCGGCGTTCGAACGCATTACCGACGAGAAGCGCGCGGGAGAACTCCGCTCGGTGGAAAATCTCGCCGACGTGCGCGCAAACGTGGGCTCTCTTTCGGCTCAGCGCGATGCGGCGAGCGAGCGTATCGAGGAGGTGCGCGTCGCGATCGGGAAAGCGGAAGTGCGGAAAGCGGAGTACAACCGTCAGCTTGCGGAATGCAAGGAGCAAAAACGCAAGTGCGAGGAATTCCTCGACGCAAAACCGCAGGCGGAAGAGAATCTGAAAGAGGAGCTCTCTGCGCTCACGCAGTCCCGCCAAAAGCTCATGGAGGACGTCGCCTCCTGCAATTCGAGCATTCTCAACTATACGCACAATTTGGAGATGTACACCGAGCTGAAAAACCGTTTCAACGGCTATCGGGACGCGGTGCGAAGCTTACAGCTCGCGGCGAAGGACAAGCCCGAGCTCGGCGAGCGGATCAAGGGCGCGATCGCGGATATCATTTCCTGCGACCGCGAGTACGAGGTGGCCGTGGAAACGGCGATCGGCGGGGCGATGCAAAATTTAGTGACCGCCACTTCGGAGGACGCCCGCTATCTCATCGAATACTTAAAGCGCACTGGGAGCGGCGTAGTGACTTTCCTGCCCGCAAACTCCATGCGCCCCCACAACAATACCCGCGAGATCGGGCAGGCGCTCAAAGAGGAGGGCGCGTGCGGGATCGCGGAGGAGATCGTCAAGTTCGATCCTTATTACTCCAGAATCGTGAGCAATTTGCTCGGGAATACGCTTATTTGCGACACGATCGCGAACGCGACCCGCATTGCTAAGAAATATTCGAACGCATTTAAGATCGTCACGCTCGACGGCGACATCGTAAACACGAGCGGCGCGATGACGGGCGGTTCCCGCAAAAAGGACGTGGGAAATCTGCTTGCGCAGGACAGGCGTATCAAGGAATGCGAGGAGCGGATCGCGCGGAGCAAAGCAACGCTCGAAAAGCTCAAACAGGCGCAGGAAAATTGCGAGAAGGATTTAGAGGAAGCCCAGCGCGCCCTCGAAGCGTTCCGCTTGAAGGTGCAGGAGGAAACGGCGAACTTCGCCGCGCTCTCCCAGCGGGAGCTTGCGCTTACGAGCCTGCTTACGGACGCCGAAAAGGACGAAAACGAATACAGAGGGCTTTTGGAACGGCTCACCCAGAGAGTGGATGCGCTCGAAAGCGAAGTGAGCAGTACGGCGGAAAACGAGGGGCTTCTCAACAAGATCAGAAGCGAAGCCGCCGCGGAGGCGAGCGCACGGCAGGAAGAGGCGAACAGGCTCAAAGCGGAGCGGGACGCGCTCTCCTCCGAGCTACATAAATTGCAGGTGGAAGTGGCGTCTATCCGAAGCACGCAGGAGGCGGAGGAGCTGTACGTTTCGCGTATGGTAAAGGAGAAAACGACCCTCCTCAGTCAAATCGAAACTTCGCGCAAGCACATTTCGGAAACGGAGCTTGCCTTGCAGGAATCCATTCGCCAAAGCGAGAAGATCGCGCTTACGGAGGAGGAGCAGGTCACGGTTGCCGCCCTTCGCAAACGGCTTTCCGAGGAGGAGGAGAACAAGCGCGTCGTTACCGAACGGCAGTTCCGCCTTTCCGAAGAGAAGCGAAACGCGGTCACGCGTCAAATGACGGTGAGCGAGAAGAAGCATTCCTACGAGCTGGAAATTTCCAAGCTGGAAGCCAACCTCGAAAACTTGAAACAGCGCATCGAAGAGGCGTACGGGCTGGGATACGAAAGCGCGCAGGAGCTTCGCGACGCGGAATACGACGTACAGCAGGCGACTACCCGCATTGCGGCGTTAAAGCGCAATATCACCATGCTCGGCCCCGTCAACCAAAACGCCGTAGAGGATTACGACAACTTGCTTGCCCGCTATACGGAAATGCAGACGCAAAAGCAGGACCTCGATAAGGGCATCGACGATTTGACGACCGTTCTCACCGACTTGAAGACGGAAATGCAGAAGCAGTTCGACAACGGCTTCAACGAAATCAACGCCAACTTCACGAAGATCTTCAAGGAGTTGTTCGGCGGAGGCCGTGCGGAAATGGAGCTCGACTATACCGATTGCGACGATCCGCTCAATGCGGGCATCGAGATCAAGGCGTGCCCTCCGGGGAAAAAGCTCACGAAAATTTCCCTGCTGTCGGGCGGCGAACGCGCGTTTACGGCAATCGCCATTTTGTTCGCGATTTTGAAATCCCGTCCCATGCCGTTCTGTATTCTCGACGAGATCGAAGCCGCGCTCGACGAAGCGAACGTGGATAGATTTGCGAAATATCTCAAAAAGTTCTCGCGCGATACGCAGTTCATCGTCATCACGCACAGAAAGCCCACCATGAACCAAGCGGATACCCTCTTCGGCGTTACGATGGAGGAGAAGGGCGTAAGTAAAGTCGTTTCCGTCAAGCTCTCCGAAGTCGAAGAGCGTTTGGGCGGGGATACGGTCATATAAGAGTCTACACTTTTTGGCTTCGCAAAAAATCGTGTGAATTTACGAGGTATTTATGGGTTTATTCGGAAAAATTAAAAACGCACTCAAAAAGACGAAAGACGGGTTGGCGCATAAAATGCGCCAACTCTTCCTGAAAGATAAAATCGGGAACGAGTTTTACGACGAGTTGGAAGAGATTCTCATTTCTTCCGACGTGTCGGTGCGTACTGCCGAGGAGATCGTGGATCAGGTGCGCGAGGAAGCGATCGGCAACAAGGTAAAGGACGAAAAATTCGTTACCGATTTGCTGAAAGACATTCTCGAAGATACCTTGAACGAGGCGGAAATTCCCGAAATCACTTACCCCTGCGTCATCATGTTCGTGGGCGTAAACGGGGTGGGCAAGACCACCACGATCGGGAAAGTCGCGAACTATTTCGTATCGCAGAAGAAAAGCGTGACGGTTGCGGCGGCGGATACCTTCCGCGCGGCGGCATCCGACCAGCTCAACGTGTGGGCGGAGCGCGCGGGCGTGCGCATCGTCAAGCACGAGGAGGGGAGCGATCCCTCCGCCGTCATTTTCGACGCCGTCGCCTCCGCAAAGTCGAAGGGAACGGACGTGGTGCTCGTAGACACTGCGGGACGGCTTCACGTAAAAGAAAACTTAATGAACGAGCTCAAAAAAATGGACCGCGTCGTCACGCGGGAATTTCCCGAAGCGGCGTTCTATAAGCTGTTGGTGCTCGACGCCACTACGGGGCAGAACGCCGTCAATCAGGCGCGCGTGTTCGACGAGGCGGTGGAGCTCGACGGTATCGTGCTCACCAAGCTCGACGGCACGGCAAAGGGCGGGTTCGTGTTCTCGCTGTGCGGGGAGCTCGGCATTCCCGTCGTCTTTGCGGGCGTGGGGGAAAAGCTCGACGATCTCGTTCCCTTCGACGCCGAAGAATTTGTAGAAGGATTTATTTAACGGAAGCTGAGAGAATAGGTTACAAATCAAAAAAATTTCGCCTGTACGGTAAAAATACTTGACAGGCGTTTTTTTATGGGATATAATACCGCAAGGAGGGTGGTATGGAAGATTTGCATTTCATGCGGCTTTGGGACAAATACAGTCCGCTTCTCACCAAAACGCAGCAGGAAATTACCGACCTCTATTTCAATTACGATCTATCGCTCTCCGAAATCGCCGAGCAAAAGAACTGTTCCCGTCAAAGCGTTTCCGATTGCTTGAACACTTGCAGAAAGAAGCTCGAAAAGTACGAGGAGAAGTTGCGGTTCAACTCCGTGATCGCCGAAGTCGGCTTAACGCAATCCTTTCTGAGGACGGACATCGGCAAATGGGCGGAGAGCGCGGGGCTTACAAAAGATCAACGCGAGGGGATTGCGAAAATCCTCGACCGCGATTACGAAGAAGAAGTACGGCGGGCGATACGCGAACACGCCGACGAACTGCTGTAAGATTGTTATTCGGCTTGCGGAAGCCGAGAAAGTATAGAGTAAGGGGATACTATGGCATTATTCGGTTCGCTCTCCGAGCGGCTCAATCACATATTCAGTAAGCTCACCAAGCGGGGAAGGCTTACCGAGCTCGAAATCCGCTCGGCAATGCGGGAGGTGCGTATCGCCCTTTTGGAGGCGGACGTAAACTTACGCGTCGCCAAGCAGTTTATAGCCGAGGTTTCCGAAAAGGCGGTGGGACAGCAGGTTCTGGAATCCCTCAATCCCGCCCAGCAGGTCATCAAAATCGTGAACGACGAGCTAATCGCGCTCATGGGTTCGGGTAACGCCAAGCTCGAAGTGGCATCTAAACCGCCTACTGTTATTCTTATGTGCGGCTTGCAGGGCGCGGGAAAGACTACCCTTTGCGGGAAACTCGCCCTTCAACTCAAAAAGCAGGGGAAGCGCCCCTTGCTCGTCGCGTGCGACATTTACCGTCCCGCGGCGATCGACCAGCTCAAAGTAGTAGGGAAGAAGGCGGAAACGGAGGTGTTCGAAAAGGGCACGCAAAATCCCGCCAAAACCGCCAAGCAAGCGGTGGAATACGCTTTAAAAATGGGTTACGACACCGTGGTGGTGGATACCGCGGGACGGCTTCACATCGACGACGCGCTCATGAAAGAGCTCGAAGAGATCAAAAAAGCGGTGGACGTAACGGAAATCCTCCTTACCGTGGATGCGATGACGGGTCAGGACGCCGTAAACGTTGCCCAAACTTTCAACGAGCGGTTGGACGTGACGGGCGTTATCCTCACTAAGCTGGACGGCGATACCCGCGGCGGCGCGTGCCTCTCCATCAAGGCAGTCACGGGCAAGCCCATCAAGTTCGTCGGCGTGGGGGAAAAGCTCACTGATTTGGAACCTTTTTATCCCGACCGCATGGCTTCCCGCATTTTGGGAATGGGGGACGTGCTTTCCCTCATCGAAAAAGCGCAGGAAGCAGTCACGGAACAGCAAGCGCAAGAGATGCAGCGCAAACTCCGCGAAGCTTCCTTCACGCTTACCGATTATTTGCAGCAGTTCGAAGCGCTCAAAAAGATGGGCGGTGCGGGCGCGCTTGCAAGTATGCTCCCCGGCGCAGGTAAAATGAAAATCAGCGAAAAAGACCTCGACGAGAAGAAAATGGAGCACACCAAGGCGATCATTCTTTCCATGACGCCGCGCGAGCGGGATAATCCGCAAATCATCAACTCCCAGCGTAAGCGCAGAATCGCGCTCGGGTCGGGCACGACGGTGCAGGAAATCAATCAGCTTTTGAAGCAGTTCGAACAGACGAAAATGCTCATGAAACAGTTAAAGGGCGGAAAGGGCAAAATGCGCCTTCCCTTTTAAATAAAACACAAAACAGAAAATCAATTTTGGAGGTAGGTATTATGGTTAAGATGCGTTTGGTAAGACTCGGTGACAAGAAGTCCCCCGTTTACCGCATCGTGGTTGTAGACGCGCGCAAGGCGGCTACGGGCGAATATATCGAAAAGATCGGTTACTACGATCCCAAGTCCACGCCCGTGACCCTCACCGTAGACGTCGAAAAGGCGAAAGAATGGCTCGGCAAGGGCGTACAGCCCACGGAAACCGTGAAGTCGTTGCTCGTTAAAGCGGGCGCAATGGAACAGTCCAAAAAGCTCAGCCCCGCCAAGACCAAGACGAAGAAAAAGAAGTAAGCTCTTATCGCGTTTTAGCGGAATAAGGAGGAGGCTATGTTAGAACTCATCAAGTACATCGTGGAACAGTTCGCCGAAGATAAGGCAAATATCGAATATCGCACGGAGGAAACGGACGACGCGATCAACGTTACCGTTTTGCTGTCCGATTCCGATATGGGCAAGGTCATCGGCAAGCAGGGCAAAATCGCGAAGGCGCTCCGCACCATCGTGCGCGCCGCGACCCCCAAGGATTCCAAGAAGTATAACGTAGAAATTACCGAACGTTCAAGCGAGGAGTAATTTCTATTGCCAAAACAGCCGTGCGCAGTTACCGCGCACGGCTGTTTTGGCAAGTACGTCATTCTGAGGGAACGAAGTGACCGAAGAATCTCATGGGTCGATGTCGGACGGCGGGGCGAAAGGGCTGTCATTTTGGCAAAGAATTTCGTTTGCATCAAACTTTAATATTTTGCAAAGTTTTGCGAGGGTTTTCAGTGACGGAAGAGTAGTGCCGTTGGCATATTTGGCAACCGTCGGTTGAGAAACATTCAACGCTTTGGCGATTTCGGATTGTTTTATGCCGCTGTTTTGAATTGATTCTGCAAGTTTCTTTTTAATTTGCGCTTTTGTAATCATTTTTACCTCCAATAAGAATTTTGCAATCATCATTCTAAACGGATACTCAAAATTCCGCTTTACGTTTCGTTGTTCCGCACTAATTATGACGCTTTTTTGACAATAACGCTTTTCTCCCCGCGGCGCGGGAGATTCTTCACGTTCGTTAATGACAGGCTTAATCGTTCGAAATTCTTGTCTTCCCCCTTGATAGGGGGGAGGCGAGAATAGTGAGGCGAAGGGGAAGTAAAGATGACATAGGGGAAACAAAGCGGGGAATGTGAAAGCGAGGAAAAGAACAAAGAAAAAAGCCCGTTGGGAATCCCAACGGGTTTATCATTCGAAAAAAAACTGTGAGTGCTTTTTTTGTTGCCGTATACCGAAGCGGTAACGCGGGAGGTAACTCCGACAAAGCTACCTTATGGCACACGCACGGCACCGTTTAGTGCTGCTGCATCCCTGCCCTGACACGGTTCGCGGACGCACGTTGCATAAGACCTTGTTATCAACATTCCTTTCCGCGTGCTGCCTTCCACACACGACACCGAGAAAAGCGTTCGGCTCTGCTATAGCGGATTGCAGATACAGGGCACCGCTAACTCCCCGCCTATCACAGCTTATATAGTATAACCCAATTTCGGAAAATAATCAAGCGATTTTTACGATTTCGCAAACTTTTCGCAAGCGAAAAGCTTTGCGGGCTTGTAACCGAGTTACTCTCTCCAAGTCACAGGCGTGTTGAGCCCGTCTATCAAAAGTCAGTAAGCCTCAGGTGTGCGGCAAATTGTGTCCGCTACCGCAAAAGCGCGGTTTTGCTCCGCGCGCAACATTTTATCTTGCCCTCCCCTTTGACAAAGGGGAGGGGTAGGGAAGGGGATTGTCAACATTACTTCGCTTAAAATGACGGGCGTTATTTACTTGACTTATCTGCGGGAAAGGAATAAAATAAAAACAACTTATTTCCAAGCAATTTAAATCTAACATTCGTGGAGCGACATATGTTTTACAGAACGCATCATTGTAACGAACTGCGCGCGGAGGACGCGGGCAAGCAGGTGAAAATTTCGGGCTGGCTCGATTCCAAGCGCGACAAGGGCGGGGTGCTCTTCGCGGTTCTTCGCGACTTTTACGGCACGACGCAGGTAGTGGCGACGGAAGATCCCTGTCTTTCCGCTCTGCGCGACATTCCCACCGAGTCCACCGTTTCTGTGGAGGGGAAAGTCGTTCTGCGCACTTCTCCCAACGATAAAATCGCAACGGGGCTCATCGAAATTATTCCCGAAAAGGTGGAGGTGCTCGGTCGGCGCACGGTGCCCGCGCTTCCCTTCGAGGTTTCTCATTCCACGGAGGCGGGGGAGGATGCGCGGCTTCGTTACCGCTTCCTCGATCTTCGCAACAGCGCGGTGCGGGATAAGATCGTTCTCCGCGCCCAGATCATCGCGGACTTGCGCCGTCTTATGACCGAACGCGGGTTTACCGAAATCTCCACGCCCATTTTAACGAGCTCTTCGCCCGAGGGCGCGCGCGACTATATCGTGCCCAGCCGTCTTTATCCCGGTGAGTTTTACGCGCTTCCCCAAGCGCCGCAGCAGTATAAACAACTTTTAATGTGCTCGGGGTTTGATAAGTATTTCCAGATCGCGCCCTGTTTCCGCGACGAGGACGCCCGCGCAGACCGTTCCCCCGGCGAGTTCTATCAGCTCGATATCGAAATGGCGTTTGCGACGCAGGAGGACGTTTTCGCCGTGCTCGAAGAGGTGCTTCCTCCCGTGTTTGCAAAATATTCGGGTTGGGATGCGGACAAACCGCCTTTTAAGCGCGTTCCTTACCGCGAGGCGCTCGAAACGTACGGCTCCGACAAGCCCGATTTGCGCAACCCGCTCACCGTTAAGGATATTACCGAGTTTATGCAGGGCTGCGGGTTTGCCGCACTCGAAGGAAAGCGGGTGAAGGCGATCGCGGTGAACGGCGTCAACGTTGCCCGCAAGTGGATCGATAAAACGGCGGAGGAATTTAAAATCAAAACGGAAGGGGGGGCGATGTTCTGGTGGAAGCTGGACGAGAACGGCGCTCCCGCGGGCGGAATCGCCAAATTCGTGGCGGAGAAAAACGAGGAGATCAGCCGTTTCCTCGGGCTCGAAAAGGGCGCGTTCGTTGCCGTCGTCGCGGAGGAGAAGCTCTCCGTCGTGCAGAAGCGCGCGGGGGTTTTGCGCACCATGCTCGGGAACGGACTCGATTTGTTGGAGAAGAACGTGTACCGTTTCTGCTGGATCGTCGACTTCCCCATGTACGAGATCGGCGAAGAGAGCGGAGAGCTCGAATTCTGCCACAATCCGTTCTCCATGCCTCAGGGCGGAATGAAGGCGTTGGAGGCAAAAGATCCCCTCGAAGTGCTCGCCTATCAATACGATATCGTGTGCAACGGCGTGGAGCTTTCCTCGGGCGCGGTGAGAAATCACGACCCCGAGATCATGCTCAAAGCGTTCTCGCTCGTGGGGCTCGGCAAGGAAGAGGTGGTGAAAAAATTCCCCGCTCTCTACCATGCGTTCGAGTTCGGCGCACCCCCGCACGCGGGCGTTGCTCCCGGCGTGGACAGAATGGTCATGCTCATTTCGGACACGGTGAATATCCGCGAAGTTATCGCGTTCCCCATGAACGCCAAGGCGCGCGATCTGCTCATGAACGCGCCTTCGCCCGTGGAACAAAAACAGACGGACGACGTGCATATCCGCATCGTAAAACCCGAAAAGAAATAACGTTCAAAGGCGTTGCTTCGGCAACGCTTTTTTGTTTGCAGACCCTATCTTGACAAGGATAATGCGTTGTGGCATCACGCGAAAATCAGGGCGGAACCATGCCGAGCCGACCTGCGATCGCAGGGGAACGGAAGGGCGGATTGGCGTAAAACGTAATAGGACAAACTCCGTACGGCATACAATAGCGGGAGAGGTGATCGTATGCTGGAAATGTTTTATGCCGTACTCGGTCGGCTGTTTTTTTTCACGGGAGCGGTAGACGGCGGGTCGTACCCTAAGCCCCTTTCCGCCAAGGACGAGGAGAAGTATTTGAAGCTCGCGCGCGAGGGCGACAAACACGCCAAGGATATCCTCGTCCGCCATAATATGCGTCTGGTCGCACATATCGTAAAAAAGTACAACGGGGCGGCGGAAACGGACGATATGCTCTCGGTAGGCAGTATCGGACTTATCAAAGCGATCAATACGTTCGAACCGGGGCGCGGGGTGCGCCTTGCAACCTATACGGCGCGGTGTATCGAAAACGAGATCCTCATGCTCATTCGTGCGGGGAAAAAGCACAAGTGCAACGTTTCCCTTTCCGACCCCGTGGGTACGGATAAGGACGGCAACGAGCTTACCCTTATGGATCTTCTCTTCGAAAAAGAGGATAAAGTGTTTGCGGGCGTGGAGCAGTCGCTCATGCAGGAGAAATTTTTGACCGCCGTGCGCGCGCTCTTAACGGAGCGGGAAACGGTGATCATCTGCCTGCGTTACGCCCTCGCCGGCGGGGTGCCGCTCGCGCAACGCGAAGTGGCGCAGAAGATGAAGATTTCGAGGAGCTACGTTTCCCGCATCGAAAAGCGCGCGTTGGAGAAATTGCGCGCGGGACTGAAACGGGAAGATTTTTTATCGGAATAGTACGGTGTTTGGTGCGCGCCCCGACCGACGGTCGGGGCGCGCATTGTTCTTGTTGCGCTGCCTGCAACTCCCTCATTCTGCTCCGTAGTCGGCTCCCCTTCAATCAAGGGGAGCCAAGTGATAGATACTCCCCGCGAGGAGGGTTGCCCTCCGCTGCGGAACACAATTTGCCGCACACCTGCGGCTTAGTGACTTTTGATAGAACGGTTTAACGCTCCTGCAACTTAGAGATAACAACAAGATTACAAGCTCACGGAATTTTCCGGTACGGAAAATTCGTGAATAAAATTGTTTGAAAAAGCGGAAAAAGTGTGATATAGTTATAGGGAGGTGTGTGCATG
>Ga0209064_1003704_pt1 | contig 12807 bp, 18 predicted proteins | sample Inofromicrocosms_FD_187498 | JGI IMG/M metagenome (GOLD analysis project Ga0209064, IMG submission 187498) | Mouse cecum microbial communities from Vienna, Austria - Inoculum for glucosamine and mucus D2O microcosms (SPAdes) (version 2) | ecosystem: Host-associated > Mammals > Digestive system >... | reverse complement strand
CGTGCGTGCCGTGATATCGGCACAGGGGCGGCAATACAAGGCTGTCTGCTCGGCAATGGCACGCAGACAGTGGGCCGGACGGGAAACGCTTGCCTGCCCTCTTGCGGTGGAGATCACTTTTTATCCGCCGGACAGGCACAAACGGGATCTGGACAATTTGCCAAAGTCCCTGTTCGACAGCCTGACTGATGCCGGCGTCTGGAAGGACGACAGCCTGATCCAGGACTTGCGCACGAGATGGGGGCCAAGAACTGGAGAAGCACGGGCAGTGGTGAAAATAACGAAACTGGAGGATCAATGCTCGCTTTGGTGACCGAGATCAAAAACGCGCATGGCGTCCAAATAAAAACCAGGCGCTTTGTGGGGCACGAAAAGCTTTTTGCATATAGAGAGTTGGGCAGAAGGGCTATCGTCGCTCTCTCGGGCATACAGGCGCCCAAATGGGCATACGGAAAAACCAATGGGGAAGGGAACACAATATGGAAGTCAAAGACCGTCGCCTGAACGGCTGGAAAGAGATAGAGAAGTATGTCGGCCTGCACAAGGAGACTATCGTCCGGCACGGCTATCCCGTGCACAAGGCGCCGGGGGGCAAGTCATCTACAGTCTTTGCCTTTACGAAAGAGCTGCTTGAACACGCCCTGAACATGGATACGCTAAAAAACTGAAAGATGCGCCAGAATACAACTAACGCGTAGCCACGTCGCCGCGCTATGCTTCATCCAAACTTTTTCAGGGGTGAAGCATGGCGGATATGGCTTTCATCACAGACTTTCTGACAAAGGTCGAAGGCCCCAGGCAAGTCCGGGGCTATGTGCCCTGCAATCGGCTTTCCGACGGCAAGGGACGCAACTATATCGGCGCCGCGGGCGTCCAGCCTTGCGGCGTCCAGTATCCGGCAACAGGAGATCCAGCCGGCTTCAGTGCCATGGGCGCTTCCGGCGTAACCGTGGCCACGGGATGCGACCTTGGCCAGACCGACATCTCCACGCTGTGCGGCTACGGCCTGACCGACGAGGGCCTGCTCCGCAAGCTTGACCCCTATATCGGCCTGAAAAAATCGGCCGCCTTGCAAAGACTTTTTCTCCTGCCTCTTCTGCTGACAGTCACGGAAGCCTCCTCACTCGATCTGGCCGTGCATGGCGGGTATCTTGCCCGCTATGTACGGCCTGCCTACGACAAGGCAAGCCGCGTCGCTTTTGATGACCTGCCCAAAGAAGCGCAGGCTGTCATCTTCTCCTGCTGCTATCAGAAAGGCTGCGGCGGCGTGAGGCGCGACTGGCCAAAGCTCTGGTCATATCTGACCAGGCAGAACTGGGCACGGGCCAGCAATGAGCTTTGCCACGGCTTTCGGCAGTATGCCGGCCGGCGCAAGCTCGAGGGCCAGCTTCTGGCGCAGATCCCCTCAAAGCCCGGCTTTTTCAGGCGCTGCTACGACATGATCAAGAGGACTCTTTCATGAGCATCCTTGGCACGATAGCAGGCAAGGTAGCCCGTGGCGCGGCAAAGGTCCTGACCAAAAAGGTCACCACCATCGAGCCTGACGGCTGCGGCGGCACTGACGAGATCACCCGCACAAAGCCCCGCGAGGGCGTCAAGGGCGTGGGCTGGATAGCCGGCTTCCTGCTCGTCTGGCACTTCCTCTTGCAGCCCGTGCTTACCTATCACTTCCCGCAGTACTCCTTTCCGGCGCTCGACTTCGGCTGGGTGACCGGGCTTTTCATGGGGATGTAGGGCATGGAAGACATGAAGCTGAAGATATGGAGCCTGCTTTTTACTGTCCTGGCCCCTCTGGCCATAGCCATCGCCGGCGGCTACCTGCAAAACCAGCTTACCATGGCGCGGGTCGAAGAGCGGATAGCCATCATCAAGGAGCAATCGGCCAGGCATGAGCTTGAGAAAGGACAGGAGATCACGCGCCTTGCAGCCAATGCGGATGACCATAGCCAGCGAATCATCCGGCTTGAGACAAACCTGGACGCGATCCAGTCCACGCTCAAGGAAGTGCGGGCTGACATCAAGACGCTTCTGCGCGGCGTGAGGGAGTAATGGCCGCGCGCTACGACTGGGAGACCATCCGCGCCGAATACGAGGCCGGCTCCACGATGGGCGAACTGTCCCGCAAGCATGGCGTAAGCAAGCAGGCCATATCCAAAAGGGCGCGATCCGAAGGCTGGGTACAGGACGCTTCAAGCGTCGTAATGAATCTTGCCCAGGCTAAAGTTGACGGCCTGGTTGACACCGTCAACCCTAAAAAAAAGGCAGAAGCCGTCAACCAGGCGGCAGATCGCAAAGCAGCTGTCCTGCAAAAGCATCGGGACGCATGGCCGGCAATAAAGGAACTTAACGCAAAGGCTCTTGCGGAGCAGGACTTTGAAGCTGCCAAGCTGGCGAAAATATCCGCTGAAACAGAGAAAATCATCCAAGAGGGCGAACGCAAGGCCTGGGGCATCACCGACAAGGGCGAAACGGATCTTTCCGGAGGCATCGCAATCTCATGGCAAAAATAGAAATCCCCTACACCCCGCGCTATCCCGAAGTCCACGAGATCCTCGAGCGCACGCGCTTCACGGTCATCGTGGCCCATCGCCGTTTCGGCAAGACCGTCCTTGCGCTCAACCATCTCATCAAGATGGCGCTGCTCCAGACAAAATCCATGGGCCGCTACGCCTTTGTCGCCCCCTATCTCAAGCAGGCCAAGGAAAACACCTGGGAATATTTCAAGCACTACACCGCGACGCTGCCCAATCGTGAGGTCAACGAGTCCGAATGTTCCATCCGCCTGCCAAACGGCGCGCGCATCCGGCTCTTTGGCGCGGATAATCCCGACGCCCTGCGCGGCCCGTATCTCGACGGCGTTATCCTCGACGAGGTGGCGCAGATGAAGCCCGAGCTTTGGGGCGAAGTTGTCCGGCCAATGCTCATGGACCGGCCGGGCTGGGCCGTCTTTATCGGCACGCCAAAAGGCATCAATCTCTTTTCCGAGCTTTACAACCGCGCTTCCACCGAGCAGGCCAACGGCAATCCCAACTGGGCGGCTCTCTGCTATCCGGTCAACGTCACCAATGCCCTGCCTCCCGGGGAAGTCGAGGACGCCAGGCGCGAGCTTTCCGAAAACGCCTTCCGCCAGGAAATGCTCTGCGACTTCAATGCCTCCAACGACGACAACCTCATTTCGCAAGATGAGGTCGAGGGCGCCCTTGCCCGCGAGCCGAACTGGGAAATCATCAACCAGTATCCGCTAATCGTCGGCGTGGACGTGGCCCGCTTCGGCGGCGATTCCACCGTATTCTTTGGCCGCCGTCACAATTACGCCTATCGCCCCGTCGTCCTCAACGGCTATTCCAACACCGAGGTCGCCCATCGCCTCATGGCCCACATCGCCGAATTCCACCCCTCGCAAGTCAATATCGACCAGGGCCAGGGCACGGGCGTAATCGACCTTGTGCGCGACCTGACTCATACTCGCGACGTGATTATCAACGAGATCCCCTTCGGCTCCAAGGCCGGCCAGCCCGAAAAATATTTCAACCGCCGCGCCGAAATGTGGGTTCACCTCCGCGACTGGCTCCGAGCCGGCGGCATCCTGCCCAATTACACCGAATGCGCCAACGCCCTGCGCCTCGAACTCTGCGCGCCCATGTACTCGTTCGACAACCAGGGACGCATCAAGCTCGAACCAAAGGAAAATATCAAGGAACGCATTCAGCGCTCACCCGACCTTGGCGACGCCCTGGCCCTGACCTTTGCGACTGACACATACCCCGACGAGCGCGCCGTCTTCCCCAACCTCGAACGCAAGTACGGCCCCGAAGCCGGCCCACGCATGAGGAACTGGATCATCGGCAAACGCGAGAAAAAGGAATGGCAGCCATGGTAGCGGATAGACTTGATCTATTGGGGGCTCCCGCCCCCAAACCCCTGGTTGAGGGCCTGAGGCCCTCAAACTCCCCATTGCCCTTCGGCGCTGGCGCGCCTCGGGAAGGTTTTGAAATTGAACTTTTCCGGGGCAACGTTGCCGCCCCGTTCGCGCAGGAGTTCTGGCTCAATCTCGATGACAGGACCAGGCGCGTGATGCTCTGGGACGTGCCAGTGGATATGCGGGCAGCGGCTTTGACGGACTGCTGGTTCAGGGCCGATTACGTCGGCCTTGCCTGGACGGGCAGCAAGGCAAGCCCCTCAATGGCCTGCTGGCTGACCGCAATCGGCCCCGGCTCAAAATGCGCCATGGCCCATTTCTGCTACGCAAAAGAAGCGCGGCCCCTGGCCATCGATATCGGCAAGAGGATGCTCGAGCTGATTGCATCCGAGACCGGCTTCCGCTCCCTGATTGGCCTGCTGCCGGCCACATATCGCCATGCAGTCAACTTTGTGCAGCGGCTTGGCTTCATGGAGGCCGCAAGGCTTGCCGGCGCTTGTCCATTGGCAGGACGCGGCATTGTTGATGGTGTTCTTGTAACGACAAATCTGGAGGTCGTATGCTGCCCCCTGGCTTCCCTGGAGAAGATTCCACAAGGTCCACGGCAGAACGCGAACAGTTCCGCAATGACCTTGCCGCTGTAGTCGAAAGCCCGGAAGGCTTCCGCGTGCTGAAACAGATAATCGCCAGCTTCGGCGCTGGCAACTATATCCAGTCCTGCGACGCCGGCTCCGCCACGTTGTTCAACGAGGGCGAAAGACTATTGCGCGAAATAACAGAAGCAAATCCCGCCGCCGCAATCAGATTGATTGCCGCAATTCGCGGGATTGAAATGTAAAATGGAGGGAATGATGGATGTACCCGCTAATGAAAATCCTGCTGGCATTGGTACTGGCTCTGGCTCTGACAATTCTGATGCACTGGAAAAAACCGGAACTGCGGCTGCCGGTTCCGATGGTGGCAGTGAGGACAAGACGGAAGCTGCTGAACCTGAAAACAAGGCTGATGACAAGCCTGCTGACGACAAACAGGACGAGGGAAGAACTGGGCTATCTGATGACGATACGCCCATAACCGACTGGTCAGCCGTTGACCTTGGCCTGCCGGAAGACGCTGCAATCGACGAGAATGTGCTGGCGGCCTTTGGCGAAAAATCCGTCGAGCTTGGCCTTACCCCCAAACAGGCAAAGGCCCTGGCAAGCTGGCAGCTTGAACTGGCAAGAGAAACGCGCGAGGCCCAGCTCGAGGCCGGCGTGGCCGAACTGCGCAAGGCCTGGGGCAAGAAGGCGGATGCCAACCAGAAGGCGGTTGTCGCGCTCCTTTCCCGCATTGACCGCCAGCTTGGCAACGACGAATTTTCAAGGGCAATAGGCGCGTCCGGCGCGGCAAATTCCCCGGCCGTCTGCAAGGGACTGCTTGCCATTGCCCAAATGCTTTCGGAAGACACAATGGGACGTGGCGGCTCTGGCGATATGCCCGTCAAACCGGAAACCGCCCTGGAAGGCATCGAAAACGCCTTCAGGGAAATGAAATCCAAAATGTAAGGAGTTACAGCCATGTCCTGCAACATGATGACGCTGCACGAAATTGGCCTTGCCTGGGCAAAGAAACAGCCCGGCATCATCGACGACTTGACCGAGGATTCCCCAATCCTCGACATGATCAAATGGAAGGCTGCCAGCCACAAAATGTGGAATGCCGCCGAAAAGCTCGTTGACATCGACGGCCCGGGCTGGACAGAGCCTGACGCTCCGCTGCCAATGATGCAGGCCTCGACCGACCTTGTGCATATCGACTTGCACGTCCTTGGCGGCCAGATGGAAGTTACAACCCAGAAGGCGCTCAAGTTCGGCGGCCCCAAGAAATACTTTGCGGATCGCCAGAACTGGATATTGCGCCATGCCGGCATGACGACCGAGAAGCAGATCGTCCTGCAAAACATGCTCAAGGCTGCAACCACCTGGAAGAACAAGGCCGGCGTCAAGTCCAATGTCTATGATGCCGGCGGATCCGGCCAGGGCTGGTTCATCCTGGCCTGCCGCTTTGACGATCAGGTCAATGTCGGCCTCTATGACCCGGACCAGTTCGACTCCGGCCGCCTGCTCAAGATTGACTTCCCCTACAATGGCGCGGAACACGTCCTGCACGGCTCAAAATATGAGGGCGTCCTTGGCTATTCCATCGTCTATCGCGGCAATTTCGGCTACCAGCTTCTCGACCCCGAGCGCACGGTGGCCGCAATCGTCAACATCGACGAAACGCACAAGCCGTCCGTCACCATGATTGACGACATGCTTGCCCAGGTTCGCAGCCAGCCCGGCTCCACATACCTGTTCTGCGGCCCGCGCGCCAAGATTCACGGCATCAATCCTTACAAAACCGAGAATGTCCAGCTGGTCAACGGCGATACCGACGCCAGAACGCGCATCGAGACCTGGAACGGCATTTCCATCGTAACCAGCCACAACATCGACGATAAAATCGCCCACGTCGCGAAATAAGGAGCGCCAATATGTCTCAAACATCTACCGCAATGACAGGCTCGGAAATTCTGGATGGCATCCGCGCGGCGAAAGAGGAAAGGCTGCGCCAGGGTCTGCGTTCCGGCCCGGTTTATGGAGAAGCGCCGCTTGTCTGGTATGACCAGGTTTTTGGACGTGAGGAAACGCCAACTGGAACAATCAACTGCAAGCAGGCCTTGCGGGTCGGGGCAACGCAGAACGCCCTGGACGTGATTGTGGTTGCCAGCCACAAGAACGGCGCAAAACCGCTTGTGGTTGCCAAGGGCGCAAGCCTTACGCTCACGCTGCTGCAAGCTGACGCGGTTGACGGCAAGTTCGAGGAAGTCGGCCCCACTGTCTGTGTTACGGCAAATGAGGCCACGAATGTCGAGGCGGATTGCCTTGTGGCCCGCTTTGCCATCGGCAACATGACAAAGCCCTGGGCAAAGGTGAAGCTGGATGTTTCCGGCGTTACCGGCGGACTGATCGACGTGGCCCTTGGCTATGTGCCGCGGTAAGGGGCGGGCGCGGTCATGAATTACTCCGCAATCCCCACAAGCGTGCGCTATCTGTCAGACGGCACAACCTGCGCCTGGCCCATAACTTTCCCATACGGCTCGCCAACCGGCGTGGCCTGCAAGGTTATGGACATGGAAGGCAAGGAGCGCCTGCTGACCTATGGCGCGGACTACACGATAAAGGACAATTGCGTCATGACCTTTGTCCCGGCCGGATGTTCCATTATGCTCTGGATGACAGAGCCTGTGGAAACTGCTCTTGCCGGCGCGGGCAGGAAGGCAATGACGCAAAACGATATTGCCACCACCTCCAATGGTGTGCCATCCGAAAGCGCGGCGGCGGTCTCTTCCGCCGCCGCTTCCGGACAATCCGCCGAAATCGCTTCCCTTGCCGCCCAATTGCGGGAAATGAAGGCCCTGCAGGAAAACGCCCTGGTCCAGGCGCGCCTTGCCGAAGAGGACAGGCAGGTCCAGCGCATTGAGGATGCGGGAGACAAGGCTGCTGCAAGTCTTGGCGCGGCCATTGCCAATGAAGCGACGGAAGCCCAGCAGAAACTTGTGGCCCAAAGGGACGCCTCTGTCGCGGAAATCCGCTCTGCCACAACCAACGCTGTTGACGAAGCCGAAGCGGCCCGCCAGAAGGCGCTTGAAGCGCAGCAGGCCGCAAGCGAGGCACTGGCCAAACTTGAGGCTGCCCGCGCGGCCTTTGACAAGGCTGTTGCCGAAGCACAGGAGACCCTGGGCAATGCCGAGGAAAACGCCCGCGACTCCCTCGCCATGCTTGCCAGCCAGGCCACCATGAGCCTTGCGGCGGCGGAAGAGGAATCCGCGGCGCGCATCCGCCACGACTGCGAACTGCATCACGGCTGCGTCAACCAGGACGGACACTTCACCCAGACCGTGGCCTGGAAGGCTGGCTCGATCATTCCGCTGCCTGAAGGGATAAAATACTATCCCGGCCGCAACATGCTGCGCGTCACCCGCAATGGCCGGACGCTCGTCCTCAATGCGGAGTATCAGGAAGTTGCCAATGCCAACGACAATCGCGGCCCGTCGGGCGAGATAAAAATCCTCTTTGACTCCGCGGCCAATTCGCTCTGGAGCTTCTGGGTCGTGGCGGCCAATGCGGGCAAGCGCGCAATCGACGCGGCCGCCGATGCCGAACACGCCCGGCGCCGTTCCGAGGAATGGGCGGCCCGCTCGAGGGATTACGCCAATCAGGCGGATGCAATCAGAAACGGCGCGGCCGATGACGCGGCACTCGCGCAAAAGACGCTGGAAGCAACGGGGCAGGAATACGCGGCGGCGCTTACGCAAATCAAATGCGATACCTGGCGGACTGGCGAAAACGCCGTGGCCCGGGTGAAAGAGGCCGGGCGCGTCGCCGATTGCTGGCGCCAGGCGTCGGCAAGCGCGGCAAAGGCTTCCCACGAAATGGCCCAATGCGCCTGGGACGCGGCCTGGCAGGCTTCGATGCAATCCAGGCGCCCCGGCATTGCCTCGGTGCGCAAGTTCCGCGACTTGTTCAAATGCGCGTCCGGCGTCTATGTTATCAATCCGCATATCGCCCACAGCCCCACGCTGTTCATGGGCGTCTGGCCCGTAAGGACGTTCGGAGACATCCAGTACGACGGCATCTTCTTTTTCGGCCCGCAATATCCCGACAATCCCAATCCGCCGCCAAAACCGGATCCGCGCCCGAAACCGCAATGCCCGTGCCGGCGCCCCGAACCAGACCCGGCAAATCCGGCGGATGGCCCCGTGGAATGGGGCCCGTGCGAAGGGCATAACCATTGCAACCCATGTAAAGGAGCCAGCCATGCCTCTTGAAACTTCCTCCCCTGACGAAACACAGACCCCCGGCAACAATCTCGAAATCGGCGGCGGCGACGGCAATGTGGATATTCCGGACGATTCCGGCGATCTGGAAGTCTCCCCGCCTTCCGGAATTGAAATCCCGGGCGCAAAGGTCGTCATCAACCTGCCCACGCCAATGTTCCAGGTTGTGGGCGGCCAGATTTACAAACTGCTGCTGGAAACCGCCGCAAGCCAGGTCAGGATGCCCGACGGCGTGTCAGTTGAAACGCGCATCAATACTCTTGAACGCGCCCTTGCCGCGAACACGCAAATGCATTTTGCGGACACAATCGAGGCCCGCGACAAGATTCGCGGCCTCATTCCCGGCGACAAGGTGCATGTAACCGACGCCTCCGCCGACGAGACTGTGGAGAAAGGCTGGGCGGAATACATTTACGGCCCGGATTTCACCTTCCGCAAGATTGCCGAGGGCGAGGGCCTCGACCTGATTATCAGGTGGGAGGATGTTGTCGGCAAGCCGGAATCCGCGCCAAAGGACATTGATACGGCCGTGCTGCAGCAGCACAACCACGCCAACAAGACCGAGCTTGACTTTCTTTCCGACGACGGCGCTGGCCATCTGATGTTCCGGGGCAGGCGCGTCTGGGACGGCAAGGTCGATGTGGCAAGCGCGTCCGCAGAAGGCTACATCCCGGATTGCCTGCGCGACGGCGGCCTGCTGATTATCAATCCGGCTGCCGGCGGCGGGCCGGGCGTGGAAATCAGGCCCGAACCCGATCCGGACACTGTCGACAGCGGCGGCGATACTGTGATAACCTATTGAAAATTCCTAAACAATGTTTAAATTTGGGAGATGAAACAGGCCAGCAAGGACACTCGAAAAAGAGCAATTGAAGCTTGGAAATCAGGCACGCCAATTAATGACATTTGCAGGGTTGTCGGCATAAATCGCAGGACATTTTACACATGGCGTAAACGAGATGCCGAGGGTGGTGATCAGGTTCCGCTTCCCAAGGGCCATCGTCCTCGACTCCTCGATAAGCAGCAAATACTTGAAATCAAGAGATTAGTTGAAGAAAACAACTCTCTTTCCGCACGCGAAATCATGATGAAACTTGGTATTGAATGTCATCTTGGGGTAATTTATCGCGCACTTGAGGAACTCGGTTTTACATTTAAAAAAAAGAAATAAAGGCTTCTCAACGTGAAAATCCAGATATCCAGAAAGAACGGTCAGACTGGGCTGACTTGCGCGACTCTTTTGATCCTGAAGCGCTTGTATTTATTGACGAAACCGGAATAAGAACCAATTGCACACCGCGTTATGGATGGTCGGAACGTGGCAAACCATGCATCGGAAGCGCGCCAGGCTCATGGAAATCTTACAGCACAGTTGCTGCAATAAGCCTTGCTGGAGTGGGCATGGCAACAACGGTTGAAGGAGCCTTCAACAAAGCCTCTTTTAAAGAGTATATGGAAGATATCCTGTTACCTTCTCTTAAAAGGGGGGATACCGTAATAATGGATAACCTTTCAATCCATAAGAATAGCTTTGATGTACGAAGATTTTCCAGGCGCGGAATAAAAATTAAGTATCTGCCCCGTTACAGCCCAGACTTTAATCCCATTGAAAATATGTGGTCAAAAGTTAAGCAAATTATCCGAAAGAAAGAACCCCGGTCAGGCGATCAAATCTGGCATGCGATGAATGAAGCTCTATGGTCAGTTACAACCGAAAATATCGCTGGCTGGTTCCGTGGTTGTGGGTATTTTCATTAAATCATCACAGTAGAGCCTGATTTTTAAATTGTCGGCTGAAACATCAAAAACGAGTTTTTTGTTTTCATCATCCACAAATACAGGAACAAAGCGTCCGTCTTCATCCTGGCAAGCCGCAACAGTGAGATACAAGTCTGGTATTTCCGCCTCTTTTGTTCCGGCTTCATAACTGGTCTGTAAAATTACTCCGGCTTTATCCTGATACTTGCCAAGAGCCTGCCTCAAAAGGCGTTTTAGTGCTGCATCATCCCTGTGATACAGCACTATGAAACGTCCTTTCACTTCTTCAAGCAATTCCAGTGGCGTCAAGGCTTAACCTTCCAGGGAAAGTGAAACATTTTGGTCGTCATCAAGGTGGCTTACCCAGTTTGCATGCAAAGTACCAGAAGGGCGGATTATGGACGCGCCGTCTTCATAGGCAAGATCAACGCCTTCCAGTTCAATCCAGCAATCCTCAAGCAGCCAGCTATTGCTTGAGACCGAGGTTGGATAGGATTCGCCGGCAAGGGCAAGCTTGACAGTCAAATATTTCTTTTCTTTCACCCATTCACGTAGTGCCTTGTAGGCCAGGCCAGTAATGACCTCCTTGAAAGTGATCGGGATATCCTGGGAGTTATTATAGCGCCCTTGCTGTACAAATTTGGTGCCTTGGGGTCCAAAAGTCTCTACTGCTTCCCTGACAAGTGGGGGAATCTGAAAATTCTGCAACAAATAGCGCAAATCTGGATATTCCTCGATGGTGAGAATCCACTCGTCAGATATAGCGTTTTCACCATAGCTGGCGGTTTTGCGGTATGAGTGGCGTATTTTTGGTATATTTCCGACAACGCCAGTAATGTTAGCCATAACATTTTCTCCTTGTGGCTAGGCACGAATGCCATAATCGCCACTATTGAGCATCTGCCTGTCAACCATAGTGAGGGTTGAAAGCTGAAGATTAACTGTGGAGCGGACAAAATTACCCTGTGAGTCAACTTCCTTGTCAAAGGGCAGCGACATGGAATTTATCACCATGTCTTTATAGATTACTTTTGTGCCCATATTGAGAAGCACAAGAGAAGGTATTCTGCCAAAGTCCATGCTGAGCAAGCCCGCCAGTGTCATTGTTTCAGGGGCGATCCATTGCTCAAGCAACTGGAGGGGCTTCATTACTTCCTGTATGGGGTCTTCAAGGGCATAAAGAAGAAGCTCAAGAGTAAAGGCAGTCGGCTGATTCGCCTGCCAAGTCTGTCTTGAATTGAAGGAATGAATCATGGTCATTCCACCCATTGTCTGCGCGATACCTCCTGCCGCCTCCGGTATTTTCCCTCCTATGGCTTCCCCCGCAAACGGCTGAATCCAGTTGGCGGTAATTTCCCTGCTGGTGCCAGGGCCATAAACGCCGCAAACAGTTGCGCCGTCCATGCCCTGGAGCCAGCATTTACGGTATCTTGAAACGCGGGAATCATTATTGCCAAGAGAGCCTGCCATGACGCGCTATACTCCATGCTGCTCGCGGACTTTCATGGACTTTTTACGCGCAAGATTTGCGCCGGCAGTGTGGGCTTTCATCCGCGCCTTGCGCAATCCGGCTTTTTGCGCCGCCGACAAACGCATTTTTCCAGAGACGCGCTTGTTCACGAGTTGCACCTTCCCATCGCGGACGGCTTTCATTTTTTTGTATGTGGCCTCAAGGATCATGTGCCGCCCATCGGGGTCTGTTCCGGCATTTTCCAGAACAGCTTCCTGGCCCAGGGCAAAACCCGCAATGATTTCGTCATCATCGGCTTCAAGCTCATTGACAAGGGTATCAGCCGCTTTGCCGACTATGGCCGCGCTCTTGTCATCCTCATCATTCACGAATTTGGCTACATCTTCCACGCTTGCGCCCAAGGTAAGCAGGGCGTCAGGCACTTCGCGCCAGACTTCATTGTAATAGGCTTCTTCCGCATCCGAAATTTCAAAATCCCCGTCCAGATCGGCTATGCCGATAATGTACTCATCAAGGTTTTGGTATGAAAAATTGCCGTCATCAACCCATGCCAAAACAGCACTCATTGCCTTGGTTCTAGTGCCTAATTGCAAAAATAATGATATGAATATATGGTGCTTCCAAAACGGGAGCGGTTATGGCGCGAACAGCACGAGAAGTCACTTGTTCAGGCGAAGAGGAACGTATTTTACTGATCATCTATTTTATATTTAAACACATCCTGCTTGCGCAAAACAGGCCTGAATCAGATGCGGATGGGAGCGAAGTGACCGAATCGCTTTCCGTAATCCCTTTCCAAGT
>Ga0209064_1003701_pt1 | contig 12831 bp, 9 predicted proteins | sample Inofromicrocosms_FD_187498 | JGI IMG/M metagenome (GOLD analysis project Ga0209064, IMG submission 187498) | Mouse cecum microbial communities from Vienna, Austria - Inoculum for glucosamine and mucus D2O microcosms (SPAdes) (version 2) | ecosystem: Host-associated > Mammals > Digestive system >... | reverse complement strand
ATTGTACCAAATTGCTTCGCAATGGCTTGCGTACGTTATCCTATTATGTTACACTATCTCTAACGTAGTATTATCGAAAAATTTTCTGTCAATTCAAAGAATTGTTTCTCGAAACATTGCAATTACATAATGAATTGTCAGAAAATATTTCCGCAATCTGGTACAATTGGAAATCATCAGATTCAAAGCAGGTTTTCCCCTGCTTTTTTGTTGTGATGAATCAGATGCTTTCCTTAGTAATTATAGCATATAATTACACAAAAGGAAAAGAAAAGGGAAAAGATATTCTTGCAATTGCATTAGTTTGTTTATACCCTTTAGCGCACTGTCTTGTACAGATCTAGCCGCAGTACACGGGAATGTCAAAAAATTCAGTCAAAATCAGAAAATCAACGAGAGAATGCACAACACGAACTCCCTGAAAGAATCAAAAATGTATAAAATAAATAAACAAAAGTAAAAAATGTACAAAAAACTGTGAAAATTGTAAAAAATGTCCTAATTTAAAAGCGGAAAGTACATAGACTGAACCGGGAAAAGGAGGTAGGATTAGTGTAACAAAAAACACAGGACTTTAGAAGCAGTCAAGGGAGGATGAAAAGTAATGAAGAAAAAAATGATCAGTGCGTTGTTGTGTACGGCTATGGTGGTTACGATGATTGCCGGGTGTTCGGGGGGATCTTCGGACGGCGGAAGCCAGGGCGGAGACTCCGGCGGAAGCACGGAAGCCGACGGCGGCAGTGACGGCGGGGAAGACGCAGGCAGCGCAGATTTCGCGGGGGAGGAACTGAGCATCCTGGTATCCGCTGGCTGGATGGATAACCGGTATGACGATACCATCGCAAGATTTGAGGAAACCTATGATGTGACCGTGGATCTGCAGACGATTCCGGCGGATCAGTACAGCGATATCCTGCAGTCCAAGCTTTCCACGGATTCCTGCGCGGACATCTTCTGGATTCAGTCCAATCCGTTTGCGATCAGCTCCGTGATCGTGGACCCGGAAAAATACTGCATCGATTTTTCAGACGCAGGCTGGAAGGACATTATGCCGGAAGCAAGGCTGTCCTCCTGCGAATATGAGGACAAGCTGTACGGACTGCAGATCTGGCACAATTCACCGGAATATGTCATGGTCTACAACAAGACGTTATTTGATGAACTGAAGCTGGACATTCCGACGACTTACGATGAACTGCTGGAGGTCTGCGAAAAGATCGCGGCAGAGGACATCACACCGTGGTTCCTGCCCGGAGCGGACGGATGGCAGCATCAGCTCGCGTTTTTCCAGATCGGCGGCGTGTATGAGGAGGCAGAGCCGGGACTGTATGACGCGCTGAACGAAAATACGGCTACCTTTGCAGACAACGAGAAGATGCTGGAAGTGCTGGAACAGTTCAAGGAATTATCTGACAAAGGATATTTCGGAGAGGACTGGATCGGAACCGACAGCGCCAACATGGCAAATGAATTTGGCGACAGGAACTGTGCGATGGCAATGGCAAATTCCAGCTATATCAAGCAGATCCAGGAAGAAACCGGCACAGAGGATGAATTTGGTCTGTTCCTGATCCCGCTGGGCGACAACAGCAGCTTCCCCACCAATCCGGCAGGCCCCACCATGTTCGGCTATAAGGGAACAGAGCATGAAGAACTGGTTAAGACATTCTTTGATTTTGTGACAACCACAGAGAGCCTGCAGGAAATCCTGGACAATTCGCCGGCGTATACCAACCTGGACGTGAACGACGACGAACTGGAACAGCACTGGCTGCCGGAGGAAGAGGAGTTCATGGGAACTGTGGATGAGGACAAGATGGGTACGGCAGTGCTCCAGACCGGAACCAAGTACACCAACGACTACTGGGGTGACTTCGGCGCGGATATGATCTCCTTCTGTCAGGATCAGAGCGAAGCAAACGACGTCCTGAAAAATATGGATTCCAACCGGGCAGAAGCGGCGAAGATTGCCGGCGACAGCGCCTGGAAATAAATAAAACTGTAAAGACGCGGTTCACAGCGATTCAGCAGTTCCTTATGTGAACCGCGATAAGAGAAGCAGAGAAGGTAAAGTGCCGGAGGGGAGGCGCGCGGCATTCCCCCGGCGCTTTTTCAGGAATTATGAAAAAAAGAACAAGCCGGTTTTTCATGGTTCCGTAACTGGAAAGTGGTGGTTTTTTGAAAAAAAATAAAATTTATCCCATGTGGTTCCTGCTTGTTCCGCTTGCGCTTTACAGTGTATTTTTCCTTCTGCCCAGTATCCTGGGAATCGGATATTCGTTTACGGACTGGAATTCCAGGAGTATGGGGGAAGTCAATTTTGTGGGACTTGAGAATTACATCGAAATATTTACATCGGACAAGGATTACCTGTCAGGGATCGGGCATACCCTGATGTTTACGGTCATTTCCAACATCGTAAAGCTGATTCCGGCCCTGTTTCTGGCAATCATGCTGAACGAGGGCATACGGGGGAAGGGGCTGTACAGGACGCTTCTGTACCTGCCGTCCATTCTGCCCTATGTGATCATCGGTATTTTGTTTACATCGATTCTGAATTACAACAACGGCATGCTCAACAGCGTGCTGGAATTTCTGCATCTGGATTTCCTGAAACAGAAATGGCTTTCGGACCTGAATGTGGTGTGGAAATCCATTTTCGGGGTGGATGCATGGCGGGGAGTCGGTTATGTCATGACCATCTTCATCGCGGGTCTGAGCACCATTCCAAGATCCTACTACGAGGCGGCGCAGATCGACGGGGCCAACTTCTGGCAGAGACTCCGGTATGTGACGCTGCCTATGATCTCAGGCTCGGTCATGATCAACCTGGTATTCGGCATTACCTACGGACTCAAAGTATTTGACATCATCTACGTGCTGACCAACGGCGGGCCGGGGCATGCCACGGAAGTGATCACGACCTATTCCTACCAGCTCTATTCATCCGGGCAGTATGGAATGTCCACGGCGCTGAATACGATCCTGCTGCTGATCACTGCGGTGGTGGGTGTTCTGATCGTGAAAAATATGAGTAAGCAGGAGGTGCAGCAATGACGAAAAAAAGAATACTCGCAGTTTTGAAGCATGTGCTGATGATCCTGCTGTGCCTTGCGGTGGTGCTCCCGTTTTACCTTGTGGTGATCAACTCCTTTAAGACCAAGGGGGAGGCGGCCAGGATGAACCTGTCGCTTCCGACGGAGTGGCAGTTTTCCAACTACACGGAGGTCATTCGGAAAGGAAAGCTGATCCAGGGATTTCTCAACAGCCTGATCTACGCCGGCGTGTCCACATTGATCGGCGTAATCAGCTCCGCCATGGCGTCCTTCGTGATGAGCCGGAGACGGACAAGGGTAAATTCGTTTTTGTACTATTTTGTGCTCTGCGGGCTGTTTTTCCCGGTAAACTATGTCACCCTTTCCCGAGTGCTCGGCACCTTCCAGCTTACCAATACCAAGGCCGGGATCGTCATCGTATTTACCAGCGCCATGATTCCGTTCTGCGTATTTACGATCCGGAACTTTATCTCGTCCGTGCCGGTGGAACTGGATGAGGCGGCGGTATTGGACGGGGCGGGGCCTTTGTCCCTGTTTTTCCAGGTGATCATGCCGATGCTCAAGCCGGTGCTTTTTACCTGCTTTATCCTGCAGTTCATGGGCGTGTGGAGCGACTTTTTGACTCCCTTGTATCTGTCGTCCAAGAGCAAGCTCTTCCCGATGACCATGGCGGTGTACCAGTTCTTCGGGAAAAATACAAATTATTGGAATTACATATTCGCGGATATCGTGCTGACCTGTATCCCGGTGATTCTCGTGTACCTGATCGGGCAGAAATATATCATCGGAGGGCTGACCTCCGGAGCGGTGAAAGAATAGAAGCAAATTGGTTACAAAGAATGGAGGAAAACTATCATGAAAGATTTAGCAATGAACACGAAACTGATCGTACGTCCCATCGTCGGATGCCTGACCCACTCCCATTTCTGGGAGGGTCCGTGCCGCGCGGGGTACAGGGAGGATATGACCGTGGAGGCGGAGTCTGCCGCGGCTGACCAGGCATTTGAAGCGGCGAAGAAGGTGTTGGAAGGCGCCGCGGAGGAAATCCATTTCTTAGAAGCGGTGGACGCCCGGTATGATGAAAAATTTATCGTGGGAAAGGATGTTTTCGCGAAAATCGAGGAGGACATGGATCAGGTAGACTTCTTCCTCTGCATGAACTGGCGGATTCCGAAACTGGAGCGTTACAAAAAGCCCATCGTCATTATGCAGAATGGAAATGAAGGAATTGATTTTGCGGCGTACTGCAGAAACATCGGCGTGGAGGCGTATGTGGCAATGGATATACAGGATCTGAATGAGATCGCGCACCTGTTATGGGTAAGGAAGGCTGTGTCCGAGACCCGGGCGCTTGTGCTCACCGCAGGCGGACAGCCCACCTTCGGCATCCAGAGCCTGATCCGGGATCCGGAAGTGCTGCGTCAGAGGTATGGTTTTGAAGTGATCAAGCTTCCCTTCCGTGAAATTTTCAAATATATGGATCAGATCACCGACGAGGAGGCAAAACCGATCGCTGACCGGATCATCAACGGCTCCAAGGAAACGAAGGTGAATACGGACTGGTTTATCAATGATGTGAAATATTATCTGGCGGCGAAGAAAATGATGGACATCTACGACTGCAACGCATTTTCCACGGCGTGCCATGAGCTCTGCACCTCCGAGATTCCCCAGGAGCGGAAGTTCACGCCCTGCATGTGCCATTCCCTGATGAAGGACGAGGGGATTCCAAGCGGCTGTGAGGAAGATCTGAACGCACTGCTGGCCATGACCATTCTGCAGTACGCTGCTCACCGTCCGGCATTTATGGGAAATCCGAACCACGAGACGGACGAGCTGCTGCGCATCCACCATGCGGTTCCGGCGCTGTGCATGAACGGATACGGCACGAAGCCTTTGGAATACAAGCTGTGGGCATTTACCGGGCAGGGATTCGGCGGAAAGCTGCAGGTTGATTTTACGGAAAATGAACAGGATCATGTGACGCTGGCCCGGTTCAACCCGGCAGGGGATACGGTCTGCGTAAAGGTGGGACAGGTGCTCCGCTCCGAGTATGACGAGGTTTACTGCAGCCCCTACTATTATATCCAGATGGACGACGCGAGAAGGTATATGCATCATCTGGCGGGCTTCGGACATCACCAGGTGCTGGTGTTCGGAGACTATATGCAGGAGCTGAAAGACCTGGCCGAGATCATGAACTTCAAGGTGCTGGAGGGCTGACCGGATATGATGTATTTGAATAATGCAGCAACGACATATCCCAAGCCGCAGTGTGTGACAGACGCGCACACTGCGGCTTTATCTGCACCTCCCGCCGGGCAGTTCCGCAGCAGCGGGCAGGGCAGGGTGAAGGATGTGTTTACAGGCTGCCGGGAAAATCTGGGCAGGCTGCTGGGGATCGGCAGCCCGGAGCGGATTTATTTTACATCGGGGGCAACGGATTCGCTGAACCAGTTGTTCCATGGAATGGAAAGAAAGGGAAAAAAGATCCTGGTCACCCAGACCGAGCACAACAGCGTCCTGCGCCCTTTGTATAACGGGATGGCGGCAGGAGCGGAGGTGGAGATTCTGTCCTGCGACAAATACGGACAGGTCAGCCCGGAAGTATTTGAGGAACGGATCAGCCCGGAGACAGGGCTTCTGGTTCTGAACCACTGCTCCAATGTGACCGGCATGATCCAGGACGCCGCCCGGTTCGGAGAAATTGCAGAAAAGCACGGGATTTTATTTATGCTGGACGCTTCCCAGAGCGCGGGATGTATTCCCGTAGACTGTGATGGCTGGCATGTGGACGCATTGGTATTTACCGGTCACAAGGGGCTGTTCGGCCCCCAGGGGACGGGCGGATTTTTCCTGCGGAAAGGCGTGGGGATGCGGCCTTACCGGTACGGCGGTACGGGAAGGGACAGCAGCAGGCTGGTCTACGGGGACGGCGATTATGAGTACGAGACAGGCACCCAGAACGGGCACGGGATTCAGGCTTTGGGGGCCGGGGTGGAATACATTCTGGACCGCGGCGTGGAGCGGATCGCGGAAGCAGAAAAAAGGCTGATGGGAATTTTGTATGACGGACTCTCGGAAATACAAGGCGTGACGGTTTACGGAGAGAAGGGGCGCAACCTGGGGCCGGTGCTGAGCATGAACCTGAAAGGGCTGCGGCCGTCGGAGCTGGCATATATCCTGCAGAACGGATACGAAACGGTGGTCCGGGCGGGATTCCACTGCGCGCCGCTGATCCATCAGGCCATGGGAACGGAGGAGCAGGGCACGGTGCGGGTCAGTATTTCGGCGCTGACAGAAGAGCAGGAAGTCCTGCAATTCCTGGAGATCCTGCGGGAGATTGCGGCAGCGGCGGAAAATTGACGGAGCATGCGCTGCGGCCAGGCAGGGAACAGGAGGTAAAGCATGAATATATTGGAGATCATCCCATCCCGGGAGCGGTGCGCGGAGGCGGGATGGCATGCGTATGATTTTATATTGGAGCACCCCATGGATGACGATTTTATCAAATCAATGCGCCCGCTGGGGAGCTTTTTGTACATGCAGATGCTGAAAAAACCATTTTTTAAGATTGAATCGGAGCATTATTTATTGAAGGGAATCCGGGGGGATGAATTTTTCCGGATGGCGGTTCATGGGGATTATCTGGATGAAATAAAACATGTAGAGAATATGATTTTAAATGGATGAGCAGGATGAAGCATTTCCCAAAAGGACGACAGGCGATCATGGGGCGCGCCATGGATGAAGCACTCATGGATGACAGCCCTGCATTATAAAAAAAGAAATGGGAATGAAACAGGCGGGATTAAGAACAGGAAGGAATGATATTATGAAATGTATACAGACAGAGCATTATGCGGAATTAACACGGGAAATGTTTTTCCTGCGTTTGATTCCGGTGGAGGAAGAGGTGTTCCGGTGCGTGTTCAGCCAGGAACCGATTGCGGAAACAGAATCGGTATTCATTGACCGGAGGGCGTTTGCCACGGTGCCATATTCTATGGAAGAAACCGAACATAGCTTTCAGATTCGGACAAGCCGTGTGCAGGCGGAAGTCCTGAAGGCGGACGGGCGGATCATCTGGACCCGGCTGGCGGACAGCCGGACAGGTGAGGCGGGGGGCGCTCATGTGATTCTGGAAGAGGGCGGAAGGGAGCTGGAAAAAATTGACGTCATGCGTTATACTACAGGAGACGAGGCGCCTATCATCAACCGGGTAAAAACCGTGGACGGAGAGCGCAATTTTATCCAGAACCTGAAACAGGTGGCGGACCACCAGGCTTACAAAGGGCGGCTGCATTTTCGGTGGAAGCCGGAGGAAGGGATCTACGGCCTGGGGCAGGCAGAGGAAGGGATCTACAATTACAGGGGACATGACCAATACCTGTACCAGCACAATATGCGGATTCCCATGCCGGTTCTCTTGTCGGATCAGGGCTACGGGATGCTGTTCAACTGCGGCAGCCTGATGACCTTCCACGACAGCCCGGACGATTCCTACCTGTTTTTCGATACCATTTCCCAGATGGATTATTACTTTATCGCAAAACAGACACCCGACGGGATCATCGGGACGATCCGGTCCCTCACCGGGCGCGCGGCCATGCTGCCGAAATGGGCGTTCGGCTATATCCAGTCCAAGGAGCAGTATTACACGGCAAAGGAGCTGGCCGACGTGGTGAGAAAATACCGGGAGCTGGGGGTGCCGCTGGACTGCGTGGTGCAGGACTGGAACACTTGGGATCCGGGTAACTGGGGCGAAAAGCTGGTGGACAAGTCGCGGTACGGAGATTTGAAGGAGCGCATGGAGGAGATTCATGGCATGCACGCCCATTCCATGGTGTCTGTGTGGCCCAACATGAATACAGGGGGGAAGAACCACACGGAATTTTTCGAGGCGGGACATCTGCTCAATGACTATGCCACTTACGACGCATTCTCCGAGGAGGCCCGGGAAATGTACTGGCAGCAGGCGAAAAAAGAGCTGTTCGACGGAGGCTTTGACTCCTGGTGGTGCGATTCCACGGAGCCCTTCAGCGGCCCGGACTGGGGCGGCGCCATGAAGCGGGAGCCATGGGAGCGCTACAGGCTGGTAGGAAATGAGCATAAAAAATATTTGCCCTCCGAGCAGGCCAACTTGTTTGCGCTGATGCACGCAAAGGGGATCTATGAAAACCAGAGGAAGGAGACGGGGGACATCCGTGTGCTGAACCTGACCCGCTCCGGGTACGCGTCAGGGCAGAAATACGGCGCGGTGCTCTGGTCCGGCGATACCTACGCATCCTGGGAAACGCTGAAAAAGCAGATTACGGAGGGCTTGAACATGGGCCTGTCCGGCTACCCCTATTGGACGTTGGATATCGGCGGATTTTTCACGGTGGGAAGCAAATGGCAGAACCGGGGCTGCGGCTGCAATACAGACCCTTCGCCGAAATGGTTCTGGAAGGGAGACTATAACGAGGGCGTGTCGGACTACGGCTACCGGGAGCTGTATGTCAGATGGCTGGAGATGGGCACATTTCTCCCTATGTTCCGTTCCCACGGCACCGATACGCCCCGGGAGATCTGGAACTTCGGAAAAAAGGGCGAGCCGTTTTATGACGCCATTGAGAAATACATCCGCCTGCGGTACGATCTGATGCCGTATATCTATTCCCTGGCCGGGGACGTGTGCCTGAACCATGGGACGATGATGCGCAGTCTCCTGTTCGATTATGTGGCGGATCCCCAGGCGCGGAACATGGATCAGGAATTTATGTTCGGGAAGAGCCTGCTCATCTGTCCGGTGACGGAGCCCATGTATTATGGGAAGGAGAACCAGAAGCTGGAAGCGGAGAAGGTGTGGACCTGCTACTTGCCTGCGGGAGACGACTGGTATCATTACTGGACGGATCGGAAATATGAGGGCGGCCAGTTTGTGACTGTGGACGCGCCGCTGGATGAGATGCCGGTATTTGTGAAAGCGGGCTCGATCATCCCGATGAAAAAGGGACTAACCTATGCGGATGAAAAAAATGAAAATCCGCTGGAGATCCATGTATATCCGGGGAAGGACGGGGCGTTTACACTGTACGAGGATGAAGGGAATAACTACCATTACGAGGACGGAAGGTATGCGCTGACAGAATTTACATGGGACGAAGCAAAGCGGAAGCTGACAATCGACGATACGGCGGGCGGATTTGACGGGATGGAGAATGGATGGAGAAAGAATGTGAAATTACGCATCCATTGAGTCAGGAACGCGCGATGCATGGCATCCGGTCAATACCGTGATGGGGCGGGTTCATAATAATGGAGGAGACACAAAAAATGTACAAAATATTCTATGCGGATCATGCGAAGGAATGGCTGCAGGCGTTGCCTCTCGGTAATGGCCGTCTGGGAGCAATGGTATACGGCGAGCCATCTACGGGCAGGATCCAGATGAACGAGGAAAGTGTGGTCTACGGCGGTCCGATCGACCGGATCAATCCGGATGCGTCGAAGCATTTTCCGGAAATCCGACGCCTGATAAAGGAAGGAAAAATCGAGGAGGCCGAAGAGCTGAGTGTATACGCCTTGTCCGGAACACCACAGAGCCAGAGGCCGTTCCAGACACTGGGGGAATTTTCCTACAAGATTCAAAACAGCGGCGGTGAGATTTCCGGGTATCGGCGTGAGCTGGACCTGGAAAATGGAATCGTCACGGTCCGTTATCAGCAGAATGGGATCACCTATATAATGAAGGCTTTCATTTCCCTGGAAGCGGATACTCTGGCGGTGGAATTCTCGGCGGACAGGCCGGGAAGCCTTTCCATGTCGGGTCTGCTGACGAGAGGAAGATACTATAACTGCGCGGGAAGCGCGGGAGAGGACACGATCTATATCGACGGGGATCTGGGAAAAGGCGGGAGCGAGTTCTGCATACAGGCGAAGGCCTGCGTACAGGGCGGAAGTGTTCAGACGATCGGGGAGCATCTGGTGATCAGAAATGCCGACCGGGCGGTGATCTATGTGAACGGCGTTACCACCTATCCGCTGCGGGAGAAGAAGATTACCGACTGCTATGCATATCTGCGGGAGCAAATGGCGGGGCTGACGTTTGAAGGCTTCGAGGAGGTACGGGAGACACATGTCCGCAGGCATTCGAAAATGTTTGGCAGGTCGGTGCTTGTGCTGGGAGCCGGGGCAGCGGAGAACAAAGCGCATCCGCAGATGACTGCGGATCTGGAGCGGCTTCCCACGGATGAGCGTCTGCGTCGGATTGCCGAGGGCGGTACGGATCATGGAATGGCGGCGCTTTACTATGCATACGGCCGCTACCTGCTGATGTCCTGCAGCCAGCCGGGAGGGCTTCCGGCCAATCTGCAGGGGATCTGGTGCGAAAAGCTGGAGCCCATCTGGGATTCCAAATACACCATCAATATCAACACCCAGATGAATTACTGGCCCGCGGAGATCTGCAACCTTTCCGAGTGCCATATGCCTTTGTTCGAACATCTGGAGCGGATGCTGGAAAACGGAAAGCGCACGGCCCGGGAAATGTACGGCTGCCGCGGGTTTGTGGCCCACCACAATACCGACGTGTGGGCGGATACGGCTCCCCAGGATCTGGCCATTCCGGCGACCTATTGGGTGATGGGCGGCGCATGGCTGGCGACCCACATCTGGAAGCATTTCCGGTATACGATGGATCAGAATTTCCTGGAACGGATGTACCCGATTTTGTTTGAATGCGTACAGTTTTTCGGGGATTTTCTGATGGAGGATGAGGGGGAGCTGGTGATCTGCCCGTCCGTTTCTCCGGAAAATACATATATCATGAAAAATGGAAAGACCGGGCGGCTCTGCATGAGCTCCACCATGGACACGGCAATCCTGCGGGATATTCTGATCCAGTTTTTGGAGAGCGAGCGGATCCTTGGAAAGCAGTCCGACCTGGGAGAGCAGGCAGTCCGGATTCTGGAAAAGCTGCCCGGCTTTGGTGTCGGCAGGTACGGACAGCTGATGGAATGGCGGGAGGATTATGACGAATGGGAGATCGGCCATCGGCATTTTTCCCATCTCTATCCCATTTTTCCGTCCAATCAGATCAATGAATATGAAAACGCGGAGCTGCTGGAGGCTGGAAAAAAGGCACTGGAGCGGCGCATGCAGCACGGAGGAGGACATACGGGATGGAGCTGCGCGTGGCTCATCAACCTGTACGCGCGGTTCGGCGACGGGGACAGCGCGGTCCGGTATATCCATGACCTGTTAGGAAAGCTGACCGCCCCCAACCTGTTTGACATGCACCCGCCGCTGGAGAGGATATCGGGCATTCCCTGGGTATTCCAGATCGACGGCAACCTGGGCGGCGCCTGCGGGATCGCGCAGTTGCTGCTGCAGAGCCATCTGGACGAGATCCGCCTTCTCCCGGCGCTGCCCTCCTCCTGGAAAGAGGGGCGTGTGACGGGACTTTGCGCGGAAGGTGGGTTTGAAGCAGATATCTGCTGGCGGGACGGGAGGCTGAAGGAAGCGCTCCTCTACGCGAAGAAGGGCGGAAAGGCTGTGATCCGCTGCGGGGAGAAGCTTGCGGTGTCGGCAGCCGGGAAGGAAGTTACGGTTTCTGTGGATGAAAAGGGGCGTTATGTGTGGGAGACGCAGGTAGGGGAAGCTTACCGGATGGAAGCGGTTTCCATTGGATAGCGATACTCTTTGTTCTGGAAATATGCCTGGTGCTGTGTTACAATCAGATAGATAAATCGATTGGAGGTATAAAATGAACAGACCTGTTACAACATTATTTATGCTGATGTCTGTTGACGGAAAAATCAGCACCGGCGCGTCAGACAGCTTAGACGTGGATAAGGATTTCCCTAAAATCGCAGGAGTGAAGGAAGGATTACATCAATATTATGAGATAGAGCAGACAACGGATCTGTGGTCGCTGAATTCCGGCAGAGTGCAGGCCAAGATCGGCGCGAACACAGAGGACATGCCCCAAAAAACGCCTGTGTCCTTTGTTTCGATTGATAATCAGCATCTAAAGGAACATGGCATACGTTATCTTTGTGCTTTATCAAAACAATTTGTGCTGGTTACATCGAATGAAAACCATCCGGCATTTGAAGTGGAAGAAGACAACCTTCATATCATATATCAAAAAGAACTGTCGCTGAAAGAGGTTCTTACAAAACTAAGATCAGAATTTGGATGTGAGAGGATCACGATACAAACCGGCGGTACATTAAACGGGCTGTTTCTTCGTGAAAAGCTGATTGATTACATTGATATCGTTGTCGCTCCTGTTTTAATCGGCGGAAAAGATACTTCTACCTTAATTGACGGACAATCCTTGTTGTCAGAAAGCGAATTATCAAAATTGGGTGTGCTGAAATTACAGGAATGCGTGGTTTTGGAAAACTCATATCTTCGATTGCGGTATGAGGTGATTCATGGATAAGCTTTCTGTTGTGTTCAGGAGATTTTCCTGCTTACCATTCAGAAAACCTCCTGCTTATCTGGATAAAAGCACGAATTTTCTGAAAGGGAAGGGAATAGAGTCCCTTGCATTGATATGTTGCAGATATACCGGAATCCGATGTTCCAGTATCATTGAACTTTAGAAAATATGCTTTTTCTTATTCTAGCACACAGACATTGGGCAGCGCAAGAAAAAATTCAGTGCATCAGCTCTGACGCATAAATTTAATTTTATTTTTCTAAGCTATAAAAACATTACATTTTTAACAGCTTTTTCTTGGTTTTCTGAATCTCAGGGAATAGTATCCCCTTGATTTTTCCT
>Ga0209064_1003697_pt1 | contig 12840 bp, 5 predicted proteins | sample Inofromicrocosms_FD_187498 | JGI IMG/M metagenome (GOLD analysis project Ga0209064, IMG submission 187498) | Mouse cecum microbial communities from Vienna, Austria - Inoculum for glucosamine and mucus D2O microcosms (SPAdes) (version 2) | ecosystem: Host-associated > Mammals > Digestive system >... | reverse complement strand
GGTGCTGTCAGAATGGTTCAGATGGTAGGAGCCTGAGGGTGAGGGTGAAGGGAGTTGACTAAGGTCAATGACCGAACCCGAAGCCCTCGGGCGACGACCCAGATGAGCCATTATGACACACCCTCTTGAATATAGGCGGCCAATCGCCCCAAGGCAATCAATGGCACCTACCGGCTGCATCATTTATCGACTATAAGGGTCAGGACCCCCGACGGATCATAGCAGACCTGACCGAAAACCGGGTCGGCAACATCGAGCCGGTAGCCCATACTGTCGTGGTGCACCCCCTCCACACAGCTTTTAAATCCATTATGGTCGAGCAGGTTATAAAGTTTGCCGGGAACCACAGCCTTCAACAAACCGGGCGCAAGCGAATAGCTTTCAGGAGCCTCGATGTCAATCAGATTACCCTTTGAGTCAAACACCATCTCTATGCCATCGGCAAGCATCAGGTTAAAATCGCCCGACGTAAACTCCTTCTCACAGCGGGTAATGGCATGACCGTCGCAATATTTCTGTAAAAACTTGCGAGCCTTCGAGGGCAAAGCCTCATAATCAACACCCCCCGACACAACCGGCCCCACCCCGGCATAGCCTGGAGGCACATCAGGCAGAGAAGTGCGTGGTGCAAGGTATTCATATCTTGTCTGTATAATCCGCAAAACGAAACGTGCAAAGTTTGCAGAACGAAATGTGCGGAAATTAAAACGAAACGTGCATAAATTTTAGAATGAAACGTACCTTTAACAAACGTTTCTGTTTATCTAACCTATGGTAAATGGATGACGTATTGATTCAACAATAATACATTCGAACAATGGCAATACCCAAAGAAATCTTTTAACGTTATAACGGCCTTCGGAAGCTATCTGAAGGCCGTTATAGTATGCAGACTCTCAACTATGATTAAATCCTATTCATAGTCCTGCCGGGGGCTGAGGTTGAAGGCCGACGCGCCCGATGCGCGCACGGCTGTGACGAAAGCCTTGATTTCACGGAGCGCGGCCACCTGCGCGTCGGTGTCGGCGAAGTTGTTGAAGTCGGTGCTGATGCTGCTGCCGCCGCTTTCGGAGAAGTGGCACACCGATTCGGGACGCCCCACCACGGTGGCGTGGCCGTTGCCGAAGCCCGTGACCTCTGTGCCGGAAAAATACACGTCGGAGGTGATGTCGACGGTGCGCGATTCGTCGGTGTGGTTGTCGGCGCGGAGTGTGGCGCTGGCCACGGCTGTGAATGATGCTTTTTCGTCTGTCATAATGATTGTTGTTTTTAAGGGTTTAATATCGGCCGCCGTTGTTCAGACGACCGTGATTCTTATATCTTTGTTTTTGCCCTGTGCCTCGAGCAGGTGCTCCGTGATGCGCTTCTCCCAGTGGGTGGAGTTGAGCACCTTTCCGACAGCCTTGTTCTCCCCGGGCAGGATGCACCCGGCGCTGTCGGCGGCGGTGTTGCCGCGGTGGATGAGGATGCCCTCGAAATGCGGCACGCGCAGAAGGCGCGGCAACAGGCGCTTGAATTTCGGGGAGATGTTGACGACCACGTCGTATGTCCCCGCCGGGATGGCCGTCTGTCCAGGAATCTTCTTTTCTTCCGTGAGGTCTCGTACCCGGTCTTCGAGCGTGTCGCACCAGTATTGCCCATCGATGTAAAGCTTCCCTATGGTGTAGTCAGCCCTGGGGGCTATGCGTTTCAGTAAAAGTTCCATTGTCTGTGTCGTGTTTGTGTGGGTTATTAAGTCAGGTTTTTCCATGCGCCCCCGCTGATGCGGTAGCGGATGCCGCTGCTGCCGACCTCGAATGCGGTATAGTCGTTTACTCCGTAGCTCAACTTGCACGCCGTATTTGAAATATCAACCTTACAGTTTGCAGTTTTGAAAAGGATTTTACCACCGCGCAAAAGAACACCGGTATCGTCCCATACCGAAAGGAATCCGTCATTCCCCAGCAGGGTGCGGTCGGCGAATGTGCGGTCGGCTGCCCCCGTGGCCTTGCACGCGAGTTGTTTGGTATCGTACCCAGGCTGCTTTATGATTTCATAATATGGCGGAGACAAGACGGGGGTGTCGTTGGCGATTGTCGCCCTGATGAAATATGTTGCCGTAGCCGGGGCGTCAAACAGGGCGTGGTGGTCGGCTTTATGCGTGCCGGAGCTGTCCGCCGCCGCGAACCTGAGCGGCACAGACACTATGATGACCTCGGAAGCCCCCGACATGTAGCCGATTTCCAGCTGCATTTTCGCCGACAATCCAACCCATTTGCCGTCCCTCTTCTCTCCCGGCAGACGGGCGGATATGGAAAGGCTCACGCTGTCACCGGCTTTTATCTGCCCGTTTATGTTGGCTTTGGCACTCCACGGAACGGATGTCCCGGAAGCCGGATAGCGCCGGTAGGATTCTTTCAGCTGGATTTCAATCAATCCGTCCGCATTTGGCAAAGTTAGACGGTATTTTTCCAGATAGGTCTCGAACCTTACGGAAGCGGCGGTGGGGAGTGCGGCATTGAGGGTTATTGTCTCTTTTTTTGCAATATCGCTGCCGACAGCCCGGTTGGTTATCTGCAACCGTTCCCTGCCGTCTGCTCCCAGCAAAGACAGTCCGTTTGCGTGGAGTTTGATATAATCGCCTACCATTATGGAATCCAGCAGCATCCGGATGACATTGCGGGAGAAATATGCCGTGCCGTCATGGAAAATCATGGTCGCTGCGGAATCGGGGTCGTCAGGATATTCTGCGGCGCTCTGCAGCTTGCCGCCGCCCCAGAATGCGGGGCCGCCTCCGTGTGCGTCCGAATTGTAGATGCCGTTCAGTCCCGACATCACTTTGTATTGTCCGCTTTCCGTCTTATATCCGAGCTGGATATGCGTCGCCAGTACCAGCCCGCCCTCGAGGGAGGCGTCGTTCTGCAGGGCCTGTTGGAGGTAGGAGGTGTCGAGCGGCGACGGCGTCCAGTCGCCCAGCGTCGCGCCGCGCGAAAGCATCGGCTTGGCCATGTAGAGCGTGCCGTTGGCCAGCAGCCAGTGGTAGAGGCCGACGTAGGCGGCGCCGTCCGGGGCTACCACGGTGAGGTGGCGGCGCTGCCATTTCCCCTGCTCCGTGGGCATGATGCTGTATTGCACCGTCTTGATTTTAGCCCCCGAGGCGTTATAGAACTGTATCTCGCACATGGCGCGGTTTTCCAGAGCCACCGTGCCTTCCGGGTCTGTGACTTTTTCGAAGTTGGGGCACAGGGTGTGGACGCTGGCCGTCCATACGTCGCCGGGACTGGTGGGGATGGTGATGTCCACACCGCCGACGCGGACTGCGGGCTTACCGTTGCTGAACGTCCCCTGTGAGATGCCGCGCCAATGGCGGGAGGTGTCGCCGGAGACCTCCCACACTGCGGAGTTGATGCCGGCACCGGCAAAGCCGGGGGTGGTGTCGACCCGCGACTTCGACGACATGGCCCAGTAGTCCGAGCCGTTGGCGAAGGTGGCGTTGCGCAGCTCGTTGACGCCTGCGGCCATCTCCGCCGCCGAGGGCACCCACACCCGCGCGGGGTTGTCGCCCTCGACAAGCACCGCCCATTTCACATAGGTGCCCGTGCCGTCATAGTCGCCGTCGCCGGGCTGGTGGAAGAACGCCAGACGGTCGAGCGAGGGGGATGACGGATTGACCGGCGACGGGCATGTGAACTTGAACGCCTCCACGGTCTCCACCCTGGCGGTGAGGCCTTTTATCTTGTAATACCCCTTGTTGTCAACGAACACCGCGATGGAGGTGTCCTTCGCCCCCACCTTGTAGCACACCGTCAGGGTGTAGGTCTTCCCCGGCACGGGGGCTTCCGCGTAGCCGTAGGCGCCCAGCTGGTAGGCCGTGTTCGGGCCCAGCTGCCTCCCGGCGCCGCCGAGCATGTTGGCCGCGTAGGAGAAGCCCGACGCACCGGTTGAGCACACCTCGCCGTAGGTGGCGTCCGTGCCGTCGGTGTAGTAGACGTGCGAGCGTGTCCAGATGTACCTGTCGGGCTGCCACACCGGTGCGGACGTGCGCCAGTAGTCGCCGGTGGCCGTCTCCCGCGATGTGGAGAGGTAGTACTCCTCCTTTATCTCCTTGATGCCCGCCTGTGTCCGGGAGGTGGTGAACATCCCTTCGGCCACGTAGGCAGAAACTTCAACCGGAGGTGTATGGGCATTCTCCCCCTGTGCCTGGAGCGCGTAACCCTGTTGCAGCCCCTTGTAGCCGATGAACGCGAATGTGCGGCTGGCGCCGTCGGTGCGTATGTCGCCCAGCGAGCCGAGCTTCTTCATGGCCGTGACTATTTCAGGCGTCCATGTGACGTTGTCGGCAAACAGCAGGCAAACAAATACGCTGTCGTCGAGGCTGTTTATCTTGTTGATGAAGTTCGTGCGGGCTTGCGCCACGTTGGTGTTGCCGGTATAGAGGTCGTAGTTGAACTGCCCGGTCTTGGCCAGCGTCTGTCTGTTGAGCGTGACCATGTTGATTCCGCGTTTGGAGGGCGCGGGGTCAAAGACATCCTTGCCGTCAACCTTGACATAGCCGTTGCCGCCGGTGAATGTGTAGTAGTAACCGTAGCTCTTGACGGCGATGCTCCGCGCCTTCCCCTGCAGCGACAGCGACCATGAGAACACCTTGGTGAAAGTCCTGCCGTCGACTGTCACAGGCACGTTGAGCGTCCCCTGCTTCTGTTTGAGCGCCGTGGTGACGTTGACCCTGAATGAACCCTGCGCCGTGGCCGTGGGGTTGACGATGCTGTCGACGGTGAGCTTACCGGCAACCGTGCCGCTTATAGCCCCGATGGTGGCAGCCACCTGCCTGTTCCCCTTGTAGACTATCACCCCGCAGTCGGTGTGTCCGTCCACGGCTTTCTCCGTGTCCCCCTCGAAGATGTGGCTCTCGTTGGTCAGTATCACCGTGTAGGCGTCGGAATCGGAAGGGGCGGGCGTCCACACGGGCTTGGGGTTGTCGCCCTCTTCGAGCTTGATGCGGTCGATGGTGTTGGGCCCGCAAGCCCCGGCATCGTGCGGGGTCTCGTAGACGCGCAGGTGCGTGTTGTCGGCCGGATACTGGGGGTGTGAGACTTTCCATTTGAATGTCGCCCGGTAGACACCCTCCTCCACCTCCTTCATGTCTGCCAGCACGACATAGCCGTTGGAGTTGAACACCGCGAACCCGCGCGCCGGGTTCGGGCCTTTCCTCCCCCACAGGGTGCAGGTGTAGGTCTTACCCTCCACCGGGGGGGCGCTGAAGCGGTAGCTCTGGGTCGGGTAGAGTGAGTTGGTCACGGCGGTGCCGGAACCGAGCAGCAGGTTCTCGGTATAACCGGCGCCTTCGGCGCCGTCGCTTCCGGAGCTGACGCGGACGATCGTCACCTCGTCGTGCACGGTGCCGTTAACGGTGCACCGCACTGTCGAGCTTTCAGCGTTGCCCATGCACTCCCCGTTGGGGTTGACTTCGAGCGTGGGCTGCCTGCCATATGCGGCGGTTATGTCTGTAAAGCCTGTCTGATCCGCCTGACGGTAGCTCCACTGGTATGTCGGGTTGGCTATACCCTGCACCGAGGCCGACAGGGTTATCTTCTGCGGCGACAGCAGCGTGGCGAAACCGTTCTCGTACTGGAACACCTGCGCGTCCGCGTTCACCTTCACCAGCTTCGCCGGGGTCGCATCCTCGCCCACAAAACGCGCCCAGTCGTATTCGGTGTGGTCGTCGGGGTCATCTGCCTTGTCATCCTTGCAGATGCCGATGTATTTCGCACCGTCGAACAATTTTTTACGAAAGTCTGTGACAGCGATTGGATTCGGCAGTGAACCTGTTATCCCGGAGCAATAAGCCACATGCAGCCCGGCTATGGAGGTCTTGCCGTCCGCGCCGATGCGGCTCACCGCATATTCCTTGGTCACCGTCCCGTCGGTGTAGGTGACCTCCTTCTTGCTCCATATGTATTCCCCGTTGGCGAGGGTGAGCTGGCCGATGCTCGTGGCCGTAAAAGCCGAGTCGGCGGGCTGGACGTCGGTCGTGCTCTTGGCGTAGGTCACGGATTTGTCCCTTATGGTCACGCCGAGCATCTCCGACGCGGCGGGTGACCATTGGGTCTCGGACACTTCCCCCTTTTCGACTTTCAGGTCATAGAGACGCACATTACCGCTGACCACCTGCGATACCAGTTTTATATATGTGCGGTTGGTGGTGGTGTCGGCCGGGATCGAGACGGTGGAATGTGCGCGGCCTTTGCCGCTTAGACCGGTTGAATTGAGGGGGAGGCGCAGGTTGCACTCACGGTAATATGTCCCCCCTGACGGATTTGCGAAACCGTTGAACGAGGTGAGGAACCGAGCGTTGGCATTCTGATTGCCACCTGTGGTGACGTTTGAATACTCATAGCTGAACGATATGGTCAGCTTCCCACCTTTTAACGAATCCGTATCGACAACGAGGTCGTAATACTGGGTGCCGCCTGCGGGGTTTGCGCCCTTTGAAGTGTCCACCGTCTTAGTGGCAGTCCCTAGAGCGAGGTTGTTGGTGTAGCCGCCCCCCTTGTCCCCCTTGGGCCCGTCAAGCGGGATGTATTCCGCAGAATAGGCCACCGTCGAAGAACCGTCGGAGTAGGCGGTGGTAACACGCTTCCACCGGAACTGCCCCTTCTGCGCCGCCGGGAAGCCTGTCTGCCACCCCGAAGAGGGAGGGGTGTCGCCCTGCGCGGCCACGGCATATTCCACCGTCTCGGAAGTCTGCGCCACCGACTTCTGACCCGGTATGCACGCGAGACCCTTGAACTCCGCCCGCCCGTCGCCGTGACGCACATAAGTCACCTGCCATATGTATCTGCCCGCAACGGAATCCGGAGCGTCCGTTACCCAGCCCTTCGCATCCGTGATTATGCCGTTGGTGTCCGTAACCGGAAGCACCGGCGCATCATCCGCCGACCCGTGAGAGATAAACAGGACGTCGGTGTCAACCACCTTGTCCTCAAGCACGTCCTTAAGCACCCGGTCGTTCACGCCGCCGTCATCGACCGTCGAGAGCGACGAGATTCTGCCCGCAACAGTCAACCCGACATCCTGGGTGTATTCCAGATACTGTTTCGCGCCCGACGTCCCCAGCCGGAAGAAGACCTGTCCGGTGCCCGGGTCACATCCGAAGGAGACCACGGCCTTCCCGGCCAGAGAGAACGAGTTGACGCCGCTGAACAGCTTGATTGACGGCGCGTCGGCGTCGACCGTCGAGAACACCATGGCCGTCTGTCTCTGCGGATTGGCCGTGCCGCGGTATCCCAGCTGGCATATCTCGTCGCCCGCCTTGGGCGTGTCGCTCCCCGGCTCGCAGTCGGTCTTCGACAGGTCGATGTAGCCGTAGTGGTTGCCGTTGCCGTCGGTGCGGGCGTCATTGTTGACAGCCACCACCAGACGCCAGTAGCGCCGGTTGCCGGTCTTGCCAGCCGTCCCAGCCCTGACATTGAACTCCTCGGCGATGGCCTGGTCGCCGACGGTGAACTTGCACTCGGTCTTCTCGCCGTCCTGCTCCGACACGAACCAGCACCGCCATGCCGTGGGGGTTTCCTCCACCTTGACGCACTTGATGCCGCCGCCGGGAGTGATATACTGCTTCCCTGCAAGCACCCCGGCCTTGATAACCGTCAGCTCCTCGAAATACGCCCGTACGCGCACCCACAGCCTCCCGACCTCCGCAAACGATTCCCCGGCGGCATCAATCCCCAGCATCCCCCCGCTGACCCCGGCCGCATATTCCCCCACCTCAAACGCCTTGTCGCTCGACAACTTGTGCGCCGTCCGGTCATCCTTTTGCTTGGATATAAAATCCTTTATCACTCGAAGCGCTGATAACAAATTATTATCTGTAGGCCTTGTCTTATCGCCAGTCCTGATAATATCAGGAAGAGAAATGGAGTCGGCTATGGACTGGACATATCTTTTGGTCTCTCCTATACTGTCTGATACCTTCTGCATGGCGCTACGGCTTAACGCGTCACTGATTTCGAGGTCCATGCATGACGGAAGGTTGACCTTGCGCGTTATCCTGGTGATACGGCTGTCACGGTAGCCTGTACCGGGGAAGTATTTGTCGCTCTCAAGGCGCACTCGCTGCCCGATGCTGAGTCTGACCGCATTCTCCTCTATCCATGCATGGTCGGTGAGAGCCTTGAAAACCGCGATGTCGAGGGTATGCTCACTGTTGAATGCATTGACCGCAGTCAGCAGTTCCTCTTCTGCCAGAGAATAATATTCGTCCGGCATACGGAGGTTCCACAATATATATTTGTCGCCCGGCTTGGTTATGAGTTTGTCCCCCGGCAACTGCATGTCGTTGTCATACGGCCATATCGTGATAATCTCGAATTCGCGTGTCTTGCTGTCAAAATTTACCTCGAAATAATATGTTCCGTTCTCTTCGTCACCCTGGCCGGCAAGTTCGCTGCCTTCCTGAAACGATACCCGGATAACTTTGCCGCCTATCATGTAATCGTTAGGATCGAACGGGAGGCTGTTGTCCCGGAAGTAGTATATGGTGAAATCCTTGCCGTCCTCGCCTCTTTTCACCTCGGAGCGAATACTGCTGACCGTACCGGTGCGTCTGGGATAAATATCGGCGAAGGCTGATTCCTCGTAATGGTCAACAATTCCGTATTCATCGGAATAGACCTCGATATATTTTTGCCCGTCGGGCAATTGCAGACGCGAATAGCCGTATTTCGATGGGTCTATGTTCCTTGAACTGCCCTTCGGGAACAGCCTTGTATAAAACTTGACATTGTTGGCCGTGCCGGGATCTATCGACAGGAGTCCCTTGTCATAGCCGAGTGTGACGGGTTCGCCATGTTCACAACGACAGATGTTGACGGTCTGACCCTCGGTCCAGAACTCCGCTCCCACTTTCTCGGCTATCTCACGGAGCCCTTCGTCGCAGTATTTGCCGAAGTAGTCGATGGTGATGTTCTCGGTGCCGTTCACTTGCCCGACCTTCCAGTCGGTGATATTGTCGCATGCGTCATTCATGCACTTGACAATCATAGCGACATGATCGCGCGGCGGTGCTGTCAATGTGAATAACGGGTCCTGCTCGTTGTCAACGGTCTTAAGCACGAGCCAGTTCTTTATAAGGCTCTCGATGCCGTAGAGTTTGAGGTCGTATGCCCATTCGCCCGTGGACTTCTGTTTGGGGCGGTATCTCTCGGTGAGCCAATACCGCTCCCCCTCGAAATCGGCATAGTCGTACACGTCAAGCGCAATATGATCATACAGCGTAAAGGAAAGCGTCAGGACATTGTCGCCCTGCACCTCCTTTACCTGGGTGGAACTGTCGTTAGGTGATAGTTCGGCCTTTGGATTTCCGGCTCTGTCGTATATCGTTATAAGCATGTTTGAATGGTGTTATAATGTGGTTAGAATGACGGCTCCGGTTCCTTGAACTTGACTTTGAACCGGCCGGCCTGGACGCCCTCTTTCCATAGATAGGTGAGGGACTTAAAATCAGTGTTATCGACATAAAACAGGCGCATGGTCAGCCCGAGTGTCGGAAGGCGCATGGTCAGCCATCCGTCTTTACCCTGTTTTATAAATGTCAGGAATTTGCTGTAGCGGTCAATCCATTCCTCTATTGTGGGGGCGAATATTGCAAAGTGAAGTGTAATATCGCGCTCCTGGTTCCGCACGTCAAGTTTCGAGGAATATTTCGTGCCGTCATGTTCCCGGATGTCTACACCCACATGAGCCTTGACCTTGGATGCTTTCAGAATGGCATTGAGGTTCTCCCTGCCGCCTCTCTTTTCCTCGGTCAGAAACGCACCGAACTCTTTCCATATATCGGTGCCGTTGATTATTACAAGTCCGTCAAGTTGGTACATGGCTATATCTTTATCCCGTCTCTTATAATCTGCTCTAACTTCTCGTTTATCTCCTTCGTTTCTTTGGCGGTGGCCGAGGTATTCTCTTCGATCTTGCGGAGGTGTTCCGTGGCCACATTCATCTTGTCGGAAACATTCTCCACATTCTCATCGATGGATGCGGAGTGCATCTGTATGCTCGTGCCGATACCCTCGAGCTTGGTTCCCTGATCCTGAGACATGGCGGTATATGTCCCTGATTTCCCGGACTGGGAACTCCCGGCTGTGTCAAGGTCTATTCCGGCCGCATCGGCGATACCGTCGAGCCTGTCGTTGGCTGCGGACATAGCCTGTTCGAAACGCAGTTTCCAGTTCTCAAGGTAAGCCTTGTCTGCTGTGCCGGCAATAAGGTGTTCCGACAGTTCGTTATAAAGCGGTTCAAGCACTTTGGCGAGGTCTTTGTACATGAATCCGTTCAGTATGGCATTGGCAAGGGTGTCCTCAGTGAACTCACCGAGCTTGGATACATCTCCTCTCATGGCCTTGAGCGCATCTTTGGCATTTGAAAGGAAACTGTCGAATGACACGCCCATCACCATCTCGCGCATGGAGTTGTAGCATTCCTCGATATTCTGCTTGAGTTCCTCTATCGTCTTGCCGCTTGCCACCCACGCCTCATAATAGGCCCGAGCCTCGTTGCTCAACTTGTTTTGATTATACCAAAGCTCAATCTGCTGCGCCGAGTATCCCCGCAAATCCCATGTTGCAGAGCCTCCGTTGAGGGAGTTGCCCCACTCGTAATGTCCCTGACTCCCCTGAAGCCTGTTCCACAAGTCATCCCATGCGGCAGCCTCGCTGCGCAGATTCTTAGTGTATTCATCAAGCGCGGAGGACTGGGCCTCCCACACGCTGACACTTGCCGGCTTCGCATATCCGCGTTCAATGAGCCAGTTCAGAAGCTCGGCATCTTTTATTATGTCGCTTATCTGGCTTTGGTTGGCGGCATATTCCGCCGTCCGCTCCCTGATGGCGCGGTTGGTCTCAATTTCTGCAATGTACCATTCGCGCTTCATCTCTTCCATCTTCTCCTTCCATGAGCTGAAAAGAGAGAATATGGATGACAGGCCGTTAAGCGTGTTGGTAATACCTCCGACAATATCTCCGGACCATATCTGCGCTATGCCGGTACCCATGTCCATCGCACCGTCGCAAAAGGTCATTATCTCATTCATCGAGTTTTTGAAGTTGTCGCCGAACACCGAACCGAGGGCATCACCCCATCCGCGTATGGTGCTTGTAACCTCTTTGCCCTTTGATTGCAGGTTCTTCAGAGCACCGGTGACATCGCCGTTTTCCTTGATCGCCTTGTTGAGATCCGACCATGAGGTGCGGAAAGCCGCAAACGGATTGTCTTTTTCAAGCTGCTTCCTTATCTCCTGCACCTGCTTAAGCATGCGTCGGTATTCATCAACGGTTATCTTGACCGCTTTCTTGACAAATTTTCCGTCGGCATCCTTGACGGGTATGGAGATCTCCACACCGTCACCGTCAACCTTTGCGTTTTCAAGGGTCTCCTGTGCCTGAGCATAAAAATCCTTCAGCACCTTGTATCCCCTGTCGGATACCGTGCCAAAAAGTTTGTCGTAAAAATCGGATGACTGAAGTATCTCTCCCTCGAGTGTCCGTATCGAGTTCTGATATGCCTGTGTCCGTGCGGATATGGCCGATTCAATCTCCGTAGTGTCCGCACCCTCACCGCGCAGCCGGTTGAGTTCCGCGTTAAGCACTTCCATGTCGGCATTGTAGGCCGTATCGATATCACGTCGCCGCTGGTCGAAATCCTTATACTGCTGCAGGAGTTCGTCCAACTTCTCCCGATTCTTGGCGACTTCGTCATTTTCAACCTGGCGAACCGCACTATCCATTCCGGATTGTGCGAGTGCGTAAGACTGGCGCAACGCTTCGTCCTGAGCGGGAGTAAGAATTCCGTTTTGTGCCTCGCGCCATTTTGCTTCCTGAGCCTGTATCTCGGCTATCTGCTTCTCATAGTCGAGTTTTATCTGACGACGGCGTTTGTCCGCTCCTTCCTCCATCTGGTCTATGGCCTCCTGCTCGTTCTTCCAACGAAGTTTGCGCAGTTCCTCGGCCGCCCTTCGTTCTTGCTCTATACGGTCATCTTCACCGGGCTTGTTAGGCTTGTCTGGTTTATCAGGCGTTCCTCCGTCCGGCTCGACATCAATGCCGGGGATATTTGCCATCGTGTGCTCAAGCTCTCCCGAGAGCTGCGTCATAGTGTCAACATACCCCGAAATTCTCTGAATGGCATTTTGGCGAGTAGCCTCCTGCCTATCAAGAGCTGCTTGGTTTCCTGCCTTTCGGCGCATTTCGTTAATTACTCGAGCACCTTCTTCTGTAAGGTCTGTTCCCGACTGCCCCCCATACTCGCTGTGCCACGAAGTTATACCGCCTACCGCACGGGCGGCAGCAACTTCCTCGGGAGTCAATGTCTGAAAATCGGTATGCCCGGACACACCAAAACCTTGTCCTGTACCTGATAATGCACCGGCGTGAACCGTTGAATATGTAAACGTTTTATTCTTTTCAATCTCAGAAACCATATCATCGGCCACCTGCTGGATTCGGGTTTCGTAAGCCTTCAGTTCAGCACGTATGATTATGGCGTTGAGCATATCTTTTGTATGCTGACGGAAGATCTTCTCCATGTCATTGACATTATCGATCTCCTTACCGAGCTTGCACCACTCATCTTTGGTGTCGGTGATGAATTTTTTCTTTTTGTCAAGACTGTCACCGAGATTTTCCCAAGCTCTCTTCAGCTTGAGGAACGACGCTATCTGGGAACCGGCCGACTCGACGACGGCACGGGCAAAATCCTCTTCCTGTTGCTTCCGTTTCTCAGCCTGCGCCTGACGCTCCTCCTCCGCCTTCTGAGCTGCCTTTGAACCTTTTGCAAACGCATACAACGCACCAACCACTGTTAGGCATG
>Ga0209064_1003696_pt1 | contig 12844 bp, 10 predicted proteins | sample Inofromicrocosms_FD_187498 | JGI IMG/M metagenome (GOLD analysis project Ga0209064, IMG submission 187498) | Mouse cecum microbial communities from Vienna, Austria - Inoculum for glucosamine and mucus D2O microcosms (SPAdes) (version 2) | ecosystem: Host-associated > Mammals > Digestive system >... | reverse complement strand
GTCCTGAGTCAACACTCGTTCATCCTCCCTACGTCTCGGAGCAAGAGCAGCCACATCCAGGTAGACCAGATACAGACAGAGATAGCTTCTGACGGTCTGCTTCGACACTCTATGTTTTTCAGCCACGGAGCAGATCAACCGGGAACGCATCCGGTCATCGGCTACAAAGGGCAGGATAGGAGCAATCATTGTGTACCTCTTGTACATGACCTTCCTCTGATCTGCATCCAGAGCATCAACATCAGATGGAATAATCCCTGTAGCCTTGGACAACTCCTCGCAGGTACACTCGAAGTAGGATTCCAGAACCATCATCTCGACCCACACGGGCATCGTTCTCTTGATGCAGTCAATTACCAGAACTCTATCAGCCTGTACTTCCAGCACTCGGATGATGTTCTCACCAGACCGAAGCAGATCATACTTCTTCATCAATGACCACCCCCCAATCCGTGCCCCCATGCCTGAGCCAGTAGTCCCTTGAAGTGTCCAGCAGTTTCACCGTCAGAGGCTTCATCAGGAACTTGCGGAACACACACTCCCTGACCATTAGATCACCATCTGCCTTGGTGCATACAAAGTCAGAGGTATATTCCCCAACCTCCAATCCGTCCAGCAGAACATTACACCTGATCTCGACAACCTCATCACTGGATTGCAGCAGGTCAGCATAGGCATACTGGATAGCATCATACGTCCGGCAGACCTCAGCACACTTACCAATCACCCTCTTCTCACATCGGCCCTTGAAGTTCTTCTTCCTCATGATTGTAGTCCTCCCCTGTGGGAACACTCTGCTCCAGTTCCCCAAAAGCAGTCCCCAAAAACGAAGTCAGCTCAATCTGGGGGAATTGGGGCCTGTACTTTTTGGGATAGCTGACTTGCTCAAAGCCCCTGTTTGCAAGGCTTTCAAGCCTGTTGCCATTTCCCCAAAAATCCAATCTGGGAATATCACCATGTCGTAGGGCAATGTGATTTATTCTGTAAGGGGCAAAGTCGTTTATCCACCCCGCCCCCCAGGCCGGACGCCCCTACTCCATGGTGATATAGTGCAAAATGTTCCTAAAATCCTTGTGTTAAGCAGGGAAAGGATAGTCCAGAGGACAAAAATAAGACCCCGCATCGTGAGATGCAAGGTCTTATTTTTCTATGTCGGAGGCTAAGTGTTATTGCCCTGAACAGGATAAATCACATTGCCCTACGACACTTGCTCTCGGTCGCTCTGGGATTTTTTATAGCTGCCTGGGCGGCAACAGATATTGCGGGGAAATACTGTTGTCGAACACATTATCAACTCATGAAACAGTGACCTACTCTGCAAGGATGGCCTGTCCACTGGCTTTGCGATGCTATTATATCACATGAAATATGCCCCGTCAAATGGTGTTTTATATTAGATGCTTACAATGACCGTTTTATTCCTCCATTTTTTTCCAAAGAATTTCATGCCGATGGAATGGCAGTATTCCTCCGCTTCCGCTTTCGTAATGGTAAATGTGAGTAATGTTTGTGGATTTGTAATATGCTTGCTGAGCATCGAATCAATACAATCAATGCCACCGGCATCGGCACGCTGTTTCTCACGGTAAAGTTGCAGAGCAATTTTGCTGGGGGTCATCATTTGCCGTTGCTCCGGAGCCATATCCGCCGACAGGTCAAGTGTCCAGTTAAATGTGTCATCATCCACAACTACCACTTGGAGAATAAACTGTTCAATCAACGCTTCGGGGATCAAGGGTCCGGAGAAATCGCTCCATCTGCTTAATGTGCGCCGAATTTGATTCATATCCAAGGCTGAAACGGAGGAAACCGGGTCTTGGCTGTCCAAATCATTCAGCTGTAACTGGAGGGATTCCAACTCCGCTTGAATTTTCTGGTTATCACGCAGAAACACTTCTCGTGGAATATCCCCCATGGCGCACATTCCCCGAAGGCCCTCCTGCTTTTTTACCAGTTCCTCCATCTGCGCTTTTAATGCATCCGCCAGAGAAGAATTGCTTTTACACTCTTCTGCGGCGCACTCTTCAATCATTTGACAGGCCAGTAGAACAGCCTCCTTCTGCTCTCCCCAAACTGCTCGAAATACGGAAAGCGCCATCAAATCAATATGCCAAAAGGGAATGCTTTTGCTCTTGCAGACTTTGGAAGCATCTAAACCGTGAGCCTTCAGATATTTCTCACTCACTTCTCTTTTTTGACGGTAGCACTCATAACCATATGTTTTATTCCCGTTTACATTCTTGTGCCAGAGGAAACGGCGAAAGGAGGAGCCGCAGCTGCACCGCAGCTTGGAACACCAGACAGATTGTGGTTCCTTGCGGCAAAAACGCCGAAGTTTTCCATCTTCACCAAGCTGGTGCGTACTTTTCTTCAAACGCAGTTCAGCGCAGCAATCCCATAATTCTTCGGATATGATCGGCTCAAAATCCCCTTTGACATAGACAAAATCTTCATCCCGATGATTGATTCGCTTTTGGGTCAGATACCCGTCACTATGAGATTTGTTGTAGCCGATATATCCTTTGTATGTAGCGTTGCGGAGTATTCGCCCAATTCGGTCCAGCTTCCATTCCACTTCGCCATGGGCGTTTTTGCATCCAAGACGGATCAACTCGGCGCAGATTCGTTTATACCCCCAGCCATCCGCATACAGTCGGAAAATTTTCTGGACAACATAGGCTTGTTCTGGGTTGATGACATATGTACCATTAACTCGATCATACCCCAGGATATTTCCAGTACCATAGAGGACCCCTTTCTCCCTGCTGATTTGCTGACCCGCACGAACACGCTCCGATATTTTTCGGCTTTCCTCTTGAGCAAGGGTGGCCATAATGGTCAGGCGGAGCTCCCCGTCTCCGTCCATTGTCCAGATGTTATCCTGAATGAAATAGACTTCGATCCCAATTCGACTTAGTTCCCGTGTGACAGTTAGCGTGTCCACCGTGTTCCGTGCAAAACGGCAAACCTCGCGGGTCACGACCAAATCAAACCTGTGCTGTCTGGCATCCTTCAGCATACGCATGAACGCCGGGCGTTTTTGTGCCGCTGTTCCGGTGATACCTTCGTCATAATACCGCTCAACGATGATCCAGTCCTGGTGCTGCAAGGCAACGCCCTCATACCAGGCTTGCTGATTTTCAAATGCGGAAAGCTGTGCTTCATGCTCTGTGGAAACACGGCCATAGATGGCAACACGGCGCAGCCGTGATACTTGGGCGTTGCCCATGTTATTTCCCCCCCTTTCAAATTAAAGATAGGTAATCAATTATTTTGCGTATTTGTCCAGAATGTTTGCATAGGTAGCCCTGTTCAAAAGCCCTTGTGCATACAGTGCAGCAATTAGCTTTAGGGCGATTTCCTTTGGTGTTAAAGCCGACATCAAAACACCTCCTCAACTATAACGAAAATTTTGTATACAGGGCGGTTGCTCCGCTACCCGTTGTTTTAATGTGTATTTTGAAGTAATTCTGCACCTCCGGGTGTTTTTTCGCTTCTTTGAACTGCGGTAAATTTAATCCGGTTTCTGCTCGGATTTGTTCCGGTGTGAAATTCGTGTTATCTGGAACTTGCATCAAAAACTCCAACAAAACGGCGGCATGGGTCCGCTTTCCCATATATGAGCGGTTCAGCACTACTGCGGTTCGACAGCTTTCCGGAAGTTCGGTATGTTCCAGAATTTGGCAATCTGCAAAGTACTTTTTCAAATACTGGATGACGCCGTTAGGCGGCTGCAAGATCCACAAATCAATCGGCTGGGTCTCACCATGATTTCGGAGCGCGCTGCGGAATACCAACTGTACGATGTCCCGTGCAAGTGTAATATCCTGCATATCTATAACACAGGGAACGCTGTCCAACCGGCATTTTCTTTCTGACACCTCCAATGTGGTGTTGATTTCGTCACGACATCTACCGTCAAAATCCAGAGCCAGCGTGCGACTGATATAGTCCCTCGGTTCAAACCGATTTAGGCCAATGCAGATTACACAAGTGCTTTCCCGATACAGATTGGAACCATTCATACCCCCAAAGTAAGGTAACAACGCTTGGGCTTGTCCATCATACCCAATGTAAGGGATCAAGAGGTCGTGGAAGTCTTTCAAGGCATTCCACATAACTCCGGCATAGCTCTTGTAGGTAACGGCCAATATTTTCTTGTGCTTTTGTGCGATTTGCGGTAAAATAAATTGTAGCCAGGAAGTTAATGCTGAAAGATTCTGATTTTTGGACAATCCGGATCTTGAACTATTAAACAAATCTCCCCGCTGAATGTTGATACAGAGACGGTCAAAAGATTCCAAATTCTGATCCGGAAAGCATATGATGTTCGGGTTTTGAGATAACTCCGGGGAAAGTGATGCTGTACCGCTGAACAGGAATGTTGCAGGCTGGCCTTCACCGTAAATTTTTTTGATTCTGGGGAAGAAGAGTGTAAAGTCCTGACCAACTGCATAGTAAGCACTTTCGGTATCCTTGAGGACATTGATTATCCGGCTTGATGGGTGATTTGTCTTTCCCAGATATTCCTCAAGTAAAGCCGCAAAATTTCTCAACTTTTCTGGCGTGAAACCGGCTTCGTTCAACTCCTTTTTTGATATTAGGCCATACATTCCCAGATGCTTACGCGCCGTCTTTGACAGCTGGAAGTACGGGTTACGCATGGTTGCATTCCACTCATAAAGAACGGTAGACTTCTCTTTCCAAAACTTCATTTGATAGCTGGGTTTGAATTGTGCAAGCTCAGATTCAATTTTGTTCAACACCTCCAAACTCAAAGCGTTGTCCTCAATGATTGGTGGAAGCTCGTCCACCATCAGAAGTGTCCGGTTATGCTGCCCTTCTTCGTTCTCCCATATGAGGAATGGTGTTATATCTTCCATGTATCGTTGGTATCGGGCATGGAGCATAATCAGGATCGGTGTATTGCGGGTTTGGCTGGCTGACTGAACCAGGGGACAGTCAGCATAGTCAAGACAGCTATGCCCAAGACATTCCTCATAGGAGGTAGCCGTACCATTTGGACATCTGCCTTGGGACAGATTGTAATCGTTGGGTGCGGAGATGGCTTTAGCGATGTTCCGGTCAGGACTGTACTTGTTGCAAAGCTGTTCAAGTTCTTCGGCTTCGGAAGTTTTCTCTACCACTACGATTACACCGCCAATCTCTTTGGCAATCGGTGTGTTGCTCAAAAATTCAAGAGAGAATATCAGTAACAGAGCGTACATTAGGGTTGTTTTGCCTACCCCCGGTTGGAATGGGATTGCGGTAACGGTTCCGGAAACCGCTTGCAGAATAGTTTCTGCCGCTTTAGCAAGCAGTTCCCGCTGGCCAGGTAAGTATGTTAAACCGCGAATCGAAAAGTAATCGTCCAGTTTCTTCAGAACATGTGGGTATAACTTCATGGGATCAGAATCCTTGCGATGTTCCAGTTTTTTGAACTCACTCCCATGGTTCCGAACGCTATTTTTATCCCGGACCTCCGAATCAATGGCTGCAATCCCTTGTATCACGGTGTTTTTACCCCCTTGCGGCTGTCCGGAGCAGCTTCGGCGGGATTCGGAGAGGTTGCGTTAAGGTCACCCCCTCCGAACTTTGTTCCGAGGGCGGTATGGACATTTTCCGGGAGATGAGAAAGGGGAAGGGCCATGCAGTTGACCATACCACCTCCAGGAGTTTTTTTATCTTTTCCATAGAAAGGATAACGCCATGTTGCCGGATTGTTGCCTTCATGTTTGAAAGGGATGCCAGCATCCAGAAGGCTACGCTGTACCGCTGCCTCGCTTTTCGCCGTTGAAAGATCAAAATCCGAGATATTCTGTTCTTTCAGCCAGTTTGAATAGGTTTCCAGCAGAACGGTACGAGGGATAATGATATAGTCCATTCCGTCTAACGGCCGAATTAGACCCATTGTTCCTTGGCTACCTTGACGGCCTTGTAGGATTTGCTTCTGATAAGTTGGAAGAAAATATTCTGTGAGAAAACGGTAGAAGATTCGTGGATCATCATAGGTATATTGTGTGTTTGGTTCTTTTTCTTTCTGTGGTGCGGATTCCGGCAGGACCAGTCTCCAATAGTAGAGTAAGAGTTCAATGGCTTGTTCTTCGGTGATCCAGCCCACTTCGTCTGATGCAAAATAAAGATATTTCTCAAGCAACGAAAGTGCGGCACATAGAAGTTCTGTTTGGAGGTCTGATTTTGAGTGGGTGAAGCGTCCGTTTTTCTTGACCGGACGAAAATGCACGATGTTATTTTTCCAATTCTGTATAAGCTCTTTGCTTTGACAGAACCACCGGAGAAAACCCATTATCCCCAGATAGCAGACTTCGGACAAGTCTTTTAGTTCCTGTATCCTTTCCACATCGTAGGAAGCAAGTTGGCCTGCATCGATGGAAAGTGTAGTTCGATTATCTTCCGATTTACTGTCCTTAAATATAATTGGCAACGATAATGGAGATATAGCGGTAATTTGTTTGTTGACAGAAGGAGGTATCCCCGGCATCAATGCAAAGGCGGAGTTTATATATGGAAAACAAAATTTGATGGGTTTACTAAAATACCAGTCACTAATTGTTCCGCCTATGTAATCTAAAACGGATATAGATGGTTTGGTTTCCCTTGGCGATATGCGGGGATGTATAACCCATGGGCGCCGGAGTTTCCATTTATCACCACGCCATTTGGGAGGACCTTGGATAGCACAGAGCAAAACATTTAATACGGGGGATAACGCTGTGGAGGTTGCGCTCAAAAGAACCGCTGGCAACGGCGGCAATATACCGACCAATAAATAAGCTACTTGGCTAAGCAGAATCAGTAACAAAAGGATGGCTGCGGTTTCTGGCTGTTCGACATAACTTGGAAATTGAAGTAGACACCCAAAAGCCTTTTGAAAGGGACGATTTTTTAGTGCTTTCTTTTTGAGTGGGTTATGTTTGACTTTGATTTCATGGTCAAGTTTCTTTGATTTTGCTAAATTTCGGGCTTTCTCAGTAGCCATTTCGAGAGGGACAAGTTGCTTGTTTACCTTGGTTGAATTGATCGTTTGCGTAGTATGCGGGAGTTCAAGTGTAACGGAGTGTAGTTCGGGTTTCTTTTCCTTGCTGCTCATGGGCGAAAACTCCTTTCCGAATTTCCTCCGAAGAGTTCGGAGGTTATGGAAAGAGTATAATCGAACTCCCGAAATCTGGGAACGGAATCTGAAATCACATTTTTTTCAATTTCAGACTGATTTGAGATGCGGAAGGGAGGAATCTGCTTGCCAGAGGAAAAGAGGGATACTGCGGTTGGTTTAAGTCGAAATCTGATCGATGCATTGGAGACTCAGATTGATTCGGGTGTCATCATACCGAAAGAGGAGTCGGTCCTTCGACGGGATAGCATACTCGATTATGTCCCGAACAGAAGCGATATTTTAGGTGTTCAGAAGGATGTTCTGATAGGAATCGAATGCTTTCAAGGGCTTTCGATTCGCTTCGGATTGCCAACACACAACGCAGTAGCGTTTTTTGAAGCAGCAATCGAGAAAGAAAAAGAACTTCGCGCCCCCGGAACAGATAGAGAGTGCTTTCGATCACTGATTCATCTTGCGTTGTCTGGACAAGGATTTCTTTTCGGTACGGCTTTTGACGGAGAGCAGCATATGGCTGTCCGTCCGTGCGATACCTTGGAATCATTCAAAATTCCTGACAAGATAAGAGCAGAATTTCAGTGGGTTTCGTTAGAGAATAACGCCTTATTAGCAGGAGCAGTATATTTCCAGAAGGATTATAGGCTCTGCCAAAAAGTAATTGACGATTTAAGAAAACAAAGTGAAATCGTTTCACAGTGGTATAATATGGATAGGACAATAAAGTCTGGTGATGCTACATTTTCAGAAGAAGATATTCGAGACTTCTTTAGGATTTACCGTCAGTATTGTTTAGAGCAGACCGGAAGGGGGACAACGGAGGAGCGCAGCGTTTGTTTGCCGGCGACAGAACAGAAGATTTTGCGGGACCTGAGATACATTGAGGAATCAATAGATCTATTGATTCCTTTGGATCGGTTGGTTCATCGACTTGAAATAGTCTTAAAAACACCTGACGAAAGTTTGCGTCTGAAAGAGAAAAACAGGTGGCTCGATGATTTTTATCGATGGCTAAATTGTCTGGATCAAAAGAAACTGGAACACACCGTAGAAATTGCTCAACGCGAGAGGGACTTGGACCAAAAGTTAGTGTCTCAACTTGGATTAAAAGTTTTTTTCAAGGCTGCCGAATCGGCCCAAGTACCAAAGGACCAGGAACGAGATATGCCTATCTTGAACAGGAAAGTAGCAAATACTTTTTTGTGTCATTTAGAGCGACAAGCGTTATATGAGTATCGAAAACATCCTATTTACCAGTGTTTTTGTAAAGTGCAAGTTGAATTATCAAAAGAATGGGTTGCTGAGGCAGGACCATTTTACTTGGCACACTGGTTTATCAATAAACAGGAGCCAAGGATACCGCTTTTGAAACGGAGTTATCGGTTGGGGGATAAACATATCCAAATCGCTACTTCGGTAAAAGCAGAAACGGATTGGCGGTTGTCTTTTTTTCAGCAATGCCATTTTCGATTTTTTCATGAACTGTGCAAATGGTATGAAAATGTGCAGTATAGAAATCCCACTCTTTCCCCTTGTAATCAAAAATTGTGCGATGCGCTTTACGCGAGATGTAGGAATCAACTTGTCAAACAAAATTGGTTAGCTGTTGGAGGAAGATCCATATTGTATGGTACGGATAGTGAGATCCCCATTTTTAAGTTGTACCAACAGCTTAATGGGGTGTTTGACTTTCATATTCCTGTATACGCGAAATCCATATGTCGCACTGATAATTTGTTCTATTTCTTCTATGAAAAGCAAGACCAGCGTGTAGTGAAGGTCAAACGGAAAATACGGAAATTGCTGGAGCATGATGAACAAGCCATTGTAAAGCAATATAAGCAAATTGCACTATTGGATCCAGACGGAATTGGGCACGGCATTATGCCGTTGAAATGGCATCGAAAATTAGCAGAGTTCTTAGAATCTGTAATCAAAAGTGATCCGGATGTTGAAGCGTATGTTATAGGAGATACTGATCCATGTTATCCGGGAAGCAACATCAGATTATCTGAATTAAATGAAACAATACAGGCTGAGAAAGATACGGATAAATATTTCCCAGAAGATATACAGCCATACTTATCTATTGTAGAATGGTATATTCAAAAGGTTTGTGCTGACATGATTGCTGCTGATTTACAGCCCAGAGTTTTAAGTATGTGTAAACGACTGTTTTTGGAGGATAGATAAACCGATTTCCTCAGGGGGGCTTTTCTATAAGATATAAAACCAGTCCTACCTTGAACAAGAAAAGCATACGAGTTCAAGCGATATACCTCGTCCAAGTGTAGAGCGCAGCATCGGAGCTTGGACGAGTATGGTTTTCTTGTGAAAGGCAGGCTGGTAGCATTCCAATTGCTTCTTTCCTTTGGTTCTGATTTCTGCTACAAAGCAATCCCACCTTATTGTTTTTTTACATCCTACTAAATACCATTTGCGAAACAGCCCAGCGTCCTCCTTTATCTGCGTGGACGCTGGGCTATAATTAGCTACCACTCATTTTAACCGGCCTCCGCTAACTCTGGTACCAGCTGAGCAGCATTCACGATTTCCATAAACTGCCGCCCAAAGGCTTTCGCCTGGGCCGCCTCTTCCTGGCTAAGAGCAGTAACCGCCTCAAAGTTAAACAAAGCATAAGGTTTTCCTCCCTTGCTGGTGGCCTTCTCCAAGGTGATCCTCGTGACCACGCTGGAAATCGGCGTCAGGGTACACAACAGCCGGGTGGAGTATCTCAAAAACCGGTTCTTGCTGGTCACCGGGACACGCACCAGCAGGGGGATGATGCTCCCCGGCCGCAGCAGAAACAGCAGTACCGATTCCTTGCAGGCCTTGGCGTTGCTCTCCCCATTCTTGGAGCCGAAATCGTTGAAGGGACAGTGGGCGCAGGATTTCCCGTCAAAGGAAATGATGCTGTTCTGGCTCATACAGGTGGGCGGCGTACCTTCCACCGGGTCCGGGCTGTCCCAATAGGCCCTGGGAGTGGTATAGTCCAGGATGATCCCTGTCAGTTCCTTTTCCGCTTCCTCCCCAGCCAGCCCCGGGACGGAAAACACCGTAGACCCCCCGGACGGGGATTTGACAATATCGAAAAGGTCAAGGGACAAGGGCTGATTCTTCAAATTCTCCCGAATGATGCCCAAGGCATCGCCATTCAGAGCCATATAGGCGGAACCGGAGGGAGCCAGAGCAGCGTCGGCAGCAGGCTTTTGCAATTCCTGAACCTTACCCTCCAAACGGCTTTTCAGTTTTGCGGTATCCATCATAAATCCTCCATTTACCCCGCCGCCTTAATGGAAAAGCGGCGGTATGTTGTTTGATTTGCGTACTTCTTGTAAAGGGCCGGATGCTCGGCTTTCAGCGTTCTGCTGTCCAGCCGCTCCTGGGAGACACTTTTCCAGGTGATGATTCGCTCTCCCACGGTCCCCACCTCGTTCTCCCCCATCATCTCCTTTAGGAGATTTTCGGCCTCCTGTTTCCGTTCAGTGATGGCATCTAACTGCTCACAGGCTTCATCGTACTGGTGGAGAAGTTCGACAGCAGTCTCCGGCAGGGTAATTTGCGAGAGGGGGACACTGTTGGGAAACCGTTCCGCAAGGAATTTGGCTGATGCCTTGGAACCATCCAGAGGGGGAGGAGTAAGGCTCTGCACATGGCCCCAGAAATCCGATTCCAGTTCGACGAGCATGGAAATCAACTCCTCGTCACGCTCCACAAACTTCCAGCGGAAGGTGTTCCCTCCGATAAGAACGGCGATGTAGGCCCCTCGGTAGCCCGTCACCGCCATATAGTGCTGGATTTGAAGCTGGTACTCGTCCGGGATAGTATCCTCCCATTCTCCGGCCTTGTAAGCGGTGGCTGTCTTGGCCTCGAAGATACAGGGCCCAAACTCCGGGTGCTGACAAACGCCGTCCAGATTCGCCAGCATAAAGGGGTGCTCTTCGCTTTGAAGAAGCTGCTTTTCCAGGCAAACCTCAATTCCAGTTCGCTTACTGAACTCCAAGCGGACCAGCGCCTCCAGCTGGGTCCCCCAATAGGCTGCCTCTCCTGCCCCCTGCTGGGGAAGCTGGTCGGTTTTCTCCATCCACAGCTCTAAAGGGGATTTGTACCGGTTGATTCCGCACACCACCGAAGCATCCGAGCCGCCAATCCCCTGCCTGCGATTTTCCAACCAATCCTCATAGGACATATTTTCGGTAGAAGCTAAAACGATTGCCGCCATCGTAACCACCTCCTTATGCAACAGCCAGCGCCATCTTGTACGCCTTGTCGATGATGGGATTCCCTTCCACGGTGCGGAGAAACAGGTTTTCATCGTAGTTCCTGGTCCTGCGGATGGGGTCGGCGTGGATAGCAAAATCACTGACGGCGTTGACGAATCGGTAGCCGTTCTTCCCCACATGGGCCAGGTCCGGGGCCTCCCAATACCGGGCCTTCAAATCCTCCAGCATCCGCAGATTGTTCTTGCGCTGGATTTCCGGCAGGTCCTGACCCACCGGAAAAAGCTCCTCCATAAACTCGGTGACCTTCCTGTCGCTCAGGCTGATTTTGGACAGAGCGTCGATGCTCCGGCCCAGTTCCTCCATATACCGCTCGGCCAGCAGTAAGGTCTCCTTGGCCTCGTGGATGCGGCCCATCACATTTTCGGTGTGCTTGGTGGTCCAAACACGCTTGGCGGTGTTTAAGGCCAGATTTAGGGTATTTTGGCAGACCACCCGGACCGGGGTCATGGCAACTTTGATGCCGCTGCTGCCGTCGTGGGAGTTCATCACCACCAGATAGGGGGCAATCTCGTCCCCGGCGATGATGTAGCGGTGAGGCATCCGGGCCAGCATCCAGACCTTGCGGCCGCCCTGCAAGGCCCCTGCCGTCTCATAGGTGACACCGGCCCCCAGAAGGTCATCAGTGAACCGAAAGGCATCCTCGTTCTGAACCACCTTGTAGCGGTCGGAGACGATCCCCAAGGCAGAGCCATCACTGCTGCGGAGATTGACCTTGTAGCCAGGGATCGGGGAGCCATGACCGGTATAGACATCCTCCTGAACGACCTCCCAATCCAGGCCGGCGTAGATGAGGGCGTCGGCGGAAGTGGGGGCCTCCTTTACCTCGGTCCCCAAGCCGTGCCAGGGCTTTTTGCGGACATAGAACATGGTTTCAACATTTGCGGACATTTTTCATTCCTCACTTTCTAAATTTTAGTAGTGGTAATTGATCGTACCGTCGATGTAGAAGGACTTGGAGAAATCAGTGGTACGAAGCCAACGATCCAGCGTTATCAATTCTCCTGTTTCGGACAGATAGATGTAAACGCCTCTTTTGTCCTCATAGCTGTCATTCAGCTTGTCCAGAACCAAGGAAAGTGTTGGAGTGGTTCGGCATCCTGAAAATGTTTTATAATCAATCTGTGCGAGTTTTTTTGCCGTTGTTATGAAACAGCTGTAGCCTTTGTGAAAATAGCTTTCCTTGATTTGTGGAGAAATGATAAGCCTGTCCCCGTCCAGCGCACACAAACTTCCTAAAGCCCTACAAAGCTGACTGATGGCGTTTCGCCGCTGCTCCGGGTCTGCATTCTCAGCATAATCGCAAATCTGCTCATAGAACCAGTCAGGCAGATTTCCGGCTCTGGCCCATTCGACTGTAGGAATGGGCGTATGGGAAATCTCAAACACGCTGCTGTGCATATCCATCACCTCCTTACAGCAACAAAATAAGGCC
>Ga0209064_1003692_pt1 | contig 12860 bp, 8 predicted proteins | sample Inofromicrocosms_FD_187498 | JGI IMG/M metagenome (GOLD analysis project Ga0209064, IMG submission 187498) | Mouse cecum microbial communities from Vienna, Austria - Inoculum for glucosamine and mucus D2O microcosms (SPAdes) (version 2) | ecosystem: Host-associated > Mammals > Digestive system >... | reverse complement strand
AGTAATTCCATCTGACATAAGCAAATAAAACCGCATCTAATTTCTATAAAATCAACAGATTAAACGCCTCTATCGGTATAACGTCTATTCAACATTATCGCCGTAACATGTCCGCTGAATAGTTACCTTGCGATTTTATAATCGAAATTGTATATTTGTGCACACCAAAATATTATCTTATGAAAAAAACAAATATCCTATTGTTCCTTGGCCTTGCCCTGGTCGGTTGCTCGAACGATGAATTCGAGCCTGCTTCGCCTGTGTTGCAAAGTATGCCGGATGTCGCGGTTGATGCGGATGCGGGTTCTGCCGTGACAAAAGCCGACTTGCAAAATGTAGTGTCGATTTTCGGGAACGGCTCCAAAGAAAATCGCGGTCGCTCTCAATCCGACAAGGATTACACTCTCTCCACTATTTATGATTCCGAAGGCAGCCCGGCAATCTATGTTATAAACTATGCCGACAATGGAGGTTTCGTGCTCGTAAGCGCGACCAAAGACTATCATCCCATCCTTGCCTATGCCGAGACGGGCAATTATGATGTGTCGCGCTTTATGTCCTCCGGCCTCGACGTCTGGGAAGAAAGCACCATTAATGCCGTAAAAGAATCCGCATCTTTGCCCGAGAAAGAAAAAGCCGTTAACAATATCGAATGGCTCAAATATTCCGCCAAAAGCAACGCCCCTGTCCTCCGCGGCCCCGGCCCTCACGAATATTTAACGGACGAAGAATATGAGGAATTAATCTCTCTTTATAAGGATGCTATTTGGGAGTTGCGTAATGATCAATATGAGATTCATTACTATGGTTCCTGGGGTGGAGTATTGGAAGATTCTGAAATTCAATATGCTGAAAGCGTTGCCCAAAATGTATATTGGATGTATGAAGATATATGGCAAGAATTCGCAACATTGGTATGTTATGAGAATGGGGAGGATTGTGAGACTCCTATAACTGTTCAGTCAACATGGTATCAGTATGATGGCTATAATGATGCTTATCCTATCCTTTCTAATAACAAACATGCTTATGCAGGTTGTGGGCCTTTGGCTGCGGGGCAAATTATGCGTTATTTTGAGTATCCGTTGGAATATGATTGGAGAAAAATGCCATTGCACAATCCGACTTATGAAACGTCTTCGTTTTTGTATGAAATTGCAGAAATGGCAGATGCGACATATAATATAACAGGGACGCCCGCATCAACTGAAAATATCAGAAAGGTATTTTTGTCAAAAGGTTATACTTCCGGGCCAAAAGAGAGGGCGTATGTTGAGGATATGGCGAATTCTTTAATTGCTGGTTCTCCTGTTTTTGTTGAGGGATGGACTGATTCGGGTAATGGTCATGCTTGGGTAGCGTCACAAGTTAAATATAGAAAGCATGAGTCGATAGTCGATGTTTATAATTTTGTCGGCAAAAAGAAATTTGGAAGTATTCGTACCGTTAAAACAAAAAAATCAATCTACAATTATTATTTCTACTATAATTGGGGCTGGAAAGGAAATAGTAACGGATATTTCTTGATGGACGGTTCAACCTATAATAAAAATATGTATGTATTATTAAATATCAAGCCGAAATGAAATGTTTTAAATTTATATCGCTGATATTATTGGCTGTTATTTGTAGCTGCTCTAACGACGAGCCGAAGCCACAGCCGACTCCGGAGCCAACTCCTGACCCCGATGATGGTTGGGTGTGGGATTATTATCTGGCAGAAGTGGATATAGTTATAGAAGACGTGGATGGCAATAATTTGTTTTCGCCTGAATATCACGGAATTCTTGATAAGGAAAATCTTTCTGCCGATGTTTCGTATACATATCAAAACGCAACAAAGCCACTGGTGGAGGCTGGCGCCAGAGATGATTATTTTAAAAGCAGGGCTGTTGAGGCTAATTATTATGGTCTATACGTCTTTTACCTCGACCCTGCGGATTTCCCGGAGGCATTGCCTCGGATACGTTTCGGCGAATTCGACGGTACGGAGAACCACAACGAGACGTTTACGATAAACTGGCCCGACGGCACACACAATAAGATTGAATTCACTTCGGAGGCTCGTAATGCCATCGAGTCGATGAAAGTGCGTGTCGACGACGGCGAGTGGGAAAACACCACCAAAGTCACTTTCGTGAAGTAGGAATGTATGGACCCGGCAGGAACACAAGCCTCCGGCTTGTGGCAGATTTTTTACAAGCCGGAGGCTTATGTTCCTGCAATGTTAGCGACCTGCCGACGGGCGGGTCGCTTGCGCTTTTTTATGACGGGAAAAAGCATGGCGGAAATTTTTCCCGGCATTTTGAGGGGCTATGTCGCAAAAATGTTGTACCTTTGCAAAAATTAACCGACATCTTAGCGTATGCGCCAGACTTTAAGCGCTGTCCTCGAACTGGAGGACGGCACACGTTTCCAGGGATATTCGTTCGGAAGTCGCCGCTCGACTTCCGGCGAGGTAGTGTTCAACACGGCTATGACGGGGTATCCCGAAAGTCTTACAGACCCTTCTTATGAAGGTCAGATTCTCGTCACCACTTTCCCGCTGCTGGGCAACTACGGCGTTCCCCCGCAACAGCAATCCGACTCATCGAATCTTAGCGCCTACTATGAAGGCGACCGCATCCACTGCCGCGCAATAGTGGCCCAGGACTACTCGTGGGAGCACAGCCACTGGCTTGCCGACCGCTCGCTTGCCGACTGGCTCGAAGCTCAGGACGTGGCCGGCATCTACGGCATCGACACACGCGCCCTCGCAAAGCATCTGCGAGAGAAAGGCTCGATGCTTGGCCGCGTGATAATTGGCGACGACCGTGCCGAAGACATCCCCCTCTACGATCCCAACCGTGAAAACCTCGTGGCAAAAACTTCGTGCGCCACTGTCGAGGAATATGGCGAAGGCGACAAGACTGTCGTGCTCGTCGACTGCGGCGTGAAGCACAATATCGTGCGATGCCTTACGCGTCGCGGCGTAAAGGTGGTGCGTGTGCCCTGGGACTACGACTTCACTTCTATCCCTTACGACGGGGTATTCATCTCCAACGGCCCGGGCAATCCCGACTTCGCCGACAAAACCGTCGAAAACATCCGCAAGGCCATGGCCATCGGCAAGCCCATCTGCGGCATCTGCATGGGCAATCAGCTTCTGGCAAAAGCCGCCGGCGCCACCACATACAAACTCAAATACGGCCACCGCAGCCACAACCAGCCCGTGCAGCGCGTAGGAACGAACACCTGCTTCATCACTTCGCAAAACCACGGTTTCGCCGTCGACCAGGCTACTCTTCCCGCCGACTGGGAGCCGCTTTTTGTGAACATGAACGACGGCACAAACGAAGGCATACGCCACAAATCGAAACCGTTCTTCTCTGCTCAGTTCCATCCCGAGGCCTCGTCCGGGCCCAAGGACACCGAATTCCTCTTCGACGAATTTATAGCCCTTCTCTAACTTTCAAACAAGATAAACCATCATGGAACCCCACAATATAAAGAAAGTGCTGCTCCTGGGCAGCGGTGCGTTGAAAATCGGTGAAGCCGGCGAATTCGACTATTCCGGCTCGCAGGCCCTCAAAGCCATGAAAGAGGAGGGCATCGAAACGGTGCTCATCAACCCCAACATCGCCACGGTGCAGACTTCCGAAGGCTTCGCCGACAAAATTTACTTCCTTCCCGTCACCCCTTATTTTGTAGAAAAGGTTATCGCCAAAGAGAAACCCCAGGGTATCCTTCTCGCTTTCGGCGGACAGACTGCCCTCAACTGCGGCGTCGAGCTCCAGCGTTCGGGCATCCTCGAAAAATACAACGTGAAGGTGCTTGGCACACCCGTTAAGGCTATCGAGGAAACAGAAGACCGCGAGCTCTTTGTGAAGAAACTCGACGAAATCGGCGTCAAGACAATCAAGAGCCAGGCCGTGAACACCATCGACGAGGCCATCTCCGTGGCCAACGAACTCGGCTACCCCGTAATCGTCCGCGCCGCCTATGCGCTCGGCGGTCTCGGCTCGGGTTTCTGCGACAACGACGCGCAGCTCACCGCCCTTGTCGAAAAAGCGCTCTCTTTCTCGCCTCAGGTGCTTGTAGAGAAGTCGCTTAAAGGCTGGAAGGAAGTGGAATACGAGGTGGTGCGCGACCGCTACGACAACTGCATCACCGTCTGCAACATGGAGAACTTCGACCCGCTCGGCATTCACACCGGCGAAAGTATCGTCGTGGCTCCTTCGCAGACGCTTTCCAACGAAGACTACCACTATCTCCGCGCCCTCGCCATCAAGATTATCCGCCATATCGGCATCGTGGGCGAATGTAACGTGCAGTACGCCTTCGACCCCGCGTCGATGGACTATCGCGTAATCGAGGTAAATGCCCGCCTGAGCCGTTCGTCGGCCCTCGCGTCGAAAGCCACAGGCTATCCCCTTGCTTTCGTGGCCGCAAAACTCGGTCTCGGCTACGGCCTTATGGACCTGCGCAACTCCGTGACAAAAGACACCAGCGCGTTCTTCGAGCCGGCCCTCGACTACGTGGTGGTGAAACTCCCCCGCTGGGACCTTGGCAAGTTCCAGAACGTGAGCCGTGAAATAGGCTCGTCGATGAAATCTGTCGGCGAGGTCATGGCCATCGGTCGCACCTTCGAGGAAGCCATACAGAAAGGTCTCCGCATGATTGGCCAGGGCATGCACGGTTTCGTTGAAAACAAGGATATCAAAATCGACAATATCGACAAGGCCCTCACCGCGCCCACCGACAAGCGCATCTTCGTCATTGCCAAGGCTATGGCCCAGGGCTATACCGTCGACCGTATCCACGACCTTACCAAAATCGACAAATGGTTCCTCTACCGTTTGCAAAATATTATGCAGACGGCCGACGAACTCGAAAAATACGACACCCTCGAAACCCTCCCCGCCGACCTTCTCCGTCAGGCCAAACAGCAAGGATTCTCCGACTTCCAGATTGCCCGCTCAGTATTCAAGGGCGGCATGACCGACGGCGAAGAAGCCAACCTCGCCGTCCGCGCCTGGCGTAAAACTCTCGGCATCCTCCCCGTGGTGAAGCAGATCGACACCCTTGCCGGCGAGTTCCCCGCACGCACAAATTATCTCTACCTTACATACAACGGCACCGAGAGCGACATCGACTACTCCAATCCCGACCACCGCTCCGTTATTGTCCTCGGCTCCGGAGCCTATCGCATCGGCTCGTCGGTGGAATTCGACTGGTGTTCGGTAAACGCGCTCATGACCGTGCGCGAGCAAGGCTGGCGTTCGGTTATGATTAACTACAACCCCGAGACCGTATCCACCGACTACGACATGTGCGACCGCCTCTATTTCGACGAACTCACATTCGAGCGCGTAATGGATATCGAGGACCTCGAGCAGCCCCACGGCACAATCCTCTCTGTCGGCGGCCAGATTCCCAACAACCTCGCCACCCGCCTCAACGCCCAGGGCGTGAATATACTCGGCACATCATCGGCTTCTATCGACAACGCCGAAGACCGCCACAAGTTCTCCGCCATGCTCGACCGCCTCGGCATCGACCAGCCCGCATGGCGAGAGTTGACATCGTTTGCCGACATCGAGGACTTCATCGCCGAAGTTGGATACCCCGTGCTTGTGCGCCCCTCTTACGTCCTTTCCGGCGCGGCCATGAACGTATGTTTCAACGACGAGGAGCTCCAACGCTTCCTCAAAATGGCCGTGAACGTGTCGCAAAAGCACCCCGTGGTGGTGTCCTCCTTCATCCAGAACGCCAAAGAAATCGAAATGGATGCCGTGGCGCAAGACGGTCAGATCATGGCCTACGCCATATCCGAGCACATCGAATATGCCGGCGTTCACTCCGGCGACGCCACCATACAGTTCCCACCGCAGAAACTCTATGTCGAGACCATGCGCCGCATCAAGAAGGTGTCGCAGCAGATTGCCCGCGCCCTCAACATCACCGGCCCATTCAACATCCAGTTCCTTGCCAAGAACAACGACATAAAGGTTATCGAGTGCAACCTCCGCGCCTCGCGCAGTTTCCCCTTCGTGTCGAAGGTGTTGAAAATCAACTTTATCGACCTTGCCACACGCGCCATGCTCGGCATACGCATCGAGAAACCCAACAAGAGCGCTTTCGACCTCGACTACGTTGGCGTCAAAGCCTCGCAATTCTCGTTCCAGCGTCTGCAAGGCGCCGACCCCGTGCTGCGCGTCGACATGACATCGACCGGCGAAGTTGGCTGCATCGGCGTCGATACCAACGAGGCCATCCTCAAAGCCATGCTCGCCGTGGGCCAGCGCATCCCCAAAAAGAGCGTGCTCCTTTCCACCGGCACTCCGCGTCAGAAAGCATCCATGCTCGATGCCGCCCATATGCTTCATCAAAATGGCTTCACCATCTACGCCACATCGGGCACTTGCCAGTTCCTCAACGAAAACGGCATCCCCGCAATCCGCGTTTACTGGCCTTCACAGCCTGAGCAGCATCCCCAGGCCCTCGACTTGCTCCACAACCGCAAGATCGACATGGTGCTCAACATACCCAAGAACCAGACGTCGTCCGAACTCTCCAACGGCTACAAGATTCGCCGCGCGGCAATCGACCTCAACATACCCTTGCTCACCAACGCGCGTCTTGCCTCGGCTTTTATCCAGGCCTTCATCCAGTTGCCGCTCGACGACATCGAAATTAAAAGCTGGGACGAATATTAATAGAATATCAAAATGGAAGATAACAACAACTATAAAATCAAGGACAAGAGCAAACGCATCCTCCTTGGCGTTATCTCTGTCCTCCTCGTTATAGTGCTCGGTGCGTGCGTGTGGTTCGCCATGTCGCTCGCCGGCAAGGAGCGCGCTCTCGAAGCCGAGCGCGAGGCCCGCGAGCAGGCCGAGCTCAATCTCGACCAGGCCCTCATGGACCGCGATTTCGACGAACTCAACCGCGAATTCTCATCGCTTGAAAACCAACGGGTCTCCATTATGGACGACTCCGTAAAGCGTGAGCTCACTGAAAAATATGAGGCCGCGAAACTCAAAGTTGAGAAGCTCCAGCAAGAACTCCAAAACCAGAAAAAGAAATCGGCAGCCGAAATCAAGAAACTAAAAGACGAGATTTCGACCCTCCGAGCCCTCCTGCGTCATTATGTAGAGGAAATAAACCGCCTCAATCAGGAAAATCAGGAGCTGCGCACCGAAAACGAGACTATCAAGAAAGAAAACACCCGTCTTTCAAGCCAAGTACAGGAAACCTCGCGCAAAAACGAAGTGCTTTCAGAGCGCATGACCCTTGCCGAGAAATTGAACGTGACCGGCGTAAACCTCACCGCGCTCAACAAAAAAGGCAAAAACGAAAAGAAGGTTTCGAAAGCGAAGCAGCTGATGGTCACTTTCACCATTCCGCAAAACAACTCCACTCCCGTAGGCGAGAAGACAATCTACATGCGCCTCATCTCGCCCTCGGGCCAGCTTCTCGGCTCGGCCGGCACCTTCTCCTTCGAAGGAGGCAGCGTCGAGTGTTCGGCCAAGAAAACCGTGGAATATGCAGGCGAGGAAATTGCCAACATCCATATATACTGGGATGTGAACACTGCCCTCAGCCCCGGCGATTACACTGTCGAGCTCTTTGCCGACAACTACCGCCTTGCCCGTCGTTCGTTCTCCCTTAAATAGTATTGCAACATATAGAAACCGGCACCCGGCGTCACCCGCCGGGTACCGGTTTTTAGGAACACAAGTCCGCCACCGTGCCCCGCGTTTCAACGCGGGGAAAATCCAACTCCCCAACCCCCAACTCTCTAACTCCCAACTCCCTTGTTCGATAATTTTATAACCGAAATCAACTCGGTGGAAGTAACCACCATCTCTTCCGTCTACAAATTGGTGCTTTCCATGGTGCTTGGAGCCGTAATCGGATACGAGCGCAAGCGCAAAGGCCAGATTGCCGGAGTGCGCACATTTTCGCTCATTGCAATGGGCGCCACTCTCGCAATGATTCTGTCTATTTATGTCCCCCAGGAATACCTTGGCCTGAAAAACGGCGACCCCGGCCGTATTGCCGCCCAGGTGGTGTCGGGAATCGGTTTTCTCGGCGCCGGCGCGATTATCCAGATGAAAGGGTCGGTGCGCGGACTCACCACCGCCGCCGGCATTTGGATGGTCGCCGCCCTCGGCCTCACAGTCGGGGTGGGCATGTATGTCATTGCCACGGTGGCAACAATTCTCATCCTCTTTATCCTGTGGGTGCTCGAGCGAATCGAGCACCGTATGAGCGCCAATTTCGAGTCGCGCATCCTCAATATCCACACCGCATCTGTCGTGCAGGACATCACTCCCTACCGCAACCTCCTCAAAGAGAGGCATGTAAGCCTTACCAACTTTTTCATATCTGTCGATTATGAAGCGAACACATCCACGCTCAACCTTGTGGTGCTCGTGCCCGAGACGACAGACCTTACCGACCTTTTCAACGATATACGCCGTATCTCACCCACACGCGGCATCTCACTCGCTAATCAAACCACTTTCTGACATATGAATGTAGAAGGACTCATCACCGACCTTGCCTTTATCCTCCTCCTCGGCGCCGGTGTCACTATTCTTTTCAAATGGATCAAGCAGCCCGTAGTGCTCGGATACATCGTGGCCGGCTTTCTCGCAAGCCCCCACTTTGAATACCTCCCCTCGGTCACTACCGAAGAAAATATCGATTTCTGGGCCCAGATCGGTATCGTAATCCTGCTGTTCTCGCTCGGGCTTGAATTCAGTTTCAAGAAACTTGTCAATAGCGGCGGCTCGGCGGCCGTCACGGCATTGATTATCGTCGCCGGCATGATGTGCGCGGGCATTGCCATCGGCCACCTCATGGGCTTTACGATGATCAACTGTCTTTTCCTCGGCGGCATGCTCTCGATGTCGTCGACCACCATTATAATCAAGGCTTTCAACGACCTGGGACTGCGGCAGAAAAAATTCACCTCGCTTGTCCTTGCCGTGCTCGTTGTCGAAGACATGTTTGCAGTGGTGATGATGGTGCTTCTGTCGTCTATCGCTATCAACAATTCTGTCGAAGGCGGCGAATTGCTTTATTCTGTTGCTAAGCTCGTGTTTTTCCTTGTGATATGGTTCTTGGTGGGTGTCTTTGTGCTGCCGTCGCTCTTTCGCTCGTGGAACCGCTTCCTCAACTCCGAAACCTTGCTTGTCGTGTCCATGGGCCTGTGTCTGGGCATGGCCGTGTTCTCGGTCTACTGCGGATTCTCGATGGCCTTGGGCGCGTTTGTCATGGGCTCTATCCTCGCCGGCACAAGCTATGCCGAGCGCATCGAGCATGTGGTCACTCCTGTAAAAGACCTTTTCGGCGCCGTGTTTTTCATATCGGTGGGCATGATGGTGCAGCCCGCTATAATCGTGCAATATTGGTTGCCCATTCTCATCCTGTCGCTCGTGGTGGTGGTAGGCATGATTGTGTTCGGCACATTCGGTATGCTCGTCACCGGCCAATCGTTGCTTGTAGCCATCGAGTCGGGCTTCTCGCTCACGCAGATTGGTGAGTTTGCCTTCATCATCGCCACCCTCGGCATGGGTCTCGGCGTGCTCGATTCGTCGATATATCCTATTGTGGTTGCAGTCTCGGTTCTCACCACCTTCACCACCCCTTATTTCATAAAGATGGCTCCGGGTGTCTATAAAGTTGTCGAGCGTCACCTTCCGCGTCGTCTCCACTTCCTCATCGACCGCTATCAAAAAGAAGCCTCGCGCTCCAATGCTGTCGAGCGTCAATGGGTGGTGACTCTAAAACGCTATATCTGGCGCACGCTCCTGTATTCGATAATACTCATAGCCATCACCATCGTGGCCCGTCAGTACCTTATGCCGTGGCTGTCGGAGATACTGGCATCTCCGTGGCAGCGTATCGTCTGCGCGGCTGTAACCCTTGCCGCCATGTCGCCTTTCCTCTTCGCCCTGCTCCTGCCTATAAGCAAACGCAATGATGCCGATGCCACATCCACAAACGTTCCGCGCATCGTCATGTCGATATTCCGTTTCGTGATTGCCCTCATGTTTGTTGTATATGTGCTTTCGTGGCTCTTCTCCATGAAAGTGGGCCTTGCTGCCGGCATCGCCGCCATCCTGCTCATCGTCATGCTGTTCTCGCGCAACGTAAAGGAGCGCATGTCGGCCATAGAGTCGAAATTCCTCGACAATCTCAACGAGCGCGACTTGCGCCGTTCGGGCAAGAATAATTCCGTTGTAAACGACCTCCACCTGGCTTACATTACCGTAGGCACAGGATGCGACTTCGTTGGCGAGCGTCTTGCCGATTCCAACGTGCGCGCCCGCTATGGTGTCAACATCGTATCCATTCAGCGCGGGGCCGAGGTTATACCCATTCCCGATGCCGCCCGCCGCGTTTTCCCCGGCGATGTACTCGGCGTTATCGGTACCGACGACCAGATCGAGCGTCTTGCCGATTCCAACGTGCGCGCCCGCTATGGTGTCAACATCGTATCCATTCAGCGCGGGGCCGAGGTTATACCCATTCCCGATGCCGCCCGCCGCGTTTTCCCCGGCGATGTAATCGGCGTTATCGGTACCGACGACCAGATCGAGCGTCTTCTTCCCATTGTCGAGGCTCAGCGTCCGGCCACAGAGAGCATCAACCCCGCCGATTTCAAGTTTACATCGATTATGCTGTCGGAGACCTCGCCGCTCATCGGCAAGACACCGATTACCTCCAATCTGCGCTCGGCCTACGACATGCTTGCCGTGGCTGTGCAGCGCGGCGACACCTATATCGACTCCGATCCCAACCTCTGTTTCGAGCCCGGCGACATCCTCTACCTCGTGGGCAACACCGCCCGCCTCTCCGATTTGAATTAACAGGCAGGAAAACAATCCGGTATGTAGGAACACAATCCTCCGGATTGTGAGATAAAAAACTCACAATCCGGAGGATTGTGTTCCTGCCGGTTATTCCTGCCGGTTAGTGTTCTTAATAGATTACTTTGCGGGCCTTTGAGGCAGTGCGCTCGATATAGAGCGTGCCGGGTTGGGGAGAAGCCACGCGCTGGCCTTGCAGGTTGTAGTAGACGGGGGTTTCGTCGGCGGAGACGGTGATGTCGTCGGCGCCCATTGTGCCGTCGCGGTGGTAGATGCCGCCGGCCACGTACACGAGGTTGCCGGTCTGGTTGCCGGCTCCGGATTGTCCGTTGTTGAATATTAGGCCTACATTGCCGGTCATGTTCTCGGTGTCGTCGAATGTGTAAGCCCACGCGGGATGTCCGTCGAGAGTGGTGGCAGTCATGGGCGAGCCGGGCCACTTGCCGTTGAATTCAGTGCCGGTTTCGCCCCAGGTGTACACGTTGACCTGTGCCCACGGGTTCGGTTGGTCGTAGTCGACGTAATATACAGTTGCAGACGCAGCGTCGGGGTTGGTTCCGCCCCACTGCTTGCGAAGCCATGTGCAGCGAGTGCGAAGCCACGACAACACGTCGGCGCACCGGGCCATCTCGTCGGGGTTGCCATACTGCGGCCAGCGTTTGGCGTCGGCTGCTGCCGCGTCCTTGATGGATTCGGCAAACGTTTCGGCATATTCGAGCATTGCCGAATAAGAGTTGGCGTAGAAATCCTGCCATGTCTTCTTCACGATATTCATAAATGGAGGATACTTGCACATCTGGCCAATCCACACCTGATGATAATAGCGGTCGGTGCTGATGAAAAACTGGTCGGACATAGGGAAAAGAGCCGAGCCGAAATCCCATACGGGGCCGAACATCCATTTTTCAGTAGCGCCTTGCTGCTTGTTGAGATAGCACGAACCGTGGAATGATTCGTAGTTGGCTACTATTTCCTGAGTGAGATAAAACTTTGCAAGCGTTTCAAGGTCGATATACGACTGCCAGGGGCAAGCCTCAAATGCGTTGGAATAAATCTTGGTGTTGAGGTTGGTCATCTGGTCGGTGAGATATTTCTCCTGTTCGGCCGACAGTTCTTCGGGAGTCTTGTATGTGAATATTATATTGTAGTTTGTGTCTCCGCCTTCTTTCACGGTGACGTGGGGATCGGTGTCGTAGTTGTCGATTTCCACAAGCCATCCGCCGGTTATTTCCTCAGCTCCGGTGGCAAGGTCGGGTTGTTCCACTACGTTTACGCGGTCCTTGTCGACACGGATTGTCTCAGTAAGGAAATACAGGCCGATGTAGTCGCCGTTGAGCACTACCTCAACCGGGCGTTGTTCCGGAGTCCAAGGCATGCCGAGCGTTTTCGACACATAAAAACCCATGGTGTTGCGAAGGAAGCCGCGGTTGTCGTCGGCATGGGCCAGCAGGGCGAAATGCTTGCTCTTTTTCATGCCCAGTATGGCTGTTTTAGCCGCGAACTTTATGCGGTAGGGTTTCTTGTCGAAGCCTGTCCAGGTGTAGTTGCCTCGTCCGCGTATTTGCAAGTCGAGTTGAGCGTCCTTCGAGCCGAGAGCCGTGGCGTCTGTGCCCATCGGGTCGAGATAGTAGGTGGCGTTGAGATAAGTTTCTTTCGATGTGATGGGAGTGGAGTTTTCAGTGGTGATAAACATCACCGGCAGTGTGCCCGAATAGGTGGCGGCCACAGCCGAAAGGCATGAGGCCACGGCCATGACAATGGCGGTAAGGTAGAATTTGATCATGGTAAAAAGTAAGTATGATGATAATAATTCGGGCGCAAAATTACTAAAAAAAATTAGAATAAAAAATAAAACCCCGCAGCGCGGGTGAACCGCACCCCAAAAGTTAGACACAAAACTTTTGGGGTGCATTATGTATAGACACCATAACTTTGAAGAACGACTTAATGTAGTAAGTCGACTTATGTCAGGCGAGCCCATCACGGCTTTATGCA
>Ga0209064_1003690_pt1 | contig 12880 bp, 9 predicted proteins | sample Inofromicrocosms_FD_187498 | JGI IMG/M metagenome (GOLD analysis project Ga0209064, IMG submission 187498) | Mouse cecum microbial communities from Vienna, Austria - Inoculum for glucosamine and mucus D2O microcosms (SPAdes) (version 2) | ecosystem: Host-associated > Mammals > Digestive system >... | reverse complement strand
ACGGAATCCGCAGTTTGCGGGCAGATGGCCGTAGTGCCGGTTCTTGCAGTATTGGTAGAAAAGCGTCTTTGCCAATGTGGGCCACTTGTAATCATATACCATCATCGCAAAACCTTTCCGGGAGTGCTGCCGTATGAACGGGTCTATTATTCCGAATGACTTGCCGGAGCCGGGAGTGCCTAACACTATCGTGCCACGGAACGGGGTACATAGTTTTGGAGTAATTGTCTGATATTCAGACTTCGCTAAATGGAATTTTGGGAAATTGTTCCCAAATTGTTCCCAAGCCTTATTCAACTGCCCTTTGTCTGTTCGGTTGCTGAAACTAAGGGCAGATTGAGTTATATTTGTGGGGAAGTCATCACGACTTCAAGGTGAGATTGGCGATCGTCCGTAGGTTTTAAGTAGTTCAAAGTGAACCCTGATAATACCCTTTGGAACGAAACCGAAGCGTTCTGTCTTAATTCAAATACAAAATTACAAATTTTTTTTGTTAATCCCCCTATGCAGAGGTAGAAAAATCATCAGTAGAGTCAAGTTTTTAGTAAAAGAATAAGTACAATAAAGCGTATGCTTAAGAAGGCTGTAAAGGCATTACTAACATTAAAACGTTATCTCTTATCAGTGATCTATGGAACATCTTAGAAATAGTTGTAAAATTCATGTTTACTATATTACTGTAAATCAAGGTATAACGACCTTAGATGTTGGACTGCTAAAAATTTTTCAGACTTCCATGCAATATTTGGCTACATAGTTCATCTATTATCTATATATTTGGAACAATGGATATAGAGTCAATTGTCGCAGACTGCAAAAATGGTAATAGTGACGCTTTCGGCGTTCTATACCGTACCTTTTCGCTTCCAATGTTGGGAGTGATAGGGTATTATATCCATAATCAGGACGTTGCCAAAGATATTCTTCACGATGGGTTTATTGTAGCTTATACATCAATATCCTCTCTAAAAGACGGTGCAAAAATTGAGTCATGGCTGACTACCATAATGAAGAATCTATCGCTCCAGTATTTACGTAAAGAAGCAGATCATATTTCAATACCTATGTCAGATACCGTTATCCCACAAGAAATATTGGAACCGACGGAAGAAATAGATTTATCTTGGGAAGAACTACAAAAAATTATCAATCGGTTACCAGAAGGATATAATAAGGTATTCAGACTCAACGTGCTTGAAGGACTTTCGCATAAAGAAATTGCTAATTTGCTTGGGATTTCTCATTTGACTTCTGCATCTCAACTTCATCATGCGAAGATACTTTTGAGACGAATGATAAATGAATACCGTATGGAGATTGGCGTTTTGACAACGGTAATGATTATATCGGTCTGTGTCTATAATCTTTTCCATAGAGCACAACTTCATAATGATATAGAAACCCCATTTAGTGACAAACCAATAGCCATTGGAAATAATAACCATATAAAAATAGAAACGACAACAAATAACGCAATTTCTAAGAATAATAAAACATCTTCAAACTATATACGCATAGCCAAACAACATCAAAATAATACTGATCTTAGAAATGAGACAGTATTAGATACACTATCTGAAAAGACTCAACTCATTCACACTCCGCTGGATAGTGTTGTTATTGACTCTGTTAAGAATGTGGTTGACCCTCGCATCTCTGAACCGTTAATAGCTATTAATGATGATAATTTGCAAATTCGTTCAAACAAAAAGGATGAATGGGCGCTGTCTCTGGCTTATTCCGGCTCAATGGGAGATGAAAATACAGCACACAACATTATTCCAGATATTGGCTCAGGCGAACCTGATGGTGATACTGAAGAAACGAAGAATGTAAGGCATTATATGCCCATGACATTCGGTATCTCTTTTAGTAAGACCCTGACAAAACATTGGAATATTGAAAGCGGACTGAGATATACATATCTTAGGACAGATCAAACTGTTGAGAACAAGTTTAGTATTACAGAATCTATACAGAAAGTGCATTATATAGGTATTCCATTGAAGTTTAACTATAAGATTTTCAATACAAATCGTTTCTCTCTATATGGACAGGGAGGAGCAGTGTTAGACATACCTATACAAGGCACATTGTTAATGAAGGAAAATATAACATATGAACCCATACCAATAATAACTAAAACCAATTTGAATGTTCCATTACAGTGGTCTGTGGAAGGAGGTATTGGAGTGCAATATCAGTTGACCCCCTCTATCAGTATATATGCTGAACCTTCTTTCAAATACTATTTCAATTGTGGAGGGAACATCAACACTATAAGACAAGAAAAACCATTGGAACTAACTATTCCGATAGGAATTAAAATGACATGGTAAAAAACAATAACATGAAAAGGATAAAGGAGTATCTTAGAAATCACAACCTTGTAGTTTTTTTGGCAGCCATAATATTTATGGCGATTATCTCTTTAGTCTATTTCTTTCCCGACGATATACAGGGAAACGTATTACAGCAGCCTGATACCAAACAGGGTCTGGCAGTAGGTCATGAGGCAAAGGTATTTGAGGAAAGTACAGGAGAAGTGACACATTGGACCAGCTCGCTTTTTGGAGGAATGCCCATGTTTCAGATTTCGCCTACATATCCGTCTAATAAATTATTTGGCTGGTTGACACAGTTTATTACGTTAGGCTTGCCTGCTCCTGCAAATATACTTTTCTTGATGATGATAGGGTTCTTCATCCTCTTATTGTCTATGAAAATGAGATGGTATGTGTCCCTTATAGGAGCGGTTGCTTGGGGATTTTCAACTTATTTTATGATACTTATTGGAGCCGGTCATATATGGAAATATCTCACATTGGCGTACATTCCGCCTACAATAGCCGGAGTCGTACTGTGTTACAGAGGAAAATATCTGTTGGGATTGTCATGCACCGCCTTATTCGGAATGCTGCAATTGGCAAGTAACCATGTACAAATGACGTATTATTTCCTTTTTGTTGTCTTTGGTTTTGTCTTATACTATTTCATAGAAGCCAGAAAAACAAGAAACCTGAAGGGTTGGTGTTATGCGACAGTATGCTTGATATTTGCGGGTATCCTGTCAGTATCAGCAAATCTCCCCAGTCTATATAATACCTATGAATATTCCAAGGAGACAATAAGGGGGAAGCATACAGACCTTTTAGACCTCAATACCCCAACTCCTACTAATAAGACAGGTCTTGATAAAGATTATATCACGCAGTATAGCTACGAGATACCGGAAACATTCAGCCTACTGATACCGAATATAAATGGCGGGGCAACAAATATACCCATGAAAGGGCAGATTGTTCCCAAGACATTAGCGCAATTGGACAAGGCGGAAGAATTATATAGCAAAGGGGAAATAAGTCCTCAGACAGCACAAAACCTGAATTACCTATATCAGTATTTTGGTGGACGTGAAGGTACTAATGGTCCCGTATATGTCGGTGCCTTGATTGTAGCACTTTTCCTATTGGGCTGCTTCATTGTCAAGGGGACTATCAAATGGATTTTGCTGGCGCTTACAATCCTATCGGTTTTCTTGGCATGGGGGCGAAACTTTATGCCACTGACCGATTTATTCATAGATTACGTTCCTATGTATAATAAATTCAGAACTCCGGAAAGTATTCTTGTCATTGCCCAGTTCACCATGCCGTTGCTCGGATGTATGGCACTGCAACGAATTTTCAGTATAGATAAGAAAGAGTCATGGCAGCTTTACAATAAGCCAATAAAATGGAGTTTCTTCTCTACGATATTTCTCTGTGTCATAGGCATTGCTTATCCCGGAATATTCGGAAATGTCATTCCTGATTATGAAATAGAGATGGGAATTAACCAGCTACCAGAACTTTATAAGACTGCTGAAAAATTAAGATATGCCATAATCAGGGCAGATGCGTTACGCTCCGGAGTATTCCTGATGTTAGGCTTTGGAGTAATGTTATTGTATTACAAACGCCGGATAAAACTGTCATATTCAATTCTATCTATTGGATTATTGGTGTTGTGTGATCTATTTTTCATCAATAAGAGATATGTAAATCATGATTGTTTCATGCCGGACGAAAGTAACTCAGAAACGGTGTTCCCTTTGTCGGTTGCCGATGTGGAGATATTGAAAGACTCAACCATGAATTATCGTGTGATGGATTTCAAGCGTTTTGCGAGTCCCGATCCATCCTACTATCATAAAATGATTGGTGGTTACCATCCTGCCAAACTTACCCGGTATCAGGACATAATTGATTATTATTTCAGTGGAGAAAGGGATTTCAGCAACGTGCTGAATATGCTGAATACCCGCTATATAATCGAGGATCCTGAAAAAGCGCCCTATTATAATAGTTCTGCAATGGGAAATGCTTGGCTTGTTGACAGCGTACTGTTCGTTGACAATGCAAATGAGGAAATATCTCAGATTGAAAATATTGATTTGTCTCAATTTGCTGTTGCAGACAGGAAATACTCGGCAACAATAGGAAACTCAGTTCAAAGAAATCCGAATGACACCATTTTTGAGACGTCTTATGCTCCAAACAGACTGACATACACATCCAAAACAGCCAAAGGCGGACTTGCGGTGTTTTCAGAGGTTTATTTTCCTTGGGGATGGCACGCAACCATAGATGGGAAACCTGCCGAGATTGCCCGTGTAAACTATATTCTTCGTGCGCTCCAACTTCCTCAGGGGGAGCATAAAATTGAAATGAGGTTTGACCCCCAGTCGTTACATAATACTGTTACTATAGCCATTATCAGTATTATACTAATCTATATGCTATTGATAACAGCATGTATCATAGCGATTAAACGTAGTTGGATTAGTAACCTATGAGAGTGCTCAAATTGATACATTTAGGTTATTGTTTAAAATGGAGCGCAAACATGCAAAAATAATATTTAGGTCAATGCAATATTGGGGATGAAAGTTCATCTATACGATGATTTATACCCAATGATATGCAAAAAAGACATACCGACAGGCAGCAATATTTTTATGAGCTCGCACACACGAGCGAAAAATACTTTATACCTTATATCAAGAAATTTCTTGATATGAGTCATTCCTTGTCCATACTTGAAATTGGTTGTGGGGATGGTGGAAATCTTTTGCCTTTTGCTAAACATGGACATGAGGTCGTTGGAATTGACATATCATCGAACAGAATAAGGGACGCTGTTTCTTTTTTTGAGAAAGAAAACGCTGAGGCAAAATTTATATGCGCTGACATATTGAAGTTTGATGATTACAAAAATCATTTCGATCTTGTAATATGTCATGATGTCATAGAACACATAGGCAATAAACAGGAAATGCTTAATAGGATTGAATATTTTATGAAATCTACAGGTATTCTCTTTATTGCATTTCCAGCATGGCAAATGCCCTTTGGAGGGCATCAACAGATATGCCATAGCAGCTGGGTATCAAAACTTCCATATATCCATCTTCTTCCGAATGCGTTATATAAGATGTTACTTTCTTGTGGAGGAGAGAAGGAAGACTGTATTAATGAATTGATAGAAATAAAATCAACAAAAACCACAATTGAACATTTTGAAAAGTTAATCTCTCGAACTTCATTAGTTATAATAGAACGTTGTCTGTACCTGATTAATCCTCATTATGAGATTAAATTCGGACTCAAGCCACGTATCCTACCAAGAGGACTCTCTAATGTTCCGTATTTAAGAGACTTCTTTTCAACAAGTTGCTTCTATATACTAAGAAAACGTCGTTGATTTTTCATTACATAGACATTCTTGTTCCTGACATTCTGGTGTCAAGATCATCATAGGGGGATTTGTTTCCCACTTCCCATTCGCGTTTCTGTCCGTGTCCGGTGCCGACATTGAAACGGGATAGATTGACGGAAAGGATATGCGAGATAGCCGTGATGATCTCCGGTGTGTAGTCCTTCTGACGGAGAGGGAGAGAACGGACACAGGTCTTCTGCTGAGCCTGTCTGTCTATCCTGCCGACAATATCCTGCGCGTTCTGGTTGGTCAGGTGATCGACGGCAAGCTGCATGAGGAAACCGGGTCTGTCATCGGGATCAAGCCTGCGGTAACTGTCGCTGTCGTCCTGTTCCATCGGAATGCCGAGGGTACTGTAACCGTCATTGAAGGTTATGCTAAATGCGAAGATGCCGTTGCGCTGCCTGTATGCCCTTACGTCCCTTATGCTCTCCTCCGGCTTGAAATCCGGATCAAGGTTTAGATACATCACAAGTATCTCCTTGCGGAACATGGTGGAGGCTATCATGAGGGCAACATCCTCCTTTTCTTCAAGAGACACACCGTTATGCCATGCGTACTGAGCCGCTGAAATGGGTTTCCGATAAGTCCTGCCGTCTTTGGTGTGAATCCGCACATAGTCGTCAAATCCTTCCCTGCCTATCTCAGCGGTGAACAGATCACGGTAGACATCGAGCGGACTTGCCTTGCGTTCCTGTTTCGTGGCGAAGTCTATCAGCTCCGACAGCTTCATGACCTTACTTCCGTCAAGGGCAATCTTCCCGGAATGGTCTACCAGTCCGTAGCCCCTGACCTGTCCGTTCCTGTCCTTCTGGAAGAACACGTCAATTCCAAACCGGGTCTTCAGTATATCTATAAGCTGCCGGATCTTCTCCTGATTCTCTGCACTCAGCGGCTTGCCCTCGCTGTCGAGTATCTTTTTGATGTCGGCGTTGACCTTTTCAGTGACAGGCTTTATCTTACTACGTCCCTTTGTATTTTCAGGTTCAGGCTTGGGGATTTTCCCCTGCGCTATCTCATCTCTGTATTTCTTGATAATGGCCTTCAACTGTGTTGCCCGGTCCTTGCGCTTCCGGCTCTTCTCAGTCCTGTGACTGAGAATATCGCTGTCGGCGACGCTCCCTGCATTCGCACCTCCTTTGAACAGACGGTAGCCGTCGGCGGTTTTCTCCAGCTTGTAACCGTGCGCCCTGACGATGTTGGCAAACTGTCCCTCGGTCTCATAGTCATAGCTGAAGATGCGCACGATGTCATCGCTTATATCGGAGGCGAGAATGCGGTTGGCGCAGTCGTTCAGAATGATGAAGTCCTGATGTTCCGGTATAGGCTTACCGTTAGGCTGTATCCTCGTCGTGACAATATGGACGTGGTTATTACCCGTGTCGTGATGGGAGTAGACGAAATACGGCTGTCTGCCGTAGCCGATCCCCTTCATCAGCTCACGGGCGAAGTCCGTCAGTTCCTCAGCAGACATGGCACGTCCTTGTATTGATGCCGACAGGTGCAGCTGAAAACGTGTGGTGCGTGAGTTGCCGTAGGTCTGCGAGCGGTCTTTCAGGTAGCTGTCAATCTCCGCCCTCGCGTCAAGACCGAAACAGTGCAGAGCCTCCACCTTGCAGCGCAGTTCATCGCTGACATTCTCCATCGTCATTAGCGTTGCGACACCCTTTGCAATCTTGTCCTCGTTATATCCCACAGCCGGGAACCTGCCGCCTGAAACTGGCTTATGCTTGGTGACGATCATTTTGTCAGAATATCATAAATGCAACGGTACATTTCCTGAACGGTCTTCAGTTCCTTGCAGAACTGACTGAAGGGAGAGAGGTCATTGGCTGAAAAGGCATACGGAGACAGCTTCATCTTCTCGTTGATGCACTTGGCAACCTGATTGACGTTTACGCCTGTCCTGTTGTCCTGTTTCTCTATTGACGTGAGCAGACCGATTATGCGGTTGTCAGCCCCGGTGTTCTGCTGTGACTGGATTATGTCGCCGGAATAAGTGACGGCGGCACACCTCAGGAAAGCACTGATGTTTCCGTCGAAGCCATCGGCGGCTTTTCCTGCGATGAGTGTGTGAAGGTCGTTGTCAACCCTCAGCTTTATGGTTATTTTCTTTAGATTCGGCATGGTAGTGGCATAATATCGTAATGATGAATTAAGATAATGACGTAATGATATAATAAGTAATTCACATAATGATGTAATGATATGATTATACAAAGACACATTGTAGTCTTGATATAGTGACGTATTGACTATTTGTTATCCTGATATATTTACACATTATGTAATTTATAATCCGATACATTTTAACCTTGGTGTCACGGAATCTCGGTTGGATAGACCGAGTTACCTCGGTTTCCTGAACTCTTATACCTTGGTCTGTCTATCCCCGATACTCCGATGCTCCGATATTCAGACACTCAGATATTTCGGGTACATAATCCAAGACATCGGGAGACCCCGGTTACAGTAACCCAAGTACAAAAGACTGCGAGTTTCGAGCAGTCTTCACCCTCCCTCTCGGGGAGGCAAGGTTCGCCGTTGTGGACACAAACGGCATACCTTGCAGAGCAAGGTCAATCTCCATTTCATAGCCCGTGCAACGGTTATTCATCGCTACATTCCGGCTTTGGTCGGTTGGGTCTTTCCGTCAGATTACGGCAACGAAATCTGATATTCCTGTTCATCGTGATTTTCAGTTATAGTAACCGGGTGTCTGAGATACCTTGGTTTGAGATTATCATTTACTCCGAACCCCGGTCTGTCAGTTTTCCGGTTTATGTAACAGAGAAACCTTGGATTATGCAACTGACATAATCTGATAACTGCATATTCAGGTAATTACATATTCAGGTAATAACATATTTAGGTAATATGATAATCGGGTATTATGAATTTAGGATAATGAGATATTCAGTCAATGTGTAATTTACATATCAGGATGTTGTTATTGGGTAATTCAGTCTGTGAAACCCATAAGCCGGAGTTCCACAGACCGAAGAACCTCAGTCGTCAATCATCGTCATCATCATCACGACGTTTCCTTGTTGCAAGGATCTTCTGAATGTCGGAGAGGGCGTACAGTGAACGGCGCCCCATCTTAGCCGGAACAAGATAGCCCGTTTTCTGCCACTGCCATAGCGTGGTCTTGCTCACCATGCACATTTCGGCTGCCTCATGCATCGTAAGCCACTTCTCCTCCTTTGGCTGCATAGCCAGCTCGCGCATCTTCATCTGCTGCGCCTTCTCGATAAGAACCTCAGCGAACTTGCAGAGGTCTTCGCCGGTGACCTCGAATTTCATGCGTCCTCCGGCTTCAATCATTGAATATAAGTCCATACTTAACATTTTTATAAGGTTAAGCTGTCCGCCAAGCCGGGCATGGGGTCTCAGACAGCGACTTTTGACCCCGGTCCGCTCCCGGTGATACTTCGGGAGATAACGTCTTTAGTATAATGCCTGTCAGTTTATCAGGTTGACAAGCTCAATCTTCATCTCATCGTCAATGGCACGGTATCTTGCGAAAGCCCTGCTCCCCTCGACATGCCCCGACATCGAGCCTATGAGGTCGGGGTCTTTTACTTTCTTGTAAAGGTTTCCGATGAAGGTACGTCGGGCGAGGTGTGACGATGCGATCTCGTTCACAGGCCGCTTGACCTCCTCGTTGGTCTTGACATCAATGACCGACACCATGCGTGTTATACCTGCAAGAGTGCAGAGTTCCCTTATGCTGTCGTTATATTTGCTGTCGACAAAGTGAGGAAGGAGCGAGCGTTTCCGGCGGCTGTATCTTTCAAGTATAGCCTTTGCCTTGTCATTGAGTGGTACCCGTACTGTCATAGGATTCTCGTCCTTGGTCTTGTGTGGGATATACTCTATGGCTCCGTTAACGATGTTAGCTTTCGTGAGACGTGGAATGTCCCCCATACGGCAGCCTATGAGACACTGGAACATGAAGATGTCGCGGTGCTTACACAGGGTCTTAGGTTTTTCCGACAGGTCAAGATTGTATATGCGGTCGCGTTCCTCCAGTGTGAGATACCAGGGAGTGCCATATACGGGCTGCTTCAACTCAAAACGGCTGAAAGGCTTTTTTGTCGGTATGCCGTTCCGCTCACACCATTTCATTACGCTGCTTATGCAGTGGAGAATGTCGAACACTCCGTTTTCCGAAAGCGGTTCGCTTGGGCGGTGCTGGCGGTCAAGTCCTTCATAAAGTGAGGGATACCGGCTTACAAAACTATGCTCAGACATACAGAACTCCCGGAAATCATAGAGATCATTCTCGGTCATCGTATCGACTTTAAGGGAGAATGAGCGTTGGCGCATTATCTCCTTCTTATAGCGTTCAAAACGCAGGATCTTATAGATTATGCTGTTGTACTTATATACTGACCGCTTTACAAGCCCGCGTTTCTTAACATAGTCTTTTATAATCTCTGTAAGTGTGGTATCAACAATCGCGCCTGATTTGTCGTGGATATGGGGATGGTGATACTCGTCGATAAGTTGTTGCAGCCAGTCTCCGGTCACGCCCTTGCGGTATGATTCGGCTATCAGGTCGGAAATCTCCCTCACCTGACGGTTGAACTGACGTTTCTTTGTCTCCGAGACGAGTGTCACCCTTGTCTTGTAGCCCTGAAGTTCCGCGCTCCAGTGGTTGGGATTGATTGAAAGCTCGCTTGCGGCCTTTATGTCGCAGTTGGTATCTCTTACCCGAAAGAATACCCTCGACTTGTCAGTGAGGTTATTCTTAGCTGCTGTCTTCGTGCGTAGGTAGGCGGTTACTTTCATGGCTCAGTCAATCATAGTTACAAGCTCCTTCTTCATTTCCTCCTCTATGGCGCGGTATCTGCGGAACACCTTGCTGTGCTCGGTGTGTCCGGTCATGGAGGCTATCAGCGCAGGGTCTTTCACAAGCCTGTAAAGGTTGGCTATGAAAGTCTTGCGTGCCGTGTGTGTCGTCACCTCAAGATATATCGGACGCTCCACAGCCTCCTTCGTCTTCGGGTCCTGAACCACCATAGTTCTTGTGACGCCGGCAATCATCGTGACAACCTTGATGTCCTCGGTATACATAAGCTGATTCAGGCAAGGAAAAAGCTTGTCTCCACATGAGCCGCTGTACTTGGCAAGGAGAGCCTTCGCCTTGCCGTTCAGCGGCACCCGGCAGAGTCTGTCACTCTTGCCACGGCTTTTACGGGGATAATATTCAAGGAAGCCATCACGGATATTGTCGGTAGTTAGGCGGTACAGATCGCCGACACGGCAACCTACAAGACACTGGAAGATGAACATGTCCCGGTGGCGTTCAAGACGTGGGAAATGGCTGAAATCCGTATTAAGTATCTTGTCGCGTTCCTCAATCGTCAGGTAGATGGGTGTCCCGTAAGCCTCGTTCTTCACTGAAAACCCGCGCCAGCTTTCGTTTCGGGTTAGACCGTTCTTCACCGACCAGTTCAGGAAAGAACGGATATGACGGTAGACGCTCGTCATAAAGTTGTGCGACAACGGCACTGGGATTTTCCCCGAAACGAATGTGAACTGGCTGTAGAACTCCGGGTGCTCGGCATAATGGCGGTATTCGTCCATAATGTAGTCCCAGATGTCCTGCATGTCGGCTGCAGAAAGGGTGTCGAGATAGAGGGTGAATCCCTTTCTGCCCTCTATCTGACGTTTGTATTCCTGATAACGTTCCAGTTTCTTCAATGTTCCCCTCATGCAGCACAGCCTTCCCTTGCATACATTCCGGCTCTCATTGAAGCGGCGCATCTGCTCAATCAGACTGTCGGGGTCGGTATAGTTGGCTTGGACAGCGTCCTGCGGTCGGGTCTCCTGAAAAGTCGCATTTTGCAGAACTATAGCCCGATTCCCGTTTTCAAGATAGTTCTTCACAAGGTTGCGGAGCCAAGAGCCGTCGCGGTTCTCGCTGTACTGCTCATGTATCAGCACCGTTATGTCCTCAATCTTTTTGTTCAGCTCTTTTATTTCCCTTGCGGTCAGTTTTGACGTGTTGCGGTAGCCGGGTATGGTCTCGTCCCAGTATTCGGGATCGGCAAGTAGGGAGGTGCGTGTACGCAGATCAGCCGCGCCCTCACGGACACGGAAGCATACCTGACGCAGCCTTATGTCGGCTGAGCCTTTCTGTGCGGAAGTCAAGTAAACGGAAATTTTCATAGTGTCCGGAATTTAGAGTTGATAAAGTTTCCTGCGGTTGCGGCTGCAAAGGTAAACGCTACCGGACATTCCATAATCGGATTTGGACACAATTCTGCAAGACTGTCTGAAAAATTCCGGATTTTGGTGATAAAAACGGCGGATTTGGCGGAAAACAGGACGTATAGAGCCAAAAAAGTGACGAATAGACGTAACCGGGTCTGATGGCGACCCTTTTTGTGCGGTCTGGGCAACTTTTGAGCAATTTGCCCAAGCGTGTTCCCAGCTATCCCTGAGAAGGGAAGTGTGGCTTTTGGAGATCTGAAATTTCTTTCCATCTGCAAACTGTTTGATATTAAGTTGTTACATTCACTTTTGAATCAAGATCAGTTTGCTTCGGTCAGCCGTTCTCAGCCCTTGATGTTCCCCGGAACGGGTTGATAATGTTGATCCAACCGTTGTGCATACGCCGCTTGTAGTAGTATATCATCGGGATATTAACCGAATAGGGTGTCTCGGCAATCTTATCAGACTGTTGGAATGATTCATTCTCAAAGTTGAATCTGTCATCGCCTACCTTATGGTTGTAATACTTGGCGATGCCGTCAAGCCCCTGATGCACGAGCATCGTGCCGACAACGGAGCAGAAGGCGTATAGGATGCGGTTTACAGAGAAGCCTGACAACGACACGCCCCATGTTCCGGCATGGAAGATGAAACATAGTGCCACGAGTGTAAGCCCGGCCAGCACCGGATATATCACCATAGTCCTGAGATTGAACTTCAAAGCCTTCTTAGCCTTGGTGCCGATGCACACGACGCATATACATATCATCTCCGCTACCTTACACCCTGCCACGGAACTGAACACCTTGAAGCGTCCGAGCAGGTCGAGGATGAACTGCGTCACACGGTTGTCCGCCGTTATCGGCAGATTCATCACAATCTCGATTATCAGGAA